>JGI12269J14319_10003063_pt1 | contig 15852 bp, 16 predicted proteins | sample PeaSoiSIISIP2007_FD_14319 | JGI IMG/M metagenome (IMG submission 14319) | reverse complement strand
CATTGTGGTTGCGACCTCGGTGATGCTCACGTTTATTTCCTATTGGCGAGCGGCCGCCGTCATTCTCAACGACCTAGGTTCCTCCGCTTTCTACGCCGGCGGCATCGCTGAACAGGCGATTGGGAAAAGCGCCCCGTGGTTTGTTCTGGGCGTGATGCTGTTTGCTTTCGCGGTCCGCGCCGTCTACGTAGAAAGCTGCTCGATGTTTGTGCGCGGCGGCGTCTATCGCGTGGTCAAAGAAGCTCTTGGCGGCACGCTCGCCAAACTCAGCGTCTCGGCCCTGATGTTCGATTACATATTGACGGGGCCAGTTTCCGGCGTATCGGCGGGGCAGTACATCGCCGGCCTGATCAACGACACCATCAGTATCGCCGACGCTCACGGCTTGATTCCCTCCGCCGTTCATCACCTCTTCCACGGCACGCCGCAGGTCGGCACCAACGCCACAGCCGTCGTGTTCGCAATCGCGGTCACCCTTTACTTCTGGTGGGAGAACATCAAGGGCATCGAGGCGTCCAGCGAAAAGGCCCTTTGGGTCATGCAGATCACAACCGTGATGGTGGTGATGCTGATCGGCTGGTCTTTGTTCACTCTGCTGAAAGTCGGCGGTCATCTGCCGCCCTTCCCGACCCTGGCCAATATCCATTACAGCGAGGAATCGCTCGGATTCTGGAAGCACAGCCGCTTGCCGCACATGTTCGGCATTCTCGGCCTCATCATCGGCTTCGGACACTCCGTACTGGCCATGAGCGGCGAAGAATCATTGGCCCAGGTCTATCGCGAACTCGCGCATCCGAAGTTGAAAAACCTGAAACGCACGGCCATCGTCATCGGCGTCTACAGCTTCGTCTTCACCGGCCTCGTCTCTTTGCTGGCAGTCATGCTCATCCCCGACGATGTCCGTGTAAAGGTGTACAGCGACAACCTGATCGCCGGGCTCGCCATGCACATGGTCGGCCCGCAAATGCTGCGCCTGGCCTTCCGCGCCTTCGTCGTCGTTGTCGGATTCCTGATTCTGTCGGGTGCCGTCAACACTGCTATCGTCGGGTCGAATGGCGTGCTGAACCGCGTCTCCGAGGACGGCGTGCTCGCCGACTGGTTCCGCCGTCCGCACAAAAAGTACGGCACCACCTACCGCATCATCAACCTCATCGTTGGCCTGCAGTTGTTCACCATCATCGTCAGCTGGGGCAACATCTACACCCTGGGCGAGGCGTACGCTTTCGGCGTGGTTTGGAGCTTCGTCTTCAAAACCGTATCGATGCTGGTTCTGCGCTACCGCTACAAGGGTGAGCGTAACTGGAAAGTGCCGCCCAATTTTCACATCTTTGGTGTCGAAATCCCCATCGGATTGGCTTCAGTGGGGATGGTTCTGCTCTCCACCGCGATCGTAAATCTGTTCACCAAGTCGGTGGCCACCGTGAGCGGCATCATATTTTCGGTAGTTTTCTTCGCGATCTTCTCGTTCTCGGAAAGAGTAAACCGCCGCAAACACGCGCACACCGCGGCGCAGATGAAGGAGCAGTTCCAGTTGCAGCAGGCGGAAAGCGTGGAGCGCGAAACCGTCGGCATCCGCCCGGGCAATGTGCTGGTTCCGGTCCGCGATTACAACACGCTGAACCACCTCAAGTGGGTATTGGAGCAGACCGACACGCACGAACAGGACGTAGTCGTAATGACCGCCCGTATCAGCCAGTTTGGCGCCGCCGCTTACGGCCTTTCCACCGAGCAGATGTTCAGCGATTATGAACAGACCCTGTTTACGCGCGCCGTCTCGGTTGCCGAAAGTTTTGGCAAGAAGATTTCCCTCCTCGTGGTACCGGCTCGCGACTCCTGGTCGGCCATTGCCCAGACCGCCCACAATCTTGACTCCTCCGGCGTCGTCACCGGCCTCTCCAGCAAGATGACTACCGCCGAGCAGGCCTTCGCGCTAGGCACCGCCTGGGAAGCCATCCCCGAGCCCAAACGCCAGTTTGTGTTGCAAATTGTTCAGACCGACGGCATCGTTGACACCTTCCGCATCGGTCCGCACACGCCCGCCATGAAGAACGAGGACGTGGTGCTGCTGCATCGCTTGTGGCTGAACGTCACCCGTGAACCAGGTCTGGAGAACATTCACCACCACGACATTCTGACCGAAGCCCTCACCCGCTTCGCCCACGACTACGGCGCTCGCGACCGCGATGATATCGTCAGGGAATTGCGCCGCCACAACGTCGCGGGGGGTGCACTCCCGGTCCGCCGCATCGCCGATCAGATCCCCACCGTCCAGCCCGACCCGGCTCGTCCCAGTCGCGACAATGGTCGTCGCGACGATGGAGCGTCCAGCCCGAAGGGCCCCCGCTCCGAATAGGTCTCTCCGATCCCGCCAACAAGATCGGCGTTGGGGTGGGTGGGACCCGATTCACTTCACTTTTGGCGAATCCAAATCCGCGGGCTTCTGATCGTCCGCATGAATGACCCCATCGTCTTCCGCGTAGAACGAGCGGTGTTCGCTGTCCATCTGCTTGGGCGTCATGGTCAGGATGAACCCGTCGTTGTGCGGACCAGAGTGCGCCAGGAAGCTGGCCGTGTAATCTCCGCGTTCGGTCGAGTGCGCCATGCGCTTGGTGAAGGACCCGGTTCCCGCCAGCGCCTCCAACGTATCTGCGAACTTGTTATGACGCTTCTTGTATTCGTGCTCTGCCCGGAGCACCACCCGCATGTAGCCGAGCGCCTGTGCCTCCGATTCCGAACGCGCCGGGTCGCCCGGAAACTTAGGCTGATACGTTATTGAAGGTGGTACGGTCGTTGGCGCTGTCGTCTGTCCTGAGGCTGGCTCGGTCGTTTGCCCTGGCGCCGGCGCCTGCGCCCTCCCCAGTCCCGCTCCCATCATCCCCACCGCCAGAATTCCCGCACCATACCGCTGCATCTGCTTTCCGGTCACGGCAAGACCTCCTCTGACGCCTGATGGGGGGTTACCCCCGTAATTTGTTTCCCTAGCCAATCGTTCCAATTCTTGGCTGGTTCAGGCAAGCTTGTTCAGGATGCAATCCTAACAGGGAAACCTTGATGAAAGCTGCCGTCGCCGTCGCCAAAAAACCGCTGATACGCGTCGCCGTGGTAGAGAGCGATCCGTTGCGGTTTGTCGGATTCCGTGCCCTCTTTGATACCGAACCTGATCTAGAGTTGGTCTCTGCCTCGCTCGCCGACCTCGGCCAGTTGCAGAGCATCGACCTAGTCCTGCTCGGCAATCGTGGAGGCCAAAACCTGTATGACATCATGGCCAGCATGAAAGCCGTCCGGCCCGACCTGCGCATCATTGTGACCGGCTCCGGCATGGACGATGAAAGCGTCCTCAAAGCCATTGCGGCTGGCGCCAAGGGCTACGTGGACGAGGCCGCCTCACCCGCTGAGTTTATCCAGGCTCTCCGCATCGTGCATCAGGGTTCAGTATGGGCTCCGCGCCGTGTTCTCTCGACTTTTATAGAACGCGTCAGCGCATCTCCAGGTCGCATTTTCCCCGCCGGCCGGGTCAGCTTTACCGACCGCGAGAAGGAAGTTCTGGAAATGCTGGTTGCCGGCCGCTCCAACAAAGAGATCGGCTCAGCTCTCGGCATCGAAGAACGCACCGTGAAGGCTCACGTCGCGAAACTGATGCGCAAAGTCGGCGTGCAGAATCGCATCGCCCTCTCGGTCCATGCCATCACGCATTCGCTGGTAACGGCAAAGTAGGCGTCGTCTGCAGGGCCAGTTTCTTGGCCGCCTCTTCGAGTTGCTTCACAGCTGCCATGGTTCGCGCAGTGCAGTCTCCACGCTTCTCCGACTTCTGGCGCCGGTGGCGTTTGGTGACGGAATGTTGGTTTGACATTGGCTTCTCCTGTTCCCGCTTGAGTCCCGATCCAACTCTAGTCCCCGGAGCAGTCTCAGAACGGTCAATTTTGCACAGTCAGAACGCAGGTGTCGCGGATTCACCTTTACGCCGACAACTCTGACTTGGCGCAATCATCCCCATTACCCCAATGACCGGGGAGGGACCAGTCAACCACCCTCGGTTACCCCTAGACAGTGACCTTGGTAATCTTGTCCTCCCACCCTACCTGCCCCATACTCGCCTCACCTACCACAGAACCTGGGAGACGGGGTTGGAAGCGGAGATTAGGGTCGCCGCCTTCAGCCCCGCATTTTTTTGCCTGTCCCCTGACTCACCCTGATCACTCCCCCGATATCCCCCCTTCTGCAGCCCGCATCGAATAGAATCAGAGACAATAGAGCCCATACTTCGATCTCCCAAGTGAGGCATGATGCGAAATTCCCTTGTTCTGCTGCTGCTGGTTTGTTGGCTGACCCCATTTATTTCCGCTACTACCGACGACGACACCAAGCCCGCCGAGGCCAACACCAAGGCTTCCGGGCGCGTCGAGGCGGCCGGCACCGTGCTCGATGAAATCCAAGGCGCCCCCGACCAGCGTATCCCTGAAGAAATTCTTGGATCGGCCGAATGCGTGGCCGTGGTTCCATCACTGCTCAATGCAGGCTTCGTCTTCGGCGGCCGTTATGGCAAAGGCATCGCCAGTTGCCGGACTGAAAAAGGCTGGAGCGCGCCTGCCTTCTTCACCATCGGCGGCGGCAGTTTCGGCTTGCAGATCGGCGGCCAGGCCACCGATCTCGTTATGCTGATCATGAATAAGAACGGCATGGATCACCTGCTGGCCAGCCAATTTAAGCTCGGAGCCGATGCCAGCGCCGCCGCCGGCCCGGTCGGGCGCCACGCCTCCGCCGATACCGATTGGAAGATGAGGGCCGAGGTTCTCACCTACTCGCGCTCCCGCGGCCTCTTCGCCGGACTCGAACTCTCCGGCGCTGTCATCAAGCAGGACAAGGGCAGCACCCGCGATTTCTACGGCCGCATGGTGCCCTTCAAGACGTCGCTCAAAGGAGAAATCGAAGCTCCCAAAGCCGCGTACCCCTTCTTGAGCACGCTGGCCAAGTGGGCGCAGCAGGCGGCAAAGTAGCGCTCGTGTGGTGACGGGGCTCCGCTCCGTCCGGGCGGGGCGAAGTCCCGCCTCCACACATCTCCGATCGCCTGCCTTGCGTGATAACGCCTCGACCCCCTACACTCCGGCACAGTGCGCAAACGCCTTGAGTACGCTCTAGTCTGGCCCTGGATCAAGCTCCTGGGCGTGCTCCCTCGTCCCGTGGCGCGCGCCATCGGGATCACACTCGGGCTAACCGTCTATGCGGTTCACCGCCGCCTGCGCCGGGTCGGCCTGCGCAACCTGACTCTTGCCTTTCCCGAAATGTCACCGCGCGAGCGCCGACGTCTGGTTCGCGGAGAGTTCATTTCTCTCGGACGCCAGCTCGCCGAAGTCTGCCTCTTCCCCCGCTACACCCGCGAAAATGTTTCTCGCGTCGTTGTCTATGACGGATTTGAAAACTTCGAGCGCGCCTACGCTCGCGGCAAAGGTGTTCTGTTTCTCACCGGACACCTCGGCGCCTGGGAACTTTCGGCCTTCGCTCACTCCCTGCAGGGCCATCCGCTGTCTATCGTCATGCGCTCGCTCGACAATCCCTATATCGACGCCCTTATCCAAAGCTACCGCACCATGCATGGCAACCGCACCGTGGACAAAGATGACTTCGTCCGCGGCCTGCTCTCCGCCATGCGCGCCGGCGAAACCGTCGGCATCCTCATGGACACCAACATGACCCCGCCGCAGGGAGTGTTCGTCGATTTCTTCGGCATCCCGGCCTGCACCGCCAGCGGCCTTGCCCGCATTGCCCTGCGCACCGGCGCTGCTGTCGTCCCCGGCTTTACGGTGTGGGATAAGGAACTGCGCAAGTACATCCTGCGCTTTGATCCCGCCGTCGAGCTGATTCGCACCGGCGATAACGAGGCCGACATAGTCGCCAACACCGCAAAATTCACGAAAGTCATCGAAGACTTCATCCGCCGCTATCCCGACCAGTGGCTGTGGGTCCACCGTCGCTGGAAAACCCGCCCGCCAGGCGAGCCGCCGCTGTACTGAGGTTCCTCTCTTGTGTGGAAGCGGGGCTCCACCCCGCTTGGACGGGGCAAAGCCCCGTCCCCACTCGCGGAATCTCCTGCGTTGTGCACACCCGCCCCGGAAAGCGACAATAGGGAGCCATGAAGCTAACCTTGCGCGATCTCGCCGAGAAGCTCGACTGCCATCTTCTCGGAGACGGCTCCATCACCGTGACCAGCGTCTCCAGCCTGCAATCCGCGACGAGCCAAAGCCTCGTCTTCGTTGAAGACGCCCAGTATATGGACGCTGCGCTCCGCTCATCTGCTACCGCCGTAATCGCCGGTGCGTTCGCCAGCGCCAGCCCCTCCAAGCCCATCCTGATTTCCCCACAGCCGCGTCTCGCTTTTGCGCGAGCCGCAAAGCTGCTCCGTGACCCCGGACGCGATCACGGCATTCATCCCTCCGCTATCGTTCCCGTTTCCGCTAAGCTCGGCCAGAACGTAGCCATCGGCCCTCGCGCGGTGATCGGCGAACTCGTCAAGGTGGGAGATGAAACGACCATCGGCCCCGGTTCGGTGATCGGCGACAACGTAGTAATTGGAAGCCACTGCCGGATCGACGCCAACGTCACCGTGTACGCAGGCACAACTCTCGGTGACCGTGTCATCGTGCAAGCTGGTGTTGTCCTCGGCAGCGAAGGCTTCGGCTACGTCCGCGATGCGCAAACCGGGCGCTACGAACAGTCCCCCCAGATCGGCCGCCTGGTCATCGAGGACGACGTCGAAATCGGCGCCAACACCGCCATCGACCGCGGTGCACTCGACGAAACCCGTATTCGCCGCGGCACGAAGATCGACAACCTGGTGCAGATCGGCCACAACGTCCAGATCGGCGAGAACGTGGTAATCGCCGCTCAAACCGGCCTCTCCGGCAGTGTCACCATCGAAGACAACGTCGTCATAGGCGGGCAAGTTGGCATCGGCGATCACGCCCGCGTCGAAGCCGGAGCCATGCTGGGAGGCCAATGCGGCATCCTGCCCAAGAAGGTGTTGCGCGGAAAAGGCATCGTATTCTGGGGAACTCCAGCGCGCCCGGTGAGGGAGTATCTTAAAGAACTGGCATTTGTATCGAGGTCAGCGAAGAAGGAACGCTAAGCGTCAAAATTGGACTTTCCGTAAAGACGCGGCTCGCCGCGTCTCAGCAGCGCCACGAACTGGGCGCTTCAAATTAAAGGCTAAAAGCTAACGGCTAAAAGCCAAAAGCTGTTTTTCCATGCCCATCATAGTCATCGGCGGACACTCCCGCAGCGTAGGCAAGACCAGCGTAGTAGCCGGTCTAATCGCCGCCCTGCCCGGCTTCCACTGGACCGCTCTCAAAATCACGCAATACGGACACGGCGTCTGCTCCGCCAACGGTGAAGCCTGCGACTGCGCCACCGCCGATCATTCCTGGGCTGTATCAGAAGAAAAAGACCGCTCCGGCGAGTCGGACACATCGCGCTTCCTGGCCGCCGGAGCCGATCACTCCTGGTGGGTCCGCACCCAGCAGGGCTACCTGGCGGAAGCCATGCCGAGCATTCGCAAGCTTCTCGCCTCGACCGAAAACGTCATCATCGAATCGAACAGCATTCTGCGCTTCGTGAAGCCCGATCTCTATCTGACTGTGCTCGACCCCCAGACCGCCGATTTCAAGGCCTCCGCACAAACTTATCTCGACCACGCCGACGCAGTCCTGCTGCACTGCGCGTCAAACTCCACGGGCTCAGCCTGGGAACACGTTTCCCTGAAACCCGTCATCGGCCGGCCGATGTTCACGATCCAGCCGCCAAACTACGTGACGCCAGAGATCGTAAACTTCGTTCGCGCGCGTTTGGCGTTACCTGCCTGAAGTTCGCGCGATAACCGTAAGTGGTTGAATTTAGCCAGGATGGCTGAAATGAGCCACCCCTCGGCTTGCAACTTTTCTTCGCGTTCTGCGTTCCAATTGAGTAGAGACGGTGGTCCAGAGTGGAGAGCAAGAGGCAACCACCAAGGCCACAGCCAGCAGAAGGTTTCCGGATCCGAGCAGAGTTTCAGCGGGGTCTGGAACCAAAGGAGGTCGAATATGCGTTACCTGAGATATTTCGCCTTGCTGTCAGTCCTGATGTTGCCGCTTGCTTACGCGGAGGCGCAGGTCGGAGTAGGAATTGGCATCGGAGTCGGCCCCGCCTACGGATACGACGACGGGCCACCGGTCTGTCAGTACGGGTACTACGGATACTATCCCTATGCCTGCGCACCCTACGGCTACTACGGTCCGCAGTGGTTCAATGGCGGAGTGTTTATCGGTGCCGGCCCTTGGTATGGCTCGTACTGGGGCGGCGGTGGATACGGTTGGGGGCGTGGTGGTTACGGTTGGGGACGTGGTGGATACGGTTACAGACGCGGTGGCTATGGCCGCGGTGGCTACGGACGTGGCGGATATGGTGGCGGTAGAGGTGGTTTCCATGGTGGAGGCGGATATCGCGGCGGCGGAGGCGGTGGCTTCCACGGTGGCGGTGGCCACGGCGGCGGCTTCCACGGCGGCGGCGGCGGACACGGCGGCGGACACCGGTAAAGCACCCAGGCTTGGAAGTGTTTCAACAGCTGGCAGCGCTGCGCTGCCAGCTTGTTTTTCTTTGGCTCTGCCCTATCCCGTGTACATCCCAATCACCCGCTCAATCGCCCTCCGGCACACTGCGCAAAACGTCTTGTGCCGAGTAAACATGATGCAGTCCAGTTCTGGACGATAATATCCCTTAGCCTCGTAATTCGCACCCTCGAACGCTCCAACCTTCCCGGCGAACTTCTGCGACCCGAGCATCGCATCTTCCTTCTCGCGCTGTTTGCGGAAAAGTTCATCAATCTCCGCCTCCGGCTTCCCTGCCGCTCGCAGCTCTTTCCGTTGCCGCTGGATGTCCCGCTCAAAGCGATCGAACTCCTCCTGATCCCAGGGCGTCGGCACCGGCGTTCCCGCCGCAACCAGATCCTTCCACTTTAAATTTGCCGGATCAAGCAGCGCGGTCACATTCGGCTCCCACGGCTCCGTCTTCTGTTCCGCCGGCAGATACGCCACATCCGACGTGTAGTACTCATCCGCCAGTCCAGCGAACTGGTGCCCGAACTCGTGCACGCCCACATATCCCGACCACAGATTGTCGATCGCGACCGTCGCGTACTGATTGAAAATTCCACCGCCGCCGTAAGTCTGCCCATTCACCAGAATTTCGATGAACTCATATGGCGCGAACGACGCCACGTCCCGCAGCACGCGGTTCTCCGTGGTCAACACATAACGCTCGGTGCCGAACGTGTCATATGCCGCGCCTACCGGCGACCGCCGGTAAATTCCGCTCGAAGGCCGCGATACGCCCGACTCCTCGGCCGCCGGACACAGCCCCCACACATTGAAATCTTTCTGGTGCTCGCGAAACGGCGATGTCGAAAACAGTGCCTCCTTGAATCGCCGCGCGTCTCGCTCAAACTTCCCGCGCTCCCCTGCGGTGTAACCGTCGCCCAGCAGCAGCAAATCCACCTTCATCGCCGGATCGCCCATCTTCTGCAATTCCAGCAACGCTCCCGGCGAGGGTGGCCGCGACCGGTCGACGAACTTGTCCTTGGGATCGACGGTTGTCTTCCAGACTTCATGAAAGCGGCTCCCCGCGCGCTCTTTCAGCGATACCTCCACCGGCGCGTCAGGCGCCGGAAAGCGCAGCGACTCGGAAAACGTCCGGTTCGCGTGCAGCGCCTCTTCCGTCGTCTTCCACTCCCCAAACACGGAATTAAATCCGCGCGAGTACAGCAATTTCCCGCTGCCTCGCTCACGCACTTCAAACAGATAGTTTCCGAGCTGACTTTCGTCGATGGATTTGTTCAGATTCCCCGGCCACTCCAGCGGCTCCAGCACGACTCGATCCAGGCTAAACCATTCCTCGTGCGAGTTTCCGGTGTGGTAGTAGTCCACGCGTAGGGTGCGAGGTGCAGCAAGACCAAGAATGGAGAGCAGAAAGAAGGCAGCAGCAACACTAAGCGCTCGTTTCATGACCGGATTGTAGCTTACGAGGAGGGCCTGATCTCAACCGCCTCGTCGTTTTCAAACCTGATGTCCAGCGGCTTTCCGCCATTCGGGTAATGCAGAGTGCGCGAACCATAACCGCCCGAACCTTGAGGAATGCCTAGCCCGATCGCGAAGCTGGCCTGTAACTCGCTCATCCCGTTCTCCACCTCATGAGCATCAATTTTCTTCCAGATATCCGCCGGCCAGTGCTTGTATAAGTCGTGCGGATCTTCGATAAAGAAAATGTCGTCGGAGTAAATATTGAAGTCCCCGCCCTTCTCCGCCCCGATGGGAACCGCGTAGGCTTTGCCCTCCACCGAAAAGCGCGCCAGCACCTGCTTGATCCCCGGAGCCAACGGAGAAACATCGGTCACCACATCCTGAATCGCAAGCTTCTGCAAGGGCAGCAACGTTCCCACCTCATGCTCGAAATCCGTTGTGTGCCGCTCGCGATCATAGGGATAGTAGGTGAGTTGATAGCCGACCTTGACCCACACCGGCTGCTCGGTCAACTGGCGCGCCGATTTCAGATCGTAAGGACGCAACTTCTTCGGCGTAACATAGTAGTCCGCCTTCAGCAAAGCTTCCTGCCGCGGCTTCGCATCTTCCTTCATCGCCTCGCGCCGCTCGTACACGATGTACGCCGCGCGCCCGCCCGCAAGCACGATGGCGGCAATCAAAAAGACTTGCAGTTTTTTCTGAAACTCCGGATCGATGGCCATGATCAGTTAGAATATGAGGAAGCGCCCAGGATCCCAAATTCCCGCATTCGCCGAGCCGTAAAGGAAACTCATGCCCATTGCCCAAGATGACGTTCTGAACGCACTCAAGCAGTGCTACGATCCAGAAATTCCCGTCAACATTGTCGATCTCGGACTGATCTACGACATCCGCCTCGACGAAGTGCCGGAAGGGCAACAGGACGTCACGGTTGACATGACGCTCACTGCGCAAGGCTGCCCCGAGCACGTCAACATCAGCGCCCAGGTCAAGTCCCGCGTGGAACAACTCCCCGGCGTCCGCAACGCCAACGTCAATGTGGTATGGAATCCGCCCTGGACCCCCGAACGCCTGAGCCCTGAAGCCCGCAAACAACTGGGAATCGAGTAGTCGAAGCGCCCGTGTGGTGACGGGGCTATGCCCCGTCTTCCGCCAAAGTTCAATACTCTCCCAACTCCTCAAACGCCCGCGCCGCGCGCTGTTCCGCCCACTCCTCGATCCGGTTGCCGATCTTCATCGCCAGATCCAGGAACTTCGTTCCCTGCCGCACATACGAAGGCAGCTCTTCGCGAATCTTTCCAAACTGATTCGGATACTCCGACGCCAGCACCGCCAGTCCCACCCCTCCCACCAGCACCGCCGCTGGACGCTTCCCCTTCATCAGCAACATCGTCGCCACTCCCACCGATCCCGCAATCACCGCCCGCTTCCAGTTTTCCATTTCGTCTCCTGCACGCGACTACTTTCCCAGCGCTCTTCCCAACCACCCAGTACTACTTATGGAACCTGTTCTAGCAGGATTCTAAACTAACGCTTCCGTGCTTTATACTGCCGCCGACACGGAAATCGAACACCGACCTATGACCCCATTCCGGATGCTTCTCTGCGTTCTTCTTACCAGCACTCTCTCTCTTGCCCAAGCAAAGCCCCGCGCTCGCGATCTCGGCGTCCCTTTCGACGGCACACCCGGCGAGAATAACGCGATCACCGACGTCCACGGCGTTGAAGTCGGACACACCACACTTATTTCCGGCAGCGGCAAACTCAAAGTCGGAGAAGGCCCGGTCCGCACCGGCGTTACCGCCATCCATCCGCGCGGGAAAGATGCGAACGACTCCGTCTTCGGCGCCTGGTTCACACTCAATGGCAACGGCGAGATGACGGGCACGACTTGGCTCGAAGACTCGGGCTTCCTCAATGGCCCGATCATGATCACCAACACACACAGCGTCGGCGTGGTGCGCGACGCGGTTATTGCCTGGAAAGTGAAGCGCGGCGAGCCCGACATGGAAGGCTACTGGTGGTCGTTGCCCGTGGTGGCAGAAACCTGGGACGGCTATCTCAATGACATCAATGGATTTCACGTGAAACCCGAGGACGCTTTCCACGCGCTCGAGTCGGCGCACGGCGGCCCTGTCGAAGAAGGCAACGTCGGCGGCGGAACGGGCATGATCTGCAACGAATTCAAAGGAGGTATCGGAACGTCCTCCCGCGTCCTCGATGCAAAAGGCGGGGGCTACACGGTGGGCGTGCTCGTGCAATGCAACTACGGAGAGCGCGACCAGTTGCGCATCGCTGGAGTTCCCGTGGGCAAGGAAATTCCCGAGCACACGGTGTGGAAAGATGACGTCGGCTCGATCATCATCGTTGTCGCCACCGACGCCCCGCTCATCCCCACTCAACTGCGGCGCCTCGTCCGCAAGGCTTCCCTAGGCCTCGGCCGCGACGGCAGTTTCTCCGGCGACGGCTCCGGTGACATTTTCGTTGCTTTCTCTACTGCAAATCCCCGAGCAGCGTCTTCCAAGGGAGTCCGCGACCTGAAAATGTTGCCCAACGACAGCCTCGATCCTCTGTTTCTCGCCACCGTCCAGGCCACTGAAGAAGCCGTAGTCAACGCCATGGTCGCAGCCGAAACTATGATCGGCGTAGACGACCATACTGTCATAGCCCTGCCCCACGACCGTCTGCGCGAGGCCCTGAAGAAATACAACCGTCTCGCAAAATGACGACGCCCAGCCAACTGGGCAAGAGGATTCGTATCAGGGCATGCCTTCAGGCATGCCGAAAATCCTGTGTTATGAGAGCGCCTTCAGGCGCTGGGGGCAGGTTTGAAGTTACTTTCGCTGCCCCACCATCGCGTGACTCACCCCAACTGGCAAAGGGGCTACAATTCAGTCAGTGAAAGCCTATCGCATCGAGCGCATCAAGAGCGGCATGAAGTTCACCTGCACGCACTGTGAGCACAGCGTCAGCACGCTGGATTTCGACTCCAAGGCCGGTAACCTCCGCACCCAGGCCGCAACCGCCATCAATGAACACGCCGCCAAAGCGCATCACGAGCCCTTGATCGTTTCCCCGTACGACGGCCAGCAGCGTAGCTGGCGCTAGTCGCTATAGTCCCGCCAGGTCTCGATCCCAACCAACGCTCGCTTCCGGCTTTTTCGGTAACATAGTCTCTCGAAGCGCGCCTGCCATGATCGAGCGATTCAATTTCTCCGATCTCCGCGAGCTGTTTGCCAAAGCCAACGAGGAGAAATCCGGCGACCAACTGGCCGGCATCGCCGCGCGATCGGAACGAGAGCGAGTCGCCGCAAAGCGCAAACTTGCAGACTTGACGCTCGATGAAATCGTCCGCCGCCCGCTGATCGACGCCGGCGAAGACGACGTAACCCGCCTTATTCTCGACACCTTCGACCAGGAGGCTTTCCGCGCCATTGCGAGCATGACCGTCGGCGAGTTTCGCGAATTTCTTCTCGACGACGCTACCACCGGCGCACAGCTACAGCCGCTGCAGAGAGCCATCATCCCTGAAATCGCAGCCGCCGTCACCAAACTCTTGAGCAACAAGGATCTGGTGCTTGCGGCCGCCAAAATTCGCAACGTCACCCGCTGCCGCAACACCATGGGAGAGCGCGGAGTGCTCGGTATCCGCGTGCAACCCAATCACCCCGCCGACGACATCGGCGGAATCCTTTTGGCCGCTTTCGAAGGACTGCTCTACGGCTGCGGAGACGCGGTCATCGGCGTGAATCCGGCCACCGACTCGGTGGAGACCGTCAGCTCAATTCTTGTGGCGTTGAATCGCCTGGTAGACGCGTACGAAATTCCCACGCAGGTATGTTGCTTAGCGCATATTACAACGCAGCTGGCAGCGCTAGATCGCGGGGCGCCAGTCGACCTTCTCTTTCAGTCCGTGGCGGGCACGGAAGCGGCCAACCACAGCTTCGGAATCACTTTGAACATGCTGCGCGAGGGCCGCGAACAAGTTCTCGAACATCATCGCCAACGCAACATCAATGCCCGGTGGGTCGGCGACAACGTCATGTACTTCGAAACCGGCCAGGGCAGCGCTCTCTCAGCCGAGGCGCATCATGGAGTCGATCAGCTGACGCTCGAGGCGCGGGCCTACGGAGTCGCGCGCGCCTTCAACCCTTTTCTCGTCAACAGCGTGGTCGGCTTCATCGGCCCCGAGTATCTGTATGACGAAAGGCAGATCATCCGCGCCGGGCTCGAAGACCATTTCATGGGCAAGTTGCTTGGCCTGCCGATGGGTTGCGACGTCTGCTACACCAATCACGCCGCCGCCGACCAAAACTCGGCCGACAATCTGTTGTTACTTCTAACCGCTGCAGGTTGCAACTACTTCATGGGCGTTCCATGTTCTGACGACGTGATGCTGAATTACCAATCCACCAGCTATCACGATGCGCTGGCCGCAAGACGTCTTTTCCAGTTGCACCCCGCGCCGGAATTCCTAGCGTGGCTGCAGACTATGGGAATCTATCGTGGAACCGAACCGGCGCCGCTCGACTCGTCCGCCAGGCGGCAACTGATGCAGGGTTTGGAGGCATCCCTCGAAAGGACAGTCTGATGGCTGCGGAGGAAGATAAACTCGCGAGTTCCTGCGATCTTTCCGAGATCATGCAGAAGGTACGCGCCCAGACTCCGGCGCGCCTGCTGGCAGGCCGAAGCGGAGCAGCGTATCGAACTAATACTCAACTGGAACTGCGCGAGGCGCATGCCGCCGCTCGCGATGCCGTGCGTGCGGAGCTGGAGCTCTCCTCAACCCTTGGCGACGCCTTCGTGCGGAAGTGGAATCTGTTTGAAGTCTGCACCCAAGCGGCGAGCAAAGATGAGTATCTTCTCCGCCCAGACTTCGGCCGTCACTTGAATGACGCGTCCCGAACAGAGGTGACCCAGCGCTGCACCAGGGGACACGATTTGCAAATCGTGATCGGCGACGGACTCTCAGTAACTGCGGTCGCCCTACAGGTTCCGCGACTGTTGCCGCTCCTCTGTAAAGCAGCAGAGATCCGAAGCTGGAGTCTCGGCCAGATCTTCGCAGTTCGTTACTGCCGCGTAGGCGTTCTCAACCAGATTAGCGAGTTACTCCGACCTAAAGTTGTCGTTCTCTTGATCGGCGAACGCCCAGGCTTGGCAACCGCCGAAAGCCTCTCCGCCTACATGGCGTTCCGGCCGAAAGCATCGGATACCGACGCCAGTCGCAATCTTATTTCGAACATTCACGCTCGTGGTGTTAGCACAGAACAAGCCTGCGAACGGATTCTAAATCTGGCAGCCGCAATGATGAAGGCTCAAAAGAGCGGTTGCCAGCTTCGCGAGGAACTGCCGCCTGTCATTCGCCAAGAGATACTTCCGTAGCTACTAGTCCTTCACCGCCCTATCCGTGATCTCCAGCCCCTTGTCGATAATCGCGAAAGCTTCCCGCAGTTGCTGCTCGTTGATGCACAGCGGAGGATTGGTGTAGAAGGTATTCCAGCGAACCAGCGTATAGAGTCCGTTCTCCCGGAAGAATCTGCCGAGCGCGGTCATTTCCTCCGACGTGCCGTTGAACGGTGCCATGGGCTGCCTAGTCTTGCGGCTGCGAATGAGTTCGACGATCCCGAACAGCCCAATCGAACGGACGGCTCCAACCGATGGATGCTTCTTCTGCAACTCGAGGCCGAGGTCCTTCATGATCGCGCCCATCTTGCGCGCATTTTCGATCAGATTGTCTTCTTCGTAAACGCGAATGGTCGCCAGCGCCGTTGCACATCCCATGGGATGGCTGTTGTAAGTAAGCCCTCCATAG
>JGI12269J14319_10003059_pt1 | contig 15865 bp, 14 predicted proteins | sample PeaSoiSIISIP2007_FD_14319 | JGI IMG/M metagenome (IMG submission 14319) | reverse complement strand
GAGCCCGCCGATGATGTGGGCTGGAGCGAGCTCATCGAGGAGTTCCGTGCGGGCCGGGCGTTTCGCGATCGGGTGGTCGCGGTGCGGCGGTCGAGCGACGGGGAGACGATCTGGCTTTCCCTGTCGGGTCGGCGGTTCGCCGGCGGCACGTGGCACGGCGTCGGGTCGGATGTCACCGCGCGTGAGACGGCGCTGCACTCTCTGCGGGACGCGATGACGGCGGCGTCGGCGGGCATTCAGGCAAAATCGCTGTTCCTGGCGACGATGAGCCATGAGCTGCGCACGCCGCTGAACGCCATCATCGGCTTCACGGAGCTGATGCAGCACGGCGTCGGCGGCATGCTCACGGCAAAACACCGGGAGTATCTGTCCGACATCCACCGCTCCGGCATCTTTCTGTTGAGCCTCGTCAACGACACCCTCGACCTCTCGAAGATCGATGCCGGTCGGCTCGAGCTCGTCGAGGAAACACTCGAGATCCCGTCCCTCGTGTCCGAGGCGGTGCGTTTCGTCTCGTTGCAAGCGGCGGCCAGCGGGATCGCCGTCGACGTGACGATCGACCCGGACTTGCCGCAGGTTCGGGTCGATGCGCGCCGGATCAAGCAGGTTCTGGTCAATCTGCTGTCGAACGCCGTGAAGTTCACGCCGCCTCAGGGAAAGATCGAAATCCGAGGGACGATTCGGGAGGATGGGGCCCTCGCGTTGGTGGTGGCGGATTCCGGGATCGGCATGGCCGTGGCGGACATACCGAAGGCGCTCGAGCGCTTCGGCCAAATCGACGATCGCCTGGAGCGCCGCTACGAGGGCACAGGACTGGGCTTGCCGCTGGCGAGCAAACTGATCGAGCTGCATGGCGGAACTTTGAAGATCGACAGTCGGATCGGCGCGGGAACGCGGGTGACCATCGTATTGCCGCCGTGGCGGATCGTGGGACGGTCCGGCGAGACGCCGTTTGTCTCGCCCCCGGCGGCGCCCGCGGTGGGCGGCACCGTCGAGTAACGGAAGCAAGTCGCGGCGCCGCAATCTCGGTTCCGCGCCGGTGGATCGCTCGGCAACAGCCGTCCACGGCGGGATTTCGCTCTATGCCGTTGCGTCGAAGACGCCGGGGAACCAAGATGACGCGGCCTCGCGCAAGGAGCCGCGCCCCATGCTGAAATCCTACGAAACCCTCGGGACCGCGATCGCGGCCCCTCACGTGCTGGTGGTGACGCTCAACCGGCCGGAGGTCGCGAACGCCCTCAACACGCAGATGGGCCGCGATCTCCGCGACCTCTGGGCCGGCCTCATCGCCGAGCCCGGCGACCTCCGCTGCGTGGTCCTGACGGGAGCGGGAAACCGCGCCTTCTGCGCCGGCGGCGACCTGAAGGAGCGCCACGGCATGACCCAGGCGCAGTGGGAGGCCCAACACGAGATCTTCGAGCGGCAATACTGGGCGCTCCTCGATTGTCCCATTCCGGTGATCGCCGCGCTCAACGGCCACGCCTACGCGGGCGGGCTCGAGATGGCGCTCGCGTGCGATTTCGCCTACGCCGTCAAGACCGCGCGCTTCGCGCTCACGGAGGTGGCGCTCGGCATCATGCCGGGCGCCGGCGGCACGCAACTCCTGCCGCGCGCCGTGGGCGAGCGCCGTGCGAAGGAGATCATCCTCACCGGCAAGCCTTTTGGCGCCGCGGAGGCGCTCGAGTGGGGCATCCTCAACAAGCTTTGCGAGCCCGAGGCGTTGATGCCCGACGTGCTCGCCACCGCCGGCACGATCGCCGCCAACGCGCCGCTCTCGGTGCGCCAGGCCAAGAAGTCCATCGTCTATGGGATGCAGATGGATCTTCGTACCGCCTTCCGCTTCGAGATCGAGGCCTACAACCGCATGGTCGGAACCGAGGATCGGCAGGAAGGCATCCGCGCCTTCAACGAGAAGCGCAAGCCGGTGTTCCGAGGCCGCTAGGGCTTGAAGCCCGGTCTCCTTTCGTGAGTCGCGCGAGCGGACCGGGCGCTCAACCGGCACCAGCCGGCCGCCTCTCTGCGGGGTTATTTTGGCTGTTGTTCCTCGGGCTTTTCGTGGCCACGGCGCTCCCAATAGTGCGCGCCGAGCTGCCACCGATCGTCGATTACCCCAATCACCTCGCGCGCATGCACGTGTTGATCGAGCAGCCGCGCTCCGAGGCTTTGCAGCAGTACTATGAGATCCGCTGGCGGCCGCTGCCCAATCTCGCCATGGACGTGACGGTGCCGCTGCTCGCGCGGGTCATGCCGCTCGAGTGGGCGGGCAGGGCGTTCATTGTGCTTTGCCTCGGCCTCCTGCCGGCCGGCGCGGCTTTGCTCCATCGCGCGGCGGCTGGCCAATGGTCGGTGTGGCCCCTCTTCGCGTTCCTGTTCCTTTACAGTCACCTGTTGATTTGGGGCTTCCTCAATTACCTCTGCGGCCTCGGGCTGGCGCTGATGGCGTTCGCGCTTTGGCTGGCGCTCGGCAAGAGGGCGGCTGCCGCGCGCATCGGCGCGGCGACCGCCTGCGCCCTGGTGCTCTTCTTCGCGCATCTGATGGCATGCGCGGTCTTCGCCTTGCTGATCATGGGCCACGAGATCGGTCGGCTCCGGCGCGAGCGCGCGTTCTCGGCGAAGCAGATCCTCGGGCGAGCCGTTGCCGCCGGAGTGCCGTTCGCGATCCCTCTGGCGATCTTGTTGGCCGGCGGGCTCGGCGGCGGGCTCGGCGATATCCAATACGACGGGTTCCTGCGCAAGCTCGCGGTGCTGCCGATGTTCGAGGGCCATCTCGCCCTCGATATCGTGACCGTCGCCGTCCTCGTCCTGCTGATCGCGATCGGGTACTACAAGAAATACGTGGGCGTCGTGCCGGCGCTCCGCGCACCGCTCCTGGCATTGGCACTCGCCTTTCTTCTCGCACCCACGAAGCTCATGACGGCCAACGGTATCGACGAGCGCCTGCCGCTGGCGTTCGTTCTCGTGCTCGCTGCTGGTACCGTATCGACTGGCTCGCGCCCGAGCCGGGTCCGCGTCGCGGCGCTGGCGGGTTTCGCATTGTTCCTCGCGCGCGCGGCCGCGATGGAGATTGATTGCGAGCGGGCTAACCAGGTCTATCCGCGCCTCGTCGCCCTTCTGGACGCGGTGCCCCAAGGCGGCCGTCTCGCGGTTGCCTTCCGCTCCAACGAGATCGGCCCCACGGGGATCCCGATCAATCACCTTCCGGCGCTCGCCGTGCTGCGGCGCGACGCGTTCGTGCCGACGTTCTTCGCATACGAAACGCAACAGCCCGTGACCCTGACGCCGGCCGCGCGCGCACTGCGGGAAGCCGCCGACCCGTCCGAGCTCTGGGCGGCCCTGATGGCGGGCGAAGCCGGGGACGCACGGCTCCGCAAAGCGCTCGCCGGGTTCGATACGCTCGTGGCGCTCGATCCCCGGCCATTCGAAGTACCGGTGACGCCCCTTCTTGTGCCGGTCGGGATCGAGCGGAATTTCGCGCTCTATCGGATCGTGCACTGATCGCGGCACGCGGCCGGTTTCGGCAAGTCTCCTTGCGCGATTAGCGGCCATTGCGTCAATCGGACCGGCGCACCACAATATCCGAAATGCCCGAGGAGACACGCCCATGAGCGACCGTATCGACGTCCACGTCTGCGAGGTCGGCATGCGCGACGGCTTGCAGAACGTCAGTGTCTTCATGCCGACGTCGGAGAAGCTCGCCTGGCTCGAGGCCGAGGCGGCCGCGGGCATGCCGGAGATGGAGGTGTGCTCCTTCGTGCCGCCGAAGCTGATCCCACAGTTCGTCGACGCCGCCGAGGTCTGTGAGCGCGCCTTGAAGATCCCCGGGCTCATCGTCACGGCGCTGATCCCGAATCTCAAGGGGGCCGAGCGCGGCATCGCCGCGGGCGTGCACAAGCTCAATTACGTGATCTCCGTCAGCGAATCCCACAACCAGCGCAACGTGCGGCGCTCGCGCGCCGAGTCCGTGGCGGACTTCCGGCGCATCGTCGAGCTCGTGCGGAGCGTCGATGCGGCCAAGCGGCCGAAGCTCGCGGTCGGCCTCTCGACCGCGCTCGGCTGCACCATCGAGGGCGAGGTCCCCGAGGCCGAGGTGGTGAAATACGCCGAGATCATGGCCGAGGCGGGCGCCGACGAGCTCGCCGTGCCCGACACGGTCGGCTATGCCAATCCCGCGCAGGTCCGGCGCGTCTTCAAGGCGGTGATGTCCGCGGTGAAATCGCTTCCGGTCACCGCGCATTTCCACGACACCCGCGGCCAGGGCATCGCGAATGCTTTGGCGGCGCTCGACGTGGGCGTCGTGCATTTCGACGCTTGCCTCGCAGGCCTCGGCGGCTGCCCCTACGCACCCGGCGCCAGCGGCAACATCGTGATGGAGGATTTGGTCTTCATGCTGGAGGGCATGGGGCTCCGCACCGGCGTCGATCTCGAGCGCCTGATCGCGGTTCGCGCCATCCTCGAGCGCGCGCTGCCGGGCGTGCCGCTCCACGGCGGGGTCGGCAAGGCGGGTCTGCCCAAAGGATTCCATCCCGCGACGGCGCCTCGGGCGCACGCGGCCGACTAGCGGTCCGGCATGAGTGCGGAGACGCGATCCGCTGGCGACGCCGAGCTGGTGCAGCTCGCGATCGGCGAGGACTTTCCGGAGATCCGGCAGGCCGTGCGCAAGATCTGCGAGGGCTTCCCGGGTGCCTATTGGCGCGACCTCGAGGCGCGCGAGGCCTACCCCACCGACTTCGTGCAGGCGCTGACGCGAGAGGGTTTCCTGGGCGCGCTCATTCCCGAGGAATACGGCGGCTCGGGACTGCCGCTGCGCGCGGCCTCGGCGGTGTTGGAGGAGATCCACGCCTCCGGCGCCAATGCCAGCGCGTGCCACGCGCAGATGTACATCATGGGCACGCTGCTCCGGCATGGCAGCGCCGAGCAGAAGCGGAAATACCTGCCGGAGATCGCCGCGGGCCGCCTGCGCCTCCAGGCCTTCGGCGTGACCGAGCCCACCACGGGCACCGACACCACCAAGCTGAAGACCCGCGCGGAGAAGAAGGGCAACGACCGCTACATCGTACGCGGCCAGAAAGTGTGGACCTCCCGCGCGCTGCACTCCGACCTGATGCTCCTGCTGGCGCGCACGACGCCGATCGAGCAGGTGAAGCGGCGGAGCGACGGGCTCTCGGTGTTCCTGGTCGACATCCGCGCGTCGCTCGGCAAGGGCCTCGAGATCAAGCCGCTCAAGGCGATGATCAACCACAACACCACCGAAGTGTTCTTCGACGATCTCGAGGTGCCCGCCGAGAACCTGATCGGCGAGGAGGGCAGGGGCTTCCGCTACATCCTCGACGGCATGAACGCCGAGCGCGTGCTGATCGCGTCGGAGGGTATCGGAGACGCCCGCTGGTTCATCAAGACGGCCTCGCAATATGCGACGACGCGCGTGGTGTTCGACCGGCCGATCGGCCAGAACCAGGGCGTGCAGTTCCCGATCGCGCGCGCCTACGCCGAGACCGAGGCCGCGGATCTGATGGTGCGCAAGGCCGCCGCGTTGTTCCAGGCCGGCAAGCCCTGCGGCGCCGAGGCGAACATGGCGAAGCTCCTGGCCTCCGAGGCCTCTTGGCATGCTGGCGAGGTCGCGATGCAGACCCACGGCGGCTTCGCCTTCGCCAAGGAGTACGACGTCGAGCGTAAGTGGCGCGAGACCCGGCTCATGCAGATCGCGCCGATCTCCACCAACCTCATCCTCGCCTATCTCGGCGAACATGTGCTGGGCATGCCGCGGTCGTATTAGGAGACAGAGCGATGGGCGTAGTGCTGGTCACCGGTGGAAGCCGTGGAATTGGAGCGGAGATCTGCGGGCGCGCGGCGGATCGCGGTTACAGCGTCGGCGTCAATTATCGCCACGGCGAGGCAGAGGCCAACGCCGTCGTCGCTGCCATTGAGAAGCGCGGTGGCCGCGCCATTGCGGTTCGGGCGGACGTGAGCAACGAGGACGACGTCAAGCGAATGTTCGAGGCGGTCGCGTCCAAGCTCGGTCCGATCACCGCGCTCATCAACAACGCCGGCTGGGGTGGGCAGCATGGACCGATCGAGACCTGGGACGCCGAGGCCACGCGAAAACTGATCGAGACCAATCTGTTCGGGCCGATGCTGTGCAGTCGCGAGGCCGTCAAGCGCATGTCCAAGAAGCTCGGCGGGTCCGGCGGCAATATCGTCAACATATCGTCGGCAGCGGCGCGGACTGGTTCGCCGGGCGTGTTCGTCCACTATGCCGCGACCAAGGGCGGACTGGACGTCTTCACGACCGGGCTGGCGAAGGAGGTGGCCAAGGATGGCATTCGAGTGAACGCGGTCCGGCCCGGGTACGTCCGTACCGCGATGTACGAAGACGACCTCAAGCAGAGTCCCGATTGGGTCCGCTCGACCATCGCCGCGATTCCCCTAGGGCGCATAGCCGAGGTTCAAGACGTGGCAGCCGTCGTCCTGTGGCTGCTGTCGGAAGAAGCTACCTACGTTACCGGGACCATCATCGATATCTCCGGCGGACGCGCTACGCAGTGAGATCTATCCTAGGGCCGTAAACCTGTTCAGGTTGCTGTTGCTCGGCCATCGCATATCGGAGCCCAAGGTGGCCGATGATCTCGGCGCACGCTGTGGTCGAGGAAGCCTCGCTGCGGCAGTGAGTCGATAGCGGAGCCGCCAGCTCAGAACTGATATCGCCGCAGCCCGCCGTCCACGGGGATCACTGTGCCCGTGATGTAATTCGCGAGCGGCGAGCACAGGAACACCGCCATCACCGCGAGCTCCTCGGGCTCGCCGTATCGGCCGACGGGGATCTCCGCGCGCGAGAAACGCTCGCGCTCCTCCGGCGGGTAGTTGCGCCGGATCTGTTCGCTCATGATGCGGCCGGGCGCGATCGAGTTGATGGTGATGCCGAGCCGGCCCACGTCGCGCGAGAGGCCCTTCGCCCAGGCGTGCACGCCGGCCTTCGCCGAGAAAGCCGCGTTGATGTGCTCGGGCTCGGACTTGCCGGTGATATTGACGATGCGGCCCCATTTCCGCTCCATCATCCCCGGCAGGATCGCCTGGGTGAGCTGGCGCACGCGCGTGAAATTGAGCGTCATCGCCTCGTCCCAGCGATCATCGCCGGCGTCGACGGGGAGCGGACGGCTGCCGCCGGCGGAGTTGACGAGGATCTCGACCTTGCCGAGCGCCGCCACGGCTTGATCGCGGATGCGCTGGGCTGCGTCGGGTGCCATCACGTCCTGGACGATGAGCGCCGGCGCCGGGTCCTGGGCGCGGGCGATCTCGGCCGCGAGCTCCTCCAGCAACGGCTGGCGCCGCGCCACCGCCGCGACCTTGACGCCTTCACCAGCGAGCATCCGCGCGATCGCGCGCCCGATCCCCATGCTGGCGCCGGTGACGAGCGCGGTGCGTCCCTTGAGTTGCAGATCCATGGCTCGCGACTTTCGCATGCGCTGATTCTCTGCGTCAATTGAGGTTCCGTACGCGTTTGGTTTGACGGTCGCAGGACCTGCATGCAGAGTTCGCGCGGAACCACGGAGGCTCGAATGGCCGAAAGATGTCTCGACGGCAAGGTGGTCATCGTCACCGGCGCGGGCCGCGGCATCGGCCGCGAGATCGCGCTGCTGGCCGCGCGCTCCGGCGGCAAGGTCGTCGTGAACGATCTTGGCGGCCATGCCGATGGCGAGGGCGCCGACGTCGGACCCGCGAGCGAGGTCGTCAACGCGATCGTGGCCGCGGGTGGCGTCGCGGTCGCGAATACCGCGAGTGTCGGCGATGCCGCCGGCGCCGACAGCATCGTCAAGTCGGCGCTCGACGCCTTCGGCCGTGTCGACGTCGTCGTCAACAATGCCGGCATCCTGCGCGACCGCATCTTCCACCGGATGAGCGTCGCCGACTTCGAGTCGGTGATCCAAGTCCATCTGATGGGTAGCTTCTATGTCTCGAAAGCGGCAGCTTTGCATTTCCGCGAGCAGCAGAGCGGCGCCTTCGTGCATTTCACCTCGACCTCGGGGCTGATCGGCAATTTCGGCCAGGCGAACTACGCTGCGGCCAAGATGGGGATCGTCGGGCTCTCGAAATCGATCGCCCTCGACATGGCGCGCTTCAACGTGCGCTCGAATTGCATCTCGCCCTTCGCCTGGAGCCGGCTCATCGGCACGATCCCGACGGAGACGCCGGACGAGAAAGCGCGCGTCGAGCGCTTGAAGACCATGACCGCCGACAAGATCGCACCGCTCGCGGTTTTCCTGGCGAGCGACCTCGCCAAGGACGTGACCGGCCAGATCTTCGCCGTGCGCAAGAACGAGGTGTTCCTGATCAGCCAGCCGCGGCCCATCCGCTCCGCTCATCGCGACGGCGGTTGGACGCCGGAGACACTCGCAGAGACCATGCTGCCGGCGTTCCGGCCCTCGCTCTATCCGCTGGAGCGCTCGGCCGATGTCTTCAACTGGGATCCGCTCTGAGTCCGGCCCCCCGCCTTGACGGCGCGCGCGCAATCCCGTTCGTTAACGATGGTTCAATTCACTCAAAAAACGAGAGACCCGCACATGAGCAAGGCTCCCTTCGATCATCAGGCGATCCGCAGCGTTGTCGGAGAGTATCGCGATCCCAAGCAGACCATCGAGGAGCGCGGCAAGATCTATCAGGAGCTCCTGGGCTACGTGCCGCCGCGCATCCAATCGCGCTTCGCGGTGACCGGCGCGGTCGATCCGAAGATCCTGGACATGCAGGAGGAGATCCGCGCTTACGCGATGTATCCCAAATGCTTCGACGTGAAGACGTCGCAGCTGATCCTGTTTGCGGCTCTGCTGATGGATTTGAGCGACGCGGCGCGTATCCACGCCACGGCCGCGCGCCGCGCCGGCGCTTCCTTCGAGGAGCTGCAGGCCGTGATCAATTTGGTGTTCCTGTTTCGCGGATTGCCGGCCGCCAACCGAGGCGCCGAGATCCTGGTGGCCCTCGCGGAGTCCGAGCACCAGGGAAAATCGGAGAGGAAGGGCTAGAGGTTTCTGCTCCGGCGGCGAGTGCGGGCCCAAAAAGAAAGCGCGGAGCCGTTGCCGGCTCCGCGCTGACGTAGCTGTGTCTAGTCGGTCTTGCGACTAGCCCGCCTTGAGGTTCGTGGCGGCTTGCTTGCCGCGCTCGATCGTGACTTCGTAGCTGACTCGCTGACCCTCGGTGAGGGTCCCCATGCCAGCGCGCTCGACGGCGCTGATGTGGACGAAAACGTCACGCCCGCCGTCGCTCGGCTGGATGAAGCCGAATCCTTTGACGGGGTTGAACCACTTGACGGTACCGGTAGCCATGTAAGCCTCCTTGGCAGTAGCGGAAGTACGCGCGCGACCGGGCGCAATCAATCGTCCGGTCTCGAACAACCTGGATTTGGGGGTGACTTGAAGCGGAGGCCCGCGAGCGGGCGACGCTGGCAAGCTCGCGCCAAAACGTCGATTGCGCGGCAATCAGGCTAGATGCGGCATTCAAAGTCAAGCGTCATTTCCTCGATTACTGGGCAACAGCGCGCGGTTCGCCGCGGTTCAGCGCTGCCCGCCCAGCAAGCCATGGAATGCGAATCCCGCGAACGATGGCCACGCGCCGAGCGCGTGGCCGAGCGGGCTGAGCGTTTCGCGCAACTGCGTGCCCTGACCCGCGAAGCTGCGGCTCGCCGCGGGCACCGGCACGACTTCCTCCTGCTGAAATGCCAGACCCGGCAGGCCGCTCGCGGACTCTTTCAGCAGCACCAACACGTCGCCGCCCGCGAACGGGATCAGCCAAAGCTCGCCGGATTCCGCGCGCACGAAGCGCCCGCGCTCGCTGTCGTCGAGCGGCACGGCTTCCAGCGCCACTTCCACCGGTCGGCCACGCCGCGTACCCCACGCCAGGAAGCGCGCAACCGACCGGCGGATGTCGGTCGGATCGGTTTTGTCGGTGACCACCGTCATGGCATCGAGCGAGTTCGCCCAGCGCTCGGCGATCGCGGGATCCGTCGGGAACCACGCCGGTACCGCGGCCGAGAGCGGCATGCCCAGCACCGGCTTCAGCGGCTGCAACCGGTCGAGAAACGCCTGCGCTTCCGCGCCGGGGTCCGCCGAGTAGCGCCACAGGCGGCTGGGCGCGTACTCGACTACCACGCCCTTGATCTGCGCCTCGGTGGAAACGCCCGCGTTGTAGTCGGCGAGCGCGGTTCCGGCGGCGACCAGCGGTGTGCGCTCGCTGTCTCTGGCCTCCGCGGAGTCGATGAGCAATGCAAAGACGCCGATCCCGCGGCTGCTCGCGTCGGCGACGAATCCCGCCAACTCCTGCGGATCGGCAAGGCCGCTCTCGTTGAACGGCACGCCCACATAGAGTCTGTTCACGCCCCAGCGCTGTGCCCGCGTGAACACATCGGCGGCATCGTCCTGCCAGTGGCGCACGTCACGCACCCAAGCGGCGCGGTCGGGTGGCACCGTCGTCTTCGCCTCGAGCACGATTTCCTTGAGGGCGAGATGTCCACCCGAGGCCGGGCACAACACGTCGATGTCGAGCGGAGTGTCGGCGGGCAAATCGGGGGGCAGCGGCACGTAGGCCTCGGTCGCGTTTGCGGCTTCCCGAAGCTTCGTCAACATCCGCGGCTCCCTACCGGGAGGCACGCCGAGGGCCGTGACGACGATGCGGAAATTTTGATCGGACGTGTGGACGATGCGAAGGGCCATACCCGGGATCGGCGGCATGCGAGCCGTCGAGAACGCGAGGCCCGCCGGCTCTGCTCCCGGCGCGCAGTCAAGCACCGTGTCGTCGCCGCCGGTGTCCAGGGTTGCGCGGCCGAGCGGGCCCAGCGGTTCCACGCTCGAGACCGCATGCAGGTCGGCGCCGGGCACGAGGTAGGGCGCCGGCGCGGCAAGCGAGACCGGCTCCACCGTCACCTCGCGGGTCTCGAAACCCGACTTGGCCGGCGTTCCCACGACGGTCAAAGCCTGCGGCTGGGGCGCGCCGACAGCGCGGCGCGGCGCCCGCAGGACCGTCAGCACGCTGTCGGCTTGAATCGGCAAAGCAAGGCTTGCGCAGCCGGTTTCGTCAGGCTTGGTCGCGCTCACCGTGAGGCGATCGCCGGCGGCGCCACCGGCGATGGGGCAGCGCGCGAGATAGCTCCCGGCGATGGCGGCGTCGGCACCCGCCCACAGCAGCAGACAAGCCCCGAGCATCGACCTGAGCGCGAGCTTCGCGGCCTTGCGGCGATGCGCGCAACCCGAACCCTTCGGGGTCGGGCGCCCCAGAGCCAGAAAGGACATTGGGTCAGGAGCCTATCGACTGGACAGGCCCGTGCCCAGGAGTTTCCGAGCGGCCGTCAGCGCCGAAAGCATTGATAATATGGGTGAGGTGCGCGGCGGATCACTCCGCCGCGATCGCCGCGGCGGCGCCGACCATCACCACGGCGCTGGTCCGGTTCGCCACGCGCACCGCGCGGCGGTTCTTCAGAAGACGCCGCGCGCGTGCCGCCGTCACCGCCCATCCGAGATCGATGCCAATCAGCACGATCAGCATCGTCAGAGTGAGCTCGACCCAAGCGGCGAGGTCCAAATGGCCGAGGTCCAAGATCGTGGGAACGACCGCGAGGTAGAACACCATGATCTTGGGGTTGCCGAGCGTGATCGCCATGCCCGCCAGGAACATCCGCCAGGGTCTCTGTCCGGCGGGCAGTTCGCGGCTCGCGATGTCGGTTGGCGCGGTCCACATCTTCCAGGCGAGCCAGAGCAGATAGCCGACGCCCATGAACTTGATGACCACGAACAGCACCGCGAAGGCCTGCGCGACGACGGCAAGTCCCGCAACGGTGACGGTGAGCCAGATCGCCTCGCCGATCCACATCGCCGCCAGGAACGGCAGAACATCGCGCAGACTGCTGGTCAGCACGCGCGCCACAAGGGCCGCGATACTCGGTCCCGGCGAGCCCGCGGCAACCATCAGCGCCAGCGCGAATCCCATCAATGCGGCAACGGTCACGGTCATTCTCCGTACTCGGCGGACGATACCGCCGAACCTTGCCGACCATACGGCAATGCCGGGCAAATTGCTTCCTCGATCCGCGGTCTAGACACGGGAAATGATCGGGTGTTAGGTCGAGACTGCCGGGGCGAGATCTGGATTTCCTCAGGCAGGAGACGTTAGATGGCGAAGAGCGCGTTCCGCACCGCCCTCGAGGCGGCGATCCAGCAGCGGCATTCCAAGACCCATCCGTTCAGCGACGCCTGGGTGACCGGTCGCCTCGATCGCCGCCTCCTCGGCGAATGGACGAAGCAGCATTTCCACTACGTCAGTCACTTCTCCGAGTGGCTCGGCACCGTGTTCGGCAGCTGCCCGCACGACGATATCCGGCATTTCCTGGCGGAGAATATCTTCGAGGAGGAGGGCTTCGCCGCCGGCGCGGGCTTCCCGGCGGCGCGCCACACCGACCTGCTGCTGGATTTCGGCGAGCATTGCGGCATGAGGCGCAAGGAGATCCTCGACGCCCAGCTCAACGGCGAGCTTCTGCCGGAGACCCTGGGTCTGCAGAGCTGGTGCTACCGGCAAGCGCAGCGGCCAGCCATCGAGGCGCTGGCGGGATTGCTGGTCGGGCTCGAATCCCAGGTGCCGCAGATCTATAGCCGCACCACGCCGCCGCTCCTCGAGAAGTACGGCTTCACGGAGGAGGAGGTGGTCTTCTTCCGCCTCCATATCGTCGCGGACCAGGAGCATGGCGAGCGCGGCTTCGAGATCCTGGAGAAGCACGCGACCACGCCCGAGCTGGAGGCGAGCTGCGTCCGGTTGGTGCGCGAGGCGACGATGATGCGGCGGCTCTACCTCGACGGCCTCTACGGCAAATTCTTGGCGCCGAAAGCGGCCCAGGCCGCGAACTAGCGCGGTCGGTCTCGGGCCACTCGCGGTGAGCGCGGACGAGCCGCTGCCGGCGGCGCTCTACACGCGGCCGGAGGCCTTCCAGCGCGAGCGGCGCAGCGTCTTCGCGAGCGCGTGGTTGCTGCTGGCCCGGGCAAGAGCCGTGCAGAGACCCGGCGACTACGTCGCGCACAGTCTCGGCGGCTGGCCGGTGTTCGCGATTGCGGGCGCCGGCGGCGCCCCGCGAGCCTTTCGCAATGTCTGCCGGCACCAGAAATTGCCGCTCTTTGACGGCGGTGTGGGCCACTGCGAGCAGATCCGCTGCCGATATCACGGCTGGACCTACGACATCGCCGGTCGCTTCGCCGCGGCGCCGCCGCAGGTGGCGCCGTGCGACGATCTCTCCCACGACCTCGAGCGCGTGGCGGCGGAGCAGCTCCACGGACTCCTGTTCGTGCACCTCGACGAGAGTCCGCCGCCGCTCGTGGAAACCATGCCGGCGCTCGCCGCCGCGTTGGCCGAGGCCAAGCTCGAGTCGCTCGAGTTTCGGACCGAAACTACAACCGACATCGACGCCAACTGGAAATTGGTGATGGAGCAGGCGCTGGCGGATCGAAGCCGCGATGTCGCGCGTACGGCGGCATGGCCCTGCCTGATCCTCGACGCTTCGGCCGGCGGCGCGGTACTCCATCAGGTGATCGCGCGCAGCTTCCACCGCACGCGCATCCATCATCACCACTACGGGTCGCACGCCGCGGTCGAGCAGGCGGCGGCACAGGTGGCGCAATGGAAAGCCGGCGCTGTCGCTCGGAACGCGGCGCTCGAAGCGGGCGCCACGGCCACGCAGCCCGAATCGTCCGAGCTCGAGAGCTTTCGCAGCCGCGTGCGCTCGGCTCACGCCGATGGCCCGCCTGCCTGAGGTTGCGAGACAAAGCCGGCCGCGCCGATTATCCTTCGCGCCAATGAGCAAACGATCAATAGGGAGCGACTCGCCATGAAACGCCATGAACTCGGCATCCTCGCGGTCCTCGCGATCGCCCTGGTGAGCTCGGGCGCGCCGGCCAAGGAGCAGAAAATCGGCGATCCCCCCGAGGCCCATGACATGCGCCTCGTCGGCTACAGCGATCTCCAGGCGCGGAGCGCCTATCAGCCCACCATCCATCAGCAGAACGGCCGCTGGATCGCCTATATCGGCCATCACGGCGGTACGCCCAAGGATCCGAAACCGCTCAATCCCCTGACCGGGCAACAGGAGTTCAACGGCACGTCCCTCGTCGACGTGACCGATCCGCGCCATCCCAAGTATCTCGCGCACATCCCCGGCGAGGAGGGGCAATACGAGGCGGGCGGCGCCCAAATGGTGCGGGTCTGCGACGGCAAGACTCTACCCAAGGGCGATCCCGCCAAGACTTACATGCTGCGCACCTTCGGGAACTCGGCCCACGAGATCTGGGACACTTCCGATCCTGCCAAGCCCGTGCTCGTGACTCGATTGGACGGGATCAAGGGCACCCACAAGAACTGGTGGGAGTGCGACACCGGCATCGCCTATCTGGTCTCGGGCGTCCCCGGCTGGCGCACGAACCGGATGACGCAGGTCTATGACCTCAGCGACCCCGCGCATCCCCAATTCATCCGGAACTTCGGCTTGCCCGGCCAGGAGCCCGGCGCCGCCGGCCAAGTGCCGACTGCGGTGCACGGGATGATCTCCACCGGTCCCGAAAGCAACCGCATCTATTTCGGCTATGGCACCAATGGCGGCGGTATGCTGCAGATCGTCGATCGCGACAAGTTGATCAATGGCCCCAAGGACCCGACGCCCGAGAACCTGCTCTATCCCCAGGTTGCCCGGCTCGATCTCTCCAGCATGGTGGGGGCGCACACCACCTTTCCGGTGCTCGGCGTGAAGATGGAGGAGTTCAGTCACGACAAGTTGGGCTCGGTGCGGGATTTCGTGGCCATCACCGACGAGCAGATCGCCAACGAGTGCGGCGAACCGCGGCAGCTCGTCTGGTTCGTCGACGTGACCGTCGAGACCCATCCGCAGGTGGTCTCGAACTTTTACGTGCCCGAAGCGAGTGGCGATTTCTGCAATCGGGGCGGCCGCTTCGGCATTCATTCCTCGAACGAGAACATGACGCCGATCTACTACAAGAAGATCATGTTCTTCTCGCATTTCAACGCGGGCGTTCGCGCGATCGACATCCGCAATCCGTTCCGGCCGCGAGAGGTCGGCTACTTCATTCCGTCGATCACGAAGAACACCGACCCGCGATGCATCAAAGTGGACGGACAGGACCGCTGCAAGGTCGCGATCCAGACCAACAACGTAGAGGTGGACGATCGCGGCTACATCTACATCGTGGACCGTGCCAACACGGGCCTGCACATCCTCGAGCTCACGGGCGAGGCGCGCAAGATCGCGGGCTTGCCGCCGGCCAAATGAGAAGAGGGGGCCGCCGGGGCCCGCGATGGGCCCTGGCGATCTCCGATCAGGCGCCGACTACGCGCAGGTGCGGGGTCTCGCTCGCCATCAGGCTGCGATAGACCTCGAGATAGTCCTGCACCATCCGACGGGCGGTGAAGCGCTCCTCGAATCTCGCGCGAACGCGCTGTCGCGACAGCCGGTCGACGCGCCCGACCGCCTCGACGGCGCCGGTTTCGTCCTTGACGATGTATCCGGTCAGGCCGTCCTCGACCACCTCGGGCACGGAGCCCGCGTGGAATCCGATCACCGGCGTGCCGCAGGCCATCGCCTCGATCATGACCAAGCCGAACGGCTCGGGCCAGTCGATCGGCAGCAGCAGCGCGATCGCGCCGCTGAGGAATGCCGGCTTCTCGCGGTCGTTGATCTCGCCGATATACTCGATGCCCGGCTCGTCCAGCAGCGGTCTGATCTCTTGCGTGAAATAGTCGCGATCGACCGGGTCGATCTTGGCCGCGATCTTGAGCGGCAGGCCGCAGCGGCGCGCGATCCGGATCGCGCGGTCGACCGCCTTCTCCGGCGCGATGC
>JGI12269J14319_10003057_pt1 | contig 15881 bp, 18 predicted proteins | sample PeaSoiSIISIP2007_FD_14319 | JGI IMG/M metagenome (IMG submission 14319) | reverse complement strand
CCCCGCCACGATCGCCAGGTCCGCCTTCGCCGAATGCTCCGCGCACATGTTCAGCACGTCCGTCGGAATCGGCTCGCCAAAGGAAACTGTGTCCGATTTCAACAATCCTCCGCATCGCGGACACGCAGGCGGCAGCTTCTCCAGGCTGATCGCGTCGCGATGAAACCGCGTCGTGCAATCGAGGCATCGAATCAAAGTCCAGTTGCCGTGAATTTCCGCGAGCGCTTTCTGCCCGGCCTGCCGGTGCAGGTCGTCGATGTTCTGCGTGATCACAAAACGCAGCACTCCTAATTCTTCCATTTCCACCAGCGCGAGATGGCCCGGATTGGGCCTGGCAACCGTGAGCGGTTTGAAAAGTTCGTCGTTGCGTTTGCTGAGCCGCTCTTGCCAGGCTTTTTTCGGATCGGCCATGAAGCGCTGAAAGCCGTTCATCGGCGGCTCGCCGTACTTGGTCCACAGCCCGCCCGGCCCGCGAAACGGCGGGATTCCACTCTCGACGGACATTCCCGCGCCGGTGAGCGCGATCGCATACCGCGCCGCCAGGATCATTCTGGCGCCTTCGCGAATTTCTTGGTCGCTCGCTCTCTCGCTCGGCTTTGCCATCGGGAATCCGCCCTCCGGCGCACGCTCGCGCCCGCCGGCGGCGCGGTTGCGTCGATGGGCCGGAGCGTAGCACAGCACCGGTTTCAGCTCTAAGCCAATGTCTGCTTGGCCGTGCGACCAAAACCGGCTAAAGCTTGCAGAGGAATGCCGTTGGTTCTATACAGCGAGTTGGAATCGGAGAGTAAAAGGAAATCCCGGTTAACACGAAAGACATGGCAGCGCAGACGCCCGTGCTCTGGCAGTTCGCGGTTTCCCATTACGCCGAGAAGGCGCGTTGGGCGCTAGATTACAAGCAGGTCCCGCACCTGCGACGCTCGCTGCTGCCCGGGCCGCATATTTCCAGAATCAAGAAGATGACCGGACAGACCTCGGTGCCCGTGCTCGAGCTCGGCGGCGCGATCATCTTCGACTCGACCCGCATCATCGAAGCGATCGAAAAAGCTTATCCCGACCCGCCGCTCTATCCCGCCGAGCGCGAGGCGCGGGAACGCGCGCTGGAACTGGAAAATTATTTCGACGAGGAGCTGGGCCCGTATATCCGCCAATGGGGATATTTTATGTTGCTGCCCTACTCGTCCACGATCACGGCGCTGTTCACCAGCCAGGCCGGCCTCGGGAAGCGCCTGTTCATGCGCGCGCTCTTTCCGATGGTGCGGCCCCTGATGAGAAGCAAAATGAAGGTCTATCCGGCCGAGGCGGCAGCGGCGCGGGATAAGACCGTCGCCGCGATGGATCAAATCGCGCGCGACCTTCAGCCTTCCGGCTACCTCGTCGGCAACGGTTTCACGGTTGCCGATCTGACCGCGGCCGCATTGCTGTGGCCGCTGGTGATGCCGAAGGAGTTTCCCTACCGGCTTCCCGCCGCAATACCGGCGCCGATGGCGCAGGCGCGCGCGCAACTCGCGGACCATCCGGCGTTGAAATGGGCCGCCGGCATCTACGCCAAGCATCGCGGCAAATCGGCGGCGGTCGCGGAAGAGACGGTCATCTAGAGAAATCCACCGACCATGGCTAAACAAACTTGAATTTGAGAGTGTAGCATCATGAGAATCAAGATTCTGTCAATCGCAACGTTGGCGTTGTTACTTGCGATCGGTACCGCAGCCTGGGCGCATGACCGCGGCCACCCGCCTAGTTCAACTCCTACTGCTGGACCCCCGATCGCGACGCTGACTCCTACTCCTGCAGTCCCGACCGCGACACCGACTCCGTTCGCTTTCAGTGACGCTAGTCTCAGCGGAACGTATTCGACCAGGTTCAGCGGCTTCTTGCTGATACCGAGCACGACTGAGGGCAACCCGCCGTCGCTCTCGCCGGTCGCCGGATTCGGAAGCCTGACTGCGGACGGCAAGGGAAATATCACCGGCGGGACCGAGACCTTCAATGCCGGCGGCAGCGTCTGCACGGGCACGATCACTGGAACGTATTCCGTGAATCCGGATGGCACCGGCGCCTCGACCTTCACGTTCACCAGCACCGGCCCGGGTTCCAATTGCTCATCGCTCAGCGGAACCAACGATGACGACTTTGAGATCCGCGGAATGGGAGGGAACGGCGTGGATTTCTTCTCGACCGATGCCGACTCGGTAATCAGCGGAACTGCGTCGCAGCGGGGTGCCTATCGCATCGTACCCCCGCCCCCCGTAACCCCATGGTGACGCTGGAAGGGCATAGTCCGGGTTGATAATCGATTGGAACTGGCGGCCCGGCCGTGACATGACGGCCGGGCCGCTTGCTTTTCACCAGTCACGCTGGTCTGCGCGAAAATCGCGGCTAAGTGGATTTGACGTTACGCCCATCGCGCGTTAGTCACTGGCTGGTGGCTAAACCTTCGCGCCTTAAAGTGATTGCGATCGAAACCCCCGCCGACATGCAACGCGCCTACGCGATCCGCCGGCGCGTGTTTATCGAAGAGCAGCGCGTTCCCGAAGAAATCGAAATGGACGCAGACGATTCGCACGCATTTCACGCACTGGCGATTTTCGACGGCAAACCCATCGGGTGCGGCAGGATGGTCGAGCAGGGGGCGAGCGAAGTGAAGATTGGCCGGATGGCCGTCATCCGAAACTTTCGAAAGACCGGCGTCGGCGCTGACATCCTGCGCTTCCTCGTCGATCGCGCTCGCCTGCGCGGATTCCACCGGGCCATTGTGCACGCGCAACTTACGGCCGCGGGCTTCTATCGCAAAGAAGGATTCATCGCCGTGGGCGGCGTCTTCGACGAAGCCGGCATCGCGCACCGCAGGATGGAACGCGACCTCTAGCGCCGCGGATCGCATTACACAGTGAAAACGGTCTCGGTCATTTAAGGATCCTGAATGTCGCGAAGCAGGCGCGCCAAGGCGAATTCACGAAGTGGAACGAGCCCGGTAAAGCCGCGAAAATCTTTCGATTCCGCTTCATCGGGACCCGCTCGGCGCGGTGGTGATGCGGGTGAAGCATCCGGCCTTCGCTTCGAAAGAATCGACGCGGCGATACTCGCGCTGCTGCTTGGTTTTGCGCTGCTCCTACTCGCGCGCACGGGATTTGCCAACGGACAGGAATTGCGGCCGATGCCCGACGCGGTCGAATACGCATCGATCGCGGTAAACCTGGATCGCGGCCTGGGCCCGGTGCTCCATTTCGGGGGAATTTCTTATCCGTGCCGCTACACGATCGGCTATCCACTCATCCTCGCCGCGGCGTATCCGCTTCTGGGCCATAGGCCCGAGCGGCTATGCCTGGTTACCGCACTGACGGCATTGATCGCGATAGCCGGGCTTTACATTCTGACGCTGTGGGCGTTCGACCGGCCAAGCGCGGTCTTGGCCGGGTTACTCCTGGCTACATCGCCGCATTTTCTCGGGCTCTCGACCTGCGTGCTGAGCGATGTTCCTGCGCTTGCCGTCGTAGTCCTCGCGGTAATGGCGTTTTTGTATGCCGAGGAAAAAGAAAGCCTGGTTGCATCGGCGCTGTGCGGGATTCTGGTCGGCGTGGCCGTCACAATCCGCGTCACCAACGCCGCCATTTTGGCCGGGATACTCGCGGCGGTTCTGCTTGTCCGGCCACGCAGACTGGGGTTCGCGCCAGTGATGGCGTTCGCGATCGGATTCAGCGCATTTCCGGGATTGCAGGCTTGGGTAAATCTGCACTACCTCGGTTCGGTCCTCTCAAACGGTTACGTGTTCTGGCTGCCGGAGTACTTCAGGTCAGATTTCAAGCCCTTTGAGCTGCGCAACCTCTTTGAACCCTCGGATCCGACCTTTCGGCACGGAAATCTTGTCGCCTATGCGATCGCACTGCTCGGTCTCGACGGCATCCTCAGCCAGCTTCGTGTGAGTACGGAGGTTCGAACGTTAGTTCACGTGCGCTACGGTTTGTACCCGTTTCCAGCGGCGGTGTTCGCAGGGCTGGGCGTGTTCTTCGCCACGCGCCGCAAGGGCAACGCCATCACGATGCGCGCGGTGCATTTGGGCTTGGGCTTTTTTGCCTCGCTGTTGCTTTTTTATCTCCCTTATTTCTATCTCGAACCCCGCTTCCTGCTACCGGCGTTGTTTATCGTTTTTGCCGCGGCGGGCTACGGGCTGGTCAGCGCGAATCGAAGGCTTAAGTGGGGATGGGCGGGATTTGCGGTGATTGCCCTGGATGTGGTTCTGGCCGGCGCGATTGTGGTCCAGAAGGCTTCCCGGCTCGCGATGCCAGTGCCAGCGCAGTCGAAGCTCGTCGCCGATGTGCGCGCGATCCGGCCCCGGCTGAGGAACGCCGTGGTGGTCAGCGATATTTCTCTACTATGGCTGGAGCTTTATGCAGGCGGAGAAGGAACCGAATTCGTCGGCCTGAACAATCTTGATACCTCACTACTGAAGGACCAAGTGGTAACCGAATACCATCTGTACTTGCTTTACTGGAAAGAGTCCGAAGGATGGTCCGGGCCGATTCCGCCGATACTTTTTCCCGGTGGCAAACTCGACCCGGCCGAAGTGCGCAAGCTCGCAGAGGAGGATAAGAAGGGACGCCCGGTGTACCTGCTGATAGTGAGGCCGCTGACCCGTGAATGGTTCGGTGTGCTTAATCAGGAGTTCGGCGAGATCGATCGCTACTTCACCCACGAACCGATCGCGAACTATCCCGAGATGGCGCTTGGCCGTTTGAAGCCGCGCTAACCCGTCCGGTCCCCGCGATAAATCAAAACAGCGATGCCGTGGAGTCGATAAACAAGCTGCGGTTCAGCGTCCGTCAAGTATCCGGGACCGTACTTCGGCAATCCCGGCTAAGCGGATTTGGCGGCGTTACGCAGTGAGAGAGTAAAAGAGTTACAGGCTGGCGGAGAACTGTTCGATTACGCGCGCGACCGCTTCGGGCCGCTCCAGGATCACATGGTGATGCGCGTCGGCAATCGTCACCAGCCGGGTCTGCGGATTTGACGCGCGCGCATGCTCGGCGCCCTCTGCGGTCATGATGCGACTGTGCTCGGCGCGCACCAGCACCGTGGGAATCCTGATTTCCCTGATCGTCTCGAGCACCGCCATCCGGTCTCCGCCGAGGAAACACTCGCGATCGAACTTGAGCGTCCATCGCCCTTCATCGGTCCGCGCCAGGCTTTTTTCGGCGATCTCATGAAGTATATCGTCCGCGATTGCGCCCTCGTTCGGCATCAGCCGAAAGCGCGCCTTCGCGGTTGCGAGATCGGGATACGTCACCACCGGGATTGATTTCAGGCGGCGCAGATATCGATCCCGCCCGCGAGTCGAGGTGACCGGGACGTCGATCGCGATCGCGCCGCGCGCGCTTTCCGGATGTTGCCGCGCGAACGCCAGCACGTTATTCCCACCCATGCTGTGACCGACGACCACCGGCTTTTCCCCGTTCGTCATCGCGTGCGCGACGAACCTCGCGAGGTCGTTTGCGTAGTCGATCGGCGAGTACGCCGCCGGCCGCGCCCATTCGCTGTCGCCATGCCCGCGCTGGTCAAGCGCGAGCAGCCGATACTCGGCCGCAATCGCGCGCGCCACCGGTTCCCACCACCACGCATTGGCAGAGTTGCCGTGCAGCAGGATTACAGTGCGCCGCGCGTGCGGATTCCACTCCAGGTAATGGAGCCGCGGAGAGCCTTCGAGCAGATGGCTGTGCGGCGCCGTCATTTCAAGCCGTTTACAAAATCGCGGATTATTTCGATCAGCGCCTGGGGATTGTCCAGCATGACGTGATGATACGAATCATCGATCTCCGCCAGCCGTCCGTGCGCAAGCTGCGAGACCATTTTTTTTGCGAGCTCGCGATCGAGCAGCGGACTTCTTGCGATCTTCACGATCAGCGCGGGGCATGCGATGCGATGCAACGACTTCCACACCCGCGACGGTTCGCGAATCATCGTGCGCCGATCGATCTTGTGCGTCCACCCGCCGTCGGCGTGCCGCTTGAAGCTCCGGCGCGCGACGTGCTCCAGGATTTCCTTTTTGGCCAGCGTCTGGGGCGGCAGGACCCTGAAATTCCGCACCGCCTCGTCGAGCGATTCGAATCGGCGCGCCGGCTTTTCCGCGATCGACTTCAAAAATTCGAGCGCCAGATCCGGGTAGTCGGGCGGAGGATCGATGGCAACTAGCGCGCGCAATTTTCCGCTCTCGCTTTCGCTGTGCTCCACCGCGTATGCAAGCACGTTATGCGCGCCCATCGAGTGTCCAACCAGGATCGGCGCGCCGAATCCCCACCCGCCGATCACTTGATCCAAATCCGACACGTAATGGCGCGAGCCATACGCCCATTCATCCGCCCATTGGCTCTCACCATGCCCGCGTTGATCGAGCGCCAGTACGTGAAAATCGCCGACGAACGCCGGCGCGACAAAGTCCCACCAATGGGCGTGCGCGGAACCGCCATGCAGAAACAGGATCGGCGGCTTGCCCTCGCCTCCGTAATCGAGGCAATTGAGCGCGAGCCCGTTGGCTATGAAGCGATGCGCCCTCATCGATCCCCCGGATTTTCTTTTCTCATCGCGAAGCCGATCCCACCCGCGCAGACATGATACCTTTGCAGCGCGCGCCTTTCATGCCACCATTTAGCTGCCAGTTCACACCTGAAGCCATGCGAGATCGAACCGCGCTGAAACCACTGACGCTCGTTGCCGCGCTGATGCTGGCGCTCGCGTCCGCTGCTTTTCCGGCGCGCGCGCCGGATGCCAACGCGGGCAAGGCCCGCGCGCTGGTCGATGCCGCAATCAAAATGACCGACAGCGACGCCGCGGTAAAGCTGCTCTGGCAGGCCACCGACATCGATCCCACGCTCGACGACGCGTACATTTATCTCGGGCTTTACTACAACTCGCGCTCCGACTTCACCAACGTCATTAAGGTTTATCAAAAGCTGATCAAGTATCAGCCCAAGCAGGTCAGCGCCTATCTGAATATCGGCGAGGCGTACATGTCGTTTTCCCCGGCCAGGACCGACGACGCGCTGGTCTATTTTCGCAAGGCGTACCAGCTCGATCCCAAGAACAGTTTCGCCGCGCTGAGAATTGGCGAACTACTGGCGCAGACCGGGCAGCGCGACGAGGCGCTCAAGTATCTGAGAATTGCGCTGGGCGACAGCGCCAGAAATCCTACCGTCGCGTCGGAAGCTGAAAAGACTCTCAAGCAGATGGGCGCGCTGTGACCAGCGGCGGCGGCTTCACTTGCTGGTCGCGGCGAGCAGCGCGCCCACGGCGAAGTCGACCGTCTGGCGGGCTTGCACCGCGCCCTGCTTCTGATCGCGGCGCAGATGCTGCCAGGTCGCAAAGCTCAGCATCAGATCGAGCGCCTCGAAGAATTTGCGGTCGTTCCTGAGCGCCGCCGGCAACGCGGCCGCGAGCGCGGCCCGCTCCTCACTCCTCATTCGCTGGTAGTCCTTGCGCAGAAAGAGCGAGCGATGGCGATGCACGTCGGCCGCGTCCTTGAACGGCATCGCACGCTCGAACAGACGCGCGCGCCGATCTACCATTTCTGCGAGCATCCCCTTCCAGTCCCGCGACGCGAACGGAGCGGCAACGATCGGCTGCAATTCATGGCGCATCGCCTCCGCCATTTCGCGATACAGGCTGTCCATATCGTCAAAATGGCGGAACACCGTGCGCAGGCCCAGGCCTGCCCGCGCTGCAACCTGCTCGGCACCCGGCGAGATCGCGCCAGCGCGCACCAGCTCGAGCATCGCCGCGACGATTCGGCGCCGATTGTTGAAGCGCCGGATTATCCGTCCGTCGACGGTTTCGGGTTTCGCCCGCGCATCGTGCGCCATTTTTGTCGGCGATGTATCCACGCCACGAAAAGCGAAATTGCGCAACCGAGCGTCCCGGAGATTACAGGCTCTCCGTCATGATCAGCAGCTGGCCCTCGAGTCCGGCCTCGCGATGCACCGCGAGCGCCCGCACCTCAGGCAGGGTCGCGATGCGCTGGAAGGCGGCTCGGGAAGGATACTCCATGATCGCGGCGACATCCCACAGTTCGCCCACTTCGCCGATCACCAGGCCCGCGACCTTGCCCGCGAACAATATCCTGCCGCCCTCGCGCTGGACGATTTTGGTCATCGCGGCCGAATAGCGCTGGTAGGCTTCGAGTCCCGAGATATCGTCGGCCCTCCCGTCCTTGTACAGCGCCTTCTTCCGGAACTTCAGGAGGTTCAGCATCGCGACGGGAGTCGATGACGCATCATCGGCCAGCGCCCGGATTCCAGCGGCGGTTGGATACACGGCGTTCTCCACTTTCATTTTTTTCCTCCTCGCGATCCCACGCGCGTACGGCCGAAGTTCATTTCGTCGATGCGATGAACTCGTGGATCAAGCCGGCGATCTCATCGGGCTTATCCTCCTGCAGAAAATGGCCCGCGTCAGTGATAGTCACATGCTTTTGTCCCTTGGTCCCCGGCACGCGATCCTGAAAGAGGACCTCGCCTCCTCTCGTAATCGGGTCCGAATCGCTGAACGCGGTCAGAAACGGCTTGGTGAAACCCTCCAGAACTTTCCACGCGGCCTTGTTCTCGGCGACAGAGCCGTGTTCCGGCGTAATCGGGACTAGGGCAGGAAAGCGGCGCGCACCCGCCTTGAAGGATTCGTCGGGGAACGGCGCGTCGTAGGCGGCCTGTTCGGCCTCGCTCAGGCTGCGGCGGCATCCCATGCTCAAAATCTGCCCGATCGGCAAGACGGGTGCGCTCTGGCTGAACTCGAGCCATTGCTTGAACCCTTCGCTGAATCCCTCGCCGGTCGGCAGCCCGGTATTGGCGACCACTACGCGCGCGAATCTCTCTGGAAACGCGGCCACCAGCCGAAGCCCAATCAGGCCGCCCCAGTCCTGGCAGAAGAGCGTAATACCCGACAGGCGCATCGCAGTCAGCCAATCGCTCATCCATCGCACGTGCCGCTCGAAAGTGTAATCGGATTGATCGGCAGGTTTGTCCGAACGGCCGAAGCCCACCAAGTCCGGCGCGACCACGCGATGGCCGCGCACGGCGAGGCTCGCGACTATCCGGCGATAGAGGAACGACCACGACGGCTCGCCATGCATGAGCAGCACGGGAGCGGCGCTCGGCGGACCTTGGTCGAGATAGTGGATTCGCAGCGGGGTCCCGTCGGGGTCCGTGACCTGGCAATAATGCGGCGTGAATGGGAAGTCGGCAAGATTGGCAAATCGCGCGTCGGGAGTTCTCAAGATCTTCAAATGGCACCTCTTAAGGAATCAATTGGACCAATATACGTACTCATCATCTGGATGCTGCGGGAACGACAGCGGATGATCGATGTCGATCGGCCCTTCGAGCAGCGACGGCCACAGGGGCTTGGCCTGCTGGCGATCGATTCCGTCGAGCACTTGCACCATCTCCTTGAGCTTGTCGGGCTGACTCGATGCGAGATTCGCGTGCTCGGTTGGGTCGGTCTTCAAATCGAACAGCCACGCCTTCGCGGGCCGCGCCGAGACCTGCAGTTTCCATTCGCCGTCGAGCAGGGTCTTGTACGATCCCGAGCGCCAGTAAAGCGTTTGGTGAGGGTTGCCCGTGCTCGCGCCGGTGACAAACGGAATGACGTTCACCCCGTCCATCACGCGATCGGTCGGCAACGGCGCGCCGGCCGCCGCGGCGACGGTCGCGAAAATGTCGGTATGCGCGATGGGCAGATTATAAGTGGCGCCTGCGGAAATTTTCGCCGGCCATCGCATGAAGAACGGCACGTGAATGCCTCCTTCAAAAAAGGTCGCCTTCCATCCGCGGTAGGGCCGATTGATATAAGGCAATCCGATGTAATTCGCACCGCCATTGTCGCTGGTGAAAATCACAAGCGTGTTCTTGTCGAGTCCGTTTTCCTTCAGCGCTGACATCACATGGCCAACGTTGCGATCCAGCGCGCGGATCATCGCGCCGTATACGCGCAGCCGATGATCTTTTATTTGCGCCAACGCGTCGTAATCCGATTTCAGCGCCTGCAGCGGAACGTGCGGTGCGTTGAATGCGAGATAGATGAAAAACGGGCGATTGCGATTCGCGTCGATCGTCTTGACCGCTTCGTCGCCAAGGTAATCGGTCATGTATTCAGACGGATAGAATCGATGACTTCCGTTGCGCGTCACGGCGAAGGGCAAATTTGCCCACAGGAATTTGTCGATCGGATCGAAATCCTGGACCGAGTTTTCGACTGTGGGATCATCCGCGCGCAGATACATCGACGCTCCCGCAAGAAAACCGAGCGTCTCGTCAAAGCCGCGCTTGTCCGGCCGCGTAGCGTCGGTCTCGCCTAGGTGCCATTTGCCGAGAAAGATGGTGTGATAGTCACGCGTCTTGAGCAGCTGTGCGAGCGTGATCTCGCTGGTCGGCACGGCCTCTTGCGCCATCGGCGGCTCGTGACTTACCAGCTCTTTATGGAATATCGGTTGACGCAGTCCGTAAGCGGATTCCGCAATCAACCTCTCGAACGCCACTGGTGCCGGCGTGAACTCGAAACCGAATCTCGTCGCAAAGCGCCCCGTCATGATTGCCGCACGCGACGGCGCACAGGTCGCGTCTCCGGCATAGCCTTGCGCAAAAGACACGCCCTCATGCGCGATAGAGTTGATATCGGGCGTGGGCACTGCGCCGTCCGCCACTCCGCCACCGTTCACCGTGATATCGTTGAACCCGAGATCGTCCGCAAGAATAACGATCACGTTCGGTGGACGCTGATCCGGCGGAGCGACAGCAACCGCCGGTCCGCTCTCCCAGGTCACGGGATGATTGGGCTCGATTGGATTTTCGACGCTGAGAACAATTCCGGGAATGTAGTACCAGTAACGCTGAAAGAGTGCCCAACCAACCGCTGCCACAACGACAATCGCGACGATCCCGATTTTCCCCCTCGTCCCAATTCGCATTGACACCTCCCGATTCCAGAATTTCTCAATGCGCTCGAAGCGCGATCGCCGTTTGACGTGCGCCGCGTAATCGCCGCCAGTAAATCCATCCAATCGCCAGCCACAGAATCACGAGCATCAGCGGCGCGCCGATCATGCCCGGCGGATGCCCGGGCGCAGGTTTGTAGAACACGAAAATGATTTCCGCCGCGGTCTGCTGCAGTGCGTGGAACCACAGCAACGGCACAGCGAGCCATAGCGAGCGAAACGCCACGATCAGATCGACGACTCCGAGCGAAAGCTGCTCGATTCCCATCACCGCGAACAGGAACACGATGGTTTGGCGCGAGTGGCTAAGGTCGAAGCCCGCGATCACTCCTGCGCCACCGTCGGGCAGAAACGTATGTATGCTGCCGCGAAACACGTTCATGATGCCCACAACGGCCACCACCCAGAACGCAATTGGATCGACGGCTGGAGTCGATTTTGACGGTCCATTCATTTATTGACACTATGAATGTCATTATATTTCGGCCCGGTCAACCAACGGCAGGGTTGACCTCTGCACCCAGTGAAAAGAGAATCGGCACCGCCGCGGGATGCGGGCTTCGCCCTGTTAGAAGGGTGAGGGGGAGGGATCTTCCATAGGACGCTGGGTGCGGCCGCGCTTAATTCTGCGGTGCGGACGGGGGCTGCGCAGGCGCCGGCGGCGGCGCGCCCGCTGCGGGCGGCATGTGGCCGGCACCATCGCCGCCGCCGTGGCCGCGATGCGCCCACGGCTGCGTGAAGTCGCGATCGAATATCGTCTGCTGCTCGGGCGTCAGCACGCCGCGAATCTCGCCGAGCCCATTCCAGAACAGCTCATGCCGGCGATGCTCAAAATCCTGCCGCGCCTGCGTCACTTTGAACCGCGTATCGCGCAGAATGTCGCCGATGCGATCGCGTTGCGCCGGCGTCAGGTTGAGCTCGCGATTCATCCGCTCGATCAACCCCGGCCCCGGCACTCGCATGTAATGATACCGGTACGCCAGGGTGCTGAGCGCGAAACCAATCAGAAGACACGAGACTCCCACCACCAGGCCGAGCAGGATATTCGACTTAGCTGGCAAGGTCGCTCTCTGTCATCGGCATCTCGGGCGCCAATGGATCGCCTGCGGTTTCGGAATTCATACTCGCCTCGGGTATCGATAGCGCCTCGCCCAAAGACTCATTGGGCGCTCGCGTCGAAAGATACGCGGTGCTGGCCGCGAATACAAAGATCGCCGCCGCCGCCGACATCGCCAGCCATCGAGTGGGCTGCCGCGACAACGACGCCTCGCGCGATACCGACGCGAACCGCCGCGGCCTGTCTGCCAGCGAGAACTCGCGCCGCGCCGGCCGCGCTACGCGCGCTGCCTCCGGTTCCATCTCGCCATACAGCACCGGCGCCGTCAGCGCGAAGACGCGAAACGCATGATCGCACTTCCGGCATCCCTTCAGATGCGCCAGCAACTCGGCCCGCCGCTCGGCCGTCGCGGTCTTGCGCCATAGCGCGGAAAATTCCTGTCGTGCTTCAAAACAATTCATCACTGTTACCTGCTGCGGCCCGCCGCGAGCATCCGCTCCGCCTGCTTGCGAAGCGCCTGCCGGGCGCGGAAGGCGCGAATTTTTACCTTAGCCTCACTCCATCCAAGCGTCTGGGCGATTTCGCTGACGCTCAGGTCTTCGCTCTCTTTGAGCACCATCACCATTCGGTCCTCGGGCTTGAGCGTATCGAGCAGGCGATGCGCCAAGTCGTAAGCTTCGCGCCGCTCTTCGGCGTCACCGACGAGGTCCTCCGGCGACGCGACGTTCGCCGTCTGCATCCATTGCACTTCCGGCGCGCTGAAGTCTCCGACCAGTTCCTCGGGACGCCGGCGCCGCCGGCGCAACTCGTCGTAGCACAGATTCACCACGATCGCGCGCAGCCATCCGCCAAACGGCATCTCGGCCCGATAGGTCGCCAGCGCGGTGAAGGCGCGAATAAAACTTTCCTGCGCGATATCTCGCGCCATCTCCTCGTCTGAAAAAAATCGCCGACATAACCGCTCCACCCGTGGGCGATGCCGCCCCGCGAGTTCGGTGAAGGCGCCGCTATCCCCGCCGAGGACTTCGGCTATCAGTTCCTCGTCGGGTTTGGCGCTCAATCTCCACCCTGCCCTGCTACGCGCCGAGATACCCAACATAACCGTTTATTAATACGCATTATCCTGCCGATGGTTACATGGTTTCCGGCCGAAACTGCAACCCAAACGGGTCTGCACGGACCAGCCCGTGCACCCGCCACCGGAAGCGGAGGCTGTGCGCGTGCCTTTTAATCGTGCAGCGCTTACCATGTCCGTTCGGGTCGCGTAGATTCGCAGGGTCATCGCGCGGAGGTTCCAATGGCGGCGGAGCGCAAGGGCGGGATCGAGATCTTCAAGGTGGCCGGCATCCAGGTCGCCATCGACTATTCCTGGCTGGCCATCTTCGCCCTGATCCTGTGGTCACTGGCCTCGGGATATTTCCCCAAGGAGTATCCCGGCTATTCGACTGGCAGCTATTGGCTGGTGGGACTGGCTGCGACCATCCTGTTCTTTGGCTCGGTGCTCGCGCACGAGCTGTGCCACGCCGTGATGGGGAACCGGCTCGGCGAGGGCGTGCACCGGATCACGCTGTTCATCTTCGGCGGCATGGCGGAACTGGAGCACGAGCCCCGGAGCGGGATCGATGAGCTCAAGATCGCCGCGGTGGGTCCGCTCAGCTCGGTGGTGATGGCGGGAATTTTCTGGCTCGTCGCGCGCGGGATCGCCCCGGCTCCGGCGACGGCGCTGTGGAAATCGGTCTTCTCCTATCTCGCCTTCATCAATTTCGCGCTCGCACTGTTCAACCTGCTGCCCGGATTTCCGCTCGACGGAGGGCGGATACTGCGCGCCGTGTTGTGGATGCGATGGGGCGATCTGCGCCGCGCGACGGCAGCAGCGGCCGATTGGGGCAACACGATCGCGTGGGGACTGATCGCGTTCGGCGCGCTGGAGATCTTCGGCGGCGCGCTGGTCGGCGGGATCTGGCTGATATTCATCGGGCTGTTCCTGCGCAGCGCCGCGTCGTCGGGCTACCAGAACATGATCGTCGAGCAGGCGCTCTCGGGCGCGCGCGTGGGCGAGCTTATGGTGCGCGATCCGATCGTGCTCGGCCCCGATGAAACGGTAGCCGACGCCATCGAGAATTATTTCCTGCGCTACGGTTTCGGCGGCTTTCCGGTCGCGGCGGATGGAAAAGCCCTGGGCGTGATCGCGCTTCCGCAGGTGCGCGAATGTCCCGCGTCCGAGCGCGCGAGCAGGCGTATCAGCGAGGTTATGCGGCCCGCCGACGGGAAAATCGAGATTGGCTCCGGCGCCGGCGTTATCGATGCGATCCGGCAGATGGTGGCTGCGGATATCGGACGGCTGCTGGTGGTCGACCAGGGCAAGCTGGTCGGGCTCATCACGCGTACCGGGGTAACGCGCTACGTGCACACCAAAACGCTGCTCTCAACGCCAGCCCGGACGGCGGCTTAAATCGCTTGGAAGTCCTCGACTAATAGTTTATAGCATCTCACTTCATAGTTGCGTTATCCGTGACACTCTGTCACTATGCGCCACCATTTTGATGGAGCGTCAATTGGTGGATGCCGAATGCCGTATGTTTTTCCAACGGAAACCTAGGGTAGAAGGAGGCTGTCGATGAACTCTCGAATCTGGTGTCGTGTCGCGCTTGCGTTCGCGGCCCTGTCGACAAATTCGTGCACGTTAAGCGAACCGAGAATCAAGCCCGAGCCTGTGCTCTATATTCCAAATGCTCCAAACTTAACATCGACTGGGCAGAAGGTTCCGGTGGAAAACCGACTACCAACGTCAGTCTCATGCGTGAGTGCATGCAAAAAAAGCCTTGCTTGACGGGGATCTGGGATTCACTTACGGGCGTGAAGTCTACCGATTGCGTGTATTCAGCATTCGACATTGATACAGTCGATTCGGCCTTGATGTCGCAAAATCCTGCGATAGTCTCCAACACAATCACGCAGGTGTTGGATCTATCCGATCAGAACTGCGAAGCGTGGCGTGCCAGGGTCTTTGCCTTTCGAACCGGCTCAGGTTTCGCCGGTAATTTCATCCAACAAGTATTAGGTACCGGCGGCGCATTCGCCAGTCTTCTCAGTGGCCCCGCCGGGTCGGGGGTTTCTGCGGGGAATGCTGCCGTCAATGCATTCACGACCGGTATCAATTCGAGCTACTACGCCAACAAAGCCATGGATCAAATAGACAGTGAAATCCATACCGAACGTCAACAGGCCAAAGCCAACATCATCGCTCGCCTGCCGGTAACGCCTGCGCCCACACCAACTCCTACACCATCAGTAGCGTCCACGTCTTCAGGTTCTGCAACCGCCACCGCGACGCCGACGCCTGGCCCGAGGTATTCCGGTATTGACGCTAAGTCCGACTTGATTGCGTACGATAACCTTTGTTCGCTCGAGATAATAGCCACGTCGAGCACGACGGCGACGTCAACTCCCACTGCAACTCCGACTCCCACACCGACCGCAACGGCTACCAAAACCCCGACACCACACGCTGGCGGACAGAAGGCTGCACAGAATAAGCACCCCAAAGAATGAGGAGTTCATGATCGGTGGCAGCGAAATGGCGTCGGCGGGTAATTAAAAGGCCAGCACGATCAAGAAGAATCCAAACAGTATTACATTGTCAGGAACACGAGAGTGAGTCCCCAAATGATCGAGCAGTTCGACTGCCCAGCCGCATCCGAAGGAGCCTCTAGTGAGCTGTTGAGAACGCGACAGAAAAAAATGGGGCGGTGCTTGGTTTCACTGGGAACGATACTGCTCTTGGTATCCGTGTGGTCGGCCTCATCTTACGCCTACGACGAAGACGGTCACTTCTATACTGCAGTTGCTTTAGAA
>JGI12269J14319_10003051_pt1 | contig 15903 bp, 14 predicted proteins | sample PeaSoiSIISIP2007_FD_14319 | JGI IMG/M metagenome (IMG submission 14319) | reverse complement strand
CGCCCGCCAGCAGCGCTTCTGGACGCGGCGGGCCGCGTCCTGGGACCACGGCGCGGGCAACAACCCCGGGCTCGTGAAGGTCGTGGAGCGGGTGCTGGCGGAGGCCGCCCCGACGGCGGGAGCCCGCGTCGTCGACCTCGGCTGCGGCTCCGGGCAGCTCACCTTGAGGATCGCGCCGCTCGCCGGCTCGGTGCTCGCCGTCGACGTCAGCCAGGCGATGATTGACCTGCTCGACGCGAACGCCCGCCAGGCGGGCGTCGGCAACGTCGAGGGGCGCGCCGTGCCGATCGAGCACCTGGACATCCCGGCCGGCTCGGTCGACCTCGTCGTGTCGAACTACGCCCTGCACCACCTCCGGGACCCCGACAAGGCGGTGGCCGTCCGCAGCGCCGCGCGCTGGCTGCGACCCGGTGGCCGGCTGGTCATCGGCGACATGATGTTCGGCCGCGGCGGCGACTCGCGTGACCGGGAGATCATCTCCTCCAAGCTCGCCCTGATGCTCCGCAAGGGGCCGGCCGGCTGGTGGCGGATCGCCAAGAACGCCGGCCGCTACCTGCTGCGCTTCCAGGAACGGCCGGTCTCGATGGCCGCCTGGGTCGCGATGTTCGAGGGCGCCGGCCTCGTCGACGTCCAGGCCCTTCCGGTCGTCAACGAGGCGGCCGTCGTCAGGGGGACCAAGCCGGCCGGCTGAGCCGGCGCCGGTGCGCCGTCGAAGCGCCCGGGCGCGCCCGCGCCCAGCGGCCGCTCGAGGCGGCGCTCGCTACGCTGCGCACGCGCCCGCCACGTCCTCGCGGGCCCAACCAGCGGGAGGGAGTCGCCACATGCTCATCGCGACGACGAACGAGCTTCCCGGCTACGACATCGTCGAGGTGCTGGGCGAGGTCTTCGGCCTGACGGTCCGGTCGCGCAACGCGTTCTCGCAAATGGGCGCCGGCTTCAAGTCGATCATCGGCGGCGAGCTCCGCGGCATGACGAGGAACCTGGAGCAGAGCCGCCAGGAGGTCATCGAGCGCCTCGCCGACGCCGCCGCCGCAAAGGGCGGCAACGCGGTCGTGGCGATGCGCTTCGACACCTCCGAGATGGGCGGGGTGTGGACCGAGATCTGCGCCTACGGCACCGCCGTGAAGGTGGCGCCGCACCAGAGCTGATCGAGGTGGCCTGCCGGCCGTGCTCACCCGGGCTCGACGGCACGCTCCAGATCTCGGAACTGCTCGGCGGTCAGCTTGAGCGCCGCCGCGGCGCAGTTCTCCTCCAGATGCTCGACGGTGGAGGTGCCGGGGATCGGCAGCATGACCGGTGAGCGCTGCAGCAGCCACGCCAGGGCGACCTGGCTCGGCGTGGCGCCGCTCTCCTTGGCGACGAGATCGAGCGGCCCACCCGGCCGGGCCAGATCCCCTGCCGCGATCGGGAACCACGGGATGAAGCCGAGGCGTTCGCGCGCGCAATGGTCGAGGACGGCCTCGGACCGGCGGGTGGCGAGGTTGTAGAGGTTCTGGACCGTGGCGACCGGCACGATCGCGCGCGCCGCCTCGACCTCGGGAACCGACACTTCCGAGAGGCCGACCTCGGCGACCTTGCCCTCGTCGCGAAGCTCCTTCAGGAGGCCGAACTGCTCGGCGGCGGGCACCGTCGGGTCCACCCGGTGCAGCTGGAACAGGTCGAGCCGCTCGACGCCGAGCCGGCGCAGGCTCATCTCGGCCTCCTGGCGGAGGTACTCCGGGCGGCCGAGGGGGTACCACTCGTCCGGGCCCGTCCGCAGCAGGCCGGCCTTCGTCGCGATGACGAGCTCCGGCGGGTACGGGTGGAGCGCCTCGCGGATCAGCTCCTCGCTGACGTACGGCCCGTACGAGTCGGCCGTGTCGATGAAGTTCACNCCGAGCTCGACGGCGCGCCGCAGCACCCGGATCGCCTCNTCGCGGTCGGCCGGCGGGCCCCAGATGCCCGGCCCGGTGATGCGCATCGCGCCGTAGCCGAGCCGGTGCACCACCCGTTCGCCAATGGAGAAGACCCCGCTCTGCGAGACGGGCTTGCCCACGACCTGCTCGCTCATGACGGTTCCTCCGTAGCTCTCCCGCGCCTCCCGGCGAGGCGCTCACCCGCTGCGACCGCCGCTCGCGAGGTCGCCGCAGGATGCCGGACGCGGTCCACCCTACGGCCGCGCGCCAGCGCTCCGCGCGTGCCCGTGACCTCAGCGCTCGGGCCGCAGCGCCCGGTAGCGGCCCAGCTGGTGGACGAGGGGGAGCCGGTCCTCCCCGATCGTCACCTGCTCGATCACACCGCGGACGAGCTGCTGGTAGCCGACGCGCTCGACGCCCTCCAACCGGCACGAGGCGACCGAGCGCGCGCCGGCGAGGCGGGGGCCCCACTCGCTCCACGCGAGGTCGAGCCCCTCGAACGGGTCGCCCGGATAGGCGCCGGCGAACCGCCCGGCGAGACGCTCGTCGGCCTCCTCGAGCACGTGCACGACGAAGGCTCCGGTGTGCCGCACGGCCTCGAGCAGGTCGGTGTGGGTCCCGACGAGACCGAGGACGCGGGCCGGCTCGCCTTCGGCGACGAGCAGCGACGAGACCGTGAGACCGGCCGGGTCGTCGGAGCCGCCCGCCGTCCACACCGTCACCGGGTGGGCGAGATGGCCCCTCAGCCGGCGTGCTACGTCACGCGCCTCCGGCGGCGCGACGAAGGGGTCCTCGAAGCGGAGCGTGAAGCGTTGGTCGTCGGTCACGCCCGCGAGGCTACGGCGCCCCGAAACTCGCTCCGCCCCTCCGGCCCCGGGCGCCCTGCATCATCGCAGGCGGCGGAATCGCCGCGATCGTCGCCAGGACTGTTGACCATCCAGGAGCGCGACGGTAGCGTCGCCGCCACGGCCCGGAGGGCCGGCGACCGGGTCGTCCGCGGCCCGGTCGGGACCCAGTCGAACAGGGGGGATGCGCCCGTGAGCACAGAGAGCGTGACGGCCGCGGCCGTCGAGCGGATCCTCGGGGTGCGGGGCAGCCGAGTGCTCGTCACCGGTGCGGCGAGCGGGATCGGCCTCGCCATCGCCGAGGCGATGGTCGAGTGTGGCGCCCGGGTCGTCGCAGCCGACCGCGACCGTGAGGGCCTGGAGATCGTCGCGAAGCGCTTCGCCGAACTGCCGGGCGAGGTGCGCGTCGTGACGACGGACGTGACCGAGCCCGAGCAGGTGCAGGCCGCCGTCGCCGAGGCCGTCGACAACTGGGGTGGGCTGGACGCCGCGTTCGCCAACGCGGGCATCTCGCTGGCGCCGGGCCTCCGCGAGAACGGCGGGCAGCTGGCGGGGACGGACCCGGATCGGTGGCGGCGTGTCCTCGCCGTCAACCTGGAAGGCGTCTTCTCGACGATCCAGGCCGCGTCGGTCCCGATGAAGGCGCAGCAGTCGGGGCGGATCGTGGCGACGGCCTCGACGGCGGGCCTGCGCGCCGACCCGCTCGTCGGCTACTCCTACGCGGCGAGCAAGGCCGCGGTGATCAACATCGTCCGCCAGGCCGCCCTGGAGCTCGCCCCGCACGGCATCCGCGTCAACGCCATCGCCCCGGGGCCGTTCCACACGAACATCGGCTCGGCGGTCGGCGCCGAGGGCTGGAAGCCGATCGACGACTCGGTCTGGGCCCGCACCGTCCCCCTCGGGCGGATGGGCGACACGAGCGAGCTGAAAGGCGTGGCCCTGCTCCTCGCGTCCCGGGCGTCGAGCTTCATCACCGGCGCGGTCATCCCCGTCGATGGCGGCACCCTGATCGCCTACCCGGGCTGAGGAGCGGGCCGGCGGTGCCGATCACGATGCGGGCCGTCCTCACCCGTGAGCCGGGGCGGATGGAAGCGGTGGAGCTGCCCGCACCGGTGCTCGACCGCGACTCCGCGGTGCTGCTCCGGCCGGAGGCCGTCGGGCTGTGCGGCTCGGACGTCCACCTCTTCCACGGCGACCTCGGGGCCAAGCCCTCAGGCGGCAGCCTCTACCCGAGGATCCAAGGGCACGAGCTCTCCTGCATCGTCGAGGCGTTCGCCGGCGCCGGTGAGGGGCTCGACGTCGGTGAGCGCGTCGCCGTCATGCCCGTGTTCGCCTGCGGCGAGTGCTACCCGTGCACGACGGGACGCCCGAACGTCTGCAGCCGGCTGCAGGTGCTCGGCGTGCACGTCGACGGCGGCCTCGCCGACCGCCTTGTCGTGCCGCGCAGCCACGTGTTCCCCACGGGTGACCTGGCCGCGGAGCTGACCGCGTTCGTAGAGCCGGTCTCGGTCGCGGTGCACGCCGTGCGCCGCGGCAGGGTCGCCCCCGGCGAGCACGTCGTCGTCTACGGCGCCGGGCCGATCGGCCAGGCCGTCTGCCTCGCTGCGAAGGCGGCCGGGGCGATCGTCGCCGTGGTCGAGCCGCTCGCCAACCGGCGCACGATCGGGCCGGCTGCCGTCGCCGACCTGGTGGTCGACCCCTTCTCCTCGCCGACGGCGGAGCTCCTGTCGGAGTGGTCCGAAGGATCGGGCCCCGAGGTGGTGCTCGACACCACCGCGGTGCCGGGGGCGTTCCGCCAGGCGCTTGACGTGGTGACCCACGGTGGGCGGGTCGTGGTCGTCGGGCTCACCGACCGGGAGGTCAGCTTCCCCTACGGGCTGCCCGCCCACAAGGAGCTCGACATCCTCGGCACGAGCTGCTGCGACCGCGACGACTTCGCCGCGGCGATCCGTCTCGTCTCCGGTGCGAGGGACGCGCTCGGACCCCTCATCACCCAGCAGTTCCCGCTCGAGCGGACGGCCGAGGCCCTCGCGTTCGTCGCGGAGCACCCTGAGCAGTCGATGAAGGTCCTCGTCCGCGTCGGGGCCACAGACACCCCCTGACGGGCAGGGAACGGGGAACGAGGATCCGGTCGAGCTGGAGAGCGCCGTCAGCCCTAGGCGCGCGTCACCTGGAACTCGCCACAGGTGGCGCACTCCCAGGACGACGACGTGCTGCTGATCGGAACGACGTCGCACGAGCAGCCGAGGTCGAGGTTCGCGGCGGTCGAGAACTCGAGCGGGCTCATCAGGTCACCGCACATGGGGCATTCCACACAATCATGCTAACACCGCGCCCTCGTGCCACACGTCGCGGCCGCGCTCCCGGGCGGCCGTGAGGCGCACCTGGAACGCGGTGGATTCCCTGCTCACCGGGTAGGGTCCTCAGGAGAAGCGTGTACTCACCGGAGGAGCCCACATGATGACGATTCGGTCCTCGCTGCGTCGCTTCGTTCTGGTCGCTTCGGCGCTCGCGCTCGTCGCCGGCGCGGCCTCCGCCACCGCTGCCGGAGCCGCTGCACGGCCCCACGGATCGGGCGGGTCCGATTCGACGAAGGCGACCCAGATCAACGTCAAGAGCTCGGACCTGCCGAAGTCGGCGAAGTGGTCGAGCTCGCAGGCGCCTCCCTCGGCAGTGCCGCTCGGCAAGACGGCCGTGAGCTGCATGAAGAAGGCAGGCGCCAAGGTCAGCGCCGACCCGTTCGGCACGGTGGGCAAGCCGGGGGGCGACGCCACCGCCGACGTCACCTCGAAGGTGTTCGGCCTCAAGGGCTCGATCACGGGACTGCCGAGCGTGAACTCTGAGGTCGTCTTCCTCTCGTCCGCCAAGCAGGTGCTCGCCGACCTGTCGGCGTTCGCCAACCCGAAGGTGCAGTCGTGCCTGAAGACACTGATGGCGGCGGTGACCGCCGCGCAGTCCGGCGGCAAGGTGAAGGCAAGCGTCGCCGTGCAGCCGCTGCCCCACCTCGGCAACGGCAGTGGCGGCGTGCACCTCCGTTTCACGCTGACCGGCGGCAACATCCCCGGGAAGCTCTACGAGGACATCTACTACTACGCCGAGGGCCGCGCCGAGATCGCGCTGACGTTCGTGAACCTCACGCAGCCCTTCTCCTCGTCCTGGGCCAACTCCGTCGCGAAGGACGTCATGGCGCGCGCGACCAAGATCGCCGGCTGACCGGGCCGGCCCGGCGTGGCGAGGACACCGGCGTGCTCAGGACGCCGGGCCCCACACCTTGCGGGCCAGGCGGCCCACGAGACCGAGCTTCGCCTCCTCGTCCGCTACGCTCAGCGGATTGCCCGCCGCCACGGAGGCGAAGCCGCACTGGGCGCTGAGCGCCAGCTCGGCCAGCGGCTTCACGGAGGCGGCCTCCCTGACCCTGCGCTCGACGTCGTGCTCCTCCTCCAGCGCAGGCGACTTCGTCGTGAGGAGCCCCAGCACCACGACGGTGCCCTCGCGCACGTCGCGCAGCGGGCCGAAGTCCCCGGCGCGGTCGGTGTCGTACTCGAGCAGGAGGGTGTCGAACTCGAGGCGGGGGAAGAGCGAAGGGGAGATCACGCCGTAGCCACCGCTCGAGTGCCACAGGCCCCCCGGACCGTTGCCGCGGCAGATGTGCAGGGCGCCGGTGACTCCCGGGAGACCCGCGACGAGCGAGTTGTCGAGGGCCGCGTCGAACTCGAGTTCCGCGTCGAGGTCATGGCCCTGCGCGGCCATGCGCTCCCGGTTCTCGCGGTCGCAGAGGGAGCCGTAGTTCGGCGCGTCGAGCTGGATGTAGTCGCAGCCGAGTGCGACCAGGCGCTCCACGATCTGGCGCTGGGCGTCGCGGACATCCTCGAGGTACCGCTCGCAGCTGTCGTAGGCATGCGTGGAGTACTGGTCGCTCCAGTAGCGCCGGTGGTAGCTCGGCGCCGCGAGGCAGAACTTCGTGCGGGTCCTCGCGTGGGCGGCGAGGAACGCGTAGTCGTCCTCCAGGCTCGTCCGCCCGTCGACCCGGACCGGCCCGACGACCGTCGGGAACCGCGGCACCCCCGCGCCGCTCACCGCTCCGGCTGCGTCGTGCCAGACGAGTCCTGGCCCGGTCTCGCGGACCTCGAAGCCGGTGAGCACCTCGGGCATCTGCGCCCAGGCGCCCCGGCGGAGCTCACCGTCGGTCATCACGTCGAGGCCGGCGCGCCCTTGCAGGTCGATCGCCCGCAGCACGGCCTCGTCCTCGAGCGTTCGCAGCTCCTCGGGCGCGATCGTCCCATCCGCCGCCTCCCGGCGCGCCTCCAGCAGCGCGGAGGGCCTGAGCAAGCTTCCGACGTTCTCCGCGCGTGCGACCGGTGACATCTCCGTTCCCCTCCCGTGCTGACCCGTTGCGACCGCGCCCCGAAGGCCCACCACGACCTGGGCGCCAGCGCACCCGCCGGGCCGAGCAGCCCAGGGGCCGGTGCAGGGCCCGATCAGCATGGCACGTGCCGAATGGCCGCGCGACGCCTTCCGGTCTGCACAATCGCCGGCCAGGTGCCACCTTCGGTCAGGCCTTCGCGGGCGCGGCGGGCGTACCGGCGAACGCGCTTCGGCGGCGGTTCGCGTCGTACGGGGGCGGGGGGCGCGGCGCTCCACCTACGCTCTGCCTGATGGTTCCCGCTGCCCGATCTGCGTACCGGCACGCGGGCGGCCGGTAGCTCGACGTCCCGCCCCACGGCCAGGCCGGTGACGAGCTTCGCCGGGCCCACCGCCGGGCGAGCGGTCCGACAGCACGACCACGACACCACGACTGACCGAAGACGGAGAAGGAGCGCCCCATGTCCTCGATCCCCGAGTCGCACCGCGACCTGCTCGACGCCGAGGTCGCCACACTCGCGACCATCGGCCCGGACGGCCGCCCGCAGCTGTCGGAGGTGTGGTTCCTCGCCGAGGGCGAGGCCGTCCGCATCTCGCTCAACACCTCGCGCCAGAAGACGAAGAACCTCCTGCGCAACCCGGCATGCAACCTGTTCATCCTCGATCTCGCGCAGCCCTACCGCTACCTCGAGCTCCGTGGGGACGCGCTGGTCGAGCCGGACGACGACTACGCCTTCGCCGACCGGGTCGGCTCGAAGTACCAGGCGGACCTGCGCGCGCACGACCGGCCCGGCGAGTCGAGAGTCGTCGTGACGATGCAGCCCGTGCGGGTCAACGCCGTGAACATGCGCGGCTGACCGGACGCCGCGATAGGCCTTCCTACCCCGCCAGGGCGGCGAGGTGCGCCTTGAGGCCGATGCCATAGGCGGTCGGCGTGCCGGACCAGCTGGAGACGAGGCTCGGGAACCCGCTGCAGCTCGTGCCGGCGTCCCAGGCCCAGCCGAGGTACGAGATGCCGTGGGCGTCCGCCCAGGACATGTAGCGGTCGATGTAGCCGTCGGCGCAGTCGTTCTCCCCGAGCTCTCCCGTGACAATCGGGACGTGGCGCGCGACGCGCAGGACGTTCGCGTTCCAGCACGCCGCGGTGACGCAGCCACCGAAGTTGTAGGAGTGGACGCTCGCGACGAGCTGGTGTAACGGGTCACGCGGCTCGTAGCGGAGCCAGCCCGCCAGCGAGCCCGCCCACTCGAGCCCCCCCACCATCAGCGGCTGGGTCGCGCCGGCCGAGCGGACGGCGTCGACGAGGCTCTGCATGCCCGCCGTCCGCCAGCCCGCGCCCGTCACGCAGCCGTGGAGCCAGCACGGCCACGAGATGTCGTGCGGCTCGTTGTACAGGTCGAACACCAACCCGTGGTCGGCTCTGAAGTAGGCCGCCACGGACCGCCAGAACGCGGGCGAGTGGTCGGCGTCGGCCATCACCTGCTGACCGGTGGACCGCTCGCGACCGGGCGCGTTCCAGTGCAGGTCGAGCACGACGACGAGGCCGATGGACTGGATGGTCCGCACGTAGCGGGCGACCGAGCGCCGGTAGGCCGCACCTGAGTAACGCGCCGGGACGCCGTTGATGCCGAGCCAGCAGTCCTCGTTCAGCGGCACCCGAACGGCGTCGATGTGCCAGCTCGCCATGGCGCGGACCGACGCCGCCGAGGACGGCCCGTACAGGTTGCCGAGCCCCTGGACGCAGGCGAACTCCGTCCCGGACCGGTCGACGCCGAGGAGCCGGATCACGTGGCCGGCGGCGTCGACCAGGTGGTTCCCGGACACCGCGACGTACGGGAGCGCGGCGGGCGCCCGCGGAGCGCTCCGCCCCGCCGCCGCGGGCGCCGCGCCGCGACCGACTGCGGCTCCTTGGCGCGCCTCGGCTCGACTGCGCAACGAGGCGGCGCTGGCATCGGCGAGGCGGACGCCAGCCATCGGCGCGGCCGCGAGGGCCACCACGACGACGGCGAGGGTGAGCCGCAGGGAACGGTCAATCATGTCGGGCTCCCCGGATCGCCGATGACGTCGAGCCTACCGAGGCGCGCCCGGCGGGATTGTCGCGCGCCTACCCGGGAACCAGCAGCGATCGCAGGACCGCGGAGCCGGCAGTCAGCTCCGCCCAGGAGCAGTTCTCGACCGTGAGCGTGGCGAGCGCGCAGGTCGGGAACTTCTCGCGCAACCGGTCCAGCTCGTCCGGGTCGCCGTCGCCGCAGAGCTCGAGCACCAGATCCTGCAGCCCGGGGTTGTGGCCGACGAGCAGCACCGCCGTCTCGCTGTCGGGTAGGCGGTGCAGCCGGATCAGCAGCTCCTCGACGCCCGCGGCGTAGAGGTCGTCCTCCAGGCACACCTGGACCCCCGCTGCGAGGGCGGGCGCAAGCGCCTCGAGCGTCTCCCGGGCGCGGGTCGCCGTCGAGCAAAGCACGACTTTCGGCGAGATCCCAAGGCGCTCCATGCGTCCAGCCAGGGCGCGCGCGGCTCGCCGACCCCGGGGGGCGAGCGGTCGCTCGTGGTCGGCGAGCTCAAGCTGGTTCCAGGTCGACTTCGCATGCCGAAGGACGTACAGCGTCCGAACGCTGGGCTCGCCACCTCCCATATGCCGAACCTAGCGTGCCGCACGGGGCTCATGAGGGTACTGCCGTGCCCGAGTTCTCCGAAAACCGTTGCAGGTGATCTTGGGCAGCGCCAGGGGAGGGAAGGAAAGGCGGCACTCTGCTTCTCGCCACCGACCCACTCGTCCTCGGGCGAACCGTGGCAATTGTGTGACATCGGTCGGGGCGCCGCGCCGATACTGCTGATCGGGCTGGGAAAGTACCCATGAGTTACGCGGCGTCTGCAGACGGTGCAACTGAGCTCGGCCGTCGGTGGTCGCCGCGCCGAACGGGCCGCACGGCGGCAATCAGCGCGATCTCATGCAGTCACAACGAGCGCAGAACGTCCGCCCGTCGTGTGTAGGCGCTCCTGACCTCGTTGCGCCGCAATTCCCAGCCTCTCAGCGCTGCGATCGCCAAGCTCGCAACATGGCGATCGCTCGTCCCAGGCGACCAAAGGTCGGCGCAGGTACGCGTTGGTCCGTGACCAAATAGTCCATGCGTTCGAGTGCATACGTCCACAGCCGGAGGAGGACCACAGCGCCGAAGGCGAGGGCGATCCCGAGGGCGAGGTCGTGGTTGAAGACGCCCCACTGCACCGCCGTCACGACGAGTGCCGCGCCGATGAACCAGAAGAGGGCCCGGGCGTCTCCCCGTTGCCGACGGAGCCGGCGGAGGTCACGCCGGCTGAGCAATGGCGGCTCGTCGGGCACGGGCGAAACGCTACCGGCAAGAGGTTGGCGGGAGGGGCCGGACTCGTGCCCTTCGTTCCACTGCGCTCTCGAGCGCCGAAGGCCGAAAGGACTCGGTGCCGGTTGTCGCGCGAGCCCGTCGCACGCCAGGGAGCGAGACCTGACATCGCCGCAACCGGCCGGCAGAGCCGGGCGGGGGTGTGACGAGGCTAGGAACGCAGTGCAGGGCGGCTTCGGACGGGCTGAACCGCGCGAGCGAGGAGCTCCCAGCGGCTCACCATTGCGGCCATCCGGCCGGGAGCCCTCCCGGCGGCGGATTGCTCGGGATCCCTCCCGGAGCTCCGAGGGACACGAGCAGCTGCGAGAAGTTGTAGCCGAAGGCCGTCGAGTTCGACCCGTTGAACTGGCCGTCGGCGGCCGCCATGGTGTCTCCGAGGCCACCGTCCGCCCACCCGGTCTCGATGCCGGTCGGCCCATCGTACAGCTGGCCGATGACCGTGTTCGGCGTCACGTTCTCGCCGATCTGCACCGTGGGGTTGATGTCCTCGGCGGCATAGACGACGAGGCCGGCCGCGGGCCCGTCGGTGAGCCGATAGGTGATGTAGGTGCCGCCCGGCCAGCCGCCGTTCACGGTGCTGAGCACCACCCCGTCACCGACGGCGTAGATGGGGCCGAAGCCGTTGTAGTCGACGCCCTGGTCGATCCGCTCGGGCGAGAGGCCGCCGATCGATCTCAACGGGTTGGCGTAGCCGCCAGGCGCAGGCTGTGGCGCGGGAGCCGGAGCAGCCGCGGTGCTGGGCTGCGGCGGCGTCGAGGCGAGCGCTTGTTCGGATGCTTGCTCCTGGGCCGCCTGGCGCCGCTCGTTGGCGGCGGTCACCAGGGCCAGGAGGTTGGCGCTCACGTGGCCGAGCGTCGCCTCGTCGGCCGCGGTCGCGGCCTGGGCCGCCTGGCGTGCCACCGTGAGTTGGCGGAGCGTGGCCGCGGTCTCGGCCTGCTCGGTGCGCAAGGCGATCTGGGTCACCGTCGTGCGGTGCTGGTCCACCTGCAAGGTGGTCATCGCGGTGTCCAGGCTCCCGCCCGCTACGCCCAAGTAGACCTCGCGCTCGGGCAGCGTCGTGGCGTTGGCGGAGCCGGTGAATGTTGTCGAGCTGCCGGACATAGCGTTGATGTACGCGTCGATCGCCACGCGGCGTAGCCGGACCGCCGCTTTGGCCTGCGCACGGTGGTCGTTCCCAAGAGCGGCGCGGTCCCGGACGATGTGACGCTGGATCATGACCATCCGGCCTTCGGCCTGGTCGTAACGGGTGACGAGGGCCTGAGCCAGCGCGCCCTCCCTCGCGATGCGCTGCTCGAGCTGACTGATCGTCGACTTGTCCGAGCTGGCGCCCGCGGCCGCCGCACTAGGAGACGCCGACACCAGCGCGACTGTCGGTCCGACCGCGCTCAGCGTCAGGGTCAACACGCCAACGAGTCGGCGCGCATGTAGCCCACGGCGCGAGATGCTGAACCTGAACCCGCCATTTCTGATGGGGCCACATCGTTCGGCCGCGCGCCTGCCAGCAGTCGGACCGTGGTCCGGAGGAAGCACGGTTGAGCAGACTAATCAATTTCCCGCCTCCGCCACCAGAGGAACATCTCGCAGACCGGGAACTGGCTGCCAGGCGGCGCTATCGCGGCGAGCGGCTGACCCCGCCGCGGCGAGACGGCGGTGCTGGCCCGCGCCACCGAACAGTGATCCCGCGCGAGATGGCCACCTGCGAGGAGGGTGGCCTGAACCCTGATCTGGCACCTCCGCCAGGCGTGACGCTCGGCCATCGCCGAGCGGGAGATGGCTCGTCGGTAGCACCCTGAGCGACACAAGGGAGACAGAGGGCGTCGAACACACAACCAAGGAAGAGGAGCGCAGGAGCATGATTTGTGCGCACGGATCGATCTCAGTTGATCCCGGACGCGATCTGGACACCGTGTCTGGCGCGTTCGAACGCGGAAAGCACATCATCAGAGGCGGCGACGGTTGCCACTCGGTGACGCTATTTGAGTGCCTGGAGGAGCCGGGTCGGCTCGTTCTCCTCGTTGAATGGGAGAGCGTCGAGCATCACCGTCGCTTCGCGGAGTCACCGGCACTCGCCGAGTGGCGGTCAATCATGGGACCGTTCTTCACCGCCCCACCCGAAACGATCTACCTGCGGAAGATCGGCTCCGCCTAGACAATCCACGGCCCTGAATGGGTCCGCACAGTCGAAGCAGGTGGGGTGTGCCAGTCGCGCGGGGCCAGCGCGCTTCGTAGCTCTGATCTGGCGGGGCTAGCTGGAATCGAACCAGCGACTTCAGCATTATCAGTGCCTTGCAGGGGGTCTTTGCCATCAGCCCACTCAGCCAGGTAGTGCCTTTTACCCGGTCGTTACAACCCCCTGGGGGACTAGATCTTGGTCGGGCCCTACGGTCGTTGGTGTGGTGGTCATCTGATACACCTCCCCTCCTGCCTGCCGCGCGATTATACGCGCGACTGCCGGTTGAACTGCAGCTTTGTAATTCGACACAATGAACGGGGTGCCTCGCACCGTTGCTCAGCTCGTCGATGCCTCGGTCGACGCGCGCTACGTGGCTCGCTTGAACGAACTGGCTCGAGACGCCGTGGCGACTCGGCTCGCGGAGTTTGTCGAGGACGGCATTTCGCTGCGCGAGATTGCGCGTCGCTCGCGGGTCTCCATCGGTGCAGTGCGAAAAATTGCCTCGCGGGGCACGGCGGACGTGACCGTCGGAACGGTGATCGCCCTCGCCGTCGGCCTGGGTCTCGGGACAGTCGAGGCCGTCCTCGGTGAGCTCGGTACGACTCGACTCGCGGCCCTAGCAAGCGGTGAGGAGCGCCAGGTGCCGCGCGCTTAGTCGCGCGGAGAGGCGCCGCCTCTCATCTAGCCAGTGTGCGCCGGCGAAGTCAGCTCAAGCCACCATGGTCCGCGCACGTCCGGGAGCGCGCCCAAGGGATGTGGTACAGCAGCTTCTGGTGATCGTCGCAGCTGCCGGCATGAGACCCGCGGTGGCGCTGTTGCGCCACGCCGTCGATCTGGGTGCGCTGGGCGGAGTGAACAGGTGGGGCGCTTCGCGCACGTTGCGCGCACAACTGGGCGCTGCTGACCGAGGCAACCGAGTATCGGAGCGCCCTGGGCTGGACATTTGCGGTGGGGCTAGCTGGAATCGAACCAGCGACCTCAGCATTATCAGTGCTGCGCTCTAACCGACTGAGCTATAGCCCCGGCGAGACGTTCAAGCTATACCACCGGCACTGGCGCCTTCGCCTCCCGTCGGATCCTGAACGCCCGGCAGGCGCGACCTAGCGTGCCCGGACGTCTCCGGTCAGTCCTCCTCGGTGCTGGTGAGCAGCGCGACGGCGGCGACGCTCTGGCCCTCGTCCAGGTTCATCACCCGCACGCCGGTGGCGTCTCGGCCCTGGGCGGTGATCTCGCGCACGGGGATGCGGATCACGACACCGCCCGTGGCCACGACGATGAGCTCGTCCTCGAGGCTCGCCATCAGCGCCGCCACGACGTAGCCGCGCCGCTGGGTGAGCCGGATGCCCCGCACGCCCTGACCGCCCCGGCCCTGGACGCTGAAGTGCTCCAACTTGGTGCGCTTGCCGTAACCGGCGTCGGTGACGATCACCAGGTCGGCGTCGTCCCGGCCGACGTCGCAGGAGACGACCTTGTCTCCCGGGCGCAGCCGCATGCCGCGGACACCTGCGGCGCTCCGCCCCATCGGCCTGACGTCGCCCTCCGAGAAGCGGATCGTCATGCCATTGCGGCTGACCATGAAGATGTCGTCCGAGCCGCCCGTCGCGAGCACACGGACCAGCTCGTCGCCCTCGTGCAGGTTGATGGCGATGAAGCCCTCCCGGCGCGACTTGTCGTACTCGCTGAACGGCGTCTTCTTCACCTGGCCCGAACGGGTCGCGAAGAGCAGGTACCGGTCGGGGTCGAACTCGCGCGTCTCGACGATCGCCTGGATCCGCTCGTTCGGCTCGAGTGAGATGAGGTTGACGATCGGCGTCCCCCGTGCCGTCCGCTCCTTCAGGGGGATCTCGTGGGCCCGGAGGCGGTAGACCTTGCCCCGGTTCGAAAAGAGCAGGATGTGCGCGAGCGCGGTCGTGTGGACGACCTCGTCGACCAGGTCCTCCTCCTTGAGGCGCGCCCCCTGGACGCCGCGGCCGCCGCGGGACTGCGTGCGGAAGGCGTCCGCCGCCACGGCCTTGATGTAGCCGGCCCGGGTCAGCGTGACGACGATCGCCTCGTCCTCAATGAGGTCCTCGTCGCCGAGGTCGCCCGGGTCGTGGACGATCCGAGTCCGGCGCTCGTTGGCGAACTTCTGGCGCACCTCGGCGAGCTCGTCCGAGATCACGGCCCGAAGGCGCGCGGGGTCACCAAGGATCGCCTCGAGCTCGGCGATCGTCGTGCGCAGCTGCGCCATCTCCTCCTCCAGCTCGGAGCGACCGAGCCGGGTGAGCCGCCCGAGGGTCATGTCGAGAATGTGCGTCGCCTGCTCGTCGCTGAAGGAGAAGGGCTCCGCCATGAGGGCCGTCTTCGCGGCCGGCCGGTCGTCCGAGGCGCGGATCGTCGCGATGACCTGGTCGAGCATGTCGATCGCCCGCAGCAGACCTTCGACGATGTGCGCCCTGGCCTGCGCCTTGCGCAGCCGGAACTCGGTACGCCGCGTGACGACCTCGACCTGGTGGGCGACGTACGCGGCGAGCGCCTGGACCAGGGTCAGCAGGCGGGGCACCCCGTCGACGAGCGCGAGCATGTGCACGCCGAAGCTCGTCTGGAGCTGGGTGTGCTTGTACAGGTTGTTGAGCACGACGTTGGCGTTTGCGTCGCGCTTCAAGGTGATGACGAGTCGCGTGTCACGCCCCGCCGAGTAGTCCTGCGCGTCGGAGACGCCGGAGACATCGCCGCGCTCGGCGGCTTCGGCGATCTGCTTCACGATCGTCTCGACGGAGGTCTGGTACGGGATCTCTGTGACGGTGATCTGGGCGCCGCCCCCTCGCGTCTCCTCGATCTCGGCGACCGCGCGCAGCCGGACCGAGCCGCGTCCGGTGCGGTACATGTCGAGGATCCCCGAGCGGCCGAGGATCAGCGCCGATGTCGGGAAGTCCGGACCCTTCACGAACTGCATCAGGTCGTCCACACTGGCGTCCGGGTTGTCGATCAGATGCCGGGTGGCGTCGATCACCTCGCCGAGGTTGTGCGGCGGGATGTTGGTGGCCATTCCGACCGCGATGCCCTGCGAGCCGTTGACGAGCAGGTTCGGGAATCGCGCCGGGAGGACGACCGGCTCCTCGTCCGCTCCGGAGAAGTTCGGGACGAAGTCGACGGTCTCCTCGTCGAGCCCCTCGAGGAGGCTGAGGGCGATCGGAGCGAGGCGGCTCTCCGTGTAGCGCATGGCCGCCGGCCCGTCGTTCGGGCTCGGCGAGCCGAACTCGCCGTGCCCG
>JGI12269J14319_10003050_pt1 | contig 15904 bp, 16 predicted proteins | sample PeaSoiSIISIP2007_FD_14319 | JGI IMG/M metagenome (IMG submission 14319) | reverse complement strand
TTTTTCTTTATCTTTTTCTTTTTCTTTATCTTTTTCTTTTTCTTTATCTTTTTCTTTTTCTTTTCTTCTTGTTATACCCTTCGATATTGCGCTTTCCCAAGTTCGTAGAGATTATTTCCCCCATGATCAATGATCACGATCACTGGAAAGTCCTTGACGACCAGTCGTCGGACTGCCTCTGGACCCAACTCAGGGTAGGCAATCACTTCAGCGGAAATGACACATTTGGCTATAAGGGCACCTGCTCCCCCAATCGCTCCGAAGTAGACGACACCGTATTTCTTCATCGCCTCAATCACTTCTGAAGAACGAAGCCCTTTGCCGATCATTCCCGTTAACCCTTCGGCGATCAACCTCGGCGAATAAGCATCCATCCGCCCGCTCGTCGTTGGCCCGGCTGAACCGATCACTTGCCCTTCTTTGGGAGGGGTCGGCCCTACAAAATAGATAATCTGATCTTTCATCGTAAAGGGAAGGTCAAGGCCTTGCTCCAAGGCCTCGACCATTTTTTTATGGGCAGCGTCGCGTCCAGTATAAATCACACCACTAATTAAGACATTGTCCCCGACTTTTAGGCCCTTAACTTTCTCTTGAGTCAAGGGAGTTTCCAGACATATGGTTTCACTCATTAGCCTTCCCTCCCGTACAAGGTGATTTCCTTATGACGAGTTGCATAGCAGCCAATGTTTACTGCAACCGACATTCCTGCAATATGGGTCGGATACACTTCTAAAGGTTAGATCATCACCATGGATGGCATAGGGCAATTTGTATTTATGCAAACACGTATGGATGCAAACAAGAACCGTCCCTACTTGCATCTAACTTGCATCCTACCTGAATCTCAGATAGTCTTCTAAGAGATCCGAAAAGACTGTTACCCCTAATAAATCGGCGCTCCCGCCGGGGCTGATTTTGCGTTTAGAGAAATCCTCGTCCATTGCTTCGATCGCCTTCATCCCTTGGGGTGTTTTTACACCACCTATGAAAATAATTTCCTTCGCCCTTGCCTGGACTTCTTTTAACGTTTCTATAGAGTGTCTATGCAAAATAGTGGAATCCTCACAATACTGCATAATACCCAAAAGAGTTTGCACTAATCTTAGGTTTTTGCTTAAATCATGATTTTCTTGATAAAACCCTAGCGAAAAGTCAAATACCGTAGGTAGTCCTTTTTGCACCTCTCCTCGTATTCCCTCAACTTTATGGTGCAGAAAGAGTCTTTCTCCGTGCGAAAGTGAGGATTCATCGAGAATTTTAAACTCACCATACTTGGAGCTTAACTCCCGCTCCACTAACCCAGAAGTCATATCTTTTATAATGCTTGGCAAGGACGAAAAGTGGGCCCTACTGAAGAGTGCTTTCCCTCCAGCAGCACAGCAGACACCCAATAAAAAAAACATTCCCTTATGGGTATTTACACCTGACGTTTTATGAAACATTTGCTGTTCGCCCAATCGCCCAATCTGCCTTATTTGAATAAAAATCTCTTCGGGGGTATTTGAAGTAAATCCTGCCTCAACACAATGAATGAGAGGGTTAATTAAAGTGGTAGCGCTATCAATAAAGGTGAAGTAATCCATATCATGATGGGCGCCACTCGAGGCTCTAGTAACCAACCCTGGCGATGGATGGCAGGCGGCTTCATAGAGCATTGCTTGTACTGCAAGACTTGCTATATTGACACTATGATCATCTACACTCTTATTTAATCCAGTGTTCCCTAACATAATATATTATCCCTATATTCCTTAAATTTTTCTTCAATATAGGCAATAACCTCAAGCTTACTATGTCGCCTCGCCCTTACGCAATGATGAGCATAGTCTTCGCATAGATAGCATTTCCTCATTGGATACCCCAATTCCTGCCTGCCTATACTTTTACCCTTTAAATCATAGACATCTAGGTCTAAACATCTGCCCAGAGGATGTTTCTCTTCAAACTTTATAGCAATCATCTTCAAGGCCAAAACATCTTCCTTAACAGCAACATAAAGAATAGGGCCTTCTGGACCTCGAAGTAGCAGCTTACCACAAATCTTATTGCTTAAACTTGTGCAAACCACAGGGCTCATAGCCTCAATAATGTTGACCGTTAGCTGATTCATTTTCTCCAGCCCAGGATAGTTTACTCTCATAACTAGCAGTGGGGTATGATAACGTTTTAGGAGCTCGTCTATTAATTCAGTCCTATTTTCTCTTGCTGCAAGTAATTCATTAACTGTGTACTTTTGCATCGTCTAGTGCGGAGAGTCACTACTTTTTAACTTCTCCACGATCTCCCTTCCAAGGCTTGTGTTTAGAAACTCAAGGGTAACCTCCGGCAAAAGGTTTTTCAGATCCTGCAAATCCCCCTGTTTTATTAACTCCCTAACCCTAGCTGCACTTATCGGAATATCCCTAAAGACCTTTCTCTCAACCTCGTGCAGTTCGACACCATAGCTCGGCAGGACCTTCTTAAGGGCCTCATTGTAAGCCGCTGTAACCTGGCAATAGGGTTCGTCTCCCACATATCTCTTAGTTATATTAAAGCTCTTGCAAAAATACTTACCAAAAATTGAGGAGTCTAACTCTTCATAAGCCCTCAACCTTTCCACCTTTTCCCTTAAGAAATAGGCAGGGAAAGTAGCTGAGGATATTATATACTCTCCACTTGGTAATACTTTAACATTTTGTAAGTGCGATACTCCTTTGCGAACCAGTTCAATTCTCGATTTAAAAGGAAACAGTGATTGATCCTCCTCAACAATAAACACAAGGACCTCTTGATTATTTTTAGAAGCTTCTTCAACCAAATACTCATGTCCTAGGGTAAACGGATTACAATTCATTACTAAAGACGCTTTTTCCTCATCCCCGATGTTGTATTTTTCTTTCATTTGCTCTAACGACTTTTTAATATCATAAATACCATTTTCCAAGAGTGCCACATCCGCATTGCTATGGATAAGTTTGAAATTAAGAGCCAAAAAAACATAGGCATTGGCTGGCTTTGTAAATATAAAACTGTGGAATATACCCTGACTAAAGAGTTTATCGATCAGAGCGGAAATCAAAATGGAGGTTAATCCCTCTCCCCTAAGTTCCTCTCTCACAGCAAAGCATTTCAAGACACTTTTTGCTTTAGAACAGGTCGCAACGATTGACGCTCCCGGCGACACTCCATCTCTTATCACTAGAGAATAATCCACATCCTGATCAAGTATTAAGTCAAAGCCCTTAAGAAAGGTTTCAACTTCTTTTCTTGCCACTTGATCCTTGAGATTTACCCTTTCAGGAACAGCTCCATACATTGTTTATTATCCCTCCGTTGACCCATCCTCATAACCATATTATACTATGATTTTTAAACTGGCACACATTTGTAAACGAATAGCCAACTATGGCCCCAGTAGATCATGGAATATTGAAAAAGTCCCTCAAAAGCCTATTGTTACGGGCTTCCAGGGACTCCTCGAGCATAAACATCAACAACATTACGAATATTTTGTTCCATAACTTCGATATTAAGAGCATTTTTCTGAACATCTGTTTTAATCTCTGCAAGTGCAGTAGTTGTAGTATTAAGTTTTATAAGTATCTGATTGAGTAAATCTTGAATTTCTTTATCCATACTACTCGTCCACCTCAATACTATTCTACCGCTCTAGATACCCGTTGTCTATGACCATCCTCACGACATCGATCACACTCCCATCCCGATATTCCACCACTGCCACAATCTTCTCGGAGGTTTCAAGAGCCTTGGGAACCCCGGTAATTTGCTCAGCCAAGGTTTTTAATTCTCCTATGGTCCTGAGTGGAAGCTTAGCTTGACTTAGTTTCTCCATTAAATCCACTCTTCTAGGATTTACAGCGATTCCCCGTTCTGTCACGACAACATCAATGCTTTCTCCTGGAGTTGTAATGGTTGTCACTTTAGCCTTGATCATCGGTAGCCTAGCTTTCATAAGATTGGTGACGACAATTGCGAGCTTGGCCCCAGCGGCTGTGTCACTATGTCCACCTGAACCGCCTATGATCACGCCATCGGAACCAGTCGTAACATTAACATTAAAATCGGTGTCAATTTCAGTCGCTCCTAGGATCATAATATCTAGGTTGTTCACCACGGCTCCCTTAGTGTGAGGATTTCCATACATAGATGCGGACATAAATTGATGTCTGGGGTTATTTCTATAAGACTCGATCGCTGCTAAATCAAAGCATTGAACATCAAAGAGGGTTCTAAATAGCCCCTCTTCGAGCATTTCTGTGAGATAACCTGTGATTCCACCGGAGGCAAAACTGCCAATGGCCCCTTCATGTTTCATTATTCTTTTAAGCTCGGCAGCGACTGCCAGAGAGGTTCCCCCTGCACCCGTTTGAAAAGACATTCCATCCCGAACTAACCCTGAGGCCTTAATCACCTCAGCCGCCATTTTAGCGATAATCAGGGCCACCGGATTGTTGGTGATCTTAGTAGTACCCGAAACTATGCCTTTGGGGTCTCCGATCGATTCCACCCGAACCACGTAATCGACAAAAATTTGGCTAATTTCAATCGGGCAGGCTGGAAAAGGCACCAAATTATCGGTGATAACAATCGTTTTAGCGGCATACTCAGCATCTGACACTGCATAACCCAACGTACCACAGGCCGATTTGCCATACACTCCATTGATATTGCCGTATGTATCCGACGTAGGTGCTGCAATGAAAGCCACATCGATGTGTAAATCCCCACTTTCAATGGCCCTTGCTCTGCCCCCATGAGTCTGCATTATAGCAGGCTTTTTCAATTCCCCTCGTGAAATCGCCTCTGGCACAGGACCTGACATGTAGTTCGCTACAATACCAGTGACCACTCCACTTTTCATGTGCTCAACAAGCGGCGCATGCACTGGAAAAATAGAACTGGCAGCAATCGTTAGATCTTTTAGGCCTCGTTTGGCCAAGGCCTCCACCACCATATTTAGGACATGATCTCCATTCCTCAAATGATGATGAAACGAAATCGTCATACCATCGTTCATGTTTAACTTATCTAATGCCTCTTCTAAACTTTCTAACACTTTTAGATCACCAGGGGGCACACAGGTCAGCTCTACTGAGCTCCTAGTTTTTATCCCGCCATCATTGAAAGCACCTTGAAACGGCTTAACCAAACCATACCCATCAATATAATTTGGAAGTTCTCTACCTGAAATCGTCTTCATAGTCATAATCGGTTTCATCGTTCACCTCTCTACCTCTCCATAAACCCAAGTCTTTGTCCAAGCTCCACTGTGGTTTTTGCCCGATTGATAACAGGAGCATCGATCATTTTGCCATCTAAGGAGAAAACTCCTTTGCCTTCCTTTTTCATTTCTTCCATTGCTCCTAAAATCCTCAAGGCATGTTTTAACTCCGCCTCTGTCGGAGCAAATACAGAATGAATGATCTCAACTTGTCTTGGATTGATGACCGCCTTTCCTGTTAATCCTAAACTTTTTGCCTTAGCAGTGTCCTTGATAAGTCCCTCATAGTCATTCGTATCTGTAAATGGAGTATCAATAGAATCCACCCTTAAAGCCCGGCAGGCAGTTGCGACCTTATTCCGTGCATAAAAGATTTCCTCACCCTCTTTTGTTCTCATAATTCCTAGGTCCGAGGTCAAATCTTCTCCGCCCAGCAACACCCCTACAGTGCGTCTGGAGGCTTTAATTACTTCATGAATCGTTTCTAAACCGATGGCAGTTTCTATCAGAGCAATTATCTTAATGCTTCCAACGCCGTACCCTTCTTCTGTTTCGATCTTATCGAGCATCATATCCACAAGTTTAATATCCTCTTCGTGTGCCTTAGGGATTAACAACGTATCCGGTTTAACCCTGGCAATCATATCCACATCTTGCGGTCCAAATTCCGTATCCAAGGGATTGACCCTAACCACTACTTCAACTTGTGAATAATCCAAATATTTAAGAGCATTTCTTACCAGAATTCTGGCACTATCTTTTTCTGATAGGCTCACCGCATCCTCTAAATCCAAAATAATTGAGTCCGCTCCAAGTATCGCCGCATCCTGAAGCATACCTGGGTTATTTCCTGGCATAAAAAGCATTGTTCTTCTAAACTTCTTCAAATTAGCCCACCTCAACTAATACTACTTCTGGAGATATTGTTTGAACCTTTAAGATTTGGCTTAACCTCGTCTAAACCTTTAATTTCATTACTAACATCCTTGATTCCCGTGAAAAATTATACCTACAAATTAAATTAGGAATCATTATTTTTGTGACTATTCAGGTACTCAGTTAATCAACCACAGATTACACAGATTAAATACATTTTGGCTCTAAACTACAAATCGCTTGTAACTCAATTGATCGAAACTTCTTTTTGTAACGGAATCCCTTTTTCAGCAACTCAATTGCTAATGCCGCCTGATAAACCGCTTCGAGAAACCTTGGTCCAAGTGTCCGGTGTACCTCCATTGCTGCACCAATAATGGCATAGGTCTGTGAATCCCGTTCCACATTCTCCATCCCCTTTATCCTTTATCCTTTGTCTGTGTGTTTCTATCTAATCGTTCTTAATCTGTGTAATCTGTGTAATCTGTGGTTCCCCGTTCAGTGTTTTCCCTTGTAGGTATAAAAAAATGCGGGATTTTAGGTAACATCTCACTTAGGCATATGAACGAAAATAACAAGTGAAAGATGCCTTGGATATTTTGCGTCAGACAATTTTTAAAATATACTGCTAAATAGCTCTTTTAATAGCAGTTTCAACTCTTGCCCCAATCGTGTAATCTAGAGCCCCCTTATCTTGAGCCTTAATAGTAATCCCCTCGATGCCCATTTCCTTAACCTTATGTAAAATCACTTGTTCAATTACATCGCCAAACTGCTGGATAACGATACTTTCGAGTTCAAGCTCAACCTTACCAGAATTGTTGGGCATAACCATGATAAGAATATCGTTGGACTCTAAGGTTCCCGCCTTTGCGATCTTCGTTATTTTCATTTCAATCACTCCATTAACTCCATTAACCTACGTAATACATCCTAACTTAGTTTACACTGTTTTATGTATCTACGTGCCCAAGAATCACTTCATGAATCACTTCAACGCGTACCGCCAGTGATCAGAGTTCGACAATATTTAGGAAAGTATTATTCCCTCGGGTTGGAAAAACCCCCGAAGTGATCTTCGGAGGCCGTTTCCAACCCGAGCATGGTCAAAATAGAACGAGTAGTCCTGGAATCGCTTTACAATTTCAGGACTTCCGCCAAAGAAAGTCCTGTGATTTCGGCGATGAGCTCGACCGCTAACCCTTTCTTCAAAGCCGCCTTGGCTGTCAATATTCTGCCTTCCTCTCTGCCTTCTTCCCGACCTTCCTCTTTTGCAGAATCTAATATCCCCAACTCTTGCCCTAGATAGGCAAGATAGTCGTCATATCCTCGTCGTTCCTCCTTGCTCATCATTAGGTAATCCAGCTTCTTGGCCGCTAGCAAGATTCCTGGTGACTTGAAGTCCTCACGTATTGCACCATGCTTGAAGAAATACACCCATTCGTCGAGATCATCATGAATCATATCCTCGAACTTTTCTACATAAATCATGTAATATTCAGGAAAGACATTTTTGCTGGTGACTACCAACGTTTCGCTATGTTTTTCTTTAGACTTGTGGAGGATGAGCGGTTTTTTCGTATGCATTCCCATCAGCTCAGTTGTGCCGTAATAGATAAAATCTGTGTTCACTTTTTCATCCCCTCGCATGGTATGATACATTATACTGATTGATATAACCTTCACAACTTCGTTGTAGCCCGTCCCCAGCTCCAGACCTTCCACAACTCCTTTTGACGTTCCCCAAAGCAATCGCTGAAGGTAATCCATCTCCCTTTGATTTTGGATCTCAATGATGATGTGTTTCCCTTGGGAATCTTTACACTTTAAATCAACTCGATTAAATTTTCTATTTTCGGCTTCCCTGTTTCCTTCGCTTTCTAAAATATTTTCTATAACGATAGTTTCTTTCAACAAGTTGGAAAGAAACCCTTCCAGTACATCAAAATTAGCCTTGTTACGGAGTATGTATTTCATAGCCCAGTCAAAGCGTACAAGCTTCTTTATAACCATAATTCCCCATCCCTCCCTTATGGTTTATACAGTTATATTTTACCATTAGCAGGGTGAATATTCTACCTTCTCATTCGACTAATCAAACTATCAAACTATTAGGCTATTAGCTCTTTCTGTACTTCTACGAACCCTCCACACAGCATCCGATCGCCCCATTAAACTGGGGCTCCTGCGGTATAACAATCGGCCGACCCGCCCCAGCCTGTAAAAGCTTACCTACTGCGTGGTTGTGCGCCACACCCCCAGTAAAGACCAAAACCTCCCCGGCAAAAGAACGCAGAAGAGGCAAAATTCGCTTGACAATCGTGGCGTTAACCCCAGCCGCAAGTTCGGCCAGCGGAAACCCTTCCACGATCTTACCTATCAGTTCACTTTCCCCAAACACCGCACACGTAGAATTCAGCTCCACTGGGGCATCGGCATATTGTCCCAGTTCCTCAAGCGTCACATCAAGGATGCTCGCCATATTCTCCAAGTAACGGCCAGAGGAAGCCGCACACTTATCGTTCGTCAGGAAATCGATCATTTTGCCCTTGCGGACCTGGATGATTTTACTATCTTGCCCCCCCAGATCGACCAAAGTGAAATCCAGTAACCCCGTCTGATAAATCACGCCCAACACATGCGCCTTAAGCTCCGGAATCGCCTCACCTCCAGCAAGTTCCAAGGTATTCCGCCCATAGCCAGTGGAAACCAAGCGCTCCACCACAGGTAATCCCAAAGCTTCAAAATTAACGACCAATTTCTCCCCTTGTTTGCGCCCATACTCCCGGTAAAACCGGATCGTATCCAAGCTCTCCAACCGCAGGATCTCTAAACGTTCTCCCTCCGCCCGTCGTCGCATAAGGGCAATCTTCACACTCCTGCTCCCCAAATCAATACCACAAACGGTTTCTCCAGACATGTTCCGCCCCCTTCTCTGTCACGTTCCGTAACCCTTCGTAATCTTACGTAACCTTTCCTCAGAGACTCCCACAGAGGGTCTCAAGAACACGGCGCGAAGCCTTTGCGCGAGTCGTAGCCAAACTTGGCGTAAACCCTCTTTCACAAGCAGGGCGGAACACAAGGTCCCTTCTCGCCATCCTGCAAGTAGGTTAATACGTGCGAAGACAGTGTCTTCGGGCTACAGGGACACTTGGCCATCACGTCGCCTTGCCATCCTTGGCGGCGCTCTAACCTGAAACATCGTGTTTCAGTCACGGCCGGCGGATGTGTTTCGCCCTGCCCGCTTGCATCAAGGTTTAACGCCTTAGTTTGGCACGACGAACGCAGGGCTGACCAAGTGTTCTTGAGACCCTCTAGTCTCCGAGCATACTCAAAAAAGACTCCACCCTCATCTTAGTCCGTGCGTCCAACCCCGTAGGATTTTCTCCTTCCAAAGTTAAAATCGGGTAAGCCAGCTTCTTCCTAATTATCAGATCCTCAATCTGGCGATAGCAAAAGCTCTGCGTATAGTGTATGATCCCGTCTAATTGACGGATCTCCGCCTCACGAGCAATGTCCTCAATTCGTTGAAAGACTTTATAGGGATATGTATATAAGCGGTACTGTTCCACAACATCCTCCGTCGCAAAGGGCATCGAGAACTGTCTCTGCACTTCGTTGAAAACAACACGCGCTCCATGTGCTTCTAAAAAATCATACAATTCAGGAAAAATAGGTGGAACTCCGATAAAACCAAGGCGGATTTCGCGTTTCTTCCCTCGTGCCCCAATATGAACCCGCTCTGAAAAAGGCTCCCGCTCACGTGCTGTTTGGATAAATCCCTCCATCTCACGAGCAAAGCCCTCAGGATCGCCGTTGAAATCTGAACAAGAAACAAGGTAGAGGTGATTTTCAAATCCACTCACACGGTTTTCTTCCCAAGTCAGACGGTCAATCTCCCACGCCAAAGCCCGGACCAGATCCAGGCGTTTTTTTTGCCGGTTCACACCCTCCCAAGTGGCTCCCAAGGCTTCCTTAAGCTTGTCCATCTGGAGACGAAGCATATCCGGATCGCGATCATATGGAAAAGCAAAGGGGATAATTCCGAGCCCTTCCACTTCCCAGGTCTCCATCAGAGCATGGGTATTACTGCAATCTCCTTGCGTTACAGCAACAATGCGCTGAATTTCCGGATTATGCAAGGCCGTCGCATACAACCCCTTAATCCAACCACACACATTCCTCGGGAAACCAGCCAACTCCGCTTCTTCCACTCGATGCATCGCTTCTGAGCTTGTAATAAAAATATTGTTTAAATCAATCGGTGTATCCCCCGCCGCGAAAATCACTTCGACAGGCACCGTTGTTGTTAACCCAATTTTACTCATAATGACTGTTTACTCCGTAACACAGCCAAGGTCCTATTCATCTCGTTATGAACGATCATATACCCCTCATCCACCCCCATCCCAGGTTTCGCGAGCATTTGATCCGGCCTTGTAGCCAGCGCTACATGCACCGCAGTCCGACCGCCCGCATCAGTTTCATTGCAGGACCCACCGACATAAGCGCCCACACCGTATTGCTTGGCATAAATTACCGCTTCAATGGTATTTTGAATCCCTCCCAAATCCGGAGTCTTGATTTGAACCATATCCGCCGCCTGTGCATCCACAAACTTGACAATATCCTCATACGTGTTGCACCACTCATCCGCAACAATCTCCACCTTGACTCCACGGGCCTTCAACGCAACCCGCAAGCTTTTCAGTTGCTCGATCTGACCCTCGACACTCCCGGCATCCATCGGTCCTTCAATCCTCAGATGCAACGGTGCAGCCACCTTTTCCAACTTCGCAAAGTAATCAACCATCCGCTTCGTATCATCTCCAAAGGCAATCCCAATCGTACCGTAAACGTCAATGTGCAGGACAGGGCGATAATCATCGCCACCGTGCGTCAAAATCCGATTTCTGAGCCACTCCACATACTCCATAAGCAATTCCCCATGTTTCCCCAACTTGGTCTCCACATTATTGATCAAGGCATGAGGTAATACCCCAGCGCGCTTGATAATCGCCTTATCGGCGTTATCATAGCGATCATCCCCAGTCTGAGCAAAGATCGGAACGGGCTCAAGAATCATCGGCAGATCGTATTCCTCTAGAATAACTTCAGTCATTGTCTTTTTCTTAGCTTTCGCCACACCATCCAGAATCGCCTGGCTTACTCCATAACGGATGGCCGTATGATAACGCTCCCCATTCGGCCGTTTCGAATGCTCGACCATTCCCACCAGCTGTCGAAAAGATTCTAGTTCCTGCCCAACCAACTTAGGCGCAATCTCCTCCAAAATGATAGGAATAAACTCTTCCGCCAAAAAAAGCGGATCCCGACCGCCAGTCCCAGAATATTGGACAGCCGCACAATCCCCTGACGCCACTTGTCCGTCATCCAAAACAAGCATGACGGAAATAGACTCACCCCGTTGCCGAACTGCTTTAAATCCCGGTGTCATCGCTTTCCCATTATAGGTAAACCCGTCATGAGTTGCTCCCTCTTTAATCGCTTCTTGGTCATCAAAATAAAAACCAGTCAGCCCAGGTGAAGCTATAACATCAATAATTTTCATAATATGAATGCCCTCCTTGATGTTTTATCTCAGTTAATCAACCACAGATTACACAGATTAACACAGAATAAATACATTTTGGCTCTAAACTATAAATCGCTTGTAACTCAATTGATGATCGCCAAAGTTGATTAAAAGGCCTCGTTATAACAAATATAGTCTGCTAGTATATACAATTCAGTTCTTTGCCTTTGTATCTGTGTAATCTGTGTAATCTGTGGTTCCTCGTTCAGAATTCCACAAGGCGTATTTACAGTGTTTTTCCTTGTAGGTATAAAAAAAATGCGGGATTTTAGGTTATTACCCATTGATACCAGTGAATGTCGCGACACAATGCCCATAAAATGGTATAATGACTCTGGCTAAAGAATCTCACTTGATTTGAGGAGGCTTTTATATATGCCATTACAACAAGTAAACAAGAGATATACCTTCGCTGATTATTTAACCTGGCCGGAAAATGAGCGATGGGAAGTTATTAACGGAGTACCCCAAATGCAGTCTGCACCGACGTGGCAACATCAAGCTATATCAAGAGAGCTATTAACTCAATTCAACAATTACCTCAAAGATAATCCTTGTCAGGTGTTTGCTTCTCCATTTGACTTAAGACTTCCTGAAACAAACGAAAAAGATGAAGAAACCACCTTTATTGTGCAGCCTGATATTATAGTAGTTTGTGATAAAGAAGGTCTAAAAGGTACGGGCTACTATGGTACTCCAACCCTCGTGATCGAAATAACTTCTCCATCCACGGCAAGAAGCGATAAAGTCTGGAAATTTAACAAATACGAAAAAGTTGGTGTTCAAGAATATTGGATTGTGGAGCCAGATGGCAAATTTATCAGTGTATATACCTTACTTCCTGATAATAGATATGGAAGGCCAGAAACTTATACTGAATCAGACATGATAAAGGTGTCTGTGTTCTCAGACTTCACAGTAGACTTAAAACCGATATTCGAGACAATTTAACCTACCATCCAAGCCTAATACCCCCAAGGGGCTAGCATCCATAAATAGCCCCACTTCGGGAATACCCACCCCAAAGACCCAAGATGGACGCTGCTTGAGACCAAGAGAACGACTAAAGCGAGCAGCCCGCCAAACTTCACGATAGCGCAGGCGGAGGACGGGGCTGAGGACGGGGCTGAGCACAAGGATGTGCGAAGCCGCCAGTGAGCCAAGGATGGCTCATCTGGCGGGCACCCCGTCCGTAGCCGGAGCTAGCGTGTTAGTTTGGCCTGCGAGCGCCGGTCGTGAACGGGTCTCAAGCAGCGTCCATCCCCAGACACTCCGGCGACCCGAGACTAGCCCCTTGGCCGCCCAACGAGCATCCCTTTCCCAATCGCATAAATATCATCAATCACCATCTGAAAGGACGGATCTCGCCCCTCATCCCGTCCACGCTGCGCGATACGTTCTTGATGGAACTCCTTGATCCTCTCATCAAACGGAATATTCCCGAAATCCAACAGCCTCACCGCACCCGTAGTATCTCGGGCTGGAAGAATCTTACCTGCATTGAAGCGACTCGGTGCAAACGGAACATCAATCACACCCGCTTGGAAAGCCCGCACAGTGCCGACTGCGGCATCCCCTTCGCCTAGTTCGAGCACTCGATTGAGGATTGCTCTAGTTTCCGCCAAAATCATTTCCTCTTCTAAAGCAAGCTCCGGGGTCATGGGCAGACTTTGATCTCGCAACATGCTTAAGATCTGTTTTGTCGTGCGCAAACCTGCCGCATTGGCCTCCTTGGTAGGAATACCGAGCGCTTCATGTGGGGTTTTGACGATGACTTTTGTGGCCTTGCCCAAAGCCGCAGTTACTGCACCCCAAGAAATAACCCCGTAGGCCTTCGCTTCATCTTGGGGGAAACCACCCATCCATTGGTGAAAGACCGTGGTGATCATCACTTTTGGCAAGCCGAGTTTTTCTAAGTACTCTTCCGCCAGAACAGGAAGGGTATGCAGGGCAGCGACATCTTGAATCAGATTACCACATTGGCCGTACCCAAGCGTCAGGCTGCGGACACCTTGAGCGACCGCGAGAACCCCTTCAATCACCGCCACCGCATGAGAAATGGCCGGTGGAACGAGCGTCCCTGTCAGCGGACCGAACGGTTCCCGGTTGATTTTCACCCCTTGCTCCTCGTACAGACCGATCAGGCGATCCACATACTGCCAGTATTTGATCGTACTTTCGATGGACACATCTTTAGAATACGGAATGTTATAAGAAATTCCGCCGCCTTCATAAGCCGTGAATCCGCCGGCAATCGTAATTTCCGCTAACAAACGAGCGTCTGGCGTCCCATGGCGAACTTGTACAGGCACTTTAACACTCTCAACCACTTGACGACAAGCCGCCACCCCATGGTTAACTGCTGGAAATCCATTTAACATCGAGCGCCCGATAGCTTTGCTTTCGTCAATACCCGCTTGCGCTTCAGTATAGCGGTTTTGACGGGTATAAGAATCAATCGTGGACGGTAGGAAATCTGCCCCGCCTTCATCTTGAAGGAAACGCAACAGTTCAATATGCTTATCGAGAAGGGCCACACCAGCGCGTGGTTGAGCAAAGGTGATCCCTTTAGCCTTTCCTTCCGCAAGTTTTTCGGCAAATATTTTACTCTTGGGTAAGCTCTTATGATACGCAACCGCTTCTTCGAAATTTACAGTTTTGCCTGTCTCCCATTGTCCCAAGACGTCCTGCCTCTGACGCTGAAACTCTTCGGCGTCCATTTGTCGAACGGTTAATTCCATGGCTGAACCCTCCTATAATTTGACCACATACTTTTTCATCATCCGCAGCGCGACTTGCGGGGCCACTTCTCGCAGCAGACCCATGGCTGCTAAAATGTACTCTTTATCCAGATAAAAAACAGGGTTTTGCGGTTTGAGGATCGTAGGTTCCGCCGGATTAAAAACCGCCCCCTGTAAGATTTCTAAGGCATCTGGGCGATAAAGAAGAACTCCTCCCGTCCCGATCACCACCGGCAGCGGAGTTAAATCTTTCCCATGTTGTACATAGGTCGCTCCAAACGGAGTATAGACTACCTCAAGGGTTCCCACGTGACGATCCACCGCCAAACCAACGGCCATGCGACCCATCGCCACATCAAACTTGGCCTCCTCCTCTGTTTGGGGGACTCGCCAAGGATCTTCTTTACATAAACTCAATTGATGCGCCACCTGATCCTCTGTCCAACCGAGATAGTCGAACAAGCGACGTCCAGATGCTTCTACTAAAGTCTCCGAACTGTAACGCATTCCCAAATCTCCCTCGACCGTCCGTTTCGCATAAGGTTCCGGTAAGCCTTTGAGCATAACGCTGGGTTTACTCGGATCCCCTTGGGCTAGCGAATGCACATCCGTCGTAGCCCCCCCAACATCCACAACCATCAGTTCTCCTATTCCCAGTTCGGAACCGTGTCCCTGAGCCAGAAGTTCTGCCGCAGAAAGCACCGCCGCTGGCGTCGGCATCATAATTCGCTCCAGAAACTCCTCAGCCTTGTCTAACCCTTTAGATTGGACGATGTGAGTTAGGAACACGTCTCGAATCGCTAAACGAGCGGATTCCACGGACAAGACACCGAGCTCAGGCATGACATTGTCTGCCACTACCACGGGACGATGATGCTTTTTCAAGATCTCCGCGGCCTGCCCTGACGCTGCTTTATTGCCCGCGATCACGACGGGCAGGCTGCTAGGCAGGGCGCAAAGCATTTCGGCATTTTTCAGGAGTACCTCTTTATTCCCGCCGTCCGTTCCGCCAGCTAACAAAAGGATATCCGGTTTAGAGGCGATAATCTTATCGAGATCCTGCAGTGTCAGCTCATAACTAAAAACTTGGAGCACGCGCGCCCCTGCTCCTAGGGCCGCCCGTCTGGCCGCTTCTGCGGTTAGCTCTTTAACCAAACCACTGGCAATCATTTTCAACCCACCGGCCGCGCTGCTACAGGCGAGTTTACGAACAAAATTCCAGCCTTCAACAGGTTCCGGAATTTGAGCTAACGCTGCCTTCAAGCCCTCCATAATATTAGTCTCAATGGTTGTCCCCGCCCGGGCCGTCCCGAGGATCTCCTCTCGAGCGAGGTCTACAATCGTCACTTTGGTGTATGTACTGCCAAAATCAATGAGAAGGACTGCTTGCAAGGTCCATTCCCCCCTTAATTTTCCGCAATGCCTGAGGCACATTCAAAAAAATCACTAGTCAGTATGCCAGTCTATTTT
>JGI12269J14319_10003049_pt1 | contig 15908 bp, 8 predicted proteins | sample PeaSoiSIISIP2007_FD_14319 | JGI IMG/M metagenome (IMG submission 14319) | reverse complement strand
CGAAACGGCGGGCCCGCCGTTGAATCGGACCTCTTCGCCCAGCAGGCAGCGGGAAACCCCGATCCGCGGCCTGCCCGTCATATCCCCACCATAGGCTGTGACCAGAGCCAGACTGTGGGATAGGAGACGGGGAGGTGAATACGCACTCCCCCTCAGTTTCAACATATAACGCACAGGGGGGCTTGCCGCAAGACCCGGGTCGTGCCGCATAATCGCTGGCCGAGGGGCAGAAACTGCGGAAATGGGGGTCGCGAAAAGTGCCTGTGCTGATGCTGCTGAACTCCTCGTGCGGGGGCGCCGGGACGTGAACCGCCTGACTGCCAGCGCGTTTAACCTTCCCGACCGCCTCAGGGCCAAGGCCGATCCGGCGCTGATCGCCGACGACGAGCGGCACTTCGCGGCCATCGCCGAGAACCTCCAGCAGACGATCGCCGATCTGTCCGGCCGCCTCGACGCCGAGCGCCTGGCGCCCGGCGGCATAGGCCAGGAGGCGATGGACCGGGACCTGGAGATCCACCGCCTCAGCACCCGGCTGCGCGCGCTGCGCCGCTTCGGCCTGGACCTGTGCCTGGGACACATCGTCGGCGCGGGCCACCCCGAGCCTATGTACATCGGGCGGCTTGGCTTGCGGGACAGCACGGGCCGCCAATTGCTGGTCGACTGGCGTTCGCCCGCGGCCGAGCCGTTCTTCGGCGCGACGCACGCCAACCCGATGGGCCTGAGCAGCCGCCGCAGATACCGGTGGACCCGCGGCCGGATCAGCGACTACTGGGACGAGGTATTCACCCCGGAGGGGCTGGCAGGCCACGCTGCCTCCCTGGACGACCAGTCCGCCTTCATCGCCAGCCTGGGCGCCAGCCGGTCGGCCCGGATGCGGGACGTGCTCGGCACCATCGCGGCCGACCAGGACGCCATCATGCGTGCGGGATCCCGCGGCGCCCTGGTCATCGACGGTGGTCCGGGTACGGGGAAGACCGTCGTCGCCCTGCACCGCGCCGCCTACCTCCTCTATTCCGATCCTCGCCTGGGTCACGACCGGGGCGGCGTGCTGTTCGTCGGCCCGCACCAGCCCTACCTGGCCTACGTCGCGGACGTTCTCCCGAGCCTCGGCGAGGAAGGCGTCCAGACCTGCACGCTGCGGGACATGGTCCCCCAGGGAGCCGCCGCAGCGGACGAGACCGATCCGGACGTAGCCCGCCTGAAGTCGTCGGTCGCCATGGTGGAGGCGATCGAGGCGGCCGTCCGATTCTCCGAGAAGCCGCCTGCCCAGGGGATGACGGTCGAGACCGACTGGTCGGACATCTGGCTTGGTGCCGACGACTGGGCCGAGGCGTTCCAGGCGGCAGAGCCCGGTACCCCGCACAACGAGGCGCGCGATCAGATCTGGGACGCGCTGGTCGCGATGCTGGTGGACAGGCACGACGCAGACGTCCCGGCTCATCTGCTGCGGAAGTCGCTGCTGCAGAACGGCGATTTGCTGGACGCCCTTAACCGCGCCTGGCCGCTGATCGATGCGGCGGACCTGGTCGCGGACCTGTGGTCGGTACCGGCCTACCTGCGCCTGTGCGCTCCCTGGCTCAGCCCCGATGAGGTGACGCTGCTGCAGCGCCAGGACGCCCAGGCCTGGACGGTGTCCGACCTGCCGCTGCTCGACGCGGCCCGCCACCGGCTAGGCGACCCGAAGGCAGCACGGCGCAAGCGGCGGCAGGAGGCGGCCGCGGCCGCCGAACGCGAGCAGATGGCCCAGGTCGTGGACAACCTGAGTCAGGTCGCCGGCGACGAGTACGGCGTCGGCCTGGTGACGATGCTGCGCGGAGAGGACTTCCAGGACGCTCTGGTCGATGCGGCCGCGCTGCCCGGCGCCGACCCGGATCTGCTGGCCGGCCCGTTCGCGCACATCGTGGTGGACGAGGCCCAGGAACTGACCGATGCGGAGTGGCAGATGCTGCTGCTGCGCTGCCCGTCCCGGAGCCTGACCATCGCCGGGGACCGCGCCCAGGCCAGGCACGGGTTCACCGAGTCATGGCAGGAACGGCTCGAGCGGATCGGCCTCGAGCAGATTCGCCTGGCCCGGTTGAGCATCAACTACCGTACGCCGGAAGAGGTCATGGCCGAAGCCGAGCCGGTCATCCGGGCCGTGCTCCCGGACGCCAACGTGCCGGTCTCCATCCGCGCCACCGGTATCCCCGTCGGGCACGGACCCGCCTCGCAGCTGGGCCCGACCCTGGACGCCTGGCTCGCCGCGCACGCTGAGGGGATCGCCTGCGTCATCGGCGGCCCCTCGTTCGGCGCCACGCCCCGCGTGCGGTCGCTGACCCCGGAACTGGCGAAGGGGCTCGAGTTCGACCTCGTCGTCCTCATCGACCCGGAGACGTTCGGCACGGGCATCGAGGGAGCGGTCGACCGCTACGTCGCCATGACCCGGGCGACCCAGCAACTGGTCATCCTCACGAGCTCCTGACGCCGGCCAGGACGACGATCATCGGAGGCAGCACNTGAACACGTCCACCGGGCATGCGGTGGTGATCGCCGGAGGAGGCCCCACCGGGCTGATGCTGGCCGGCGAGCTGGCGCTGGCGGGGGTCGACGTCGCGGTCGTGGAGCGGCGCGCTACCCAGGAGCTCGACGGCTCACGCTCCAGGGGCCTGTACGCACGCACCATCGAGGTTCTCGATCAGCGCGGGATCGCTGACCGGTTCGTCTCGCAGGGGCCGGTGGTGCAGCGGGCGGGCTTCTCCGGGACCGTCCTGGACATCAGCGACCTTCCCACCCGGCACAATTACGTGCTCGCGCTACCGCAGGAACGCTTCGAGGAGATCCTGTCCGGCTGGGTCACCGAGCTGGCGGTGCCTATCTATCGCGAGCGCGAGGTGACGGGTTTCGCGCAGGACGGCACCGGCGTCGACGTCGAGTTGTCTGACGGCCAGTGGTTGCGGGCGGAATACCTCGTCGGGTGCGACGGGGGACGCAGCCTGATCCGGAAGGCGGCCGGCATCGAGTTCCCCGGGTGGGATCCGTCGATCACCTCCCTGATCGCTGAGGTCGAGATGGTCGAGGAGCCGGAGTGGGGCATCCGCTATGACGACCAGGGCACCCAGGCCATGGGCAGGCTGGAGGGCGGGAACCGGGTACGGGTCGGGGTCGTCGTGAGCAGACGGTACGCCGGGGACACCGGTGAGCCGACCCTGCAGGACCTCAGCGAGGCCCTCATCGCCGTCTGGGGAACGGACTACGGGGTGCACAGCCCGACCTGGATCTCCCGGTTCACCGATATGACCCGGCAGGCGGCGTCCTACCGGGACGGACGGGTACTCCTGGCCGGCGACGCCGCGCACGTGCACTACCCGGTGGGCGGGCAGGGTCTCCAGGTCGGAGTCCAGGATGCGGTGAACCTGGGCTGGAAGCTGGCCCAGGTGGTCAGCGGGACATCGCCGGAAGGCCTCCTGGGCACCTACCACGTCGAGCGGCATCCGGTCGCGGCCCGCGTGCTGCGCACCACCATGGCGCAAACCGCGCTCACCCGCTCCGACCCGCGCATCGACGCCCTGCGCGACACCATGGCTGAGCTGCTGGGCCTGGACGAGCCGCGAAAGTGGATCGGCGCGATGATGTCCGGCCTGGACATCCACTACGACCTCGGCGAGGGGCACCCGCTGCTCGGGCGCCGCATGCCCGACCTGGACTTGGTGACCGCCGACGGGCCGCTGCGGGTATTCACCCTGCTGCACCAAGCCCGGCCGGTGTTGCTCAACCTCGGCGAGCCAGGCGGCCTCGACATTACCCCGTGGGCAGACCGAGTCCGGCTGGTCGACGCTGACTATCCCGGCCCGTGGGAGCTTCCGGTCCTCGGCCCGGTCACCGCTCCCGCGGCCGTGCTGATCCGGCCCGACGGATACGTCGCCTGGGCCGGAGACCCGGCCCACCCGGGTCTTGACGAGGCGCTGACCACGTGGTTCGGCCTGCCCAGGGCCTAGGGTTCGCCCATGGTGGCGGCGTGGGTGATCAGGAGCGAATCAGGCGGGACGAGGTCGACGCCGTCCGGGTCGTTGAGGTAGCCGGCGGCGCTGCCCGCCTGGCCGGTGTGGCCGTATTGCCAGACGATGCGGTTGGTGGCCGGGTCGACCACGCAGACGCGGTGGTTGAAGTCGTCGTTGAGCAGGATGTCGCCGTTGGGCAGCGGCAGCGCCAGCGAGGGCTGATTGAACCCGCCCATCCGCCATAGCAGGCGGCCGGTCGAGGTGAACTCGACGATCTGGCCCGGGTCGGAATAGTCCGCCGTCAGGTACCTGCCCGGGTACACCTCGTTGGTGTCGGACGGGTACAGCACTCCCGGGGGGTTGGCGGCCCACGACACCGCGCCGCCCAGGGACATCTCGTCGGCCCAGTCGCCGTTGATCTCGGTGATCAGGTAGTTCCCGTCGGTCATGGGGAACGCGCCGTTCGGGCTGCCGAACCGGCGCGGCGGATCGTGCATGCAGGCGTTCGTGGTCTGGCCGATGACGCGGGTCAGGACGTGCGCGGGCGGGGTGATGATCACGACGCGGCAGTTCTTGATGTCGGCCGAGACGAGGCGGCCCGCGGGGGTGAGCATCGCGTCGTCCGGGTTGAACAGGTGGTTCGGCCCGGCGCCCGGGACGCCCGGCACGCCGTACCGGTAGACGATTGTGCTGGTGGCCACCGAGATCACCGAGACCACCTGGTCGTCTTCCTGGGTGACGATGATGTACCGGCCGTCTGGTGAGAAGAACGCGTCATCCGGCTGCAGGAAGGTCTGGCCGGGCGCGAGGTCCCCCGGGCGCGGGAACTCCCACCTGATGCGGCCCTGCGGGTCGACGATCAGCAGCCGGTTGTTGTGGTGGTCGGCGATGAGAACGTCCGCGGGCAGCACCGACGGGTCGGAACCATGGGCGAGCAGGCCGGGCCCGGCGGCGGGCGCCAGCCACGGCGCCTGGCTGGCCGGCAGGATGGCCTGCCCGGCCGGGACCAGCCGCAGCGTCGTCACCGTGGGCACGGTGCGCGTCCCGTCCTCGCCGCCGACCAGGTAGCCGACACCACCGGTCACCGTGGCCGCGGCGTAGGCCACCGGTACCGGTAGCTGGCCTGCCGCGCTCACGCTGGACGCGGCGGGGTCGAAGCGGAACACCATCCGGCTGGTCGCGCCCGCGGCCACGCCGCCCGCGAGGTAGATCTGCCCGTCCAGGACCATGGCCGCGGCACCCTGGAGCGGGGCGGGCAGGTGCCCGACCACGGCCGCCTGGCCGGTCGCCGGGCTGATCCGCTGGATGGCGTTGGTGGCGCCGGACGCCGCCTGGCCGCCGAAGACCCAGATCTCCCCCGCGGCCGCGGCCACCGCCGCGTACCGCACCGGCACCGGCAGCCGCGCGGCCACCCGGAAGTGCCGGCCGTCCTGCGTGGCGAGCACGCTGGGGTCCCAGCTCGTGCCGTCGTAGCCGCCGATCACGTAGGCGACCGACCCGGCCGTTACGCCGGTCGCATCCGAACGGGCGACGGGCAGCTGGCCCACCACCGCGGCGGTGGACGACGCTCCCACGGTAAGCGCCTGGACGGCGGGCACGCTGGCCACCGTCCCGCCGCCGAACAGGTACGTCTGCCCGCCGAGGCTCGCGCCGGCGGCATCGTGGGTCGCGGCGGCCAGGCGCCCGGCCCGGCGGGTTACGCCGGTCACCGGGTCCAGGCCGGTCACCGCGTCCGTCGAGGTCCCCTGGGCGGTCAGCCCGCCCTCGATCAGCAGCCCGCCCGCGGCGGGCAGCGCGACCTCGCGGGAGAGCGGCGCCGGCAGCTGGTACGGGGCCGGCATGACCTGGAGCACCGGTTCGGCGACCGGCGAGCCGTGGGCCCCGGCAGTGTGCGCGGGCGTGGGCGTGGACGCCGGCGCCGCGCGGGGCGCCGGGTGCGCGGTGAGGTGCAGGGCCGAGTAGCCCAAGGGCACCAGACAGCACGCTGCGACCACGATCACCGTGACACGGAACCGCTGCGTGGCCGACATAGCCCCTCATACTGCCAGATCAGGATGGGTTCAAACCGGCCGTCGCCCGTCTGGACAGGTCTTCACCGCGTGCACACGGCACATCCTCCCGGCGTTGCTATCCCTGGAGCATGGCCTGAAACACAGGCCGTTTGATCGAGGAGATCGTGATGACTACCAGTCAGCACCGGCGCCACGCACCGTCCGACTCACACCTGCGGCGAGCCCTGAGCCGCTCGGCGCGCGCCCTGCGTAACCTGCATGACGAGCAGGTCCACGCCTGGGATCGCTACTTCCGGGCCGGGCTCCCCGGCCAGCCCCGCCGGTAGGCTTCCGCGGCCGTCACTCCGGGCCGGTAACGTCACTCTCTGACAAATCTGGGAGCACCGGAGAGATCCAGCGCGACCCCTCTCCGGGACAGGCAAGCTTGAACCCTTGAAGGGTGATCTGTCCCGGATGGCCTCCGGCAGGGCGGCGAGTTGCGCACGTTTTTGTCGGTGGCGTGCGGCACCATGTTGGGGTGGTTAGCGGAGCGCCTCAGTCGGCACGTACCCGGGGTGAGCCACAGCCGTTCACGTACCTGAGCGTCCCGAACGCCGACCTGTACCGGAGCCTGCTGCGTACCTTCGCGCGGGCCAAGGAGCGCTTCATCGTGCACCTGCGGCCGGAAGACGTCGCGGCCGAGCTCCTGATCGACGCTGACGACCAGCTGACCCAGGCTCTGGAGCAGCTCGTGGCGTGGGGGAACCTGCGCGCGGACGTCGACACCAGCCGCGTAACCACGGTGGAGGACTTCCACCGCAAGCGTTCTCTGTATCAGCTCACCGCAGCCGGGCAAGCCGCCGAGCAGGCCATCTCGTTCTACGAGGAGGCCATCGGCCGGCGCGGCCAGCTCCAGTCGGTGGCCCTGGCCGACATCGTCGACCGGCTGCGGTCACTGCGGGTCCTCGCCGCGAGCGGCGATCCCGACCCGGCCAAGGTCCATCTGCTCTTGCTGTCCGTGGCGGAGCGGTTCTCCTCCCTGGCTGACAACGCGCAAGCCTTCATGTCCGCGCTGCGCCGCGCGATCGACTTCTCCGACGGGGACGTCGACGGCTTCCTGGCTTACAAGGAACGCCTGATCGACTACATCAACAGGTTCATCGCGGACCTGGCCAACTCGGGTGCCCAGATCGCGGTGCTGCTGGGCGACCTGGAGGACTCCGGCCACGAGCGGCTGCTGGAACTGGCCGCGCGACGGGAGGCGGCCGACGCGGTACCCGAGGGCTCGGACGCCGCCGAGTCCCTGGCCCGGGCGGAGAAACAAGCGCTCGACGCGTGGCGGAACCGGTGGCGCGGGCTAGACGACTGGTTCACGTCGCGGGACCCCGGGCACCCGTCGCAGGCCCGGCTGCTGCGGCAGGCCGCCGTGACCGCGATCAAGCAGCTCATCGACACCGTGGGCCTGCTCAACGAGCGGCGCGCCGGGCGGTCGGATCGCTCGGCGGACTTCCGCGTGCTCGCCCGGTGGTTCGCCGAGGCGCCCGACGACGAGGCCGCCCACCGCTTGTGGCGGGCGGCGTTCGGCCTGTGCCCGGCACGGCACCTGTCCGTTACCAGCGAAACGGCCGACGCCTGGCAGGACCTCCCGCCCGGAACGCCGTGGCGGGAGGCGCCGCCCATCTGCATCTCCCCGCAGCTCAGGAAGACCGGGGCCTACGAGCGGCGCGGCCAGCCCAGCCAGGTGCGTGACAGGTCAGCGGAGCGGGAGTTCCTGCGCAGGCGGGCAGAACGCGAGACGGCCGAGACCGACGCGGCGCGGCGGCGCCTCCGCACCACCGGACCGACGCTGCTGTCCGACCTTGACGTGCTGGACCCCCGGGCGTTCCGGCTGTTCCTGGCGCTGCTCGGCGACGCGCTGGCGGCCCGCAAGCCGGGTGAGGCCGACGTGAAGACTGTAACGAGCGACGGCACGCTGGAGGTGCGGCTCTCGCTGGTCCCTAACGGCGGAACGGCCACGGTCCGCACCGCCAACGGCCTGCTCACCGGTCCTGAGCACGTCATCGAGATCACAGATCTGACGGCGTCATGATCCCGGCCGAGGAACAAGCGCAGCGCCGGGCCGCGCTCCGCGCCCTGCTCGCCAAGCCGCTGCTGGTCGCCGACACCGACGGCGAGAAGCTGACCCTGGTCCGACGGCACCTGACCGAGCTGCGTGAGTGGCTGAACCGCGAGACCGGATGGCGTCTCATCGCGGACTCCGAGACGGCCCGTCTCTTCAAGAGCGCGCCGGGACTGTCCGACGCGTCTCACCCTGCGCGCGGGGTCAACAAGGAGCCGTTCGGGCGGCGCCGGTACGTCAGCTTGTGCCTGGCTCTGTCGGCCCTCGCGCGCGCTGACGCGCAGATCACGCTCGGCAGCCTCGCCGACGACGTGCTAACGGCTGCCGCCGAACCTGAGCTGGCCGCATGCGGGTTCACGCTGACCCTGGACAGCCGGGCGGACCGATCCGACCTCGTGGCAGTGATCCGGTTGCTGCTCGGCTGGGGAGTGCTGAGCCGGGTCGCCGGGGACGAGGATGCCTACCTTTCGTCCGGGGCCGACGTGCTGTACGACGTGCGCCGGCCGGTGCTGGCCGTGCTGTTGTCCGGCACGCGGGGACCCTCCGTCGTTGCCGCCACCGCATTCGAGGAGCGGCTCGCTGAGCTGACCGCGGAGCCGGTCGCCGAGAGCGACGAGCTGCGCAACCAGACGCTGCGCAGGCGGCTTACCCGGCGCCTGCTCGAGGATCCGGTCGTGTACTACGACGAACTCGAAGACGAGGACGAACGCGCCTACCTGCTGTCGCAGCGGCACGCCATCACCCGGCGGATCGCCGAGGCCACGGGGCTGATCCCCGAGCTGCGCGCCGAGGGGATCGCCATGGTGGACCCGGAGGACGAGCTGACCGACGTTCGGATGCCCGAGCAGCGCACCGACGGGCACGTCACGCTGCTTGTCGCGGAGTATCTCGCCCGCCGGGAGCAGGCGACGCTCGATGAACTGCACGCCTTCGTCCGGCAGGCGGCCGCCGAGCACGTCTCGTACTGGCGCAAGGGCGTGGCCGAACCTGGCGCCGAAACGGGGCTGCTCGCCATCGCGCTGGACAAGCTGTCGGCGCTGCGCCTGGTCGAGGTAGCCGGAGCCGCGGTCCGCAGCCGGCCGGCCATCGCGCGTTTCGCCCTGGACGAGCCGACCATCCGCGAGAAGAGAAAGGCGAGAGCAGATGCTGCCGGTGCCCTGTTCTGAGCGGTGGAAGCCCTTGCGCGCCGGGCTGATCGACATGTTCTACTACGACGCCGAGGAGTTCTGGTTCCACGACGGCCGGCTGCTGCTGCGCGGTAACAACGGCACCGGCAAGTCCAAGGTGCTCGCGCTGACGCTGCCGTTCCTGCTGGACGGGGAACTCGCGCCGCACCGGGTGGAGCCGGACGGCGACCGGCAGAAGAAGATGGAGTGGAACCTGCTGCTCGGCGGCAAGCACCCCAATCCGGAGCGCCTCGGGTACACCTGGCTGGAGTTCGGTCGGCGCGCCGCCGACGGGACGACCGAATTCCGTACCATCGGCTGCGGGTTGAAGGCCGTCGCCGGGCGCGGCATCGCGCGCCACTGGTTCTTTGTCACGGCGCAGCGCGTCCGTGAGGACCTTCACCTGCTGCCTGCCAGCCGGGTCCCGCTCACCAGGGAAAAGCTGCGCGAGGAGATCGGCGGGCATGGACTGGTGTACGACCGGGCCGCCGACTACCGGCGGGCGGTGGATGAGGCGCTGTTCGGGCTCGGGGAACACCGTTATGAGGCGCTGGTCAACCTGCTGATCCAGCTCCGGCAGCCGCAGCTGTCCAAGAAGCCCGATGAGAAGCTGCTGTCCCTGGCGCTCACCGAGGCGCTGCCCCCGCTCAATCCGGGCCTGGTGACCACGGTGGCCGACGCGTTCCGCGGTCTGGATGAGGAACGCGACGCGCTGCAGGCCCTGGACGAGGCACGCCAGGCCGCGGATGAGTTCCTCCGCCATTACGGCAGGTACGCGATGATCGCCGCCAAGCGCAAGGCCGCGGGACCGCGGCAGGCGCAGAGCCGGTACGAGCAACTGGGCCGGGACCTGGCCGCGGCCGAGGAGGCGTTCACCGCGGCGGACACGCAACTGCGGACGGCGCAGCGCGAACTGGGCGAGCTCGAGCAGCGGCGGATCCAGCTTGACGCACGGCGGGAGGCGCTGCAGCAAGATCCCGCGATGCGGGACGCCGAGCGGCTCGAGCAGATGCGGGACGAGGCGCGCCGCCGGGACGAGACGGCGCGGATCAGGGAACGGGACCGTGACCGGCTGTCCGCCGAGGTGCGTAAGCGTTCCCTGAAGGCCGACGAAGCCACGCTCCGGGCCGAAGCCGCGCGGAACGCGCTGAGCGGCGCGCAGCGCCAGGCCGAGGAGACGGCGGCCACCGCCCGCTGCGCGCAGGATCACGGCACGACCGCCGATGGCTGGGAACAGGATCTGCCGCGTGCCCGCCGGGCGACGCAAGCCGTCGCCGACCGCCAGTCGCAGGCTATCGGGCAACTGGAGCGATTGCTGGCCGAGGCCGGGGACCGCCGCAGGGTGCTGCAGGAGACGCGGGCCGAGGAGGACCGGCTCACGGCCGAGGTGCAGGCCGCGGCCGAACGGCTCACCGCCGCGGAGCAGGAATCGGCCGGGCGGGCGTGGGAACTCGCCCGCGTCTACCGGGTCTACCTCGACGGGTTGGCCGAGCTCAGGATCGGCGATCCTGACGAGCTGATCGGCGCCGTGGAAGCGTGGGCGGCGAGGGGGGACGGCGCCAATCCGGCGGCCGCCACCATTGACGACGCGGCACGGGCGGCGGGTACCGAGCTCGGCCGTCTCGGGGCCGAACTGTCGGCCCGGCGTGCCGCGCACGCCGGGCGTGCGCGCGAACTCGAGACGGAGATCGGGCGGCTGAGGGCCGGCGGTCACGACGCCCCGCCGGTTCCTCATACCAGGCAGCCCGGCATCCGTAATGACCGCCCGGGTGCCCCGTTGTGGAAGGTGACCGATTTCGCGCCGGACGTGCCGGAACACCATCGAGCGAGCCTAGAGGCCGCGCTTGAGGCGGCGGGAATGCTCGATGCCTGGGTCACTCCCGACGGAGAGCTCGTCGACGGCGATGTGACGATAGTGTCCGGGCTGGCCCCCGTACCCGGCCCGTCGTGCGCAAGCGTCCTGGTCCCGGCGATCGATGACGGCGACGCCCAGGCGGGGGTGCTGTCCCCTGATACCGTCCGGGCCGTCCTTTCTGCCATCGGGCTCGGCCGGGCGGACGGGACGTGGGTATCCGCGGACGGCCGCTGGGCGAACGGGGTGCTGGGCGGTGCCTGGCGCAAAGACAGCGCTGGCTACATCGGCGAGGGGGCGCGTGAGGCCGCGCGGCGCGCCAGGATCGCACGGCTCTCCGACGAACTGCTGCAGGAGCGCACGGCGGTCGGCGAGCTCGACGCGGCGATCGCCGAGGTGGGGGTGCGCCGGGAACGGCTCGCGGACGAACATCGTGCGGTCCCGCCAGACGCCGCGGTACGCGAGGCCCACACCGTGGCCGCCGCGGAACGCCGGCGACGCGGAGAACTGCGCGAGCAGCAGGCACGCGCCGCCGCGTTGTGCGGGCAGCGCGCCGAGGAGCTGGGCGCCGCCGTCCGGCGCGCCGGAGAGTTTGCCTCGGACGTCGGCCTGCCTGCCGAACCCGGCGAACTCGCCGAGGTCAAGGCCGGGGTGGTTGCGTACCGGCTGGCGCTCGCCGGGCTGTGGCCGGCCGCCGAGGCGTCGCAGGCGGCGGCCCGGACCGCCGACGAAGCCTCCGCGGAACTGGCCGAAAGCCACGGGCGGCTGGACGAGGCGACCGAAGCCGCGACGGTGGCGCGGGACGAGGCCTCGGGCGCTCAGGCGACGTACGACGCGCTGTTCCAGACTGCGGGGGCAGCGGTCGAGGACCTGTACTGGCAGCTTGGGGAAGTCCGACGCGACCTGGAGCAGCGGGGTGCTGCCGAGAAGGCCGCGCGTGCCGTCGAGCAGCGGGCGCTCGGCGACCGGGGCAAGGCCGAGGGTGTGCGATCCAGGCTGCGCGCCGAGATCGAGGAGGCGGTGCGGACGCGCGACGCCTCGATAGCGGTGTTCCAGTCGTTCGCCGCCACCGGGCTGCTGCGGGTCGCGCTCCCGTCGCTGGAGGTTCCCGACGCGACGCGCCCGTGGGCGGCGACGCCGGCCGTCCTGCTGGCCCGCGCCGTGAACGCCGCGCTGGAATCGGTGGACGACGGGGACGGCCCGTGGGACCGGATACAGAAGCGCGTGACAGAGGAGCACAAGCTGCTCGCTGACGCGATGGCCCGGCACGGGCATTCGGCCGGGCTGACGCTGAGCGAGGGCGCCATCGTGGTCGACGTGGTCTTCCAGGGCCGCAGCCACGACATCCCCGGGCTCGCCGCGGCGCTCACCGAGGAAGCGGAACAGCGCGCGCGGCTGCTGTCCGCCCGGGAACGGGAGATCCTGGAGAACCACCTGCTCAACGAGGTGGCGGGCACGCTGCACGAGCTGATCACGGCGGCGGAGGCTGAGGTCAGGCAGATGAACGAGGAACTGGAGTCCCGGCCGACGTCGACCGGGATGAAGCTGCGGCTGATCTGGCAGCAGGCGCGGAACGCGCCAGACGGGCTCGATCAGGTCCGGCACAAGCTCCGGCAGACGATCGACGCGTGGTCCGCCGGTGACCGCGCCGCGGTCGGAACGTTCCTGCAGCAGCGCATCGCCGCCGAACACGCGGACAACCCGGCTGCCGGGTGGACCGAGGCGCTGACGGCCGCGCTGGATTACCGCAGATGGCACGAGTTCGTCATCCAGCGGTACCAGGACGGGCACTGGCGTCCGGCCACCGGCCCGGCCTCCGGCGGCGAGCGGGCCCTGGCCGCCTCCGTCCCGCTGTTCGCCGCCGCGTCGGCGCACTACAAGTCGGCCGGCAACCCGAACGCGCCGCGGCTGATCGCGCTGGACGAGGCGTTCGCCGGGGTCGACGACGATTCCCGCGCGAAGTGCCTCGGGCTGCTCGCCACGTTCGACATGGACGTGGTCATGACCAGCGAGCGGGAGTGGGGCTGCTACCCGCAGGTCCCCGGGCTCGCCATCTGCCAGCTGGCCCGTCAGGACGGGGTCGACGCGGTGCTCGTCACGCCCTGGCGGTGGGACGGACGGGAACGCCGCCCGGCCGGACGGGCGGCAGTGTGACGCACGCGGAAGCCGACGCCGAACGGCACCGCCTGCACCGTCTGCTCGGGGGCGAGCCGGTCGCGTGGCTGGTGCGGCGGACCCGGGACAGGCTGGAGGCCGGACGACCGCTGACCGGTACGGTCACCTTGCCCGCCGCCACCCCGGAGCAACGCCGCGCGATTGAGCGGCTGACCGGAAGAACGGCTCATTCCGGGGCGTCGCTGTCGGTGTCGCTGACGGAGGTGGACCGCATCCTGCGAGAAAGCGGCGCCGCACCGGGCGGGCTGGCCGAGGCCGTGGCGCGCCTGACCGGGCCGCTCCGAGACCGCAACCGCGAACGGGCCGAGCTGACGGCCGCCTGGGATGCGGCGTTCGCGTCGCTGGACGCCGCCGTCGAGGGCCGTGACGAGCTGGCGCGGTGGCGGGGATGGCTCGACACGACCGGCGTGGTGCGCCGCCTCGCCCCCGAACCCGAGCAGGCGCGGCTGGTCCTCGGCCAGGTCGCGGCGGTGCTCGGGCGGCTACCCTCGGGCGGCGTCCCCATCGGTCGGCTCGCCGCCGAATGCTGCGGCGATGCTCACGCCCTGGACGACGGGCGCCCGGTCGGCACGCTGGTGCTGTCGGCGGTCCGTGCGCTGGCGGGCCTGCCCTTCGCAGCCGAGGGAACCGCCGACTCCCGCCGGGCCGCGTGGGCCGCCGTGGGGGTTCACCTTGACGAGCTGTCGTCGCTGGCGCTCTGCCTCGGCCTGCCCGGCGACACGCGCACCGCCCTGGGCCGGACGCTTTCGTCGTGCCGTGAGGCGGGACAGCCTGCGGTGCTCACGCTCCGCCAGCTCCGCTGCCATGACGAGCCGATATCCGTCGCCCGGGTCCGGATATGCGAGAACCCGGTGGTGGTCGCGGCCGCCGCCGACGAGCTGGGCACCCGGTGCCAGCCGCTGGTCTGCGTCGGCGGCCAGCCTTCCGCCGCCGGGTGGCGGCTGCTCGGACTGCTGGCCGCCGGCGGCGCGGAGTTCGGCTACCACGGCGACTTCGACTGGGGAGGCGTCCGGATCGCGAACGCGGTGCGACACCGGGTGAACTGGCGGCCGTGGCGGTATGACCACGTGGCCTACCGGGCCGCGGTATCGGCGGCGCACCCGCTCGCAGCGCTCGGCGGGCTCCTCGGCGGGCCTGCCGCGACGCCGTGGGACCCGGAACTCGCCGCCGCCATGCGGCACCTGAACCTCCGCGTGGAAGAGGAACTCACTCTTGACGCCCTGCTCCAGGATCTCGGTCCCTAGGGTCACCGCATGCCGTGTGCGCGCCTGCGGGCGGATCCGGATCGGCTGTCATTCCGGGCCGGCGTAGGTCCCGGCGGTGTCGGGGAACAGGGTCTTGGCGATCTTGAAGTTCGAGACGTCGGTGGTGGCGTCCATGTGCAGGTACACCGCGGCGTCCCTGAAGTACTTCTCGACCCCGACCTCGAGCATCGCCCCGTAACCGCCGTGCAGTTCGACGGCGTGCTGGCAGACCTCGAGGATCTCCTGGGATGCGAACACCTTGACCATGTCGCACAGGCGGGCGGCTGACGCGTCGTTCTCGTCGACCGCGCGGGCCGCGTGCCACAGCAGCGCGCTGACCGCCTCCAGCTTGGTCGCCATCGCGGCGATGCGCACGGCGACGGCCTGGTGCTTGATCAGGATCTTGCCGCCCTGGACCCGCCGCTGGACGAACGTGGCGGTGTCGTCGTAGGCCGCGATACCGATGCCCAGGTTCTTCGCGGCCTGAATGATCTTGCCGGGCCGGAAGTACACGCCGGCCTGGCCCAGGGCATCGCCGTGGGCCAGCAGGTGATCCTCCGGCACGCGGCAGTCGTCGAAGACGATCTCGCCGTTGTTCATGTAGCGGCCGCCGACGGTCTCGTTGCAGCGGGTGACCTGGAGCCCGGGCGTATCGCGCGGGACCAGGAAGCTGCTCGTCCCCTCGAGCAGTCCCGCCGACGGGTCGGTGTTCGCGTACACCACGTACAGGCTGGCGTCGTAGCCGTTGCTGATGAACTGCTTGCGGCCGCTGATCACCCAGTGGCCGTCCTGGCGGACGGCCCGGGTGTCCATGTTCGCCTCCGGCACGTTGTACGGCAGCCAGCGGTCCGAGGCGCCGCGCGGTTCGGTGAGGCAGTGGGCCATCAGGAACTGCGGGTCCGCCATATACCGCGGGAACCACGCGTCCTGCAGGTGCCGCGGGGCCAGCGACCGCAGCAGCACCGAGATCTTCCAGTTCTGGACGAGCTTGTCGGCGAGCCCCACGTCGCCGCGCGCGATCTCGGCCGCGATGATCGAGAACGTCTGAGCCTCGGTGGCCGGGTCGACCCCTGACCCGCCGTACTCCTCTGGGACGCCCAGGTCGCGCAGCCCGGCACGGTCGGCCTCCCGGAGGATCTCGCCCGGCAGGCGCTCGGCCGGGTCGAATAGCCACTCGCGCTCCCGGTTCGCGGCGATAAAAGGCCGGACAACCTGATCGACGTAGCGGCGGCAGGTCTCGCGCATCAGGCGCTGCTCCTCCGACAGGTACCGGTCCGGAACCTGGCCAACCTTGTCCATGGCACCTCGTCTCCATCACCTGCGGCCCACGGCACCCGGCCGCCGGTGCACAGTAACTCATTACCGGCCCTCGCGCCTGCCAGGC
>JGI12269J14319_10003042_pt1 | contig 15932 bp, 16 predicted proteins | sample PeaSoiSIISIP2007_FD_14319 | JGI IMG/M metagenome (IMG submission 14319) | reverse complement strand
ATACTTATCTTTCAACCATCCGCACTGGATTTCTTTCCCGCCCGCCGTCAGCTTCGCCCACAGCTCATCCACCTCTTGCTGCGACTCGCAGTTCACCAGAAACGATATGGCCTCGGTGAATTTGAATGTCGGGCCGCCGTTCAGCGCCATGAATTCTTGTCCATTGAGCTGAAATTTGACGACCATCACGCTGCCCTTGGGGCCCGGCCCCGTGTCTCCATATCGAGAAATGGTCAGAATTTTCGAGTTCTTGAAGATCGAAACGTAAAAATTCACCGCCTCTTCGGCGTTGCCATCGAACCACAGGAACGGGCTAATCTTTTGCATCGCATTCTCCTTTTTTACTTCGGAATTGATCAAGCCTGTCGCAGCCAGCTCTTCGTTCAAGACGGACTTGCGCCTTTCTCCATTCCTCGGACGTCAAGGGACGGCAGTTGCTCTGCCAGCCGGCTGTAGCTCATTGCCATCCCTTCCTCCATGGCCGTCTTCAGCGCGCCATCGCGCGCGGCGCGCGAGGAGTACAGAATCGATTGCGTGACCGTCGTTTTCCCTGCGTGCTCGACGAAGATGATGGTCACTAGCGTCTCGCCGCCGGTCCAGTCGTCGTCAAAGACTTCGGTGAACACCAGCCGTTCGCACGGCACAATTTCGCGATAGACGCCGCTCAGCCCCATTTTTTCTCCGCTGTTGTGACGCCACTCGAATCGCAACGCGCCGCCCACCCTTAAATCAACTTCGCAAACTGCGAAGGGCCAATCATCGGGCCCATAGAGCCAGCGCTTCAGCAATTCGGGCTTGGTCCAGGCGTCGTAGACCAGCTCACGCGGCGCATCGAAAGTGCGCGTCATCGCGATTTCTCTGTCGCTCGGAGTGGTCACTACCAAATTTCCGGCGTCTGCCATTGGCCGCTTATCGCTTCTTGCGTCCACGTTTTTTCTCCTTGGCTTTCAATTCGTCGAGCAATGCATCGAGACGATGGAAGTTGCCCTCCCAAAATTTGCGGTAGCGTTCGAGCCATTCGGTTGCGTCGGCGAGCCGTGCGGCCTCGAGCCGTCGCGGGCGCCGCTGCGCGTCGCGGCCTCGCGAAATCAGCCCCGCGCGCTCTAGCACTTTGAGGTGCTTTGAGATTGCGGGTTGGCTCATCGCAAACGGCTTAGCCAGCTCCTTCACCGAAGCTTGGCCCGAAGCGAGCCGCGCCAGAATCGCGCGCCGCGTGCGATCCGCCAGCGCCGCAAAGGTCGCGTCCAGTTGTGCCGGCATCATTCGTCCATAACCTTCAGGTTGCATAACCGAAAGGAAATATACGATGACGGCGGTTCCTTGTCAAGCCCTGCACAAAAGGAGGTGGTTCGAATGTCGGGCGTCGCGGTACAAACCCCGGATTAACTGTGCTTGGTGCTTGCCATATAGGCCGTCACATCGGCGTGAGGTATGGCGTCGGCGGCGAACGTAAAAGTCCCTTTGTCTTTGATTTCGCGGGCGGCACGCACGAAGGCTCCCAGTGCGGCGCGAGCCAAAGCTCCGCCTACGCTGATGCGCTTGACTCCAGCGGCTTCGAGCTCTTCCACCGAATAGGTCGCGCCCTTAAGGCCCATCAGGGCGTTGACGGGCTTGGGGACTGATGCACAAACTTTCTTGATGGCTTCGAGACCCGGGAGTCCCGGCGCATAGACGACGTCAGCGCCGGCCTCGGCGAAGGATTGCACGCGGCGGATGGTGTCGTCGAGATTTGGGCGGCCGTGGAGGAAATTCTCGGCTCTGGCGGTGAGCACGAAGTGGGAATCGTGAGCTGCCTTAGCGGCCGCGGCTACGCGCTCGACGGCCAGATTAAATTCGTAGATGGGATCGTTCTCATCTCCTGTGGCGTCTTCAATCGAGCCGCCGGCCAGGCCAACGTCCGTTGCTCGCCGAATGGTTTCGGCGCAAGCTTCAGGCGCGCGGCCAAAGCCATCCTGCAGATCGGCGGAGACCGGCAAATGCGTTGCCTCGACGATTTCTTTCGCGTTTGCCAAAACTCCATCGCGCGTTAAGACGGCTGTGGAGTCCACGCATCCAGCGGAGAAGGCGTAACCGGCGCTCGTAGTTGCGAGAGCTTCGAAACCCAGGGCCGCGAGAATCTTCGCAGATCCCGCATTCCACGGATTCGGGATCACAAAGATTCCAGGGCGTTCATGAAGCCCCCGGAATGTCTTGTATTTTTCTTCGCGCGTCGGCATGGTGCACCTCGTATCAAACATTTGAATTGTGCCACAGTCGGCTGCTGTACTCGACGAGGCGGACGGCATTCTCGTGGAGCACCTCTGCAACGGATTGCCTACAGTCCGCCGCGTCATTTCGCGTTCTGCGGCATCCATTGAAGTAGAGCAGAATTTGCGCCGGACGCTGCACCGGCCTAAAATGGGGCCAAGCAAATTGCGCAGCGGCCCACCTGCGGCGAATGATTCCCGAGGGAGTGAAGCAGTGGAGCACGAACGGCCCGAGTGGCTGGAACAAGTCGAAGGCGTTCTCGAGACGCTCAATCAAGGCGTCATTATCACGGACGACTGTCACCGCATCGTCTTCGCCAATGAAATTTTCCTCGAGATGATCGGCCGGACGAAAGATGAAATTCTCGGCCGCATAGGCAGAGATTTTTTTGCTCCGGAGGATGCGCCGATTTTGGCGCGTCAAATCGAAATCGGGCAGGCCGCGGGCCGCAACCGGTTTGAATTTTACGTGCCGCAGGCGACCGGGACGAAGTTGCCGGTGGTGATCAGCGCGCGGCGGCTCGAAGATCCCGACGGGCGCGAATTTGCCGTCGTCACGTTCACGGACATTACCGAACAGAAGCGCGCCGAAGACGATCTGCGCAGCGCCAATACGCAACTCGAGCTGCGCGCGCGCGAAATCGAGGAAGAACTGACGCTGGCTTCGCGCGTGCAACAAAGCCTTGCGCCGAAGGGTCTGCTTTGGGGCACCGCTTCCGTCGAGACGTACTTTCAAGCCGTGCGCTCGATCGGCGGCGATTTCGGGCTGGTCACGCCCGGCGAGGATCAACTCGATCTGCTCGTCTGCGATGTTTCCGGGCATGGAATCAGCTCGGCGCTGGTGGCCAATCGGATCTACACCGAGACGATGTCGCAGATCGAACGCGGCGAAGGCCTCGCGCCCATGATGCGTCATCTGAACCGTTTCGTGATTCAGAATCTGGGCAGCTCGGTTTTTTATTTCACCATGGCGGCGGCGCGGCTGAGCCGCGATGGCAGGTCGCTCGAATTCGCCGGGGCGGGCCATCCGCCGGCAATGCTGATTCGGCCGGGCGAAGCGCCGCAACTGCTCGAATCGCGCAGCGTCGTGCTCGGATTTCTGCCCGATGCCGTGGATGGCGAAGCGACCATCGAAGTTCCCGTGCAGCCCGGCGACCGCGTGCTGATGTACACCGACGGGCTGACCGAAAATTTCAACGCGCAGAACGACATGCTGGGCATCGAAGGCCTAAGCGAGATCGTCCGTGACACCTCCGCGTTGCCGCTGCCGCAGATGAAACAGGAAATCCTCGATCGCATCGCGCTATTCCGCCACGGTCCGCCCGCCGACGATATGTCGCTGGTCCTCGTCGAGATTTCTTGAACTGTCGAAGCACAGCAGCATGGCCCGCCTAGCACTTGAGCAGCGCATCGCCGCGACGCCAGCCTTGGTCGCCGCATTTTTCGTCCCGCAAAGAATGCCCTACTGGTACGCCCACGAAATGAAAGCCGAAATCGAGATCTTAGGCGGCGCATCGGATTTCGCAGCCGGGCAGAAAGTACGAATCACAGGCCGCCTCGGCGGCCTCGAAGTAACGCTGACGGCAGTTGTGACACGCTACGAGTTCGGCCGCACGCTCGAATGGCAATTTCAGGATCAGTACGGCGTAAAGGGCAAGCAATCCTGGGAGATCGCGGCGCAGGGCGAGACGACGATTGTGCGCATGCGCGATGAATACCAAATGCCAGGACGCTTCGCGCGCGCGGTGGACGCGATACTCACGCGCCACGCCGTAGCTCGCCGCGATCGCGCCTGGCTCGCGCGCCTAGCCCGCCTCGCCGAACGCCGCTAGTCCGCCAAGGTGGCGCCGAGACTTTGTTTCGTCAGACAACGAACTGGCAGGGACGCCCTTCGAGACTCAGGGTAAACCAGCGCTACTGGATTTGAAATGCGCACTGCACTGTGGCGCTGACTGTGATTTTCTCCGGTTGCGGCAACGGAGCTGGCGGCGGTGCGAGTTTCTCGCGTGAGACGCCGGAAGCGCTGCCGGCTGAGACTTCCACGAGTTGCTCGACCGACCGCACCTCTAAGCGCGCGACGCCGACGATCTGCTTTACATCGACAGTGGCGAAGCGCAGCGTGCCGACTTTCTGGCCTTTCTGATCGAGCGCTGCCGTAGCGCGGCCAATGGCGCGGCGCATAGCTTCGGCGACGGCATGCTGCTTCGCCGCTTCTTCATCGGCGAGGGAGTACGTAAGCGATCGAAGGTCGGTGATGTCGCTTGTGACGGAATCCTCGAGGATCGCGCCAAGCTTTGAGAAATCGCGCACCTTGATAACGATTTGTCCCTGCACGAGAAATGATTTCGCGCGTTTTTTCCAGTCTCCGCTGTAGTAAGGCACGACGGTGAGCACGCCGCTCGAAACATCCTCCTTCTTCACATCATTCTTCGCTGCGAGCGCCACGATTTTCTGCATGGCTTGCGAGGCGTTCTCGTAGGCCGGCTTGAGCTCTTTGTCCTGTGAGGAAATGTCGAAAGTCAGCGTGGCGAGGTCGGGATCGGCCTCGTAGGTTCCATCGGCCTGCACTACGAGCGTATCGGCGATGAATTTCACGTCGTTGTTTTGGGCAGCTAGCGGGAGAGTGCAGACGAGCAGAAATGCGGAACAAATAGCGAAGCGTTTCATCGTGAACCTCCAGGATTTGAGCTTCCTCTGAAGTGAGAACGGCGTGAGCGGAAAAACTTGCAGGGTTTGAGGCGTTCGGATTTGCTAGCCGAGGGCGGCCAGCGAGGGCGGTTTTTGAGGAAGTTGCGCGAGGAAATGCTCGCCGGCACCGCGAAAAACGCCGAGCGACTCGTTTATGAGTTTCGGACGCAGAAGCTGGCCGGCTACGAGCCAGGTGACGAATCCGATCAGCAAGAGCCCAAAAAAAGAGAAAACTGCGTACGCGAGATAGTCTGGCGGAAGGAAAAAAGAAATTATCACGAAAATGCTGCTGCCGATCATCATCAATATGGCGGCCATGCGCAACCACTGAAAGCGCATTCTGTGTTGTGCGCAGAGAGGGATCGCCAGATCCATTCTCTTCCTGACGATGAGCGCCGCGATGATGTACCAGATCACTCCGGGGAGCAGCAGGAGGTATACCCAGGGTTCGTGCCAGTAGAACTTCTTGAGCAGCTGGCCGCCGGTCGCGACCTCGCCGCAGCGAATGCAAATGGGCGGTACTTCTGCGCCGCGCGTCACGATTAGATTTTTTCCGTCGCGATAAACGCCGGTTGCGGCTGGAGCTGCAGTGGAAGCCATAACCGCGCCCCCTGGTTGCCTCAATCTAGAACCGAAGCTCCTGCGGGCCTCACGATAGTCATCCGACCTTGCCCCGTCAACTTCCGATCGCTATTTTACGACGACGCGGACGAATTTCTTTTTTCCAGCGCGGAGCAGGAATTCGGAGCGCTTGCTTAGATCGATTTGACGCTGAACGTCATCCACGCGGGCGTTGTCGATTTCCACGCCGCCTTGCTTGATCAGGCGCTCGGCTTCGCTGCGCGAAGAGGCCAGCTTCCATTCGACAAGCAGCGCGGAGAGGCGTTTCGGTTCGGAGCGTGGCTGAGAAATTACCGGCGAGTCTTCGGGGGCTTGTCGGTCGCGGAAGACGCGTTGGAATTCTTCCGCGGCTTTTTTCGCGGCGGCTTCACCGTGGAAGCCGGCGATGATGTTGTGGGCTAGCTGCATTTTGGCGTCGATGGGCGGGAGATCGCCGTCGTGGACTTCTTGTTTCAGGCGCGTGATGGTGCGCTCGTCGAAATCGGTCAGCAGTTCGTAATAAATCCACATTTGCGCGTCGGAAATGGACATTAGCTTGCCAAACATTTGCTGGGGCGCTTCGGTGATGCCCACGTAGTTATTCAGGCTCTTCGACATTTTGCGCTCACCGTCGAGTCCGACGAGGATGGGCATGGTCATGGCGATCTGCTGTGGCTTGCCGTATTCGCGCTGGATTTCGCGGCCGATGAGCAGATTAAATTTTTGCTCGGTGGCGCCGAGTTCGACGTCGGAATTCACTTCGACTGAATCGTAGGCCACGAGCAGCGGATAGAACAGTTCGTGTACCGAGATCGGCTGGTTGGAGCTGAGCCGCGAGCGAAAATCTTCGCGCTCGAGCATGCGCGCCAGGCGATATTTGGCGCCGAGCTGAATCATTTGGATGCTGGTGAGCTTGCCGAGCCAGTCGGCGTTGTTCACCACTTCTGTTTTCTTGGGATCGAGAATGTGGAACGCCTGATCGAGATAGGTTTTCGCGTTGGCGTCCACTTGCCCGCGGGTCAAAGGCGGGCGCGTTTCGGATTGGCCGGTAGGATCGCCGACCATCGCGGTGAATCCGCCGATCAGAAATATCGCGGTATGGCCCAAATCCTGGAAATGCTTCAGCTTGCGCATCACCACGGTGTGTCCGAGATGAAGATCTGGCGCAGTGGGATCAACGCCAAGTTTTACTCGCAGCGGCTTGCCGGTCTTCACCGACTGCTCGAGCTTCGCGCGGAATTCATTCTCCGGAATGATTTCCGCGACGCCTTTGCGCAGGTAGGCGAGCTGTTCTTCGACGGGCTTGAAATTCGGCATCGCTATTTTTTCTCCGGAGTAATCAGAACGCGGCGGCCTTCGATGCGAAAGCGGGCTTCGAGAATGACGCGCACCGCTTCGGTGTAGATGCGATGCTCTTCACGGAGGATGCGCTCGGAGAGCGATTCAACCGTATCGTCATCGCGTATCGCAACCGCGGATTGCAGTACGATCGGCCCGGCATCGAGATTTTCGTCCACGAAATGGACCGTGCAGCCCGTGAACTTTGCACCGTGTTCCAGCGCCTGGCGCTGTGCTTCGAGGCCCGGAAACGCGGGGAGCAGCGACGGATGGATATTAAGGATGCGCTGAGGAAACGCGGCGATGAAATACGGCGAGAGAAGCCGCATGTAGCCGGCGAGGCAGACTAGATCTACGTTAGCATCTTGCAGCGCGGCGGCTACCTGGCGATCGTAGGTTTCACGCTCGAGGCCTTTCGAGGGAATTACTCGCGTGGCCATTCCACGGGCTCGCGCTTTCTCGATCCCCGGCGCGCCATCGCGATTGCTGACCACCAGCGCGATTTCGGCGCCGGGAATGCGCCCCGCGCGAATACTCTCCGCCAGCGCCTCGAAATTCGAGCCGCGGCCGGACAACAGCACGCCGATGCGCTTCGCCATAAGCGAAGAAAATTAGCACAGATTCCGCAGGTGACGAAGGTCGCGGCTTGACTTCGCGGTGAGCACGGGGCATCTTGCTGGGCAAAGATCGAAATCGCGGAGGGGCGATGAGAAATTCCAAGAGGCTGATCGAACTGGCGATCGTTCTGATCCTTTGCGGGGCTGGGATTGCTTGTTCATCGGCGCCGGTGCAACCTTCGGTGCAAGTNCCGCCGCCCGTCGATCCCGCGGCGATCGAGAAGCAGATTCGCAGCATGGANGCGGATTGGAGCCANGCGGCGAACCTCGGAGATGTCGAAACGTGCATCTCGTATTACGCCGACGATGGCTTGCTCCTCGAGCCGAATGCCCCAGTCGTCACCGGAAAAGAAGCCTTCCGGAAATCGTGGACCGCAATGGTCACCGGCCCGAATTACGTGAGCCTCACGTTCGCCTCGACGAAAGTAACCGTCGCGCAGGCCGGAGACATGGCCTGGGACATTGGTACGTACGAACTCACGACCAAGGACAAAGACGGAAAGGCCACCAAGGAAGCCGGAAAATACGTCGAGGTTTGGCAGAAGCAGATAGATGGCTCGTGGAAAGTCGCTGTCGATACCTATAACGCCGGGCAGTGAAGCCTTGCGGGCGAGTTCTCCGGTCAGATTTTTTGATCCCAGGTTGCACGGATTTTTTTCAGCATGGCCGGATAGATAATCCATCTTCGGAACGGATCGATTAGACCCATGTACAAGGGCGTGATCCACGTTCTCTGGCGCACGTAGACCGCAAAGTAGAATCGATAGCTATCGGCCCTCTCAGTGAGGGCACTGAGGGCCGCAGCATGGACGGTACGATTCTGTATTTCAAGTAGCTGTTCGTTTTCAAAACGATAGACGACACGAAACAGTCCTTCCGGCGTTCCCGGATCCACAGACGAGCCAGCGCGATCCTCTGCCGTCAGGCGGCTTCCAAACGAGGCTGCCGAAGCATTCTTCGGTTCGTCCTCCAGCCGGAAAATGCGTCCGAGAAAAAACCGCAGCCGGAAAAGCGCGCGGGCCACTGGCGGAAGTTTCTTGACCTTAGTTTCCGTTGCGCTGGATTCGTCCTGACTCGTGCGCCGAAGAAATTCAGAAAGGGTAACGCCTTCGCGGCGCGCAGGCAGGTCAACCGCCCAGACGTCGTGCAGCGGGACTCCGGCGAGAAACGTATGCACGCGAAGCGGTAGCGCATAAAACTCCGTTGGAGAAATCTGCGGCATCTCTTATTTCCAGTTCCTATTCATTGAACTGAGATTTCTTATTCACGCGAAGTGTGGCCGCCGATGTTCGCCCAATCGTGGTCCACCTTTCAGTAGATGGCGATCTAGATCGAGAGATTGCCGTTGTAGGTGACTTTAGGGGCGCCGGCGGCGGTTTCGATGTGGCCTATGGCGTAGAATTTTTCGCGGCGGCGCCGGAGTTCGGCTTCTACTTTGCGGACGTATTTTGGCGGGATCACGAGGATCATTCCCGCGCCCATATTGAAAGTCCTCAGTAGCTCTCCCGCCTCCATTTTCCCCAGCGTGGCGAGATAACGGAAGATCGGAAGCACCGGCCACGAGCCCAATTCGATCACGGCGCGGACATTTCGCGGCAAAACGCGCGGCAAATTGCCGGTAATGCCGCCGCCGGTGATGTGCGCCATGCCGGAGAGCCAGCCTTTGCCCACGATATTCTTCAGCAGCGGCCAATAAGCGCGGTGCGGCTTGAGGAGTTCGGCGCCGATTTTATTGCCGACGGCCGCGACGTAGGTATCGGCTTTCAATCGCGCGACTTGAAAGACCAATTTGCGAGCGAGCGAGTAGCCGTTGGTGTGCAAGCCACTCGAGGGCAGCGCGAGAAGCGTGTCGCCGGGACGCACCAGGCGAGGCTCGAGGCGCTTCGAGCGCTCGACGGCGCCAACGATGAATCCCGCGAGGTCGTATTCACCCGGCGCATAGAAATCGGGCATCTCAGCAGTCTCGCCGCCGATCAGCGAACATCCGGCCTGCTTGGCGGCGCGGCTCATGCCTTCGATAATTTGCTCGACCACGCGCGGATCGAGCTTTCCCATCGCCAGATAATCGAGAAAGAAGAGAGGCTCGGCGCCCTGCGTGAGAATGTCATTCACGCAGTGATTGAGAATATCCGCTCCGACCGTGGAGTGAACACCTGTAGCAAACGCGATTTTGAGCTTCGTCCCGACGCCGTCAGCGCTGGCTACGAGGATCGGATCGCGAAAGCGCTTGCGATCGATTTCGAAGAGCGCCCCAAAGCCGCCGATGGAAGAAAGCACGCCGCGCCGAAAAGTGCGCCCGGCCATGGTGCGGATGCGCCGCTTCGCCTCTTCGGCGACCGAGATATCCACTCCAGCATCGGCGTAGCGCATCGAACAGGCCCTCGATTGGTTGACAGCGGCAGCCGCGCTAGAACGTATGGAACAATCGCTTCCAGCGCACCTCGTGAGGATGGATCAGAGCGTTGAGGTAAGTCGCGAAGCGCTGCTCGATATGCCCGGGCTCCCAGACTTCTTCGGGCGCATCGATGGACATATAGATGAGCAGCGGCGTCCCGACGATGTTCGAGCGGGGAACGAAACCCCAGTAACGGCTGTCGTAGGAATTATTGCGATTGTCGCCCATCATGAAATATTCGCCGGCCGGGATTTTCACCGGCCCGAAATTATCGCCGGGACTGGGCGGATCCATGCGATAGGGCTCAACGAGCGCCTGATTATTTACGTAAACGATGCCGCGCCGGACTTCCAGAAGATCGCCGGGAAGCCCGATGGTGCGCTTGATGAAATCAGGGTTGCCCATCTCCGGAAGCGGCGCGCGGAAGACGATGATCTGCTGCCGCTTCGGCTCGCGCCACAGCGTGGTGTGCCACGGAGTGAAGGGAACTCCCGCATCGTAGCCCATGCGGCTGACGATGAGGTGATCGCCGATCAGGACGGTTTTCTCCATCGAGCCGCTGGGAATCACGCGCGCCTGGACGATTCCTCCTTCGATGAAAAGAAACGCGAGAATCACCCAGAACCAGGAAATGGCTTCGCGCATCGCGCGGCTCTTCCAGACGGATTTTTTTCCCCTGGGCTCATCGAACGCGGCCGCGCGGGATTGAGCTTCGACTTCAGCTTTCACGTTGTGCCTCCACTTCCAGTTGCACCAAATCGGTGGGATAAACGCCCGTGTAGCAAGCGGTGCAGAATTGGCCATCGCGATCTTCGACCGCTTCGCGCAAGCCGTTCAGCGAAAGATAGCCGAGCGAATCGGCCTCCAAAAACTGGCGAATTTCTTCGATGGAATTATTGGCGGCGATCAGTTCGTTGCGCGTGGGCGTATCCACTCCGTAATAGCACGGCGAAATCGTCGGCGGGCAACTGATGCGCACATGCACTTCCGTGGCCCCGGATTCGCGCACCATGCGCACAATTTTGCGGCTGGTGGTGCCGCGTACGATGGAATCATCAACCAGAATCACCCGCTGGCCCTCTATCATTCGACGTACTGGATTCAATTTCAGCTTAACGCCGAAATCGCGAATCGCCTGCACCGGCTCGATAAATGTGCGTCCGATGTAATGGTTTCGGATGAGCCCCATGCGAAACGGGATGCCCGATTCCGCCGCATAGCCGACGGCCGCGGGAACGCCCGAATCCGGCACCGGAATCACCGCGTCGGCTTCGACCGGATACTCTTTCGCCAGAAGCCTGCCGAGAAGCTCGCGGCTTTGATTTACCGGCCGGCCGAAGATGACGCTGTCTGGCCGCGAAAAATAAACATGCTCGAAAATGCAGAATTGGTGCGGCTTTTCCGGCGCAAAGCGGATGGATTCCACGCCGCTGCGCGAAATGCGCACAAGCTCGCCGGGTTCGATTTCGCGGACATATTCGGCGTCAATGAGATCAAACGCGCAGGTTTCTGAGGCGACCACCCACGCGCCCTCGAGTCGGCCGAGATTGAGCGGCCGGAATCCGCGCGGATCGCGCACCGCATAGAGTTCGTCGCGGGTAAGAATGACGAGCGAATAGGCGCCTTCGACCTGTTGCGCTGCATCCGCAAGCGCGCCAACTAGATTCCGCGCTTTGCTTCGCGCGATGAGATGGACGAAGACTTCAGTGTCGCTGGTGGTCTGAAAGATCGAGCCGCCATGCTCGAGCTTGCGGCGCAGTTCAAGCGCGTTAGTCAAATTCCCATTGTGCGCGACAGCAAGCTTGCCCTTATTGCAATCGATCACCACCGGCTGCGCGTTCGTGAGCGCCGTTTCCCCGGCCGTCGAATAGCGCGTGTGCCCGATCGCGGAGGCGCCGGGTAGGCGGGCGAGGACTGCTGGCGTGAAGATTTCCTGCACCAAGCCCATCGATTTGTAGAACTCGAGCGAGTTGCCGTCGCTGGAGGCAATCCCAGCGGATTCCTGGCCGCGATGTTGCAACGCGTAAAGCCCAAGATAAGCGAGCTTTGACGCTTCTTCGCGGCCGAAAATGCCGAACACGCCGCACTCGTCGTGGAAATGATCCGAATCAAAATGTGAGTGAGGTTTCATTCGTCCTAGTGATCGCTCTGCAGAGCCCGTTCCAGCGCCCCCGCCCAGATGTCGCGAAGAGCCGACACTGCGGCACTAGCGCAAACCACTCCATTTAATTCGATGCGGAGATCGCCCCGCGCGACCTCACCGATGCGTCGCGCCCCGACCTTGTATTTTGCCGCAAGTTCCATGACGCGGGCAAGCGACGCGGGCTTTGCGGTGACGATCGCGCGCGCCCCGCTTTCCCCGAAGAGTGCATATTCGGGCGGCGCAAACGAATCGAACGAAATGCGCGCCGTGAAATCCTCGCTCCCGAATGCAGATTCGGCGATGGCCACGGCGAGACCGCCATCGCTCAAATCGTGCGCGGATTCGACCGCGCCATCGGCGGCCAGCGCGACGAGGCACTCCTGCAGCCGCTTTTCCGCGGTGAGATCGATATCCGGCGGCGTGCCCGCGGTAATTCCATGAATCGTCTTCGCGTATTCGGACGAAGAAAACTCGCGCCGCAGTGTGTCCAGCGAACGCGCGGAAGCCGCATCGTCCGCCCCGTCGAGAAGCACAATCGCATCGCCCTTGTTGCGGAAGGCGAGGCCGAGTGCGTTCCGCGCGTCATCGAGAATCCCGAGAACGCCCAACACCGGCGTCGGATAAATCGGTTTGCCGAGAGTTTCATTGTAGAAGCTGACGTTGCCGCCGGTAATCGGCACGCCGAGAACTTTGCAAGCCTCAGCAATGCCGTCGATCGCTTCGCTGAATTGCCACATCACTTCAGGCTTTTCTGGATTGCCGAAATTGAGGCAATTCGTCGCGGCCACGGGGCGCGCACCGGAGCAGGCCACATTGCGCGCGGCCTCGGCAACAGCATGCATCGCGCCGAGACGCGGATTGAGCCAGCACCAGCGGCCATTCCCGTCGGTAGAAAGCGCCAGCCCGCGCGCAGATTCTTTCAGCCGCAGCACGGCGGCGTCGCCCGCACCGGGAATCACGCGCGTGTTGGTGCGCACCTGAAAGTCGTACTGGCCGATGATCCATTGTTTCGAAGCGATGGTTGGTGAGGCGAGCAGCTTCTTAAAATTGGCGGTGAGATCGGCACCAGACGCCGCGAATTCCACGAAGCGCGCATTGCCGTCCGGCTGCACGGGTGGAGCGAGCGGCCGCTGATAAACCGGTCCTTCTTCCGCGATGGCGTGAGCCGGAATTTCAGCCGTGATTTTTCCGTGATGCAGCACTCGCAGCTTGCCATCGTCAGTGACGCGGCCGATTTCCACGGCGTCGAGACCCCATTTCGCGAACACGCGGAAAACTTCCGCCTCGCGGCCGCGCTCAGCCACCAGCAACATCCGTTCCTGCGATTCGCTGAGCATCATTTCATACGGCGTCATGCCCGTTTCGCGCTGCGGCACGCGCGCCAACTCGATTTCGATTCCCATTCCTCCGCGCGAAGCCATTTCAGAACTCGAGCTGGTAAGCCCGGCCGCGCCCATATCCTGAATCGCGACCACCGCCCCCGTGCGCATAGCTTCGAGGCAAGCCTCAAGCAGCAGCTTTTCCATGAAAGGATCGCCGACTTGAACGTTCGGTCGCTTCTGCTGCGATTCCTCGCTGAATTCCGCCGACGCCAGAAGCGACGCCCCGTGAATTCCGTCACGCCCGGTCTTCGCGCCCGCATAAATGACCGGATTGCCCGCACCCCGCGCCCGCGCAAAGAATAGTTCGTCGCGCTTGGCAATTCCCAGCGCCAGCGCATTCACAAGCGGATTGTTCGAGTAGCAAGGCTCGAAGACAACTTCGCCGCCAACCGTGGGAACGCCGAAACAATTTCCATAGAAGCCGATCCCGCGCACCACGCCGTCAACAAGCCGCCGATTCCGCGCGATTTCCTCCGGCGTGGCGTTTCCTGCGTCTTTGCCGCGCACAATCGGCCCGAACCGCAACGAATCCAGCACCGCAATCGGCCGCGCCCCCATGGTAAAAATATCCCGCAAAATTCCGCCAACGCCGGTAGCCGCCCCCTGAAACGCCTCAACAAAACTAGGATGATTGTGCGACTCGATTTTGAAAACCGCGCAAAGCCCGTCGCCGATATCCACCACGCCCGCATTTTCACCAGGCCCTTGCAGCACCTGCGCCCCGCGCGTAGGCAAGCGTTTCAGATGCACTTTGCTCGATTTATACGAACAATGCTCGCTCCACATCACAGAAAAAATCCCAAGCTCGGTGATGCTAGGCTCGCGCCCAAGAATTTTCAGAATGCGCGAGTATTCCTCAGCGCTGAGCCCGTGCTCGGCCGCAAGTGCAGGGGTAACTTTTGGTTCAGTAGCGATCAAGCCGGTTGATCCTTCTAGAGTAGGGGAGGGTCTTCAGCCCTCCCGCAGTTCGGCCATCTTTTGAATTTCTGGAATTGCACTAAGCAGGCACCGCGATCCGCTGCACCAGACTCTCCACCATCGAGCGAAAAATGACCAATCCATCAGCGGATCCAAGCGGCGCTTCCACAGCCCGCTCAGGATGCGGCATCAATCCAAGCACATTCCGCTCGCGGCTGCAGATGCCCGAAATATTCGCAAGCGAGCCGTTGGGATTTCCGGCGGCGTCATTGCGGCCATCCGGTGTCGTGTAGCGAAAGATGATTTGATCGTGGCGTTCGAGTTCGGCAAGCGTTTTCTCGTCGCAGAAATAACTGCCGCCCATATGCGCGATCGGCATTTTCAGAATCTGACCGCGCTCAGCCGCGCAGGTGAAAGGAGTGTCCGTACTCTCCACGCGCACATGCACCTGGCGGCAGAGAAAGCGCAGCCCGGAATTGCGGAGCAGCGCTCCAGGCAAGAGTCCGGCCTCGCACAGGATCTGGAAGCCGTTGCATACCCCGAGAACCAGTCCGCCGGCCCGCGCAAATTTCTCCACCGATTTCATCACCGGCGAAAAACGCGCGATGGCGCCCGTGCGGAGATAATCGCCGTAAGCAAAGCCGCCAGGAAGAACGATGGCGTCACAGCCGGCAAGTGTTTCGGTACGGTGCCAGAGGAACTCGACGGGCTGACGCAGGACGCTGCCGATGGCGTAATAAGCATCGTCATCGCAATTCGAGCCCGGGAACACAACCACGCCGAATTTCATTCCGGGGAATCTCCCGCGCGCATTTTAACACAGACGGAGAATTGCTCCGAAGCGATGATTGCACCGCGGGTTGGTACCGCTGGCGTCCCCGCCGGCATCTTTCGAGCGCAAAAGTCGACGACAGTCGGTGCCATCCGCGGACTCAGAAGCGCAGTTCGGAGTTGTTTGTGGGAAGTTCGATTCGTAGCCGCCGTCATCGCAGCAGGCTGGGCTGAAGGCCTTGGGGTGGGTTGGGGTTGCGCCGAGTTAGGTATTGAGATGTAGCGAGTAAACGGTTCGTAAGATGCCGGCACGGATGCCGGCGCTATCGGCGGCGCGATTTCTTCGTGCGGCGCCGCTTGGGTTTCTTTTTCTGCTTCGCTTCGCGCGCCAATTCAGCCCGCCGGGCTTTCGCCCAGCCGAGCTTGTTCGCTTGCCGGCCGCGCGCGATAGCCAGCGCGTCAGCAGGCACATTGTCTGTGATCACCGAACCCGCGGCCACATAAGCCCCATCGCCCACGCGTACCGGCGCGACCAGCGCCGTATCGCTTCCAATGAAAACGCGTTTTCCGATCGTTGTGGGATATTTGTGCACGCCGTCGTAGTTGCACGTAATCGTCCCGGCGCCGATGTTTGCGCCGCTGCCAATCGTCGCGTCGCCGAGATAACTAAGATGATTCGCCTTCGCCCCTTCACCTAACACAGTTTTCTTCAGCTCAACAAAATTCCCCACATGCGACCCTTCGCGCATATCAGCCCCAGGCCGCAGCCGCGCAAATGGCCCAAGCCGCGAGTTCTTACCGATGCGGCTGTCGACAGCCACGCAATGTGGCTCG
>JGI12269J14319_10003036_pt1 | contig 15953 bp, 12 predicted proteins | sample PeaSoiSIISIP2007_FD_14319 | JGI IMG/M metagenome (IMG submission 14319) | reverse complement strand
CAAAACTCTAACCGAGGTGTAAAGGATGTCCTGGCAACGTCCGCAAAAAACTGTAAAGTATGTCATGGCACCGTACACTGAAGGCGGGCGCTACAAAAACGCGCGGATCTTGAGTTCTCACTCAGACTGTTTAAGCAGGGCACGGCCGCCATTCAGGGAAGAGGGATGGGAGATAGGGGGCGCCAGATTCTGGAGCGGGGCGTCTCCCCATTTGCGCTGAACGCCGGAGCCTTGCCGGGGCTCGAAGTTCGCCCGAGAATACGGCCGAAAGTTCAGCCATCGCCGGAAATATAGTTGAAACATATCCATCCCGGCGGACGTTTAAAATACTTAGCTCCCGCAAACGGTTTTGAACGCCGGAGGAAGAAAAGCGGAACACTGTTCGGAGAGGATAACTCAACATGATTGGAAGGTTTTGCCGTGTATCTTTTGCCCTATTTTTGGCCGTGCTGATAGCTTTGGCGCCCGCCGCGCCCGTTTTCGCCCAACAGCAGGGTGAATCCACGCCGCCCGCGCAGCCTCAGCCGTCGAGTCTGACCATCCAGGTGTCAAATCAGAACTACACCTACGGCCAGCGATGGTTCCCCAGTATCACAGCGCCCTATACCCAGGCGGCGGTGCCTGAACCTATCTTGACGAATGCGCCGCGTATCGAGCAGATGGTCAAAGACGGCAAGCTGAGCATCAGCCTGCAGGACGCCGTGGACCTCGCGCTCCAGAACAATTTGGCCATTGTGATCTCGCGATATACTCCGTGGCTCGCCGAAGCCAGCATCCTTCATACCTTAAGTGGTGGCGCCCCTACTTCGGGGCCGGTAGGCGCTCTCGGGACCATCCCGGCGCTGAGCTTCGATCCGCTGCTCACTTCCACCCTCAGCATGGACCAGAAATTGATTCTTGCGAATAACGGCCTGACCGCAGGCACCGGCACGGGCACGGGGGTTCTTGCCCAACTGAATACGCATACGACAACCGGCAACTTCGGTTATACCCAAGGGTTTCACACGGGCACCTCCTTTTCAGCCACATTCGATAACGTGCGCGGTTCCTCCTCCAGCGCCAATACCTTCTTCAGCCCGTTCGTGCAATCCAACTTCATCTTTGTCGCCAGCCAGCAGTTACTGAACGGTTTCGGGCTTCTTGCCAATGAGCATTTCATCCGCATTGCAAAGGTGAACAAAAACATAGCCGACCAGACCCTGGTGCAGCAGGTGATCACTTCCATCACTGCGGTTGGCAACGCCTATTGGGAACTCGTATTCGCGCGCGGCAATGTAGAAGTGGCGCGGGAGGAAATTGCTCTAGCGGACAAAACATACAGCGACAACAAAAAGCAGGTGGATGTCGGAACTCTTGCCCCCTTGGAGATCGTCCAGGCCGAGGCGCAGCTCGCCACAGCTCAACAGGCTCTAATCGTAGCGCAAACCACAGTCCTTCAGGATCAACTCACACTCTTGAACTTGATCGCCAAGGACCCGAATTCTCCCATTTTGCGCACGGTCGAAATTATCCCCACGGACACAGCGGACGTGGCGCCGCCCGAAGTGGAAAAAATCCCATTGGAAGACTTGATCAAGGAAGCCACTACGAAGCGCCCTGACGTGTTGGAGGCGGGGCTCCAAATCAAGGGAGATGACATCAACGTTCGCGCGACGAAAAATGCGCTGCTTCCCGTTCTGACTTTATCCGGAGAATATGCCACGGAAGGACTTTCGGGCAACACCAAGAAGCAGACAACTTGCACGCCCATTCCACCCCAGACTACATGTACCCCTCCCCCGCAAATTTTCACGGGGCTGGCAACCGCCCTGAATCAGGAGCTCACCGGAGCCTATCCCGAATACAACGCGGCGATCAATCTTACGATTCCGATTCGCAATCGCGCGGCGCAAGCCAACAACATCATCGCGACATTGACTGCGCGTTCGGACCATGCCAACTATCAACAAATCGTGAATAACGCCGCCATCGATGTTCACAACGCGCAAATTACTCTGGAGCAAGCCCGCATCACCCTGGCCGCGGCGATCAAGACGCGCGACCTCGATCAGCAAACGCTCGATGCCGAACAGAAGAAATATCAGGTCGGCGCTTCCACGCTCTTCAATATCGTGTCTGATCAAAACACTCTGGCTGCCGCGGAATCCGCCGAGGTCCGTGCGCGCGTCAACCTTGTCGAAGGCAAAGTGAACTTCGACCGCGCCATGGCCCGCACTCTCGAGGTCTATAACATCACAATTTCCGACGCCAAGTCCGGCCATGCCGCAAAGGACACGATGATCCCGGGCACTTCGGCCACCGGCCAATTATTCGTCGATTCAGTCAAGCAGTCCGGCGCGAGTGCAGCGGCATCGGCCCGTCCTTCCGGCGTTGGCAGCGGGCAGTAGATTCGTCAGGCGACCAAACCCGGGAACGCCAATCTCCCGATTCGCGATTTTCGCTGCGCCAATCGGGAGATTGGCGTTCCCGGGAAAACCGTCAAGCAGGGCTAACTCCATAGTTGAACCGCCTTGTCCTGTCCCGCCGCTTCGCCTAGAATCAATCTGCGCTTAGGCATAGTTTTTCTGTGTGTAGTGTTGAGTGCTTGACCGGCTCACCCATGACATCCGATCGCCCATCGACACCGCGCCGCGCTGCGGGCGAGAAATCACCCGAGCGCGCTTCCGAATTCACCACGGTTTCCGGGTACCCAATTCGGAAACTCTACTCCCCCAGCGACCTATCCGGTTGGGATGCGGACCGCGACCTGGGCTTGCCTGGGGCGCCTCCCTACACACGCGGAATTCACCCGGCGATGTACCGAAGCCGCCTTTGGACGATGCGCCAGTTCGCAGGCTTCGGTTCGGCGAAAGATACCAACGAGCGATTCCGCTATCTGCTTTCGCAAGGGCAAGCGGGCCTTTCCGTCGCATTCGATCTTCCGACCCTCATGGGTTATGACTCCGACCATTCCCTTGCCGAGGGAGAAGTCGGCAAATGCGGAGTGGCGATCAGTTCACTCGCCGACATGGAAGCGCTCTTCGACCAGATTCCTCTAGGGAACGTTTCCACGTCGATGACCATCAATTCTCCCGCCGCAATCCTCTGGGCCATGTACTTGGCCGTCGCCGAAAAGCAGGGCGTCGATTGGAAACATCTCACCGGGACATTGCAAAACGACATCCTCAAGGAATACATCGCGCAAAAGGAATACATCTATCCGCCCAAGCCGTCGATGCGCCTGGTGATCGACACATTTGAATTCGGCGTGCGCCACACGCCCAAGTTCAACCCGATTTCCATCAGCGGCTACCACATTCGCGAAGCGGGATCGACGGCGATTCAGGAATTGGCATTTACCCTGCGCGATGGGATCGAGTACGTTGAGTGGGGCATCCGCCGGGGCCTCGCCGTGGATGAATTCGCGCCAGCTTTGTCGTTCTTCTTCAACGCGCACAACGATTTCTTTGAAGAAATCGCGAAATATCGCGCCGCGCGCCGCATCTGGTACAAAACGATGACCGAGCGCTTCGGCGCAAAACTGGCGCGTTCCTCGGCGCTCCGCTTTCACGCGCAAACGGCCGGCTGTTCTCTCACCGCGCAGCAGCCCTACAACAATGTTGTCCGGACCGCCTTGCAGGCCCTTGCGGCCGTGATGGGCGGCGCGCAGTCCTTGCATACCAATTCACTTGACGAAGCCTGGGCGCTGCCGACCGAGTTCGCTGCGACGCTCGCGTTGCGAACGCAACAGATTCTCGCGCATGAAACAGGCGTCGCGAATACGGTCGATCCTCTCGGCGGCTCGTATTTCGTCGAGACGCTCACCAATGAAATGGAAGAAGCTGCCTGGAAATACATCCGCAAGATCGACGATATGGGAGGAATGATCCCGGCCATCGAACGTGGATACCCGCAACGGGAAATTGCCGACGCATCGTATCGCTATCAAGTGTCGGTGGACCGCAAAGAGAAAATCATCGTCGGAGTGAATGACTTTACGGGCGAAGAGACTCCCATCGAAATCCTGCGCATCGGTGAATCTGTGCGCGCGCAGCAGTCCAAGCAGCTACGGAAATTGCGCTCCGAGCGGTCAAGCGAAGAAGTCGCGCGCCAGCTCACGGCCTTGCGCAACGCAGCACAAGGAACCGAAAACCTGATGCCCCATATCTATGCCGCCGTAAAGTCGTACGCAACGCTCGGAGAAATCTGCGACTCCCTGCGCGAAGTCTTCGGCACGCACGAAGAAGCGTCCATAACTTAGAACCGCAGCTATTTTGGAGGCGAATGCCTGAGAAGAGAATACGAGTGCTGATTGCAAAACCCGGGCTCGACGGCCACGACCGGGGGGCGAAGATTATTGCCCGCGCCCTGCGCGACGCCGGAATGGAAGTGATTTACACCGGCCTGCGGCAGACGCCGGAAATGATCGCCTCCGCCGCAGTCCAGGAAGATGTCGATGTGATCGGCCTGTCGATTCTTTCCGGCGCGCACAACACGCTCGTTCCGCAGTTGCTCGATCTGCTCAAACAAAAAGGAATGAGCGATGTCACCGTACTCCTCGGCGGAACGATTCCGGAAGCTGACATCGCAGGCCTGAAAAAGGCGGGCGTGGCCGAAATTTTTCTCCCCGGCACATCTACGCAAAACATTGTGGACTTTGTTCGACAACGCGCCACAAGGAAGATTTAGTAGCACAGACTTCTGGGGTGAACCCCTCAGCTGAGACAATTTAAGACTAGCACACTCGCCGTTCACTGGATTTTGCTTGCTATCAGCCGTTCTTGTTTTTTCTGCCGGCATCGCTGGAGGAGGTGGAAACCGATTGTGTGCTAGCTCATCGGACTGATAGATCTCCTTATGCCTCATAAACTCAACGCAGATTCGGCAGTGAGTTTCGCTAGCCAGTTGCCATAGTCTCACGATGTCGCATCCAATGGGCGACTCCCTCATCTAACTGTTCGCTGCAAAGTGTGCTAGTTCCGTTTGTCTCAAAATAGGGGTTCACTCCACTTCAGTCTGTGCTATTTAAGACCCTACTTCACGACATTGCCGTCAGCGTCTCGAATTTCAACGCTGCCGAGGTCAAGCTTCACGAGCTCCGGCTCGATTTTGGCGCGATCGCCAACGCATACCAAAATCAGCTGGTCGGGATGCAGGTACTTCTTCGCGACAGCCTCGGCGTCCTCCGCCGTGACCGCATTCAACCGTTCCGGCAAAGTAGAGAAATAGTCGCGCGCCAGGTTGTACATAAAAATTTCCGAGAGCGCGCCCGCTTCCTCGCTATTCGTTTCAAAAATTCCGGGCAAGGAACGCGATTGGGAATCCTTCGCCAGGCTCAGTTCATCGGGCTTCATCGCCGTGTCAATCATCCTATGAATTTCCTTCAAGATTTCCGTGACCGCGGGCGCGGTCGCGTCGGTCCGGACGCCCCCGCCGGCGCCAAAATATCCGACCGCCCGCCGGTAAACAAAAAAGGAAGCCGCCCCATACGTATAACCATGCTCCTCGCGAAGGTTCAGATTGATGCGGCTGGAGAAGAGGCCGCCGAGCTCGGAATTCATCACTTCCAGCGCGGGATAATCGGGCGTCGCGCGGTCGACTCCGAGTTGCAGCAATCGCACCATGGTCTGCTGCGCGCCGGGCCGGTCCACGATGACGATTTTCGCTTTCGTGGTTTCCGGCGTCCCGATCGGCGGCACCGACAACTCGCCGCTCTTCCACGCGCCAAACTTGCTCTCAGCCAGTGCTTTCAAGTCGTCGGCAGGAATATTTCCGGAAACGACCAGGGCCGCGTTGTTCGGCACGTAGTTGGCCTTCCAGAAATTCATCATGTCCTCGCGCGTCATCGCCTTGATCGACGGTTCCGTCCCCGAATTGTCGTACCCGAAGGGATTGTGCGGCCCGAAGAGAGCGGATACTCCGGTGCGGGCCACGATCGTCTCAGGGTCGGAGCGCTCGTCCGTAAAGGCAGCCAGACGCGACGCGCGCCGCCGCTCCACTTCGTCCGGCGGAAACGTCGGATGCAAAACGATGTCCGAAATCAGATCGAGCACTCCAGGGAAATTCTTCGTGAGCGAACTCGCGCCTACGCTGGACGAATCCATGTTCGCGCCGGAAGAAAGCGCCGTACCGAGCAGCGCCGATTCATCGGCAATCTGTATGGCGTTCCGCTTTTCCGTTCCCTGCTGCAACATATTTGCGGTGAAGCTCGCGAGGCCCGGCTTATCGACGGGATTCGCTCCGCTTCCCGTATTGAAAACAAGATCTGCCGCCGCCACGGGAAGTCCGGCGCGGTAGTGGTAATAGACAGTCAACCCGTTTGAAAGCTTGAAAATATCCGGCACGGGAAGATTCAGCGCGTGCATGGGACCAGGCTTTGGAGGATTCTCGCGCCACGCCGCGTCGGCATTGACCGATTCCCCGCCCGTGCTCTGGCCCTTCTGCTGATTTTTCGGCGTCGGCACATCCGGACCAAGATCCGGCTTGCCGGGGATTCCATACACAACGACGCGCGCGGTCGGTTTCAGTTGCGCTTCGGCAAAAGCGCGGATCGAATCCGTTGTAGCCGATTGGTAGCGGCGCACGTCCTGCGGGAAGTAGCCGGGATTTCCAAGATAGTGGTTGTACTCATTCAAGCGGTCGGCCACACCTCCGAATCCGCCTAGCTGCTCGAGGCCTTGAATCATTCCCGTTTCGGTTCCATTCCGCGCCCGCTCCAGTTCGGCGGCGGTGGGTCCATTCTTCCGGAAGGCAGCCAGCTCTTCGTCAACCGCTTTCTCCATCTCGCCGGCCGTGTGTCCGGGCCGCGCCGTGACCACAACCTCAAAGACCGACCCGAGAACCAGCGATTGCTGCGACGCGCTGACGTCCAACGCAATCTGTTTTTCGTAAACCAGCTTTTTGTACAGCCGGCTCGACTTCCCTCCGCCGAGAATTTCAGACGCGAGATCAGCGTCCGCATCGCCCGGCTTGAAGATGGAAGACGTCAACCACGCCATGTAGACGCGCGGCAGTTCCACTTGATCATGGATCACAGCTCGGCGCTCGGAAGTGATGGGCGGGGTTACGGCGGTAATCTTCGGCACCGGCGCGCCGCGCTTCAGCGGCCCAAGATATTTTTCGACAAACTGCTTGGCCTGCGACGGATCAAAATCGCCGACGATGGCGAGGCTGGCGTTATTCGGCGCGTAGTAGAGCTTGAAAAAATTGCGCACGTCCTCGAGTTTCGCGGCCTGGATATCCGCGTGCGAGCCCATCACGTCGGCATGATAGGGATGGCTCTTCGGAAAGAGCAGGTGATACACGCCTTCTTCCACGATCCCGTAGGGGCTGTTCTCGATGTTCTGGCGGCGCTCGTTGCGCACAACGTCCTGCTGATTGGTCAGGCTGGCCTGATCGAGCTTGTCGGGGAGATAGCCCATGCGGTCGGATTCGAGCCACAGCGCGAGTTCCAGTTGATTCGAGGGAAGCGTTTCAAAAAAATTCGTTCGGTCAAAATCAGTCGTTCCGTTTAAGTCGGAAGCGCCGGCCCCCTCCAGATACCGAATGTGGGAGTTGCCCGGAACATGCTTTGAGCCTTCGAACATCATGTGTTCGAATAGGTGGGCGAAACCGGTGCGCCCGGGCACTTCGTTTGCCGGGCCCACGTGATACCAGATATTCGTGGAGACGAGCGGCAGGCGATGATCCTCGGACAGGATCACAACTAGCCCGTTCGGCAGCGTGTATTTCTCAAACTTGATGGTGGGAAGCGCGATCTCCGCAGATCCTTCCGCAGAGGGAGAAGCCACCTTCGCCGGAGCCTTTCTAGGCGGCGCCTTCCTTGCTGCATCCTGACTGAAAACGGATCCCGCCGCGACGGCAATGGACAGGCACAAGATCAGCAAACGATTGCGTAACGCGGAATTCATCCCGATTCTCCTCAACGATTGACCCACTCCGTATGAGACGCGACTCGCGGCGATTCGGCTGCATCGCATCGCGAAACATTTCTAAGATACCTTTGAAACCTGGGAACGCCAATCTCCCGATTGGCGCGGCGCAACCCGCCAATCGGGAGATTGGCGTTCCCAGGAAACTTCCCCTGCATACAGCCCATGACGCCATGTTCGTTGTGCGCGGCACGGGAAAAGCGTACGATTCGCGAGAGCGAGACCCAACCAAACCGGATATCGTTTCTCTTAAAGGACAATGCCATGAAGACAGATGTAGTGCGCAGTTGCCATCATGGAGTATCGCGCCGAAAAGTTCTGCAAGGAGGACTTGCCGCGGCAGCGATGAGCTCAATGAATGGCGTGAGCGATGCATTGCTCGCCGAATCTGCCGTACCAGCCGCGCGCAAAACTACCGGCGCGCGCGCGATCGACATCCACGCACATTACTTTCCGCAGACCTACTTCGATCTGTTCAATACCGAGGGTCAGCGCTACAACGCCGAGTTCCGCATGACCGAGCAAGGCTTCTTCTTCAAGACTCCGATCGAGTCCAGCGGGCCTCTGCCCTCGAAATTCATCGACTTGAAACAGCGCCTGGCCGACATGGATGCGCAAGGCGTCGCAGTCCAAGCGCTGTCGCTCACCGGTCCGATGGTCTATTGGGCCGACGGCGAATTCTCACACAAGCTCGCCATGACATGGAATGACGCTGCCATCGCCGCGCACCAGGCGAATCCGGACAGGTTCGTGGTCCTCGCAACTCTGCCGATGCTCGATCCCGACCGGGCCGTGGATGAGCTCAATCGCGTGAGCAAGCTTCCAGGTGTGCGCGGCGTTTACATGGGGACGAACATCGAGGGCCGCGATCTCGACGATTCGCTATTCGAGCCCATTTTTACGCGCATCGAGGCGCTCGACCTGCCGGTTTTCTTGCATCCTTTGACTCCAACCGTAGGCGGCAAGCGATTGGAGCCATATGGTTTGATCAATTCAATTGGATTTCCGGTAGACACTACGATTGCCGCCTGCCACCTCATCTTCGGGGGAGTCCTTGACCGCCATCCCAGGCTCCAGGTCACACTCCCGCACGCCGGCGGCGTGCTGCCAAACCTGATCGGACGTCTCGACCACAGCTGGAAAGTGAACCCCGCGGCCAAACATAATGCGCAGGCGCCCAGCGAGTACCTGCACCGGTTCATGTACGACACCATTCTTCACTCGAAGCCGACGATGGAGTTCATCATTTCTCTGGTAGGCATCGAGCGAATCATGATGGGCAGCGACTATTGCTTTGTGGTGGGCTACGACCGCCCGGTAGAAAACGTCGGGGAGCTTCATCTCAGCCCGGACCAGCGCAAAATGATCTTGGGAGGAACAGCCGCGAAGATCTTGAAAATCTAACTCTGCAGGTTTCCGGCTGGCGGGAAACTACCCCGCTCATGCCAAAGCTCACGGGATAGAGGCCCGCACCACTAAACACGCCGACCGCAGCCATGCGGAGAGGAGGGCCAAGCCATGCCAATCGATTTCGTGATCGATCACGAACAGCGGCTCATTATGACCAAAGCACACGGCACGATGACCCACGAAGATATTATGGGCTACCAGCAGGCCATTTGGTCTCGGCCTGAATTGAACGGCTACAACGAACTTGTGGACATGAGCCAAGTCGAGCGCATCGCTTTGCAGTCCATCGAACGAGTGCGGGAGCTGGCGGCACGCTCGGCCGGGATGGATGGGGATTCTCCGCCATCGCGCTTTGCCATCGTCGCGCCGACCGAGGAAGCCTTTGGCCTGGGGCGCATGTACCAGACCTACCGCAGCCTGGACGAACGCAGCACCAAGCAAGTCGGCGTCTTCCGGACGATGGAGGAAGCTATGGCGTTCCTGGCTGAGAAAGGGCAATCTGCCACTGAGGGCTCATAAGGAATGAGGCGGGCAAGCACGCAATTCAGATTCCGCAAAAATATGGGAAGTATCGTGACGCTGAAATTCGATCTGGCGGGAGCCGCCGCTCAGGCTGCGGTTGCTTCCGGTCTGGCAGTTCGTCGTCTGGGCAGGAATGGGTTTACGGGGCGGTCCAGATTCTCCCGGAGAATCATCAGCGTAAGGAATGTCGTCAGAATTCGTTTCTTCATTTCATCAGATAACCGCACACTTCCCGTGCCGATGAGGGCTAGCTTCATGGCGGAGGCGGCTACATAGGCCTCCAGCTCCGCTCGCCGCGTAGCACTTGACTCGCCCGTGGCGGCTTCCCGGCGCATCTCGGAACAGGCCTTTTCCGCCGACAAGAGGAAGTGCGGAACGCAGAATCCGTCCAACTCGAGCTCTGCGGGGACCAGGGTCCCGCAGCCGGGGGTGCAACATTGATGAATAGAATTGCTCATTTCGCTACCCTGTCTCTTGCCTAAGCAGGAGAAGTTCCAAACCTCTATCCGCGAATGTTCCGCATTGGCACGCTATCTCTAATTGCTTCATTATATTTGGACAGTTAGGGAACAAAACCCGCTGCCATAAGCCTCTGACGGTCAAGTCGATTTCCACATATGGGAAAATGTTTTCCCGATTGGTACTTCGCTGGCCTAATCTACTCCCTGAGGGATCGGCCCCAGGGAAAGGGGCTGCTAACTTATTCATTCTTCGGGGGAGTAACGAACTTCCGTTTGTGCTCGGCGGGGCAGAGCCCAGTCAATGTCTTCCTCGGAACGCCGTCTGGGGCTTCCTACTGGTACATGGGATGGTCGGCCAAGGCTCTTGCTGAGGCTGATTGCACTGCCCGGGAATTACTCCCTAGAAGGTGGTCTGCTGTCAGCAAGTTGGCTCCGTATGACGAGTCGGAAACGGCCCGCCTTCGCAGGCCATGCAGAGCGGGGCGGAATCAGCTTATACTGTCGCTTTGCCGTCTTCACGTGCATTTCGGGAAATACTACGGGAGGAGTTCCACTTGACGAGTTCCGTCGTTGAAACCAAGGTCACGCGAAACTCGCCCGGCTTCGAGAAGAATACCCGCCGCATGGTGGATCTCGTCACGGAAATCAAGAACCAGGAAACTGTGATCCAGCATGGCGGCGGCACGAAAGCTATCGAATCGCAGCACAAGAAGAACCGCCTGACCGCACGCGAGCGCATCGCCAAGCTGATCGATCCGCACACTTCGTTTTTCGAGCTGGGAATTTACGCCGCGCACGAAATGTACGAAGAGTGGGGCGGCGCTCCGGCCGCCGGCGCGATTACCGGCCTCGCGCGGATCTGCGGGCGCCTGGTGATGATTATCGCCAACGATGCGACGGTGAAAGCCGGAGCCTTCTTCCCTCTCACCGCGAAAAAAGTGATTCGCGCGCAAAACATTTCCATCGACAACCACATTCCCACGATTTACCTGGTCGATTCCGCCGGCGTTTTTTTGCCGCTGCAAGAAGACGTTTTCCCCGACACCGACGATTTCGGTCGCGTGTTCCGCAACAACGCCGTCATGAGCGCCATGCACATTCCCCAGATCACGGCCATCATGGGGATGTGCGTCGCGGGCGGCGCGTATCTGCCCGTGATGTGCGATCACATTCTGATGACCGAAGGTTCAGGACTTTTTCTTGCGGGCCCGGCGCTCGTGCAAGCGGCGATCGGGCAGAAAATTTCCGCAGAAGAACTGGGCGGCGCGAAGATGCACGCGGAAATCAGCGGCACGGTCGATTTTCGCGAACCGGACGATGAAACTTGCCTTGCACGCATCCGTGCGCTGGTGGACAAGATGGGGCATCCTCTCGCCGCGCGCTTTGATTACAAGGAATCCGAGAATCCTTTGTTCCCGCCCGAGGAAATCTACGGCATTTTTTCTTCCGATCCGGCGCGCCAATACGACATGCACGAAGTGATCGCCCGCATCGTCGACGGCAGCAAATTCGAGGAGTATCGCGCGGAATACGGCAAGACCCTGCTTTGCGGTTACGCGCGGATCGGTGGCTGGGCCGTCGGCATCGTCGCCAACAACAAGAAGCACGTCCCCACCATCGACGCTGCGACCGGCGAGCGCCGCATCGAATTTGGCGGAGTGATCTACACCGAGTCCGCGGAAAAGGCCGCGCGCTTCATCATGGATTGCAACCAGAATCTCGTGCCGCTGATTTTTCTGCACGATGTCAACGGATTCATGGTTGGAAAGGAAGCGGAGTGGAGCGGAATCATCCGCGCAGGCGCAAAAATGGTGAACGCCGTATCGAACAGCGTCGTCCCGAAAATCGCGGTGATCTGCGGCGGAAGTTTCGGCGCCGGCCACTATGCCATGTGCGGCAAAGCCTACGACCCGCGATTCATTTTCGCCTGGCCGACGGCGCGCTACGCCGTGATGAGCGGCGATTCCGCCGCGTCCACGCTGGTCGAAATTAAGATCAAGCAGCTGGAGCGCGAAGGCAAGAAACTCTCTGAGGCGGACAAGAAGGAATTAAAAGAATCCATCCGCGCCACATATGAACATCAAACCGACCCTCGATATGCAGCAGCCCGCTTGTGGGTAGATGCCATAATTGATCCTGCACAAACACGCGAGGCACTGATCTGGTCTTTGGAAGCGGCTGCGTTGAATCCCGAAGTAAAGGAATTTAAGACGGGCGTGCTACAAACTTGATGTTCTGCTGTGAACTTCCTATCTCAAAGGACTATCGGTGCCTGAAACCGTAAAAATTGTCGAATGCCCAAGGGACGCCTGGCAGGGATTGCCGGAACTGATTCCCGCCGAGGTAAAAATCGATTATCTTTTGAAATTGACTGCCGTGGGCTTCAAGCATATCGACGCAGTCAGCTTCGTTTCGCCCACGCACGTAAGACAGATGGCCGATAGCGAAGAAGTGATGAAAGGATTTCTTGCCGGCCTGCCAGTTGGCACGGCAACGCCAGAAATTATCGGGATCGTCGTGAATGAGCGTGGCGTCGAGCGGGCCCTCGCGACTCCGGGTGTGACGACCATTGGGTATCCATATTCCATCTCGGCCTATTTTCGGCGCGCGAATGCGAACATGAGCCGTGGAGAATCGCGCGCACTGGTCGAGCAATTGCGCAAGACCACGAAAGCTTCCGGACACGGATTGGTCGTCTACATTTCGATGGCGTTTGGCAATCCGTATGAGGAACCGTGGGGCGCGGAGATCGTCGAAGACGCGCTGGTCTGGCTCAAGGATATTGGCGTGCCAAGCGTATCGCTCGCCGACACGGTTGGAACCACGCCTCCCGAATATGTGGGCGCGCTGTATAACACCGTAAAAGATTGCGTGGCGGGCATCGAGTTGGGCGTTCATCTGCACAGCCGGGCGGAGGGCGCGGCGGAAAAAATCGTCGCGGCTTACGATGCCGGTTGCCGCCGGTTCGATGGAGCGCTCACAGGACTTGGCGGATGCCCCTTCGCGGGCGACGAACTGGTGGGCAACATCGCCACGGAAACGATTCTCGCGGCGCTCGACTCGCGCGGCGCAGACGCCGGGATCCGTCCAGAAGCGTTGCAGCCGGCCATCGCGATGACCGAAGAAATTCGCGCCAAGTATTCACACGCGGCGCAAGCAAAATGAGAACTGGAGTTGGCCCGCTTTTGAGTGGGCCACGCTTTACAATCTGCGGAAAAAAGTTGTCCTTTTGTCATTCCGAGCGAAGCGAGGAATCTCTCTTCGGTTTGTGCCCCGGAACAGAGAGATTCCTCGCTTCGCTCGGAATGACAAAAGGCGAATATTTCCGTAAGAGGTCAAGTCTGACTTAAACGAATATGCCCTACCGAACGCTCCATCTCGAATTCTCCGGCGAAATCGCCATGATTACGCTCAGCCGGCCGGAGAAACGCAATGCGATCACCGCGGAAATGATCGCGGAACTTTTTTCCGCTTTCGACGAAGTCGAAGCGAGCCCCGCGCGAGTCTTGATCCTGACCGGCGCGGGAAAAGCATTCTGCTCCGGCATGGACCTCGAAGCTCTGAAGGCGCTCGCCGAGCAATCCCCCGCCGAGCAACGCGAAGACGCGGACCGCATAGCGCGCCTCTGCCTGCGCATCTGGAGTTTCCCGAAGCCGACCATCGCCGCCGTGAATGGGCACGCGATTGCCGGCGGCTGCGGCCTCGCCACTCTGTGCGACTTCACGATTGCCGTGCCGGAGGCAAAATTCGGATATCCGGAAGTGCGCATCGGATTTCTTCCAGCCGTGGTCTCCGTTTTTCTCGTGCGCCAAATCGGTGAAAAAAGCGCGCGCGATCTGCTCCTGACAGGAAAGACCATCGAAGCCGCCGAAGCGCATCGAATCGGTCTCGTCACGCAAATCGTCCCCGCGAAAGAATTGACAATTGCGGCGCAAATCCTTGCGGCAAATTTGCTCACATGCAGCCCGGTCAGCCTTTCGATGACCAAGAAACTGCTCTGCGATTTCGCCGCGCCGGAAATCGCCCGCGAACTCGAACTGGCCGCGGCGGAAAGCGCGCGAATTCGTACCACGCTGGATTTCCGCGAGGGGCTCGAGTCGTTCCTCGGAAAGCGCCCGCCTCACTGGAGCGGCAAGTGAACCAGTTTCACGCCCGAGCGCGCCGCGCCGCCCTTCTGCTACAATTTCCCTCCCGATGAGCGAATTCATTGAGACTGTGGTCCGCGTCCGCTACGCCGAGACGGACAAGATGGGCATCGTCTACTACGCAAACTATTTTATTTATTTTGAGATTGGGCGCGTCGAATATCTGCGCCAGCGCGGGCTCGACTACCGGCGCATGGAACTCGATGATGACAGTTTCACCGTCGTCGCCGAAGCGAAATGCCGCTACCGCCGCCCGGCCCGCTATGACGACCCTCTGCGCATTCGCACGCGCGTGACCTCGGCCAAGCGCCGCACGATTACTTTTGGCTACGAAATTCGCCACGACGAAACTGGCGAGCTGCTGGCCACCGGCGAATCGATTCACGTCGTCTGCGACAGCAACGGCCGCCCCAAGCCGCTGCCGGAAAAATATCGCCGCTATTTCGATTTTGAAAATGCGGAATCGCCGTCCAAGTAGCACAGCCAGTCTTGGCTGTGTGGTTTTTGCAGCACTTAATAAAGGCACGCAGCCAAGAGTGGCTGTGCTACGAAAACCGGCCGCTACTGACTTTTTCCGCAGCCTGTGAAGCCTATGCCACTCGTGAATCAGGCAAGCGCTTCAAACAAGAAAAGTCCCAACCGCAGCCCCGCCGGAAACGCGAAAGGCGCCAGCTCCAGCGAATAGTGCCCGCACGGCAGCGTCATCGTTTCGAGCTGAACGCCCTTCTTCCGCATCGTCCGAAACATTTCTTCGGTAAATTCGTACCAGAACGTCGGATCGTACCGCCCGCTGATCATCAGCATGCGCTGGCCGGTGTTTCGGAGCTTGTCCAGGTAAGGGACGGGACTGATGGGCGCCCAGTAATGGCGCAATTCGTCCTCGGTCACCTTCGTTCGGAGGCCCTCCCAAACATGTGCGGTCGTCATCCCCGTTCGAACAACGTCGGCGAAATAAGTAGATACGTGCAGAAACGCCCCCGCGCGCACGGTCTGGTCGTGCGCCATAGTGATCGATCCGATCGCGGAGCCAATACTTGTCCCGACAAGGCCTAACTTCCCGTATCCCTGTTGTCCGAGCCAGAGTAAACAGCGGCGCGTGTCCGTGACAGCCTGGCGCGTCGCCTGAATGGTGAGTCCGACGTTCGAACCAACCAGTTGATCGGCCCGTTCGTGGCCCGGCGCGACGCGGTAATCGTGATACGGCATCGAGAGGCGCAATACGCTGATGCCGAGCTTCGTCAGCCAGCGGCAGAGGTTGACTTGGCCGTGCCACTTGGCGTTCCAGTTGGGCAGCAGAACGACGGCGGGGCCGGTCGCCCTGGCACGGAAAAAACGCGCATGCACGAGATTGTTGTTCGCCCACGGAGACGCAATCTGGCTCGTAAATGTGAGGGGACGAACATCGAGGGCCGCGATCTCGACGATTCGCTATTCGAGCCCATTTTTACGCGCATCGAGGCGCTCGACCTGCCGGTTTTCCTGCATCCTTTGACTCCAACCGTAGG
>JGI12269J14319_10003034_pt1 | contig 15961 bp, 18 predicted proteins | sample PeaSoiSIISIP2007_FD_14319 | JGI IMG/M metagenome (IMG submission 14319) | reverse complement strand
GCCGTGCGCTTGCGCGTTCTGATGTCGAGCGGGCGCCTCACGCTGGACCCGCGCCTCGCCCGCCACATCGAAGCTCGCCTTGACGATTTCTTCGATCCGGCGACGGTCGCGCGCGTCCGCTCGGAATGGCTGTTGCCGGCGCCTTTCGCGCTTTAAGCGCTCCAGAGGTTTGCTGCCAGAATCGCGCCCGACCACAGCAGCAGCCCCACGCCCAGCGGCGCGCTCAGCCGGCGGCCCCAAGGCGCGTTCTTCTCCGCTGCCATTACTGCGCCGAGCGCCAGCATCCAGCCGACGCTGCCAGTGCCGACCACGAACATGAGCAGCATGATCGCCCAGCAGCAGCCGACGCAGAAGATGCCGTGGTGGATTCCCAAGAGCAACGCCTGCCTCCGCGTGCCACGCCCGCGCCAGTGCTCGATCACGAAGCTCAGCGGTGTTCGGCATTTGTCGAGGCAGTGGTACTTGAGCGCGCTGAACTGGAAGACGCCGGCGATCCCCAGCACGGCCACGCCGACGATCCAACCGTTGAATGTGAGCCACGGAATAGCCGCGACCGCCGTGTGGAGCGCCAGATCGAGGCCGTGTACCACGAGACCGAACAACGCCCAGACCAGGAGATACGCGAGGATCACCAAGGTCATGAGAGAGCCCCGGTCGCTGCGCCCGGCGGTGAGACGCGCGAAGATGCCGAGCAGCGGGAACGTCGTCGGCAGCATCATGGCCGCGGACATCAAGAGCCAACCCAGCACATAGAGGAGCGCGGGCAGCACCACCGGCCCCGCCGGCAAGAAGCGGCAGAGACTGGCGGCGAGCCCGGTCTGCGTCCATTGGTCGTGCTCGAGATATCGGCCGTAGGGACTCTGTTCCCAGATCCAGAGCGTGAACCAGGCGAGCGCCAGCAAGCCGCCCATCAGCGGCAGGAAGTACGTCCGGCGTGCCTGAGCGATCATGGCGCTGAAGGCGCCGCCCTCCGGCGCGTGCCGCCGGAGGACCAGCGCCCCGTAAGAACCGTCAGTGCTGGAAGTGGAACACGCTCTGCAGCGCGTTGTAGCCTTTGATGTCGAGGTCTATGCCGAGCGCCTTGTTCTTCGACCGATACCTCGGCGATTTGCCGACGAACACCGGTGCGCCGGGAACGGTGGAGAAGATCGTATCGCTCAGCGTCGTCTGGGCGCCGGTGGCTCCTTGGTAAGGCTCCAGCTCGGCATAAGCGTTGTCGCCGATCTTGATCGTGCCTTTGCCGCCGTGAACGTCGAAGGTGATGGGCACACGCTCGACCGAGACGACTTCGCCGATCAGCTTGACGAGATCCGCCACCGGGCCGCCGAGCTTGCCGGTGTAGACCTTGAGCAGCGCCTCCTCCTGCTTCGGGGTCGCGTTGTCGCTGACATAGACGGCCGCGCGCCAGTTGCCTTTGAGGATGTTGCCGGGCACATGGGCCACGACCGCAATGGTCGTGCCCTTCACATCGACGCCCTCTACGCTTCCTTGATCGAAATGCCACGCGACGATGGTGTCGCACGTACCGCGATCCGGATCCTCGCCGATCCAGCAGGGGCAAAGGACATTGCAGTTGCAGACTTCGAGCAGACGTCCCTCGAGGTGATACGCCATGGTGACCCCCATTTTGGTTTGCCGGGTTCAGCCGGCGGACGCCGGATGACTCGACGGGGTTACGCTACGCCAGCCGTCGGCTTTGCCATAGAGGCCCCAATGGAGGATGCGGGCGGCGAGGTGGCTGTTCTTGATCTGTTCCAGACCCCGCGCTAGGCTGGCCCCATGAGCACGGTCTCGCCACCGGGCCCGCCACCGATCCCGCCGCTGCGCCCTCGCAAGGGCCGGGGCGCCGTCGGCAATGCGACCGGGCGATTCGAGAGCGAGGTTCGGGTCGCCTTCGACGACGGCTGGGGCAGCCTCGACGAGGAGCCATTGCCGCTCGACACGACTTACACGCGCGATACCGCGCGCAGCATCATCGCGCGCAACGACTCCCCCGACATTCCCTTCGATCGCTCGATCAACCCTTACCGCGGCTGCGAGCACGGCTGCGTCTATTGCTTCGCGCGGCCGACCCACGCCTATCTCGGGCTGTCGCCGGGGCTCGACTTCGAGAGCCGGATTTTCGTCAAGGAGGACGCCGCCGCCCTGCTGCGCGCCGAGCTTTCGAAGCCCGGCTACAGCTGCGAGACGATCGCGCTCGGTGCCAACACCGACCCCTATCAACCGATCGAGCGCAAGCTCGAGATCACCCGGCGCGTCCTCGAGCTGCTCCGCGAGTTCCGGCATCCCGTGGGGATCGTGACGAAGTCGGCGCTGGTGGCGCGCGACATCGACATCCTCGCGGAGATGGCCCGCGACCGCCTCGCCCTGGTCTCGGTATCCATCACCACCCTGGACCGGGCTTTGGCGCGCAAGATGGAGCCGCGCGCCGCGACGCCCGAGCGGCGGTTGGAAACCATCGCGGCGCTGAGCTCGGCGGGCATTCCCGTGAGCGTGCTGACGTCGCCGATGATCCCGGCGCTCAACGACATGGAGCTCGAGCGCCTGCTCGAGGCCGCGGCGGAGCGCGGCGCCAAGGGCGCGGGCTACACGCTCTTGCGCGTGCCGCTGGAGATCAAGGATCTCTTCGAGGATTGGCTCGCGACGCATGCTCCCAACAAGGCCAAGCACGTCATGTCCCTGCTTCGCGAGACGCATGGCGGCGAGCCCTACGTCTCCCAATGGGGCACGCGGATGCGCGGCATGGGCCCCTACGCCGAGATGCTGCGCGTCCGTTTCGAGCGCGCTTGCCATCGGCTGAAGCTCAACGAGCGCCGCGGCCTCTGGCGTCTCGATACCTCGCTGTTCCGGCCGCCGCCGCGGCCGGGCGATCAGCTCAGCTTGCTCTGAGGAGAATCCGGGGCCGGTCAGGCCGCCACAAGCTCGGCCACTCGCCGGCCGAAGTCTCGGCCGTTCCCGGCGATATCCCTGTTGAAACCGTCGGAGACCCGGTCGTCGCCGCCGGAGGACAGATAAAGCGTCACATTGATGGCGGCGAGCACGGCATGGTCGATTTCGTCAGCGGTCGCGCCGTACCGCTTGATCGCGTCGAGGGCGCGGGTGACGGAGGGCGCCATGGCCGATATCCCGTCTGTCGCGCTAGGTGACCGGCGCTCGCCGTCAGTGCCCTCCGGCCATTGCCGTGGACAACGCGAGCTCGATCAGCACCACCGTCGCCACGAGCGCCACGGCGATGATGTGCTCGGGCAGGCTCCAGCGCCTCCAATCCGCCGCGAGGTCGCGAGCCACCCAGGCCCTCGGATGCGCCGCGGCGCGTCGAAGGCTGGTCTCGTCGGTTATGGAACGAAGCTGCGCCATCCTCATCATCGCCCGCTCTCCCTGCCGCGTCGGACTGCCGAAGGGGCCGTCACCCGACAGGATGTAGCGGTTCTCCAGATCCAGGTAATTCGGGAGAATACCTAAGGGTTCTTACTTAATTCCTTACGCGCTCATACGTCGGCGGGGAATTCGACCGCGCGGTTTCGCCCTTTTATCCGGCATGATCGGCGCCGGCTGGACGTAAGCGCACCAGGAGTCCTCGGGCTGCGCCAGCCGGTCCGCCACGATCGCAAGCGCCAGAGGATTGCTGGGCAAGGTGCTGTGCGTGCCGCGCACCTCGATGTTCTCGCGCCGCTCGCCGCTCTGCTCGAGACAGCTCTCCCACGCGACGATGCCGTCCTCCCGGGTGTAGATCGCCGTCACCGGGATCCGATCGGGCGGCGGGAGATTGAGCTCGGATATCTCCAAGCCGTGAGCCGTGCGATGGAAACGCGCGAGCAGCCGGAAGAACACCGCCAGGCTGGTCGCGGTGGGCAGGCGCACCGGGCTCCCCAGCAGCACCACGGCACGCACGTCGTCGGGGAATTTCTTCGCGATCTCGCGGGCGAGCAAGCCGCCGAGGCTGTGACCGATCAGCGTGACCCTGCGCCCGTGCCGCCGGCGGAGCTCGTGGAGCCGGCGCTCGATCGCGGCGATGGCGTAATCGGTCGGTCCCCAATTGACGCCCTCGCCCCAGCCACAGACCTCGTAGCCGAGCGAGGCCAGAAACCGCCGCAGATGCCGCGTGCGGCCGTCGTTGGTGAGGAAGCCCGGCAGCACGAAGACCGGATGCCCGTCACCGCGCGGTGCATGTCTGAGCAGCGGATGCCGGAACAGCCGCGGCCGCGGCGTCAGGACGGAGCGGAACTCCCGGAACAAGCGCCGCTTGGGCGGCGGCACGACGACCCGACCCTCGGTATCGAGAAACGGCAGGCTCATCATGGTCTCGGCACCTCGACAGCAATCAGCGCGCCCAACTACGTCCGAGCGTCTTGTGCCGCAGAATGATGACGGAATGAAGGCGGTTGCAAGGAACTTGCTTGATCGCACAGAGCGCCCCGTGTCCTGATCTGGAGATGACCGGCAGCGACGGCATCGAGATCGGCACCGCAAGCGAGCGCGACCTCGAGGGCATCCTCGCGCTCCAGGAGGCGAACCAGCCGGACCGCGGCGGCACGCTCTCGGCGCGCCTCGGCCGCGCCCAGCTACTGGCGATGCTGGCCGATCTTCCGACGATCGTGGCGCGGCGAGGCGACGCTATCGTGGGGTATCTGCTCGCGGCCTCGACGGCGACGGTCGCGGCCGTGCCGGTGGTCCGCGCCATGCTCGTGGCCTATGCGGGCAAGCCCGACGCCTACGTCTATGGGCCCATCGTGGTCGCGGAGAGCGAGCGCGGCCGCGGCCTGGCGCAACGGCTTTTCGAGTCGCTGCGGACTCGCCTGCCCGGGCGCGAGGGCATTCTGTTCATTCGCGCCGACAATTCCGCGTCTTTGCGCGCCCACGAGAAGATGGGCGTGGTGCCGCGTGGGACCTTCCGCCACAATGACCGCGAATTCGTCGTGCTGTCCTATGAGGGGTAAGTCTCGGCCATGCCGAATTTCGCGCGCGAGGCGGCGCTCGGCGGTCTGGTGTGCGGCATCGACGAGGTGGGACGCGGCCCGCTCGCGGGCCCGGTGTTCGCGGCCGCGGTGATCCTCGACCGCGCGAAGATGCCGAAGTCGCTGCGCACCGGCATCGACGATTCGAAGAAGCTCACACCGGAAGAGCGCGAGGAGTACGCGGCGGCGCTGCGCTCCTGCGCGGTGATCGCACTCGGTGCCGCAGCCGTCACCGAGATCGATCGGATCAACATCCTCCGCGCCAGCCTGCTGGCGATGCGCCGCGCCGTGGCGGCGCTCCCGGAGCGGCCGACCGCCGCACTGGTGGACGGCAATCAGGCGCCGAGCCTGCCCTGCCCCGTCCACACCGTGGTCGGTGGCGACGGGCTCTCGCTCTCCATCGCTGCCGCCTCGATCGTGGCCAAGGTCGCCCGCGACCGGCTGATGCGATCCCTGGCACGGCGGTATGAGGGCTATGGCTGGGCCACCAATATGGGTTACGGCACGCCCGAGCATCAGGCAGCTATTGTGCGTCTCGGCCTCACGCCCCACCACCGGTTGTCGTTTCAGCCCTCCCGCGATCTCTTTGGATTCGAGTCCAGAGAATCCCGATAGCGCATTGACTCTCCAGAGCTATTGACGAGTCGAGTCGCGGACTCCACAGTGCGCCCCTTCCGATTGGGGAGGGGGACACGTGCTGGCGCTCCGCGACAATTGCGTGCTGATCGGCGACTGCGTCGAGGAGATGGCGCGGCTGCCGGAGGCCTCGGTGGATCTGGTCTTCGCCGATCCGCCCTACAACCTCCAACTCGGCGGCGAGCTCTTGCGGCCAAACAACACGCGGGTCGACGGCGTCGACGACGCCTGGGACAAGTTCACGGGCTTCGCCGAGTACGATCGGTTCACCCGCGACTGGCTCGCGGCGGCGCGGCGGCTGCTGAAGCCCGACGGCGCGCTCTGGGTCATCGGCAGCTATCACAACATCTACCGCGTCGGCGCGATCCTGCAGGACCTCGGCTACTGGATCCTCAACGACATCGTCTGGCGCAAGACCAACCCGATGCCGAATTTTCGCGGCCGGCGCTTCACCAACGCCCACGAGACGCTTCTCTGGTGCGCACGCTCGCAGGACTCGCGCTACACGTTCAATTACGAGAGCATGAAGGCGCTCAACGAGGAGCTGCAGATGCGCAGCGACTGGCTGATGCCGCTCTGCGGCGGCGGCGAGCGGCTCAAGGGCGACGACGGCCGCAAGGCGCATCCGACCCAGAAGCCCGAGGCGCTGCTCCATCGCGTGCTCATGGCCTCGACCCGGCCGGGCGACCTCGTGGTCGATCCCTTCTTCGGCACCGGCACCACGGGCGCGGTCGCCAAGCGCCTCGGCCGCCGCTTCATCGGCATCGAGCGCGATCCCGGCTACGCCGCGCTCGCGCGCGAGCGCATCCGCGCGGTGACGCCGGCCGATCTCGAGGACGTGGTGGCGCCGCAGAAACGGGAGGAGCCGCGCATTCCCTTCGGCGCCCTCGTCGAGCGGGGGCTCCTGAAGCCCGGCGAGGTGCTATTCGACGCCCGCCGGCGCTGGACCGCCAAGGTGCGCGCCGACGGGACGGTGATCTCGGCCGACGCCCGCGGCTCGATCCACCGGGTCGGCGCCCACGTCCAAGGCGCGCCCGCCTGCAACGGCTGGGCCTTCTGGCACGTCGAGCGCAAGGGCGCCATAGTGCCCATCGATGCGTTGCGCCAGCGCATGCGCGCGGAGATGGGCGGCAGCGCTGCATAGCTGGTTCTCGCGCGCCTAGCGGCTGCGGCGGCTCCGCCGCGCGACGCCGAGGGCGTGATTGACGACCTTCTTCATCACGGTCGGCAGCGCCTGCTCGGAAAGTCGGTCGAGCGGGACCCAATAGCCCGCGGACGTCTTCGCCTTCGCGTCGGTCTCGCCGGCGAGCACGGCGAGCTCGAGATGGAAATGCGTGAAGGTGTGGCGGACGGTGCCGGGGAGGCGCACCCAGCTCGCGCGCACCGGCGCTTCTTTTTGGGCTTCGGCCTCGGAGATCGCGCTCTCCCGCCACTCCGTCGAGGGCACCTCGATCATGCCGCCGAGCAGGCCCTGCTCCGGACGACGGCGCAGCAGGACCGAGCCGTCGGGTCGCACGGCCCAAAAGGCTATGCCGCGCCGGGTGGGCCGCGCCGCCCGTGCGCGCCGACGCGGCAACACCTCCGCAAGGCCGAGCGCGCGGCCGCGGCAGAGTGCCTGCAGCGGACAGAGAATGCATTTGGGCGCGCGCGGCGTGCAGACGGTCGCGCCGAGATCCATCAGCGCCTGCGCGAAATCGCCCGCGCGCCGATCGGGCACCAGCGTTTCCGCAAGCCGCCGCAGCTCGGCCTTGGCGCCCGGCAGCGGCGTCTCTACTGCGAAGAGCCGCGCCACCACGCGCTCGACATTGCCGTCGACGGCGGCGGCCTTGCGATCGAAGGCGATGGCGGCGATCGCGGCGGCGGTGTAGGCCCCGATCCCCGGCAATTCGCGCAGGCCTTCGACCGTATCCGGAAAGGCGCCGCCGTGCACCGTCATCACGGCCCGCGCGCAGGCGTGCAGATTGCGCGCGCGGGCGTAGTAGCCGAGCCCCTGCCAGGCGTGGAGCACGTCTTCGAGCGTGGCGTTGGCGAGCGCCCCGACGCTCGGAAACCGCGCCACAAAGCGGTCAAAATAAGCCCCTACCGTCGCAACGGTGGTCTGCTGCAGCATGATCTCGCTGAGCCAGACGCGATAGGGATCGGGCGCCTCGCCAGGTTTGGCGCGCCACGGGAGCGTGCGGCGATGGCGGTCGTACCAGCGGAGCAGCTGCGGCGCGATGGGCGCGGTGTCCAGGACGGCCTCGGCGGCGGTCGGGCTCATCATCGGGGTCGAGCGCGGGCCACTTGTTTATTGATTCTGGTGTGATTCGGATTCCTAGGTTTCGCGCGCGAATCTAGGAATCATCACACCAGGTCGGATTCCTTCGACGGCGGCGTGACCCGCCGCTACCATCGCATGGAGCCTGGAGCGTGGCCAGATGGCAGTAAGCGGGGACAGCGAGCGGCGGCGCGGCTGGATGCGCCCGGTGGGGCGGGAGCTGCCGCGCGTCGCGGGCCGCGTGCTGGGCAAGCGAGGCCTCGGCGAGGCGCAGCTGCTGGCGGAGTGGAACGCCGTGGTCGGAGACGAGCTCGCCGCCGAGACCCTGCCCATAAAACTGAGCTTCCCCGCGGGGGGCCGGAAGAATGGCGTGCTCAAGCTCCGGGTCACCTCCGCGGCGGCGCTCACGGTGCAGCACCGCGAGCCGCAGATCCTGGAACGCATCAACGGCTTCTTCGGCTATGGCGCGGTCGCGCGACTCGCCCTGGTGCAGGGGCCCCTGCCGGAGCAGGTCCCGACCGGGCCGCCGGCGCTCCGGCCCCTGACCCCCACCGAATCCGCGGCACTCGCCAGCCGCGTCTCGCAAGTGTCTGATCCTGGCCTCAAATCCGCGCTCGAGCGCTTGGGCGCCGCGATCTTGAGCCAGCGGCAACGCTGAACCGGCCCGCCCAGCTTGCTTTGCCGGTGCGCTGGACCTAGCATCAACATCTAGTGGTTTGGAGCATTAAATGCCGAAGATTTGGACAGTTTTGGCCACGATCGTCGTGGCTCTGGGGTTTTCTACCGCGCCCGGCTTCGCCCAGTCGGCCCCGCAGCCGACAAGCGACGACCGGATCCTCGGCCAGGCCGATGCCCCCATCACGATCTTCGAGTTCGCCTCGCTCACCTGCCCGCATTGCGCGGACTTCGACGAGCATACGCTGCCGAAGCTCAAAGCCGACTGGATCGACACCGGGAAGGCGCGCCTCATCTTCCGCGATTTTCCGCTCGACCCGGCGGCGGTGCGCGCGGCGACCCTCGCGCGTTGCGCGCCGCCGGAGCAGTTCTATGCCTTCGTGGATGCGCTGTTTCACACCCAGGCGACCTGGGCCGCAGGCGGCAAGATCGACGCGGCGCTGGGCAAGCTCGCGAAGGTCGCGGGCATGAGCGACGATCAGTTCGCCGCCTGCATGAAAGACGAGGCCGCGCAGAAGCAAGTGCTGAACTCCAGGCTCGAGGCCGAGCAACAGTACAAAGTGGAGTCGACACCCACCTTCTTCATCAACGGCGTCCGGGTCGAGGGCGCGCAGCCTTATGCCGAGTTCGAGAAAGTGCTGAACAAGGCCGCGCCCAAGTCCTGAGCGCGGACGCGGCGGCAGAGAAGAAACCACAGCGGGATTTCATAGGGACACCGTGCAGTTCTCCAAGTTGCGGTTGACCGGGTTCAAGTCGTTCGTCGACCCGACCGACCTCGTGATCGAGCCGGGTCTCACCGGCATTGTCGGACCGAACGGCTGCGGCAAATCCAACCTGGTCGAAGCCCTGCGCTGGGCGATGGGCGAGACCTCGGCCAAGCGCCTGCGCGGCGGCGAGATGGACGACGTCATCTTCGGCGGCACCGGCTCGCGTCCCGCGCGCAATGTGGCGGAGGTCGGGTTGCATCTGGACAACGCCAGCCGCACCGCGCCCGCGCTCTATAACGAGCACAGCGAGATCGAGATCGTGCGCCGGATCGAGCGCGGCACCGGCTCGGCTTACCGGATCAACGGCAGGGAGGTGCGCGCGCGGGACGTGCAGCTCCTGTTCGCCGACCTCGCGACCGGCGCGCACTCGACCGCGATGGTCAGCCAGGGCCGGATCGGCTGGATCATCGGCGCGAAGCCGATCGAGCGCCGCGCTCTCCTCGAGGAGGCCGCGGGCATCTCGGGCCTGCACGCCCGCCGGCACGAGGCCGAGCTGCGCCTCAAGGCCGCCGAAGCCAACTTGACGCGCCTCGACGACATCGTGCGCACCCAAGAAGAGCAGCTCGAGGCGCTGAAGAAACAGGCGCGCCAGGCCGGACGCTATCGCCGGCTTTCCGATCACATCCGCCGCGCCGAGGCGATGGTCCTGCACCTGCGCTGGCTCAGGGCAAACGCCGAGCTCGAGGCGGCGGTCGAGCGCCTGCATGCCGTCGAGGGGCAGGTCGGCGAGCTCACCATGGCGGCACTCGCCGCCGAGCGCGGCCGCGAGGAGGCGGCCAGCGTGCTGCCGGGCTTGCGGCAGAGCGAGGCCGCGGCGTCAGCCGAGCTGCAGCGCCTCACCCTCGCGCGCCAGACCCTGGAGGACGAGGAGCGCCGCGTCGCCGAGGCGCGCGCGGCCGCCGAGGAGCGCCTCGATCAGGTGACGCAGGACCGCGCGCGCGAGGCGACGCTTGCCGCCGACGCCCAGGCGGCCCTCGACACGTTGGGATCGGAGCGCCGGGACCTTACCTCGGCAAAGGCGGACGAAGCGACCGAGGAGGCCGCCGCTGCGGAGTCCCTGCGTCTCACCAATAGCGAGGTCGCCGCGCTCGAGGCCGAAATCGAAGTCCTGACCCAGCAAGCAGCTGCGCTCGAGGCGCGCCGCGAGGCGCTCGCGCGCGAGGAGCAGGAGATGTCGGCGCGGCGCACGCGGCTGGTGGAGCGCGGCGCCGAGCTCGATCGCCAGCGTGTGACGCTCGCGGCGGAGGCGCTGCCGAGCGGCATCCTGGAGTCCGCCACGGCGCTCGTGGTTGCCGCCGAGGCCGAAATGGCGCGTGCCAGCGCCGCCGCCGATGCCGCCGAGCAAGCCCTGCGGACTGCGGAAGCGAACGAGCAGCTGGCGCGCGCGCCGTTCGACGCCGCGCACAGCCGGCGCCAGAAGCTCGATACCGAGGCCCAGGCGCTCTCGGAATTGCTGGCGGCGACCGCGAGCCCGCATGCCGCGCCGCTCATCGACACGCTCGGGGTCGAGGCGGGCTACGAGGCGGCGCTGGGCGCGGCCTTGGGCGATGACCTCGCCGCACCCCTCGATCCCGCGGCGCCGATCCACTGGATGACCTTGCCGCCCTACGAGGCGCCGCCGGTGCTGCCGGAGGGCGTGGAGAGCCTGGCGTCGCATGTGACCGCGCCGCCGGCGCTGCGCCGCCGCCTCGGCCAGATCGGGCTGGTGCCGGACGCCGCGACCGCCGAGCGCCTGCGCGAGCGTTTGCGTCCCGGTCAGCGCCTGGTGAGCCGCGACGGCGCGCTGTGGCGCTGGGACGGCCTGACACGCGCCGCGGGCACGCCGACCTCCGCCGGCCAGCGGCTGCGCCAGCGCAACCGCCTAGCCGAGATATCGGAGCAGCTCGCCGGCGCCGCGCTCGAGGTGGAGCAGACGAGCCGCGTGCTCCAGGCCGCACGCGCGGAGGTCGTGACCGCGTCGATCGCCGCTCGGGAAGCCCGGTCCGCGGTGCAGGACACCGTGCGCATGCTCGCGGTCATGCGCGAGCGCCACGCCGTCTACGCCCAGCGCCAGGCCGAAACCGACTCGCGCCTCGCCTCGCTTAACGAGACCGCAAGCCAGGTAGCGGCGGACCTCACCGAGGCCGAGACCCGGCAGACCATCGCTCGAGAGACCCTCGCGACGCTGCAGGATCCCGCCATTGCCCGTGATCGCGTCGGCGCCTTGCGGGTGACACTCGCGGAAAAGCGCGGCCGGCAGGCGATGCAGCAGAGCGAGGTCGACCGCCTGCTGCACGCGGCAACGGCCCGCCGTACGCGCCTCGAGGCGATCGCCGTCGAGGAGCACTCATGGGGCGAGCGTGCCGAAGCCGCGGCCCGCCAGCAGGCCGCCCTGGAGGAGCGTCGGCTGGCGCTCACGGGTGAAATCGAGGCGCTCGTGCGCAAGCCCGAGGAACTGGGCCGTCAGCGCGAGGCGCTCTCGGAGTCGATCGCCCGAGCGGGCGAGAAGCGACGCCTTGCGGGCGACGGGCTCGCCGCCGCCGAGACCCGGCTGGCCGAGGTCGAGAAAGCCGCCAAGGCAGCGGAGGCAGAGCTGGCGGGCGCGCGCGAGGAGCGGGTTCGCGCCGAGGGCGTGCGCGACCAGGCCACGCATGGCTGCGACGAAGTGGCGGCCCGGGTCGCCGAGCGCCTGGGCACCACGCCCGACCGCGTTCCGGAGGTGGCGGAGATCGAGCCCGACGAGGCCTTGCCGGAGCTCGCCCACGCCGAGACCCGGCTCGAGCGCTTGGTGCGCGAGCGCGACAACATGGGGCCGGTGAACCTGGTCGCCGAGGCCGAGGCGAACGAGCTCGAGCAGCGCGTCAACAGCCTCAAGGCCGAGCGCGAGGACCTGCTTCAGGCGATCGCCAAGCTGCGCCAGGGCATCGGCGCGCTCAACCGCGAGGGCCGCGAGCGGCTGATCGCGGCTTTCGCCAAGGTGAACGAGCACTTCCAGGAGCTGTTCGTGCGGCTGTTCGGCGGCGGACGCGCGCATCTCGAGCTACGCGAGCCCGAGGAGGGCGCCGAGAGCAAGGATCCGCTGGAATCCGGCCTCGAGATCATGGCGAGCCCGCCCGGCAAGCGCCTGCAGAGCCTGTCCCTGCTCTCCGGCGGCGAGCAGGCGCTCACGGCCTTGGCGCTGCTTTTCGCGGTGTTCCTCACCAACCCCGCGCCGATCTGCGTGCTCGACGAGGTGGACGCGCCGCTCGACGACGCCAACGTCGACCGCTTCTGCCGGCTGGTCGAGGAGATCGCCCAGAGCGCGCTCACGCGCTTCCTGATCATCACGCACCACCGCATCACCATGGCACGCATGGATCGGCTGTTCGGGGTCACCATGGCCGAGCGCGGCATCTCGCAGCTCGTCTCGGTCGACCTGCAGGCGGCGGAGCAGCTGCGGCAGACCGCCTGAGGATCTTTTTTGGTTTAAGCCAAGCAGTTCCCCCTCACCCTGCCCTCTCCCCTCGGGGAGAGGGTTGCGCGGCCTTAGCGAGCGAAAGCGACCCCCGGGTCGCAGCCCGGGGGTCGGTGAGGGGGATCTTTCCCATGGCTCAGGCGTATAGAGCCAGCTACCAAGCCGCAAGCCGCGACCTTGCGAACCTTGACAGTGGGGTTACCCGACACCTAAGGTGCGCGCCGTTTCGGCGCTCCCGGCGCTCGGAACAGGGGGCGATTTGCACCGGCAAAAGGCGGTCGCGATGACCGAGCCCGAGCGGCCCGATCCCCTCGCTGCGCTGGGAGAGCGTCTCGAGAGGGCGCGACGCGCGCGAGAAGGCGGGCGGCGCGCCATCGAAGGGGGTACGGATCCGTCGTCCCGGGCGGCGATGGGTCAGGGCTTCCGCATCGGCATCGAGCTGGTGGTTGCGGTCTTTTTCGGCGTCGCCCTCGGGTGGGCGATCGATCGCTGGTTCGGGACGCGGCCCTGGGGGCTGCTGGTGTTTCTCTTCCTCGGCATCGGCGCGGGCATGACCAACGTCTACCGCGTCGTCAAAGGCCTCGGAATGACGGTGGGATACAAGGGCGACGGGCGCGGCGGCTCCGAGCCCGGCAAAGGCGAGCGCGGCAAGAGCGGCTGGGACGACGACGAGGACTGACGTGGCGGCACCGGAAGCAAGCCCACTCCATCAATTCAGCATCGAGCGCATCGCCGAGATTCACATCGGGCGCCTCGATCTCTCCTATACGAACTCCTCGCTGCTCATGACCATCGCGGCCGTGCTGATCACGGTGCTGATGGTCGCGGCCACGCGGAACGCGGCGCTGGTGCCGGGCCGGCTGCAGTCGCTCGCGGAGATGCTGTACGACTTCGTCGCCAAGATGGTCGACGACAACGTCGGCGAGGAAGGCCGGCAGTACTTCCCGTTCCTCTTCACGCTCTTCATGTTCATCCTGTTCGGCAATCTGCTGGGCATGATCCCGTACAGCTTCACCTTCACCAGCCACATCGTGGTGACCTTCGCGCTGGCGGCGACGGTGTTCATCGGCGTGACGCTGATCGGCATCGCCCGGCACGGCTTCCACTTCCTGAGCCTGTTCGTACCGCACGGCGTGCCCAAGGTGCTGCTGCTGCTGCTGGTGCCGATCGAGCTCTTGTCTTATTGCATCCGCCCCTTCACGCTGTCGGTCCGGCTCTTCGCCAACATGGTCGCGGGTCACACGATGTTGGTGATTTTCGCGGGCTTCGTGGCGCCGCTCGGGATTTTCTTCTTTGCGCCGATCGTGATGGACGCCGCGTTCGAGTTGCTCGAATTCCTGGTGGCGGTGCTGCAGGCCTACGTCTTCACAATCCTGTCGTGCCTTTATCTGCGCGACGCCATCCATCTTCACTGACCCTGCCAAACTAGAGAGGACTCACCCCCATGGATCTCGCATCGGCCAAAATGATCGGCGCCGGCCTCGCCTGCATCGCGCTGGTGGGCGCGGGCATCGGCATCGGCAACGTGTTCAGCTCGCTCATCAGCTCGCTCGCCCGCAATCCCTCCGCTCAGGTGACCACCTGGGCGTTCCTGGGCTTCGCGCTCGCGGAGGCGACCGGCCTCTTCGGCCTGCTGATCGCGTTCATGATCCTGTTCGCGTTCTGAGCACGCCCTAAGCCAGTCCAGTCCGGCCCCGCGCGATGCCGCAGCTCGACTTCTCGACCTTCCCGTCCCAGCTCTTCTGGCTGGCGGTGATCTTCGTGCTGCTCTACCTGCTGATGGCGCGGGTGGCGCTCCCGAGGGTGAGTGCGATGATCGTGGCGCGCCGGGCTCGCATCGACGGCGATCTCGAGCGCGCGGCGCAGATGAAGGCCGAGGCCGAGGCGGTGATGGCCGCCTATGACCGCTCGCTCGCGGACGCGCGCGCCCAGGCCCAGACGACGCTCAAGGAGGCCATGGACCGGTTCGGCGCCGAGGCTGCGGAACGCCAGCGGCAGGCCGCCGCGACGCTGAGCGCGGAAACCTCCGCCGCCGAGAAGCGGATCGCGGAGGCGAAGGCCCAGGCGCTCGCGGGCCTGCGCGCCGTCTCGATCGATGTGGCGCGCACGGCCACCTGCAAGCTCGTCGGCCTCGACGTCGACGAGGGCAGCGCCGCTGCCGCGGTCGATCGCGTCATGAAAGAGCGCGCCTGATGATCCGCGAGCTTTTCCACGATCCGGAGCTCGCGGTCGCGATCGCATTCGTGATCGCGATCGTGCTGGTGTCGAGGCGAGTCTGGCAGACGCTTGCGGACATGCTCGACGCGCGCGCCGCCAAGATCAAAGCCGAGCTCGACGAGGCGCAGAAGCTCAAGGACGACGCGCAGAAGACGCTGGGCCAGTTTCAGCGCAAGCAGCGGGACGCCCTCCAGGAAGCGGAGGCGATCGTCGCCCACGCGCGCGAGGAAGCCGCCCGGCTCGCCGAGCGCGCCAAGCGCGAGCTCGAGGCCGCCGTCGAGCGCCGCCAGCGCCTCGCCGTCGAGAAGATCGCGCTCGCGGAAGCGAAGGCGCTCGCCGAGGTCCGCAACGCCGCCGTCGATATCGCGATGGGCGCGGCCCGGCGGGTGATCGCGGAGCGCCTGGGCGACGCCCAAGGCCAGGCCTTGGTCGATCGGGCGATCGCGGAGCTGCCGCAGCGGCTCAATTAGCCCCGGCGCGGGAGCCGATCAACGCTCCTGATTTTCCTGTAAGAGCCCGAGTTTACGTCCCAGCCATTTCGTAGTCGGCGCCTGTATCAGGATCGTCATGAGAATGGCGACGAAGGTTACGGACGCGATCACGCGAGCACCAGGCGCGTTCATGCCGACCAACAAGCCCGCGAGCGCCGCCGGGATGACGCCGGTTTCGCGGGTCCAGCACATGAACAGGATCTCGCCGAAGGTCCATTGCGCGCGCCGATCCGGTAGCGCACAGACGAACACCGTCATCGGTCGTGCGATCAGCATGAAAATGGTCACGACGACAATGCCGCCGAGCAGGTATTGATTCATGAGGCTGAAATCGACCTGGGAACCGAGCAGGAGAAAGATGAACAACCGCATGATGAACGCGTTAGTCGTCACATAGTCGTCGAGTTCTTGCTGCTCCCGCTCATCCATTTTGAATCCGAACGAGTCCTTGTTTCCGATCACCATGCCAAAGACGAAAACCGCCATGAACCCGCTGGAATGCAGGCCATCGGCCACGAAATAGGCGCCGA
>JGI12269J14319_10003032_pt1 | contig 15963 bp, 22 predicted proteins | sample PeaSoiSIISIP2007_FD_14319 | JGI IMG/M metagenome (IMG submission 14319) | reverse complement strand
GCCGGTCGTGGGTTCGAGTCCCATCCGCCCCACGTAACATTCTGTGAATAAATGATCGAAAAAATCTCGCTGGCATGCAGCCGCACACAGGGGCCAGCGGCCCTGACGAGGAGCTTCTGTGGCTGCTTAGGTTAGCCGATCCAGTTCACCTGGATGATGACCACGCGTTCGCCGCGGACATCGGTGAGGTAGGCGAGCATCAACGGGCCTCGCTGGACGGTGCGCAGCCCCGGCGGCTCACCTGTGAATTCCCGCCCGTCGAAGAAGATCATCGATTCGCGGACGGTCAGTTCCTCGGCTACCTGACGGACCGCTGCCAGGGCGGCAGGTGGCAGCCCGTCGAGCAGGTCATCGGTGACGGGTTCCCAGTGCCAGTCAGCCACCCGCGACCTCGCGGTAGGCCGCCTGTACGATCTCGGCGGCTTCCCGAACTGCCAGGTCCCGGACAGCGGGGTCAGGGTCGGCGAGGGCTCGTTCGGCGGCGTGGAGCCGGGCGGCGACCGAGGGCCGCCGCTCGATGGCGATGGCGGCGCCCCAGCGCTGGTAGAAGTGGCGGATGGGGAAGACACTGTCCTCGTCGCCAGCTTGGGTGAAGGCGTCCTGGATTTCCTGGAAGAACTCCGGCAGCCGCGACGGCGCGACCGTGGCGACCGCCTGGCGCAGAGCGGGGAGCGACAGGGCGGGCATCGGAATCAACGGCTCGTCATCCTGTGGGTACTCAGCAGTCATCCCAGCCCGCCTCCTCTCACGTCCAGCAACAGAATAAACCGTGCCAGGCCTTGAGGCGGTAGCCGTTAAGATCGCGGCAGATGCGAGAGGCCATCCGTGGCATTTGCGGGACAGTCATCTCCACCACTGACTCGCCCACAGCAAAACGCACAGGTCAGAGTACATTTCCCAAGACGACGGCAACGGTCTGTAAAACCGTCGACTCGGCCTAGCAGGTGGGGTAGAGCTAGCGAGATCAGGCTACTCGGCGGCTGGGTCTGGTGGCTCATCGCCGAGGAGCCAGCGCGCGCCTTGGCCGAGTTCGGCGGCGGCGTCCTGCGGGTTGTATAGAGCGCACCGGCGGAGCGAAAGGCAGCCGCAGCCGATGCAGCTGTTCAAGGTTGTGGACAGCCGCTGCAGTTCGGCGATCTTCGCATCGATTCTGGCCTGCCATGCCCGCGCGGCGCGGCTCCACTGTGCCCTGGTGGGGGCCTGGCCGGCAGGAAGCAGCGCCAGGCTTTCGCTGATCTCCCGCAGTTCTAGGCCGAGTTGGCGGCCCGCCCTGATGAATGCCACCCGGCGCAGCGCGTGTCGCGGGTAGCGGCGCTGGTTGCCGGCGGTCCTAGTGGCGGTGATCAGGCCCAGGCCCTCGTAGAACCGCAGTGCCGAGTGGGCGACGCCGCTGCGCGCGGAGAGTTCGGAGATGGTGAGGAAGCTGGGCTGGGCCGACGGAGATGGCACGGCCGCCAGCATAGGGGTAGCGGCTTGACTTGAAGTGCACTTTAAGTTGCAAGCTTTTGAGCATGAGGGATGAAGTTGTGAAAGAGCGGCTCTCTTTCGCTGATCTGCCGGGCCTGATGGACATGATGAGCGGCGACGAGAAGCACGACCACTCCGCCGCCTCCACGCTTGACGTGCTGTGGGTTCTGTATGACCAGGTGCTGCGTATCAGCCCAGATAGCGTGGCGGACGACGACCGGGACCGCTTCCTGCTGTCCAAGGGCCACGCACCTAAGGCGTTTTACGCAGTGCTCGCCGCCAAGGGTTTCATCGATCTCGCTGAGCTGCCGGGATTCGGCACCTTCGGGTCGATACTCGGGCACCATCCCGACCGTAACCTGATCACCGGCGTGGAGATCGCCAGCGGCTCCCTCGGCCACGGGCTGCCAATCGGTGTCGGCGTGGCCCTCGGGCTGCGCGCCCGAGGCGAGGAGGCGTCCAGGGTCTTCGTTCTTGTCGGCGACGGTGAGCTTGATGAAGGCTCCAACCATGAGGCGATCGCGTTTGCCGGCGCAGTGGGCCTGGATCGGCTGGCCGTAATCGCAGTGGACAACTCAAGCTCGACCTACGGCTGGTCAGGCGGCGTGGAGACCCGGTTCAGCCGGGAAGGCTGGTCGGCCGCCCGGGTCAACGGCCGGGACCACCAGGCGCTGGCCCAGGCGCTCAGCGCTGCCCATCCCGGCGTGCCGCGGCTCGTCGTGGCCGTGATCGATCCGAGCTGACTAACCGAGGGAACGCATGACGATGGACACGATGCGGGACCGCTTTATCCGGGTCACCAGCGAATTGCTTGACAGCGACCCCCGGGTGGCCGTGGTGCTGGCCGACATCGGCGCGAGTTCCTTCGAGCCTGCCAGGCAGCGGCACCCGGATAGGGTCATCAACCTGGGCATCCGCGAGCAGTTGCTCATCGGCGTGACGAGCGGCCTGGCGCTGTCCGGCCTGCGCCCGGTCGCGCACACGTTTGCCCCGTTCCTGGTGGAGCGGCCATTCGAGCAGATCAAGCTCGACATCGTGCACCAGGGGGTCGGCGCGGTCCTGGTCAGCGCGGGCGGGTCCTTCGACTATCCGTTCTACGGCCGGACTCACCAGGCACCGGGCGATGTCGCACTGCTTGACACGCTGCCCGGCTGGACCGTGCACGTGCCCGGCCATCCGGATGAGGCGGAGGCTCAACTGCGCGCTGCCGTGACGGCGGACGGCCCGGTCTACCTGCGGTTGTCGGTCCCGGCGAACGCGGTGCCGTTCCCGGTGCGCGCCGGCGAACTCGCGGTGCTGCGCACCGGCAGCGCGGGCACGGTGCTTGCGGTCGGGCCGATGGCCGACGCCGTGCTCGCCGCGACCGCGGGCCTGGACGTGACCGTCCTTTACGCGACGACCATCAGGCCGTTTGACGCGCATACGCTGCGGGCCACGCTGAGCAACCCGGACGTGGTGCTGGTCGAGCCGTACCTGACAGGCACCTCGGTGCCGTTCGTCGCCGAGGCGCTGAGGGACATCCCGCACCGAGTGCTCGCGCTCGGCGTCGGGCGACAGGAACTGCGCAGCTACGGCACCCCGGCCGAGCACATAGCAGCCCACAGCCTAGACGCGGTCAGCCTGCGAGCGCGGATAGCTGACTTCCTTTCGGCGAAGCCTCTGGTTCGAAAGCAATGAGTCTCCACACAAGGTCTTTTCGGAACCCGGGCCCAAGCCTGGCTGATGGCTGGGACGACTGTCCGGGAGAGCGTGACGCTTGCCGGGCGGGCGGAGCGGGCACGGATCGCCCGCGCGTTCGTGGGTGGGGTGCTCGGTCCTGGGCACCCGTGCGGGGATGACGCCGGCCTGCTGGTGAGCGATTCTCAACTGGTGACCAGCGTTCGGCACAGCGGCTCCTCGGTCCTGACCGCGACCGTGGCGGCCAGGGACAAGGACGTCCGGGTGGAAGTTGACTGGCACTGGTAAGAACTGCTGGAAAGCAGGACGGTGCGGTGGACTATGGTCCCTCGATCGTGTCACGACAGGGCAGCTCGCTACGTGGGTCCGATCACCGTCGCCGGAGGCGCGCAGTAAGTGTCCTGGACGGCTTGAGGCAGACGCTTGTTCCCGATGTCCTGACCCGGCCATGGCTGCGTGGGATAACGCCTTCGTCAGGCCGATCTGTCCTGCCTTGTCCAGCGCTGCCGCGAACTTGTCCAGGGCAGTAGCGAGCTGCGGTGCAGCATGATGACAAGGGTCCCCAGCAGTTCCAGGTCGGCCTCGCCCGGAGCGTCCGTGCGCGAGGCGGGCAGGACGACCTTCCACCGTGCGCATCGTTGCCGGGGAGCGGCTTGACGAGGTCTGCGGGCGATGCGGCCGTATCGGCCAGCTTCACCTCGACGTCGATCACCGAGCTGAGCAGAACGGGATCGTCGGCTGCGAGCTCGGCTAGCACGATCTGGGCGGTGGCGCAGAGTTCTTCCGTCGCGGTGACCGCGGCGCGGTCGTTGCGGCAGCGGAACCGCCACTGCTGCCCCAGGCACCTGATCGGAGCAGCGTCACTCGACTGCAGTCGTGGCGTTGTCGAACGCGCCGACAAGCAGGTTCTGCTGGGGCGCTGGTTGATCAGCGAACGTCGTGAGCGTCTCGCGTGTTGGTGTTGTCGACGGCGCGGGTGGCGGCCCAGCTGGCAAGTAGTTTGAGTCCGTCGGCCGCAGGGGTGTCAGGGTCAGCGGTGTAGAGGTTGAGGCGCAAGTCGGGCTCGGAGGGGAGCTCCATGGCCTCGAAGTTGAGGTCGAGCTCGCCGACGGCGGGATGGCGGAGTCGTTTGCGACCGCTGCGGTGGAATTTGACGTTGTGCGAGGCCCATTGCTGGCGGAACAGCTCGCTCTGGGTGGAGAGTTCGCCGACGAGGGTGATGAGGTCCTTGTCGTGAGGGTTGCGTCCTGCTTCGAGTCGGAGCATGGCGGCGGCGTCGGTGGCCATGCGGTCGTAGTCGACGAAGAACTCTCGGGCGGCCGGGTCGAGGTAGATGAACCTGGTGGTGTTGCCGGCGCGTTTGGCTGTCGCGCCGGCGACGGCGGAGTCCAGGACCGGCGAGTAGAGCGCGCGGGCGAGCGGGTTCATGGCGAGGATGTCGTGCCGGGCGTTGCGGATCCAGGCCGGCGCTTCGGTGATCGCGTCGAGAACCTGCTGGATGACTGGGCGAACCGTGGTTGGGCTGGGTCGGGCGCGGCGCGTCGCGGTTGGACCGGCGGAGCGGGCTAGGGCCCACAAGTGCTCGCGCTCGGCCTCGTCGAGTTGCAGTGCGTTCGCAACACCGTCGAGTACCGCCTCGGAGGCGCCCGCGAGGTCGCCGCGTTCCATCCGGATGTAGTAGTCGATGCTGACCCCCGCGAGTAGCGCGACCTCTTCTCGGCGCAGGCCCTTGACCCGGCGGTTGCCGCCGTAGGCGGGCAGGCCGGCCTGGTCGGGGGTGATCCGTGCCCGCCGGGAGGCGAGGAACTCGCGGACCTGTGCTCGGTTGTCCATGACTCCAAGGTAGGTGACCGAGCTGCAGCCAGGGAGGTACCGCCGTTACCTGTAAGAGCAGACACTCCCACGGGCGCGCGCACGCGGGTTGACTGGTTCTCGTGAGCATAGCCACCGAGACAGGCGCACGCACCAATTGGCACAGCCACGTCAACGGGCAGCTGCTTGTATGCACTGACGGCATCGGGCTGGTCGGCACCCGCGACGGGAAGACCGTCGTGCTGCGCGCCGGTGAGAGCGTGTGGACCCCGGCGGACGAGGAGCATTTCCACGGCGGCACCGCCGAGAACATGATGTGCCATTACGCGATCCTCGACGCCTCCGGCGACGGCGAGGCCACGACCTGGCTCGAGCCNGTCACCGACGAGCAGTACCTGTCCGCGCACCGCACGGCGGGGGTGTAGTCGATGGCNATCAGCGCTGCCGCGAAGAGCAACCACGACCAGCTGTTCGGCGATCGNGTCTCCACTTTGGCGCAGTCCGACCCCGAGCTGATCGAGTACTTCGACAACTTCGCCTTCGACGAGGTGTACGCCGACGCCGGGCGGTTGGACGAGACGCTCGACCTGCACACCCGGCTCATGGTGCAGCTGGCCGCGATCCTGGCCACCGGCGGGCTCGCAGAGTTCCGCGTCGTGGGCGCCGCAGCGGTGGCCAACGGCGGGGTGAGCCCGGTCGAGTTGAAGGAGATCGTCTACCAGTCCGTCGCCTACGTCGGCATGGCCCGCGTGTTCGACTACTTGCACGCGGTCAATGATGTCCTCACCGAGGCAGGGGTCGAGCTGCCTCTGCCCAGGCAGTCGGCGTCCACGCCACAGACGCGCCTGGAGCACGGCAAGGCGGTGCAGGGCCGCATTGTCGGCGACGACGCGGTGGCCGCTCGCCTCACGGACACCCCGGCGGATGAGGTGCACTTCCAGCGTTACCTGGCCGCTAACTGCTTCGGCGACACCGTCGGGCGCGGCGGCATCGACCTGGAGGTGCGCGAGCTGCTCACGTTCTCGATGCTCGTCGCCCTGGGCGGTGCCGACGCTCAGGTGCGCGGGCACGTCAACGGGAACCTCAGGGTCGGCAACACCCGCGCGAGGCTGCTCGCCGTGCTGACCGTGCTCGTGCCCTTCATCGGCTACCCCCGCACCCTCAACGGCCTCGCCGCACTCAACGACATCACCGGCAGCTGAATATGAACAACGAGGAGAACGACATGGAATACCGGTTGCTGGGCCGGACCGGGGTATCGGTGAGCCCGCTGTGCCTGGGGGCGATGATGTTCGGGCCGTGGGGCAACGACGACCGCGCCGACGCGATCCGCGTCATTCACCGTGCCCTCGATGCCGGGATCAACTTCGTCGACACCGCCGACGTGTACTCCGGCGGTGTGTCGGAGGAGATCGTCGGCGAGGCCCTGCAGGGGCGCCGCGACGATGTCGTGCTGGCGACGAAGTTCTTCATGCCGATGGACGACCGGCCCAACCACAGTGGCGGCTCGCGGAGATGGATCATCCAGGAGGTTGAGGCCTCACTGCGTCTTTACCAGGTACACCGCCCGAGCGCGACGACGGATGTCGAGGAGACCCTCGGTGCGCTGACCGATCTCGTGCGCCAGGGCAAGGTCCGCTACATCGGATCGTCCTCCTACTCGGCCAGCCAGATCGTCGAGGCGCAATGGACGTCCCGCGAGCGGAACCTGGCACGGTTCGTCACCGAGCAGCCCCCGTACTCGATCCTGGTCCGCGGTATCGAGGAAGACGTGCTCCCAACGGTGCAGCGCTACGGCATGGGAACCCTCGTGTACAGCCCGCTGTCCGGTGGCTGGCTCACCGGCCGGTGGCGCAAGGACGCCCCCGGTACGCCCGCGTCGGCTGCACGTCCGGGTGCCCGGTTCGACATGAGCACCCCGGCGAACCAACGCAAACTGGATGTAGTCGAAGAGCTTGCGCTACTGGCCGAGCGGTCAGGAATAACGATGATCGAACTCGCACTGGCATGGGCGATCAACCACCCGGGCGTCACCTCGGCGATCATCGGCCCGCGGACCATGGAACAACTCGAGTCACAGCTCCCATCGGTGCGCGTCACGCTGGACACCGAGATCCTGGACCGCATCGATGAGCTCGTAGCGCCAGGCGTAACGCTGAACGCGGACGACAACAGCTACGGCGAGACCGAACTGACGCCGCAGGCCCGCCGGCGGTAGACATCCGGACGAGCACGTCATCGGCCAGGAATGCGGCAAGGCCGAGGCAGGAGGNATTTGATGAGTAAGACAGTTTGGCTGATNACCGGTGCTGGACGCGGCATGGGAACAGACATCGCCAAGGCNGCTTTGGCCGCTGGTCACGCGGTAGTCGCCACGGGCCGCGATCCTGAGCGGGTCGCGGCCGCGATCGGAGCCCATGACGACTTGCTAGCCGTCAAGCTCGACGTCACCAACCCCGACGATGCCACGGCCGCCGCTCAGGCGGCGGTCGACAGGTTCGGCCGGGTTGACGTTCTGGTCAACAATGCGGGCAACTTCATCGCGGGATTCTTCGAGGAGATCAGCCCGGACGACTTCAGGGCGCAGGTCGAGACGAATCTTTTCGGCCCGTTGAACGTCACCCGAGCTGTGCTGCCCGTCATGCGTCAGCAGCGCTCCGGTCTGGTCATCGCGATCTCCTCGACCGGCGGCATCGTTGGTCAGGAATTCTGCTCCGCATACTCGGCCTCGAAGTTCGGCATCGAAGGCTGGATTGAATCGCTGGCACCGGAGGTAGCGCCTTTCGGCATCCACACGATGGTCGTAGAGCCTGGCTTCTTCCGCACCGATCTGCTTACGCCGGAGTCGACCANGTACGCCGAGCCCTCGATCGAGGACTACGCGCAGCGCACCACGCAGACGGTCGCCAACTGGACCAGCATGAACGGCAAGCAGGGCGGCGATCCGGCGAAGCTTGCCGACGCGCTAATCAAGCTGGTCAGCCAGGATGAGGCACCGGTCCGCTGGGTCGCCGGCGCTGATGCAGTCCAGACGGTCAGAAACAAGGGCCGGGACTTGATCGCGCAGGCCGACGCCTATCGAGACCTCTCATCCTCACTCGCCCATGACGACGACTGACCCATTCTGGGTGACGCCGTCGACGCGAGCGGGCAAGACCACACCGCGGCGGTAACTCGCTGGGTCCTCACTAAGTTCGGAGGAGTATCACCATGGCATACGAAGTACCAAACATCGCCCTGAACAACGGCGTCGAGATGCCCTCGATCGGCCTCGGCGTCTTCCAGACACCGCCCGACGAGACGCGCAGCGCGGTCGCGGCCGCGCTCGACACCGGCTACCGCCACATTGACACGGCCGCCGCATACGGCAACGAGCGCGAGGTTGGCGAAGCGGTGCACGCGTCGAAGGGTGGTCGTGCGGTGGTCTTCCTGGAGACCAAGATCTGGATCAGCGACTATGGATATGACGAGACGCTGCACGCCTTCGACAAGAGCGCCGGCAAGCTCGGCGTCGACCAGATCGACCTACTGATCTTGCACCAGGCGCTGCCGTCCGAATTCGACAAGACGCTTGAGGCTTACCGAGCGCTGGAGACGTTGCTCAAGGACGGCAAGGTCCGCGCCATCGGCGTCAGCAACTTCATGGTCGAGCACCTCACGAACCTGCTTGATGAGGCCGAGGTCGTCCCCGCCGTCAACCAGATCGAGCTGCACCCCTACTTCCAGCAGCCCGAGGTGCAGGCGTTCAACGCCGAGCACGGCACCGTGACCCAAGCCTGGTCACCGATCGGCGGCATCACCTTCTACCGCGAGGGCGAGCACACCAGCACCCTGGAAGACCCGACAATCGTCAAGATCGCCGAGTCCCACTCCAAGAGTCCCGCGCAGGTCATGCTGCGCTGGCACCTGCAGGAGGGACGTTCGGTCATCCCGAAGTCAACCAAGCCCCACCGCATCGCTGAGAACTTCGACGTGTTCGACTTCGAGCTCACCACGGACGAGGTCGCGGCCATCGACGGGCTCGATACCGGCAAGCGCGGCGGTCCCGAGCCGGACGCCATCACCCTTGACAGCTTCGGCCGAGAGATCCCGGAGGCCTGACCCTAAATGACCAGCAACAGCACACCGGCCAAGGTCGCCGTCGTCACCGGCGCATCGTCCGGCATCGGCGCGGCAACCGCCCGCGCCCTGGCAGCAGACGGCTACCGCGTCGCTCTGCTGGCTCGCAGGCTCGATCGCATCACCACTCTCGCGGACGAACTGGGCAACGGGTCCATCGCCATCGAAGCGGACGTCACTGATCGCGACAGCATCGTTGCTGCCGCCGACCGCGTTCGCCAAGAGCTCGGCACCGCCGATGCCCTGATCAACAACGCTGGGGTGATGCTGCTCGGTCCGTTCGACTCCGATCAGCGTGAGGACTACCGGCAGATGATCGAGGTCAACCTGCTCGGTGCGATCACCACCACCGAGGTGTTCCTCGACCAGCTCGAGGACGGCGGCGGCGACATCATCAACATTTCGTCGGTCGCCGGGCGAACTGCCCGATCCGGTAACGGCGTCTACGCAGCTACCAAGTGGGGCATCAACGGCTGGTCCGAGTCACTGCGGCAGGAACTGCTGCCCGACGTCCGCGTGACGCTCGTCGAGCCAGGTGTCGTGGCCACCGAGCTGCCGAACCACATCACCCACGCCGACACCAAACAGGGAGTCCAGCAGCTCTACGACAAGGCCGAGGTCACCGCTGCAGACGTCGCCGAGATCATCGCGTTCATCCTCAGCCGTCCGCGCCGCCTGGCAATCAACGAGATCCTGTTGCGGCCAGCCGGGCAACAGTGACGCGCCGCAGGCTGTTGACGAACCGAGAGGACGACGCAGGCACAACCGAACCGGCGCGGCGAGGGCGGTCAGCTACGCGCGGAGATCGTCACGGCCGCTCGCGAGTTGATCGAAGAGACGGGCTCGGCCGAAGAGGTGACCCTGCGCGCGGTCGCGCGGCGGGTCGGCATCGCCGCGCAGTCGATCTACGGGCATTTCGCTGGCCCGGAGCAGATAGTTCGCGCGGTCATCGCGGAAACATTCGAAGAGTTCCTGCGCCATCTGCAGGCCGCCCGCGCCGGCATAGACGACCCCCGCGCTCGGCTGCTGGCCGCTTGCCAGGGGTATCTGACTTTCGGCGCTGAACATCCAAATCTGTATGCGCTTCAGTTCGCCCGTAACCCAGCCCCTCAAGGCGTACGCGGGAAACAGGCTCCCGATCTACGTCTTCACGAAAACGGCGGTGAAGGTGTCGACCGCCTGATCGGAGCCGAGTCTTTCGAGCTGCTCGTGCATGACGTCGCTGCCGCCACCGCGGTCGGGGCATCACAGTCCAAGGATCCCTTCGTCACCGCCACCGCGATCTGGGTCGCCTTGCACGGTCTAGTCCTGCTGCGCGCCGACGCGCCGCAATTCCCGTGGCCCGACAGGACACAGCTCGAGGACGCGCTCCTGGGGCGCCTTGCCCTCCTCGAGCCCAACCCGGTGTGAGCGACGGCCTTCCCCAGTGCCCGCGCCATCCGCGCCATCCGCGCCATCCGCGCCATCCGCGCCATCCGCGGCGTCCCGCACGTGGCCGCCGACGCCGACGGGTCCAAGGCATGGCACTGGCACTGGTCGCCTACGGCCCACGGCGAACTCCGGGCGAGCGGCGGCACCAGCTCCTCCACCCCCCTGCAGGTTGAGCCTAGATTGAATGAAAGGTCCATACGACTGCATCGACGGGCAGGCTGACGCCGCCAACAAGCGGATCACCGACGCCCTCGGCGTCCAAGACACCCGGCCCGAGCCCGAACGCGGTGACGAGGGGGATGACGATAGCGAGCGGGCATCCTGAAATGCCAGGTTAGAGGCAAGAAGCCGGGCGGACGGTCAGCGTAACCGCTCCCACCGGCCCCGTCCGTGGCTTTTTCCGGCCCCGTCCGTGGCCTAAGCCCGGTGCGCACGGACATATAGCGGACGGCGGCGTCCCGGGACGGAGCCTCGAACGGCGTATGCGCTGTTCAGCGGCATGGCCCTCGGTTAGGAGCGACGGGCTGTAAAACGGTCGGCTCCGTGACCGACGAGCTCGCTCGCGCGGATGCAGGCCGGGCGCTGTTGGCGATGTTACGTACAGTAGCAGGACAAAGGGATCGGGCGCCGCGGCCGTGGACCGGTTCGTGGACCGAGTCATCGGTGCAAGCAGTGCAATCAGGGCCATTGGCGGCACGGCTCCGTGGTATCCGTGCAGGTAGTGCATATGATGCACGGGGTCGTACTTCTCATAATCCGCCGGTCGTGGGTTCGAGCCCCACCCGCCCCACCGCCTGACTTGCGGCAACATACCGGACGGCCCGGCTGGCAGCCAGCCGGAGGGGCCGGATGTGAACAAAATGTGCACAGCCGCGCAGGTGACGTTCACAGCGCACCGTCCTCGCCCAGCACGTACGCCGCGGTCTAGCTGCCGCCCGGTCCTTTCCGGCCGTCACTGCATCGCCTGCCAGTGCGCCCGGATGGCCCGGTTCAGCGCGTCTACGGTGGCCCCGGTCAGCACGTCCCCAGCGCTGGTGATCGCGCACCAGGTGCCGCCATCGGCACTGAAACCGTGGTAGCCGCCTCCGGCCCATGCCAGCTCCAGCTCCGCCAGCGCCCGGTCCTCGTCAACGCCGGACATCCCGCGCCGCTGACCCCCGGCCGGCGCTGCCCTGCCCGTCGTCATCGTGATCGTCTCCCTGGCCGGGGCCACCTGGCCGGGGCCACCTGGCCGGGATGCCCGGGCTCACCGCTGATTGCCATGCGGACATCACACCGCCGGGCAGCCAGCCGCCGCGACGTCGTTAGGGGCGTCTAAGCGGCGTCCAAGGGGGCGTCAAAAGGACGTCAAAATATCCCCGATTGGGCGTACCGTGGTAGCTATGAGCGAGCCGAACACATCCCTGCGGGCCGTGCGGCAGTCCATGCGGATGTCTCAGGACGAGCTGGCCCGTGCCATCCGGGAGGCAGGCCAGCGGGCCGGTGAGCCCAACACGTGCACCAAGCGGCTGATCCAGCGATGGGAGGCAGGGCTCGTGACCATGCCGCGCGGTGCCTACGCCCGGGCGCTGGAATACGTCACCGGGCAGCCGGTCGAGAACCTGGGCTTCAGGCCAGCCGACGAGACGTACGGCCTGGACCGCGGCCGGGCGATGGACACGGGCGGCGGCGCGTGGATTCCCCTGGAGGACCCGAAGGCGAAAGGCCCGCTCACCGGCATCTGGCTCAGCCGTTACGAGTATGAAAGCTCAAGCCGCGGCGGCACGTTCGTCGACGAGCACTACGTGGTGGTCATCCAGCACGGGGCCAGGCTGCAGGTGCGGTCAGTGCCCGCGTCCGCGTCCCGGCTGATGATGGACCTGACCGTCAACGGCCAGGTGGTCACCGGCACGTGGACCGAGCAGACCAGCCCCGCCGGCTACTACCAGGGCGGCGTCTATCATGGCGCCATCCAGCTCCTGCTCGACCCGACCGGCCACCGGATGACCGGCCGGTGGGTCGGGTTCGGCAGGGATTTCGACCTGAACGACGGCCCGTGGACGCTGCAGCTCGTCTCGGCCGACACCGGCAAGGCGGCACTGGAGCGGTACGACCGGGTACCAGAGCCGGCCTGATGCCGTGCTTATGTCAACGGGAGGCTGGGTGCTGCCCGCCTGCGCGCAGCAGGTGTATGGAGTACGAAATGTCGCGCTCTTCGGCGTTCATGCTGGCGTCCCGGAGCCTGCCTGAACCGGCTAGCTGGCTTCCAGCACGGCCAGGTCGCGGACCGCGAACCGGTAGTGCTCGATCTCCTCGTCCATCACGACGCTGATGCAGTCGATCACGGTGCGCTCCTCGTCCGGGTAACCGGGAGCGGGTGAGCGCTGGCATAGCCGTCCCAGGCTGTCGTCGGTCAGGTCGGCCACGATGCGCCGCATCACGGCCATCCGGTCGGCGCGGGCGGCCAGGATCTCGGCGTAGCCGGGCCGCGCGGTCAGGTCGATGCCAAGCGCGGCCGCGTCCGCTGGCGGATACCAGCTCTGCGGGAGGCCGAGCGGGTGGTAGGGCATTTCCTCGTCCAGCACTGTCCGGCTGGCCCATGCGTCGGTGATGAAGACCAGATGGCGCAGTGTCTGCGCGAATGACCACTCCTCGTTGACCTGCTGAGTCAGCGCTGCCGCGGGCAGCCGCCCGGCTCGCTCGATTACCTGCGCCCACAGCCGCTCGATGGTGTCCCACATCGCGCGAACGTCGTCGGCCGTCTGGCCCTCGCGGAACTGCACTCGCTCCGGGTGCCGACGGTCCAGCTCGGCGCTGACGAAATCGCTCACGTCAACGCCGTTAACCGTGACATTGCTGAGGTAACCGGAAATGCTCACGTTCGTCAGCCAGCAGTCCCTGATCGTGACGCCGGTCAGGTCACAGTCGGTGAACCGGGCTCCGCGCAGGTCAGCGACGTCGAACCGAGCGCCCCGGAACTCCTCGCTGCCGCCGCCCTCACCGGCGTAGAACCGATGCGGTCCGAACTGCGCCTCCAGGGGTTCATCTGGGGAGGCGGGGGCCGGGTTGGCCGGATCGCTGGCTGCTGTCATGGACTGCATGGTAGTGCTGACCCCGGACGGTCTGCTTCCGGAAATACGCGCTGATGAGGCGGCCGGTAAGCCGACTCAGAGTGCCGACAACGCAGGTAGCAGTGGCGGCGGGTGGTGAACCACGGACGCTCTTGAAAACCGCTGGCAGTGCCCGCGCTGCGGCTCGGCCTGAGAGCCACACGGATGAACAACCTTCGGATGGCTGAGTCCGTCGGCGGGGCGGAGCGGTCAAGGGCCGATAGGGCATTAAGGTTGGCCAATGCCCCGGTTTGGCCGCGATGGCAAGCGCACGCCGGAACCCGGACCGCCACGGAAACTACCCGGGGCTATCGACGGGCTGACCGCCAGCTTCCGTGAGCTGAACGAGAAGCGTGACCGCCTGGAAGGCGACGTAGACAAGCTCCGGCGTCGCCTCGCGGAAGCCGAGGGTGAGCTTGATCAGCTCCAGCGCTCCTGGTGGCCGTCGCAACTCGACACGAAGCAGCGGCTGGACCAGTACCGGGATAAGCTGCGCGCCCATCTCGGTGCCGTCAGCAGCGAGCTGGACGCGACCAAGGCCAGCATCCCGGCGGCCCGGGCCGCACTGGTCAGGCACTATGCGGTAGCTCAGGCATCGCGGCGGCCCGTGGAAGCCCTCACCGTGCCCTGTCCGGACTGCGGGCAGCCGTCGGTTCCTCATAGGGCGGCCGCGGCCGGCAGGGGCTGGCGCAAAGGCTGGTACGAGTGTCCCGCCGACGACTGTGATGCCGCCTGGTCGGCCAGGTGGTCAGGTGGGGCACACCCCGCTGTCAAGATGGCGGGTTTGTGAATCCTCCAGCCGCCCCACCGCCAGACGCGCCATGCGAAACGTAGGCTCTCAAGATCATCTTGGCGGTGTCTGTAGCTGCCGAAGATCAGCTTCAGCTCCGTCCCGTTCGGTCAGATACACCGACCTGACGACATTCAGCTGCCACCGTTCCATGGGCGCGTCTCGCTGCCCGCGCTTGTGGTCCTGGCCGCGGCGCTTGTGGTGCTCACGTATGAATGCGGGGCTCGATTCGATATAAGCCCGCAGGATGCCGTCGCCGGTTGACTCGGCGAGGATGTGGGGCCGCATGTAGGGCCGCTCGGCGTCGGAGTGCGTGAGGCTCGCCGATAGGGCGGCCTGGGCGGCGTGGGTCGGTGGCTAGGGCGTCTTCGCTGGCCGTGTCACGACTACGCGGCGGGTGGCTGGTCGATGCGCACCAGATTGCCGGACGGGTCACGCACGGCACAGTCTCGCGTGCCCCACGGCTGCTCGGTCGGCTCCTGCACGATCTCGGCGCCCGAGGCGCGTACCTTCTCGAAGGTGGCGACGAGGTCGTCGGTGTGGAAGTGGACGCCGTTCAGGGCGCCCTTGGCGACGAGGGCGGCGAGCGCGTCGCCGTCGGCGGGGCTGCCGCACATGTAGTTCGTGAGGACGATCTCGACGCCGGGCTGGGAGGCGCCGCCGACGGTGATCCAGCGGAAGCCTTCGCGGGCGACGTCGTTGCGCAGTTCGAGGCCGAGTGCGTCGCGGTAGAAGGCCAGTGCGAGGTCGGGGTCATGGACTTGGACGAAGCAACGAGAAAGAGTGAGATCCATGCCCGCAAGGCTAGCGAGCCAGCGCCCCGCGCGCTTCTCCGATCCTGCTCGGCCTGCGGCTCGGGCGGGTGAGCATGCTAGGTCGAAACAGATGAGAGAACTCGTCTCACGGTGTCCGCGTGGGCCTCGGTCAGGTGCCGACGTAGGCCGCCAGGTGCTCGCCGGTGAGGGTGGAACGGGCGGCGACAAGGTCGGCGGGTGTGCCCTCGAAGACGATTCGGCCGCCGTCGTGGCCGGGGCCGGGGCCGAGGTCGATGATCCAGTCGGCGTGCGCCATGACCGCCTGGTGGTGCTCGATGACGATGACCGACTTGCCGGAGTCGACGATCCGGTCCAGCAGGCCGAGCAGCTGCTCGACGTCGGCCAGGTGCAGGCCGGTGGTCGGCTCGTCGAGGACGTAGACGCCGGCCTTCTCCCCTAGGTGGGTGGCCAGCTTGAGCCGCTGCCGCTCACCGCCGGACAGCGTAGTGAGCGGCTGGCCAAGAGTGAGGTAGCCGAGCCCGACGTCGGCCAGCCGGTCAAGGACTTTGCACGCTGCGGGCGTGCGTGCCTCACCGGCGCCGAAGAACACCTCCGCCTCGGTTACCGACATCGCGAGCACCTCGCTGATGTCCCGGCCGCCGAGGTGGTACTCCAGCACCGAGGCCTCGAACCGCTTCCCCTCGCACTCCTCGCAGATGGTAGCGACGCCGGCCATCATCGCCAGGTCGGTGTAGATGACGCCGGCGCCGTTGCAGTTGGGGCAGGCGCCCTCGGAGTTGGCGCTGAACAGCGCCGGCTTCAC
>JGI12269J14319_10003026_pt1 | contig 15976 bp, 15 predicted proteins | sample PeaSoiSIISIP2007_FD_14319 | JGI IMG/M metagenome (IMG submission 14319) | reverse complement strand
TCTTGACCCGCGGATCGACCGAGCGCGCGGGGATGCGGGCGTAGGTGCTGACGATGGCGTGGATGCCGCGCTCCTGGCGCTCGGGTGTCGCGAGCCAGACGAAAGGGAGCGCATAGGCGATGAACTGGTTCCGGCAAAGACGCATGTCGCGGCTGCCGGCCGGCGGCTGACCGCGCGTGCACACCATCGCGACATAGGCGTTGCGCAGGCCCGTGCGACGCACGCACTCGATGAGGATCGCGCGCATCTCGGCACGGCTCTCCGGCGGTGCCAAGCGCAAGCTCCGCATCGAGGCGCAGAAGCGCTCGAGGTGTGCCTCGAGCCGGAAGAAGCGGCCCTGCCAGACGTGGACGACGTCGTAGGTCGCGTCCGAGCGCGTGAAGCCGAAATCGAGCACCGAGATCTTGGCCTCGGCGATCGGCACGAAAGCCCCCCCGATATAGGCGAGCCCCTGGGCCGCATCCTCCCTCCCGGTCGCCCCGGGAAGCGGAGTGGCGTCATTCTCCAGGCGGATGCCCTTCACCGCAAATTCGTCCTTGATCGAGATTGTCGAGCCCAGTTGAGCGATAGCGTAGGGCAGGAGGTTAGCTGCGATCCGCGGCGAGCCGCAAGAGGCAAGGCGCCGAGAGCCGGCAAGGGTGCGGCCAGCCGGGCCAGGACCCCAGCACTTCGCGCAGCGCCCCAGGGCCGGAGGCGTCAGCCGGAGCCGGCGGCCCTTGGCGCCGGAGGGGCTGGCCTGCTATGGTTTCTCCTCAACGCATAAGGCCGGAAGGCTCGAACTGGGAGGATGCAATGCGATCTTTGAAGCTATTGGCAAGCCTTGCGCTTGCGCTCGCCGTGGCGACCACCGCCAGGGCCGAGACCATCAAGCTCGGCGTGGTGCTGACCTATTCGGGCGTCAATGCCGAGCTCGGCGATCTGATCACGAAAGCCATGGAGCTCTACGTCAAGCTCCACCAGAAGGAGCTCGGCGACAACAAGATCGAGATGATCAAGCGCGATTCGGGCCCGCCCACGGGGGCGGGGGCCAAGACGCAGGTCACCGAGCTGATCACGCAGGACCACGTCGATCTGCTGATCGGCTTCATCTTCTCGCCCGACGCGATCGCCAGCGCCCCGGTGGTGACGCAAGCGAAGGTGCCGATGATCATCGTGAACGCGGGTACGGCCTGGATCACCAACCTGTCGCCCTATATCGCGCGCACCTCCTTCTCCATGTGGCAGTCCGGCTACCCGATGGGGACCTATGCCGCGAAAACCCTCAAGTGCACCACGGCCGCCGTGGGCTATACCGACTACCCGCCCGGAAAGGACGAGCTCGAGGCCTTCTCGAAGGGCTTCGAATCGGCGGGCGGCAAGGTCATCGACGCGATCCCGATGGGCAATCCCTCGCAGGTGCCCGACTTCACGCCCTTCCTCCAGCGCGTCAAGGACGAGAAGCCGCAGTGCTTTTACGTCTTCGTGCCCTCGGGCGTGCATGCCGCGGCCCTCGTCAAGACCGCTGGCGAGCTCAACCTCAAGGCGGCCGGCATCAAGGTGATCGGCCCGGGCGACGTCATCGAGGATACCAAGCTCCAGGCCATGGGGGAGGCGGCGGTCGGCTTCATCGCCATGGGCCACTATGCCGCCGATTACGACAATCCCGCGAATAAGGTCTTCGTGAAGGACTGGCACGACGCCTACGGTCCCGACTCCACACCCGAATTCATGTCGGTCGCGGGCTGGGACGGCATGGCGGCCGTCTTCCATGTGGTCAAGACGCTCAACGGCAAGCTCGATCCGGACAAGGTGATGGCCGCACTCCGCGGCTGGAGCTTCGACAGTCCGCGCGGGCGCATCACCATCGACCCCGACACGCGCGACATCATCCAGGACGAGCATGTCGAGGAGGTCGTCAGGCTGCCCAGCGGCAAGCTCGGCGTGAAGGTGCTCGAGACCATCCCGGCGGTGAAGGACCCGTGCAAGGAGCTCAAGGTCGGGAAGTGCGGGAGCTGAGCGCGCTCGAGACATCGCTCTCCGCCCATGGCACCGCTGCCGCGCGCGAGCGCGGCGGCGGTCGCCGCTCATAAGAGGCGCGGGTGCAGCACGTCGCCGACGTCGCCGTCAGCATTCTCTTCGATGGCCTTGCCTACGCCATGATTCTCTTCGTCATCTCCGTGGGCCTCTCGGTCACCATGGGGCTGATGGGATTCGTCAATCTGGCCCACGGCGCCTTCGCCATGGCGGGCGGCTATCTCACCGTGAGCCTGTGCGCGCGGCACGGCGTGCCCTTCCTCCTGGCGCTCGCGGTGGCGTCCATGGTGGTGGGTGGAGCGAGCATCGTCATCGAGCGCCTGCTCTATCGCCGGCTCTATGGCGCGGGCGAGCTCGACCACGTGCTGCTCACCATCGGCCTCGCCTTCATGGCGGTCGCCGGCTACACCTTCTTCTATGGCCCGGTGCCGCAGACGGTCAAAGTACCCTCATATCTCGAGGGACAGATCGACCTCGGCATTGGCGTCTTTCCGGGCTATCGGGTGTTCATGATCGCGGTGGGTGCTGCACTCATCGCGGGGCTGTGGTACGGCTTCGAGCGCACCAGCCTCGGCGCCCGCATCCGCGCCGCCGTCGACAACCGGCGCATGGCCCAATCGATCGGCATCGACGTCGACCGGCTCTTCACGCTCACCTTCGCGCTCGGCAGCGGGCTCGCGGCACTCGGCGGCGGCCTCGCGGTCAACCTCCTCGGCCTCACGCCGAGCTTCGCCATCCAGTACCTCGTGCTCTTCCTCATCGTCGTCGCGGTAGGCGGGCTCGGCAGCATCAAGGGCACGGTGCTCGCGGCCCTCGTGCTCGGCATCTTCGACAACGCCGGCAAATATCTCTACCCGGACGGCGGCGGCTTTTTCATCTACGCGATCACCGTGCTGCTTCTGCTCCTCAAGCCCGCAGGGCTCTATGGTCGCGAGTGAGCCGCTCGAGGCCGCGCGCGCGCGCGCGGCGGAGTTCCTGCTGCGGCGGCACCGTCTCCGCGCGGCCGAGGCGCTGCCCTGGCTTGCCGCCGTCCTCGCCTACTTCTTCTTCCCCGGTCACCTGGCGTTCGGCACCCAGCTCCTCATCATGGTGCTCTTCACGCTCTCGCTCGACCTCATCCTCGGATACGCGGGTGTGGTGAGCCTGGGGCATGCGGCCTTCTTCGGCACCGGGGCCTACACGGCGGGCATGCTCGCCGCGCGCTACGGTTGGGGCGAGCCGATCACGGGCCTCCTTGCCGCCGGTGCCGCCGCCGCCCTCGTCGGCTGCATCTCGGGCTGGTTCCTCCTGCGCTATCGGGGCTTGACGCTCCTCATGCTGACGCTTGCCACCGCGATCATGCTGCAGGAGCTCGGCAATGCGCGCGCCGACATCACGGGCGGCTTCGAGGGGCTCACGGGGATCACGATGGAGCCGCTCCTCGGGCGCTTCGAATACGACCTCTACGGCCGAACCACCTACCTCTATGCGCTCGCCGTGCTCTTCCTCCTCTTCCTCCTCGTGCGGCGCATCGTCTACTCGCCCTTCGGCCAGGCGCTCACCGGCATCCGCGAGAACGTGCGCCGCATGCACGCGCTCGGCTCGCCGGTGCATCGCCGGCTGGTCGTCGCCTACACGATCGGCGCCGCCATTGCGGGGATCGCGGGCGGGCTCTTCGCGCAGGCGAACGCCTTCGTGACCCTCGGCGTGTTCGGGTTCGACCGTTCGGCCGCGGTCCTCGTCATGCTCATCCTGGGCGGTGCCGGGCGCCTCTACGGCGCCTTCGTGGGGGCTGCCGTCTACATGCTGCTCGAGGACAGTCTCGCCAAGCTCAGTCCCGAATTCTGGCAGTTCGGCATCGGGCTTCTCCTCGTGCTGACCGTGCTCTTCGCGCGCAGGGGGCTCCTCGGGCTGCTCGAGGACCTCGGCCGGGTCCTCAGCCGGAGGGCTTCGGCGTGAGCGCGCCCGCACTCGAGACGCGCGGGGTGAGCATGAGCTTCGGCGCGCTTGCCGTCGCGCGCGACATCACGTTGACACTTCCGCGCGGGGCGCGCCGCGGGCTGATCGGACCCAACGGGGCCGGCAAGACGAGCCTCGTCGATCTGATCACGGGCGTGCTCAAGCCGTCGGCGGGCCGCGTGCTGTTGAACGGCGAGGACATCACGCACCTCTCCCAGGAGGCGCGCGCGCGGCGAGGCCTCGCGCGCACGTTCCAGATCAATCAGCTCTTCCGCGGCTTGAGCGTGCTCGACAACATCTGCTTGGCGATCGGGGAGCGCACCGGCGCCTGCAACAACCTCTTTCGGCCCGCGGGCTCCAAGCCGGCGGTGATCGAGGAGGCGCTCGAGCATCTCGCGGCGCACCGGCTGGTCGAGGATGCGCTCAAGCCGGTCCGCGAGCTGGCCTACGGGCGCCAGCGCCTGGTCGAGATCGCGCTCGCGCTGGCGCAGCGCCCGCGCGTGCTTCTGCTCGACGAGCCCGCGGCCGGCGTGTCGTCGCGCGAGAGCCATCTCATCCTGGATGTGCTCGAGCGGCTCGACGAGGAGATCGCCATCCTCATCATCGAGCACGACATGGATGTGGTGTTCCGCTTCGCGCGCGAGATCACCGTGCTGGTGGGAGGTGCGGTGCTCATGGAGGGCTCGCCCGAGGAGGTCGCCGCGGACGCGCGCGTGCGCGCCGTCTATCTCGGCGAGGAAGTGCGGGAGCGAACGCGCCATGGCTGAGGCCGGGGCGGCACTCGAGCTCGAAGGGGTCTCGGCCGGCTACGGCGAGACGGTCGTGCTCGATGACGTGAGCCTCAGCGTGCGCGAGGGGGAAAGCATTTCCATCATCGGCCGCAACGGCGTCGGCAAGACGACGCTGCTCGCGACCGTGATGGGCCATACCAGCCTCCACCGCGGTGCCGTGCGCTTCAAGGGCCGCGACATCTCGCGTCTCGCCGTGCACCGCCGTTCGCTTGCGGGGCTCGGCTACGTGCCGCAGGAGCGTGAGATCTTTCCCTCGCTCAGCTTGCGCGAGAACCTCGAGGTCGCCGCCCGCCCGGGGCCGTGGACGACGGAGGCGGTGTTCGAGCTCTTCCCGCCCTTGCGCGAGCGCCAGACGAACGGCGGCCATCAGCTCTCGGGCGGCGAGCAGCAGATGCTCGCCATCGGCCGCGCGCTCATGGGCAATCCCTCCGTCATGCTGATGGACGAGCCCTCGGAGGGCCTCGCCCCGGTCATCGTCGAGGAGCTCGCCCGCGCGGTGCGACGCCTGCGGGAGACGGGCGCGCTCACGCTCGTGCTCGTCGAGCAGAACATGCGCCTGGCGCTCGAGCTCTCGCCGCGCGCCGTCGTCATGGAGCGCGGCCGCATCGTCTATGACGGTGCCAGTGCCACGCTCAAGGGCGACCCGGCGGCACTCGACCGGCTCATCGGGGTGGCGCGAGGGTAAAAGCGGGCTTCCGCGCCGCCGACTTGAGCGGCGACAAGTTGCATCTGACCGCGACGATGCGACGCCACGGGGAGCAGGGATATCGTCATTGACAGTTGCGGCGTGCCATGCACAAGCTTGCGCCGACCGCCGGAATTTGCGCGCTTCGGGACGGCCTCGGGCCGAGAACCAGAAAAGTGCGAAAATTCGGCGGCAGGGACGAGCTTTCGCGAGTCTGGCACGGGGTGCCGTCGGGGAGAGGACGGCGGCTCCGGCGACCACTGGGAGGGAACCATGAAAAGGTTTTGCATCATCGCGGCCGGCGCCTTGCTGATCGCGGCCCCGGCATTCGCCGCCGACGACACCATAACGATCGGCATGACCGTGTCGCAGACGGGCTCGCTCAACGTCGATTCGGTGGCCCAGCTCAAGGGCTCCGAGCTTTGGCGCGACGAGGTCAACGACGCGGGCGGCATCAAGATCGGCGACAAGCACTATAAGATCCGCTTCGTCGAGTACGACGATCAGTCGCAGGGCGGCCGCGTCCAGCAGCTCTATACGCGGCTCATCGTGCAGGATCATGCCGAGTATCTCTTCAGCCCCTACTCCTCGGGCCTCACCGCGACGGCGGCGGTGATCAGCGAGCAATACGGCAAGATCATGGTGATCGCCGGCGGGGCGGAGGGCAAGATCTTCCAGCTCGGCAACAAGTATCTCTTCCAGGCCATCACCTCCGCCGACCACTATCTCTCGGGTGCCATCCAGGCGCTCAAGGAGAAGGCCTCCCACGCCGATATCGCGTTCGTCTATTCGGACGATCCCTTCTCGAAAGCGGTCGTTGCTGCGGCGCGCACCCAGGCAGCCGCGGCCGGGTTCAAGGAAGCGCTCGTCGAATCCTATCCCGCCTCGACCACGGATTTCAGCCCGCTCATCAACAAGATCATCTCTTCCAAGGCCGACACGTTCATGGGCGGGGGGCACTATCCCGACGGGGCCACGCTCGCGCGCCAGCTCTACGACCAGAAGGCCGGACTCAAGTGGGTGACGATTCTCGTCGCTCCCGACAGCCCAAAATTCGCGAGCCTCGGACCCGCGGCGGCGGGCATAACCGTACCCTCGCAATGGGAGCCGGGGGTCACCTACAAGCCGGACTTCGGCCCGACGCCGGCGGCGTTCGCGAAAGACTTCGAGGCCAAGGAGAAAGTCGGGGTCGACTACCACGCGGCCTCGGGCTACATCGTGGGCCTCCTCCTGCAGCACGCGATGGAGCAGGCCGGCTCGATCGAGCCCGACAAGGTGGCGGCGGTGCTCAATAAGCTCGACGTCACGACCTTCTTCGGCCACTACAAAATCGCAACGGACGCCCCGAATCACGGCCTGCAGCTCGCCCACCAGATGGTGCTGGCGCAATGGCAGATGAAGGACGGCAAGCTGGATCTGGAGATGGTCTGGCCGGATGCGGCCAAGACGGCCAACCCACTCTATCCGATCAATTAGGAGAAGGACATGCCGGGGGGCCGGGGCCGCAACCGGCCCCCTTTCCATGAGCCGGGCGCATGATCGGCCTCCTCGCCTCGATCGTGGACGGCTTGCTCGTCGGCTCGGTCTACGGGCTCGCCGCGATGGGGATCTCGCTCATCTGGGGCGTGATGGACGTGATCAACCTCACCCATGGTGCGATGATCGTGGCCGGCATGTTCGGGCTCTATCTCCTCGTCAACGACGCCGGCTTCCCGGTCTACGCGACCCTGCCGCCCGTTCTCATCGCCGGGCTCCTCGTCGGCATCGCCCTCTATTGGATCGCCGTCCACCGCATGATCGGCCGGCCGCCGCTCATGAGCCTGCTCTCCACCTTCTCGGTCAACCTGGTGTTGATCGGTCTCGGCACCGCCAAATGGGGCACGGTGCTCTTCAACGTGCAGGTCTCGCTTCCCGGCCTCAGTCTCGGGCGCTACACCTTCCCCGGCCCCCACATCATGGCGGCCGTGCTGACCGCGGTCATCGCCGGAGTCCTCTACCTCTTTCTCTTCCATACCCGCCCGGGCAAGGCGGTGCGCGCGGTGTCGGGCAATCGCGAGGCGGCGGAGCTTGTCGGTATCCCGACGACGCGGGTGCTGGCGCTTGCCTTCGGCCTCGGCGTGGCGCTCGCCGGCGTGTCGGGCATGCTGATCGGGACCCTCTTTCCCTTCACCGTGCTCTCCGGCGACGCCTACCAGCTCAAGAGCTTCGTGGTGACGGTGCTCGGCGGCCTCGGCAATCCGACCGGCGCCTTGATCGGCGGCTTGGCTCTCGGCCTGTTCGAGGGGCTCTCGACTCCCTTCATGCCGGTGAGCTGGACCCTCGTCTTCGAGTTCGTGCTCTTCGTCGTGGTGCTGATCGCCTTCCCCGGCGGGCTCCTCAACCTGCGCTGGCGTCGGCGCGCCGGATGAGCGCGCTCATGATTCTGCGCCGCCCCTTCTTCTGGATCGTGGCGCTCGTCATAGCGCTCTTTGCCGTGGCGCCTACGATCGGCAACAACGTGGAGCTGCGCGAGAGCCTGCTGCTCGCCGCCGTCTACATCACGCTCGCGAGCAATCTCAACCTGATGCTCGGCTACGCGGGCTACGTCAATTTCGGCAGCATCGTCTTCTTCGGGCTCGGCGGCTATTTCTGCGTTTACTTCATCAGCGCCCTCGGCTGGGGCTTGGCGCCGGCGGCGCTCGTCGGAGGTGCCGCGGTGAGCGCCTTGGCACTCGTCTTCGGCCTCGGCATTCTGCGCCTGCGCGGCGCCTACTTCGCGCTCGCGACCATCGGGGTCAACGAGGCGGTGATGGCCTTCGTCACCAACTTCGAGCCCTGGGGCGGGGGCACAGGCATCTATCTCTCGACCGAGCTCTTCCAGCCCTTGGGCGGCCCCGCTGAGGCGCTGTGGACCATCTACTACATCCTCGTGGCCGTGATGGGCCTCTCGCTTTATTTGAGCTACTTCATCAAGGTCTCGAAGTTCGGCCTGGGGCTGCTTGCCATCGGGCAGAACGAGGACGCGGCCGCGATCCTGGGCGTGCCGACGCCGCGCTACAAGGCGTTCGCCTACTGCGTCTCCGCCTTCCTGCCCGCGATCGCGGGCGGGCTCTATTTCTTCAAGGGCGCCTTCATCCAGCCGACCGACGCCTTCGATCTCCAGTTTTCGACCGAGGCGATCGTGATCGCCATGCTGGGCGGCCAGGGCACGGTCATGGGACCGGCACTCGGCGCCTATCTCTACGAGCAGCTGCGCGGCTGGCTCCTGACCTCCGACACCTTCGCCAATTTCCAGCTCGTGATCGCGGGTGTGCTCTTGCTCATCATCGTGCTCTTTGCACCGGGCGGGCTCATGGGCTGGCTCTACGGCCGCTGGCCGCGCCTCAGGAAGGTGCTCGAATGACGGCTCTCCTCGTCATAGAGAATCTGAGCAAGAGATTCGGCGGCTTGGCTGCCGTGCAGGAGCTGAGCTTCACCGTCGAGGAGCACGAGATCCTCGGCCTCATCGGGCCGAACGGCGCCGGCAAATCGACGCTTTTCAACCTCATCAACGGCGTCCTTGCGCCGAACGGCGGGCGGATCACATTCCGCGGCGTCGACATCACCGGCATGGCGCCCTATCGCGTGGCGCGCGCCGGGCTCGCGCGCACGCACCAGATCGTGCAACCCTTGCTCGGGATGACGGTGCTCGAGAACTGCACCGTCGGCGCCTGCTTCGGGCGCGAGAACCTGTCGTTCGCGCGGGCGCGGAAGGTCGCCGAGGAGGTCGCCATCCTCGTCGGTCTCGAGGACCGCCTCGGCACGCCTGCCTCGCAGCTCACGATCGCGGGCAAGAAGCGCCTCGAGCTCGCCCGCGCGCTCTCCGCGAGCCCCACGCTCCTCCTTCTCGACGAGGTGCTCGCCGGGCTCAATCGGGTGGAGGTCGAGCGCATGATCGAGGTCATACGCCGCGTGCGCGAGCGCGGCGTCAGCATCCTCATCATCGAGCACCTGATGCAGGCGATCATGAGCCTCTCGGACCGCATCGTCGTGCTGAACACGGGCGAGAAGCTGGCGGAGGGCTCGCCCGCAGAGGTGGCGAACGATCCCGCCGTGATCGAGGCCTATCTCGGCGATCCCAAGATGGCCGAAGAGCTGCACGGAAACGCATGAAATGACCGGGCCGGTATTGCAGGTCGAAGCACTCGAGGCGGGCTACGGCGAGGTCCAGGTGCTATGGGGTATCTCGCTCGCCGCGGCGCGCGGCCAACTCACCACGATCGTGGGGGCCAACGGTGCGGGCAAGACCACCACGCTCCGGGCGGTCGTCGGCAGCATCCCGCCGTGGCGCGGGCGCGTCCTCTTCGAGGGCGAGGATGTGACGCGGCTCCCGCCCCATGCCAAGGCGGCGCGCGGGCTGGTGCTGGTTCCCGAGGGGCGCCAGCTCTTCGCCGCCATGACGATCGGGGAGAACCTCGAGATGGGGGCCTACTCCCCGCGCGCCGCGCGCAAATTCGCCGCTCGCCTGGAGCAGGTCTTCACCCTCTTCCCGCGCCTCAAGGAGCGCCGCCACCAGAAGGCCGGCACGCTCTCCGGCGGCGAGCAGCAGATGCTGGCGATCGCGCGCGGCCTCATGTCCGGTCCGGATATCCTGATCATCGACGAGCTCTCGCTCGGCTTGGCCCCCCTCGTGGTGTATCAGCTCTTCCGCACGCTCAAGGAGCTCAAGGCTTCCGGGCTCACCATCCTGCTCGTCGAGCAGAACGTCCATCTCGCCTTCGCCACGAGCGACCATGCCTACGTCATCGCCGACGGGCGCCTCTTCACCGAAGGCCCGCCCGCCGACCTCGCGGCACGGCCCGAGATCAGGCAGGCGTATCTGGGGCTCTGAGGCGGCGGGGAGACGCCGCTAAGCCTTGCTCTCGAGCCCGTCGCCCACGGCGACGTTCTCGGGCTCGAGCGCCAAGCCCGCGGCCTTGGCCTCGAGTGCCAGGAGGGCCGCGAAATCGCAGTCCACATAGCCGTTGCCGATGAGGCTCTGCACGATCTCGCGCACCGCGGCCGCGAGCGGCATGGGCACGGCGAGCTCGCGCGCGGCGGCGAGGCCGAGATCGAGATCCTTCCTCAACAGCACGGGCGTGAAGGTGGGGGTGAAGTCGAGATTGACGAAGGCCGGCGTCTTGTAGCGGCTGAAGGCCGAGCCGAGCACGCTCTTGTTGACGAAGTCGAGGAAGGCGTGACGCTTGACGCCCGCCTTCTCGGCCAAGACGGTGATCTCGGCGAGCGACTGTGCTAACACGCCAAGCAGCACGTTGTGGCAAATCTTGACGATGCGCGCGCGCTCGCCCTCGCCGACGTAGCTGACACCCTGGCCGAGGGCTGCGAGATAGGGCTCGGCTTGCGCGTAGGCGGTGCCGGGGCCCGAGACGACGAGGCTGAGCCGGCCGGCCTTGACCGCCTTGGCGTTGCCGCTCACGGGGGCTGCGAGGAAGGCGACCCCCGCGGCCGCGGCGCGCGCGCGCGCCTCGGCCGAGGCCTCTTGGGAGACGGTCGAGCAGTCGATGATGATCTTGGGCGCCCTGCCCTTGCGCGAAAGCAGGCCCGCGGGGCCGGAGAGCACCTCGAGCAGATCGGCCGACGCCGACACCATGGTGAAGACGATGTCGCGTTCGGCGAGCTCCGCGGGTGCGGACACGATCTTGGCGCCGAGGGGCGCGAGCGGCTCCGCCTTGCTGCGCGTGCGGTTGTAGGCGGCAAGGTCGCAGCCCCTCTTCAAGAGGCGCGAGGCCATCGAGAATCCCATGCGGCCGAGGCCGATCCAGCCGAGCGTGTGCTTGTCGAGGGTCGCGTCCGTCATCGCTCGAGCTCCTCCTGGTGCCTACTCTCGAAAATTCGAGCGTCACCCCCCACCCCAACCCTCCCCCTCAAGGGGGGAGGGAGCGCATATCGCATGACACCAAAACGTCCCCCTCCCCCCTTGAGGGGGAGGGTAGGGAGGGGGGTATCACGAGCCCTAATACCGATTGGCGATCGGCAGCTCCTCCGCCGGGTAAAGCGTGATCACCTTGCAGCCGCGGTCGGTGACGACGATCTCCTCCTCGATGCGCGCGGCGGAGATGCCGTCCGTGGCCGGGCAATAGGTCTCGAGCGCGAAGACCATGCCTGCCTTGATCTCGGTCGGGTCGTCGAAGGAGTTGAGGCGGCTGATGATGGGCCGCTCGTGGAGCCCCAGGCCGAGGCCGTGGCCGAACTCGAGGCCGAAGGCCTCCATCTCGCCGCTGAAGCCGATCTCCTCGGCCTTGGGCCAGCACTCGGCCACCTCGTCCGAGCGCACGCCCGGCCGGATCATGGCGATGGCGGTGTCGATCCACTCGCGCGCGCGCTTGTAGGCGTCCTCTTGCGCGGGTGTCGCGCGCCCCACGTTGAAGGTGCGGTAGTAACAGGTGCGGTAGCCCATGTAGGACTGGATGATGTCGAAGAAGGCCTGATCGCCCGGGCGCAGGAGCCGGTCGGTGAAGTTGTGCGGGTGCGGCGAGCAGCGCTCGCCGGAGATCGCGTTGATGGCCTCGACGCAGTCCGAGCCCTTCTCGTAGAGGTCGTGATTGGCGAGCGCCACGATCTGGCTCTCCCGCACGCCTGGCTTCAGGGCCTCGGCGATGCGCTGGTAGGTGCCGTCGACCATCGCCGCCGAGATGTTGAGCAGCATCAGCTCGTCGCGGCTCTTGATCTCGCGCGCATCGAGCATGACCTGCTGGCCGTCGCGCACCTTGATGCCGAGCCGCTCGAGCTCGAAGAGCATGGGGAGCTCGGCCATGTCGACGCCGAGCGGCATTTGGGCGACGCCCTCCTCCTCGAGGATCGCCTTGATCTCCTCGGCCGCGCGCTTGAAGAGGCCGACCTTGGGATGCACCGCACCCCTCAAGCCCAAGAGGCCGGCGCGGCAATGGTCGGGGTGCAGCCAGGGCGCATAGAGGCGATGGTGCTTGGCCGCCGAGCCAAAATCCCACACGTAAGGGTCGCCGTTGCCGCTCAAGAGGCAATAGCGCGTGAGCTTGTCGCGCGCCCATTCGCCGATCACGGTCGAGGAGATGTAGCGGATGTTGTGCTGATCGAAGGTGAGGATGGCGCCGAGGTCCGACTTGGCGAGGGCCTCGCGCGTGCGCGCCAGGCGATAGTCGTGGAGACGGCGGAAATTGACGCGCTCCTCGAAGTCGACCGCCATCTGGCCGAGTGCCAGGAGCGGGCGGCTCCAGTCGTGCCGCGGATCGAGATCCTCCGCCTTGACGAGCTTCGGCTCGTGCGTCCTCTTTGCCATGGGCGGAAACTCCCCTCTCGAGAGACGGCTCAGACGGGCGTCGGCATGCTGCGCAGCGTCCGCAAGCGAGCCGCGTGAGCCAGAAGACTCGAGGCGATCTCGCGCGATTCATTCCACGGCGTCGTCTAGGCTGTCAATCGAGGGCGCCGGCCTCACTCGCATCGCGATTCGGGAACGCCGACCCAGGCACGTCGGGCCCTTGAGGTGCTGGACTTGCTGCGCTCGACGTCTTGGACGAATTGCGGCACGGCCTGGCTGAAGCAGCCGTTGTACCAGTTGCCCGAATACGTGCCGCCGTTGGCGTCCGTAAAGGTTCCCTTGCCGTTCGGCAGGTCTCCCTTGAACTCGCCCTCGTAGCGCCCGCCGTCCTTCTTCGTGTAGACGCCCTGGCCGTCGGCGATGCCGCTCTTGAACTCGCCCTCGTAGCGGTCGCCGTTGGCATAGGCGAGGGTGCCGTGGCCGTTGGGATTGCCGCGCAGCCAGGGGCCCTCATAACGGTTGCCGCTCGCCCACACCTCGACCCCCGGACCGTTGCGGTCGTCGTCGCGCCACGCGCCCTCGTAGCGGTCGCCGTTCTTCCACACCATGACGCCCTGGCCGTTGCGCCTGTCGTCCTTCCACTCGCCCTCGTAGCGATTGCCGTTGGCCCAGACATAGACGCCGCGGCCGTTCTTCTGGTCGTCCTTCCATTCGCCGTCGTAGCGGTTGCCGTGGGCCGATACCACGATGCCGTGCCCCTGCTCATGCCCTTGCTGGAACTCGCCCTCGTAGCGGTCGGTAGGCTTGCCGCTGGCGTACCATTGCAGCACGCCGACCCCGCTCGCGAGGCCGTTCACGCAAGCCCCGCTCCAGGCCACACTCTCGTTCGGCTCCGGCACCGGGTCCCACACCCGGCAGCCGCCCTGGGCGGTGATCCAGCCCGAATCGCGCCGCTGCTGCGACTCTGCCTGTGTCACCACGAGGGCCGCCACGACGATGCCCAAGGCAAGCCGCCACATCCAAGGGTCCTCTTTCAACTGCTCATGCCGCGGGTGGAGGATAGCACGGGACGGGAATTATTCGGCGGCCTCGGCGAGCCGGGCCGCCTTCGGCATCACCTCGCGGGCGAAGAGCCGCATCGAGCGCCTGGCGTCCTCGAGCGAGACCAGGTTGAAATTGACTTGCATCGAGGCGCTCTCGAAGCCGCCGACGAGCGCCTGGTAGGCACGGATTTGCTCGACGATGCTGTCGGGCGTGCCGATCCAGGCGGCACCCTTCTCGACCTGGCTCTCGAAGGTCTCCTGGGCGAGACCGGCGATGATCTTGTCGTAGTTGGGATAGTCCTTGGAGTTCAGCCCCTCGGTCCAGTCCGACGCGGCGGCGACGAGGGTCTTGAGATAGCGGTTGAGCGGCTCGCGCGCGATCCGCACGGCTTCCTCGCGCGTCGCGCAGCAGAGCATGTGGAAGGCGAGCATGACGCGGCCGCGCCCCTGGTGTCCGGCCTTGCGCCGCGCCTCGCGGTAGAGTGCGATGAGCTCCTTCATTTTGCCGCCGGCGAGCGGGATCGCCATGATCGAGTGTCCGGCGGCCCCGGCGGCGGTGAAGCTCTCGGGCGTCGCCAAAGCCGCGATCCAGAAGGGCGGGCGCGGCTTCTGCGTCGGGCGGGGGAGGGAGGTCACGTTGCGGAAGCTGTGGAAGCGGCCTTCGTGCGTGACGTTCTCCTCCTCGAGCAGGCGGCGCACCTGCTCGAGCCCCTCNTCGAAGCGCGCGCGGCTCTCGTTCACCGAGACGTTGAAGCGCGCGAACTCGTGGGGCAGGAAGGCGCGCGCGAAGCCGACCTCGAGCCGGCCCTCCGAGATGGCGTCGAGCATGCCGATCTCGCCCGCGAGCTTGAGCGGGTGATTGAAGATCGGCAGCACGGCACCGGTGACGAGGCGCGCCTTGCGGCTGCGCATGGCGGCCGCGGTCAGGAAGACGATGGGGTTCGGGCTGTAGCCGCCGTAGGCGTGGAAATAATGCTCGACCGTGCGCACGTGGCCGTAGCCGAGCTCGTCGCAGAGGGAGACGAGCTCGAGCGCCTCGTGCCAATATTGTCGGCCCGACTTCTCGGCCGGCCCCACGTCCGGAAAGAACTGGATGCCGAATTCCATGGGCGCCCTCCTTCTTGCGGCGCACGTTACCACAAAAAGGAAGCAAGGTTCAGCGCGGAGGACGCGGAGTTACCGCAGAGGTCGCAGGGAAAAATTCTCCTCGGCGTCCTCTGCGCAACCTCCGTGCCCTCCGCGCTAAGTACTTGCTTTCCCGCTGCCGCCCAAGCCGGCGAGCGCGATGCGGACGCGGCGGTTATGGCGGCCCTTGTTGTCGATCTTGAGGATGCGGATGGGCGGGGAGGCGCCCGTGGAGGCGAGATGAGTGCCGCCGCAGGCCTGGCGGTCGAGGCCGGCGATCTCGACGATGCGGATCTTCCCGTCGGGCGTGGGGGGCGGTGCCACGGAGCGGCTGCGGATGAGGCCGTGCTGCGCCTCGGCCTCCGCGAGCGGGACATAGGCGAAGCTCAAAGCGATATCCTGACGGATCGTCTCGTTGATCGGCGCCTCGAGCGCGCGCAGGCGGTCGTTGTCGGCGAGGGGCACGTCGAAGTCCATGCGCGCGCTGCCGTCCGCGTACATCTGCACGCCGGTGACAAGCGCGCCGTCGAAGGCCTGGAAGACGAGCGCGTTGAGGATGTGGGTGCCGGTATGGAGCTGGCGCATGATGTTGCGGAAGAGCGGATCGACCGCGGCCTCGACCCTGCCCTTGGCCTCGGCCCCGCCCTCGAGGAGGTGCCAGAGCAGGCCTCCCTCATACTCGAAGCCGGCGACCCCTGCCTCCCCACCCTCCCAGCGGATGACGCCGCGGTCAGGCGGCTGCCCGCCCCCGCCTGGATAGAAAGGCGATTGCGCCAAGAGCACGGCGCCGGGACGCGCATCGATCACCTCGCTCTCGAGCGTGAGGGTCTCGGGAAAGTCGTGGCAAAAGAGGCGCATCGCTCGTTCGTCCTTGCGGATTCAAAACTGGGAGAATGCGGCCAAACCTTACGCCAAGGCGCCGTCGCCGTATTGGCGAAAATTGCGCGGGCCCGCATCGCCTCGGCCGCGGGCCGCCCGCGCGAACTGCAGCGGCGTGATGCCGAAGCGGCGCTTGAAATGCTTGGAAAGCGCACTCTGGTCATAAAAGCCGCTCGCGGCCGCCACGTCGGCAAGCGGCAAGCCGCGCCTGAGATGGCGGCAGGCCATGTTGAGGCGGAGCTGGGTCAGA
>JGI12269J14319_10003023_pt1 | contig 15979 bp, 16 predicted proteins | sample PeaSoiSIISIP2007_FD_14319 | JGI IMG/M metagenome (IMG submission 14319) | reverse complement strand
ACGGATGCGAACCCCAGGAGCGGCCGAGCGCGGCCAGCCAGTGCAAGGTTCGCCCCAGGTAAGCTTTGCTGCCCGTCATCACTCCGCTTGCTGGCCCCGTTCCGCTGCCCATTCCATTCCTCTCTTCTTTCGTCTCTCTTTTCGATTTGTCCAGCATTGCGTTACGCCATCTCCGTCAAACGCACTGCCAGGTGGTTGCTTACAACCTCAAACTCGCCGCGCGCGATCAGTTCGCCATTCAGTCGCAGCGGCACGTCGGTTCCAACTGTCCAATGCGAATTGATTACCGCGCCTTGTTTCAATCGCAAGGCGTCGGCCACCGTGAAACCGGGCAGGGGCACGTCCACAGTCAAACGGCAGGGCAGAGGCAACACTTGCGTCCAGGCGTCGGACTCCGCATCTGTGCCGTTCGGAAGCGAAAGAACCAGCGCTGGCTCTGCCATATTGATTACCGGGGTCGACGGACAAGAGTGGGTGAACCGCTCAGCCTTCGTGGGAATACACAGCAACTCGGGTACCGAGAAGGATGGACCACGAACAGCAGCGCGCAATCGTAGGGTGTGCCCTCGAACCCCTTGATGCGAAGGGGTATGGCGACAAACTGCGCAAGGCGACGCGGCAGACGCGGAAGAGTTTTTGGGAGCGCAGCTTCGGAGGGCTACGGAGTTCTCATTAGAAGCGGCTTAAAGTCGCGCCCTGCTCTAGAAAAAGCAGGGCGCGAATCTCCCTTACTGCGGTTTCAGGTTGATGGTGTCTTGAGTGATTTGGTCGAAAGTGGTTACAGCCTTCGCATTGGCTTCAAAAGCACGCTGCGCCACGATGAGATTGGCGAACTCGGTTGCGATGTCCACGTTGGACAGCTCGAGAGAGCCGCCCGACAAGGTGCCGCGTCCACCCGTGCCCGCCACTCCGATCACCGCCTGCCCCGAGGCCAGAGTCTGGGTGTAGTCAGTGCCGCCCGCGTTTTGCAAGCCCTGATTATCGGCGAAGCTGGCCAACGCCAGTTGCCCCAACGGCGCAGTATCCCCGTTGGAGAACGACCCCGTGATGGTGCCATCGGAGCCGATAGTAAAGCTGCTCAAGGTCCCGCTCGCGCTCCCGTTCTGTTGAGTCGAGGAGGTGCTGTCGGGAGCCGCAACCTGAGTAATCACCGGAGTCGTGCCATTCAGCACGTTCCAGCTGAAAGTTTGATTGGTGGCGCCGTCGGCGAAGCCCGTAATCGGAATCGCTTTGACATTGGCAAGGGTAACAGGCGTGGTGGGTACGGTGATAGTATCGCCGGCCACCCATGCTGCCGAGCCCTGGTTAATCGTGAAATCGACCTGGGGAGACGTGAACGGAGTTCCAACCGTTGCCGTCCCCAGCGCGCCGGAAACCGAGCCCACCACCGTGAACTGAGTTGCACTGGTAGCGGTCATGGTGATGGTCTGGGCAACCGTCGCCGCAGTCGCTCCTTCCCCGGTAACGGTTCCGTTCCCCTTATTTCCGACGCCGTAGGCTGGAATCCCGGCTCCTCCGTTGCTGCCGATCAGCACACCGTTCCCGTTAAAAGTCAGCGTGCCGGTGGCAAGAACTCCCGTGGGCGGAACGCCCCCGACCGAATTGAGGTCTGCGGGCGGGATGTTGAGACTGTAGTTCCAGGTGTTCGGGCCGGCCTGGGTAAACGTATAAGTCAGAGTGTGGGGAGCTCCCAGCGAGTCATAGATCGTCACCGGAGTTGAATACTGGGTGCCCAGAGGGTCCGAGGAATTGAGGTTGGTGGTGATCGATGCTGTGGTCGTCGCCGTTGGCGGACTGATCGTGCCCGCTCCGAGTTGTATGGGCCCGACTCCTCCGCTGGTCTTGACTACTCCATCGACCGCGGGATAGCCCAGCACCTGTTGGCCGGCTGAGGTCACCAGGAAATTGTTTGCGTCCACGGAGAAGTCTCCCGCCCGCGTGTAGCTCGTAACCCCACCGCTCTCGACCGCAAAGAATCCATCGCCTTGAATGGCGACGTCGGTCGGCACACCTGTAGCGGTGACGCTCCCTTGAGCGAAGTTGCTGGGCATGGCCTCGACCTGGGTGCCGGAGCCGAGTTGGATGGGATCGCCTGCGCCTGTTGTCCCCAGGTTCTGATAAAACAAATCGCTGAACAGGACACTGGTGTCCTTGTAGCCGGTCGTGTTCTGGTTGGCCAGGTTATTGGCAATCGCTGACAACGCCGTAGCATCGGCGGTCAACCCGGAAAGCGGAATTGAAAAGTTCGGCATTAGATTCCTCCTGTGGCTGCGTTAGTACCAGTCCCTGTTGTGCCTGCCGATGCCGACCCAAAAGCGTTCGTCAGGGTGTTATTGATCTGGCTCAATTGAGAAAGCATATTGAACTGCACCAATTGAGAAGTGAACTGGGTTGGATCGACGGGATCGAGCGGGCTCTGATTTTGCAGTTGCGCGACCAGCAACTGCAGAAACATGCTCTGCGTGCTTTGAATAGGATTGTTCGCCGCGCTATTTGTCGCGGTGGTTGCGGTTCCGCCGGTTGCCGATGTTTTCGCGATCGCGGCAGTTGGTACGGGAACAATGTTCATTATCTTCCTCCTTAGAATATTTCTGACTCTGCTCTACTTCATGCGTGCACATTCAGCTTCGCCCGTATTTCGGCGCCGACGTCGAGTTCGGCCGAATCTTCCGGCGGGCTGTGAATTGAGAAAAGTCCGGCGGGAGAAGAATGTTGCTGGTTCGAGGAACGCGCTTGCGAATTTGATCCTCCGGAGAATCCCGCGGTCGTCCCTGCACTGTTCTCCAGAAAACGAATGCTGTCAAAGCGCAGGTCTTGCTGCCGGAATGTGGTTTGCAGACCGGAAACCTCCGGTGCGAAAAGAGAACGTAAATCACCTCGCTCGCTGCCGACGCTCACACCGACCTGGCTGTCGCGCACCACAGTGTGTACTTCAACATTGCCGAAAGCCTGAGTGCGCAGCCCGATGTGCATTTCCGATTGCGCCACGCCGGTGACCAGACGAGCCACTTCGACTGTGCTCGCGGGCACCACCGGTGGACCAGTGGCTGCCGGGGACGCGGAATCTGCTGCCGGCGATGTTGCGACTGGGCTTGATGCAGCTTGATTCACAGCTGGCGGAACCGGTGCCAAAATATTTGCGGTTGCCACGGGGCCAGGCTGGTTGCCGTCGGTCATTCCACCGTCGATCACTCGGACTGCAAACGCTGCAGGCGCGGCGACGGGCGATTGCGGCTGACCGTTTGCGTCTGCCGGGTTCGCGGGGGAATCAGCTGGCTTGGAACTTCTGGTCTCGGAGCTGGATGGAACCGGTGCCGCCGAAGTTTCCTTTGGACGAGCATCCGCCGTGGAGGCGGTTTTTGGGGCCTTCACCGCCATTCCCGCATGGGTTGAAATTGGTTTTGAGATCTCGGCTGAGGAAGGCATGCTCGAAGCGGCCAACGAAAATGAAGAGACCGCTGCATCCAGACTCTCGATCCCCGGGCCATTGCCTGATTGCGGTTTGCTGTCCGCCGCCGGTTGGCTGATTCCAGCAATAGCAATCGCGGCGTCTCTTGTGGGATCCACTTCTTGCTGCGGAATCCCGTTTGGAGTAATCGCTGGTGGGACGAAATCGCTGTTCACCGTTCTCTTGTTGTCCGATGGGGGTTGGTTAGCTGTAAAAGCAACGTTCGGTGTTTCATTAGTAGGAACCACTGCAGGCATCGGCATCGCACTTTGAGTGAGCGTCGTGGGAGCCGGGATGGGACCGCTGTCACGTGGAACCTCAGGGGACTGCGCAATTGGCGGAGAAGACCTTTGCGCTGGCGCATCCAAGACTGCCGGGTTTGAGGGCGCGGTCCCCACGAGTTCTTTGGCAACACTCGGTTCGGCAACTCTGTGCTGTGCGGCGACGCTTTCGTTCAGAGTTGTAAGTGGGGGACGAACTTCCCCGGCCGGAAACGGGATGACTTGCTTCACAGCTGCGTCAGGGTTTGGTGGCGATGCAGGATCGCTAGGCGGCATCAGTTTACCGCTGACTAACGCCGGTGCGCTCGACGCGGAATTTTGGAACTTACCCATTAATGCTGACGAAACATCCGGCCTTGCCGAGTCTGCTTGGCTGATCAATCCAGCGCTGGCATCGGATCGGGTACTCAACGGCGGCGGCATCGAGTCTCGAGTGGAAAACGACTCTGCGACGAGGGGCGACGGCACGGGCACTCGCACGAGCGACGGCGTGAGCACGGGCACGAGCGAAGGCATGGGCGTCGCTTGGAGCCTAGTGATGATGCTAGGAATCGTGGCCTTTGGAGCATCGGTTGCAGACAGCGCCAGCGCTAAAGGCATCAGCGTTTCCGTGGTTGCCTTAGCAATGTTTGCCGTCTTTTTTTCTGCACGCTTTCCTTGCCCTGCAACCGCCGTCGCATCATCGAGCGTGCGGGCGGGCAGCGTGGGTTCTGGTGGCAGCGAACCGGTTTTTGACGCATTCAACAAGGTACTGGCGAAGTTGTTAGAACCCGGTCCAGCGACTTGGAAGGGAAGAGTCGACCGGGCGGTTGGACCGGAGGACGCGACATCGAGTTGAATGAAGTTGGTCAACACAAGTCCATCTCACGCTGGTTCGCCAGCGCTCTTGCTCGATGCATGCGGCACACCAAAGGCGCGCGGCCCGGTTCGCCAGCCGTCGAGCGCCAATAAGTAGTTGAGACTCAAGACACAATCGCATTTTGCCGATAGCGGGATAACGGTGAGATGACGAGCCAGATTGAATTTTGTGGGCAAGGCTTGCCCATGGAACTCGGCAAAGACTAGCTGCGCCGAAGGTAGGCGCGGCGCAGCAGAAACATGTCATCAAGGCGGCGCTGGTCTCGTCTGGCTTGCTGTTGGTTGTAGTCCTGAAGCTGGTGCAGGCGAAGCGTATCCATCACTTCGCGTTGCCGGCGCCCCTGCTGGAAGTCTGCATTGCAGGAGGATCGATGGGCTTCCGCGTCTATCAGTTGCTTATCCAGAACATCCCGGCGGGTTGTCAGAACGGAGCGGCAGAGAACGTCGAATTGCAGTTCAGCTGCACTGATCCCGGATGCCAGCTGAGGCCTCCGCCGGATTATGATCTCGTCCACTTCGCCGACCACGTCTTCGATTTGCCGCCGCAGGGCCGCGATCCGGTGATTCGCCTCCTGCAAACGCAACTCCTGCTGACGTTCCAGGCCCTGCCGCACCCGCAACAGAACTTCGAGAGGGAATCGAAAAGCCATGAGGGTTAGCTGGCGAGGGACAGCAGTCGATTGATCGTGTCCTGGAGGCTGATTTCTTCGTTGGCTCCCTGTTCCAGAAAACGATTCAGCTCGGGCAAGATCGCCAGCGCGCGATCCAGCGCTGGGTCGCTTCCTTTCTGGTAGGCCCCTATGCGAATCAAGTCTTCTGATGCGGTGTAGGCAGCGAGCAGCCGCCGCAGCGCCTGCGCTTTTTCCATATGCTGGGCAGAACAAACCATAGGCATGAGACGGCTGATGCTGTCCAGAATCGCAATCGGGGGATAATGGTTTTGCGCCGCCAGCCGCCGGTCGAGCATGATATGCCCATCCAGCAGGGCGCGGGCTCCATCCACCAGCGGGTCTTGCTGATCGTCGCCTTCCATTAAGACCGTATAGAACGCCGTAATGCTTCCCCCACTGAATTTCCCCGCGCGCTCGATCAACCGGGCCATCAGGGTGAAGACCGACGGCGTGTAGCCTTTTGCGGTGGGAGGTTCGCCCGCCGCCAGACTGATCTCGCGTTGCGCCATGGCAAGACGAGTAAGCGAGTCTACGACCAGCAGAACGTTCTTGCCCCGCGCGCAAAAATACTCCGAGACTGCAGTCGCCGCCAGAGCTGCGCGGATTCGCAACAGCGGAGACTGATCGGAGGTGGAAACCACCACTACCGAACGCTTCCTGCCTTCCTCGCCCAAAGCGTCTTCGAGGAAGTGGCGCACTTCACGGCCGCGTTCGCCGACCAGGGCCAGCACGGTGATATCGGCGCCGGTGTTGCGTGCCATCATGCCGATCAGTGTGCTCTTACCAACGCCACTGCCGCCGAAGATTCCCACTCGCTGGCCGCGGCCGCAGGTCAGGAACGCGTCCACGGCGCGGATTCCGCATCCAATGGGTTCGCGAATCAGGTCCCGTTCCATGGGCAAGGGCGCGGATGCTTCCAACATTTGGGAGTCTCGTCTCTCGCACGGGCCCAGCGAATCGATGGGCTCGCCCATGCCGTCGATTACGCGGCCTAGCAGTCCGTCGCCCACGCGCAGCACGGGTCGCGCTCCCCAAGTCACCACGCGATCGCCGTATCGGATTCCGCTGGGCCGCGCCATTGGCATGGAGAGCACGGTGGTGCCGCGGAAGCCGACAATCTCTCCGGGAAAAACCGCGCCGCTCGCATCCGCTATTTCGCAGAGTTCGCCGACCGAGCAGAACGGTCCTTCCGATTCCACCAACTGCCCGATCAACTGCGTCACCCGCCCCTGCCAGCGCAAGCCGGAGCAGGCCGCCAACCGTTTGAAATACGGCGCCAGCAAGACGGGAGCGCTCATACGGCCGCCGGACGCTTGGCCATAAGATCGAATAAGCCCTGCTCAATTTCCTTGAGCTGAATTTCCACTCCAACTTCGGTTGTGCCCAGGGCGGTTTCGAGCGCGCAATGATCCATCTGCATTGCAGGATCTTCCACGACCTCCGGAACCTGGCTTGCCTCCAAGTGCTGGGCAAAATAGCTGCGGCATTCCGATACTTGCCGGGGATGCACTCGCAGGACGACTTTGGTTGCACTCTCGATTTTTTCCAGGGTTATGCGCACCAGGCCGGCAAGCAGCACCGGATCCACCTGCGCTTCCCGATGCAGAACCTTGCGGGCGATGGCCAGCGCCAGTTGCACTACTTCGGTTTCCACCCGCTGGTAATACTGCGTGCGATCCCCAGCAAAGGCTGCTATCGACGCAGCGACGCTTGACCGCACTTTCGCCAGCTGTTCTGCACCGGCCGCGCGTGCCTGCACCTCGCCTTCCTTGCGACCCGCTTCCCGCGCCGCCGCTTCCCGCTGCGCCATGATCTCGCCGGTGCCACGCAAGTCTCCCGCCGGTTCTTGCGCCGACTTGGCGGAGCCGCTGGCTCCAGCCTGAGCTGCGACTTCCGCGTAGAGAAACGGATGGACCTCCGGCTCCTGCGCGACCTTGGGAGCCGGGTTACACGACGAACTCATCTTCATCCCCTCCCAGGTTTATTTTCCCTTCCGCCTCCAGCTTGCGTGCCAACGCCACCGTTTCTTGCTGCGCTTTGATCACGTCGCGCGAGCGTACCGGCCCCAGAACTTCCATATCTTCTTTCAGCATTTCCACGGCGCGGGTTGACATGGACTTGAAAATGAGGTTCTTCAGTTCTTCAGTGGCGCCTCGCAACGCCAGAGCGAGCGACTTCTTATCCAGTTGGCCCAGCAATTCGCGGATGCCCGCCTCCGGCACGCCCAAGAGGTCCTGAAAGGTGAACATCAGATTGCGAATCCCGAGGGCCACCTTGGGATCGTCCTTCTCAATGGCTTCGAGAATCACTTTGACCTGCGTCGGATCCATGCGGTTCAGCAAATCCGCCACACCTTGGAACCCGGCGTACGCGCGCCGATGCTGTTCACCCAGGGCTTTCAACCGCCGATGCAGGGAGACGGAAACTTTCTCCGCGATTTCGGGGGAAAACTGGCGCAGCTGCGCCAGGCGTTTGATGGTCTCGGCCCGTAAGGTTTCGGGCAAGCGCATCAGCAGCTCGGAGGCCTGCTTGGAGTCGACGTGGGCCAGGATGAGAGCGATGGTTTGGGGGTGCTCGCTTTCGAGGAACTTGGCCAGTTGCTGCGGATCGGCTTTCTGCAGCGAGTCCAGCTTGCTGGCGCTCATTTCCGCGGCAGTCGATACCTGCTTTAACAGTTGCCGGGCGCCATCTTCTCCGAAAGCTTTTACCAGAAGCTTTTTCGCGAAATCCGCGCCTCCTTGAGCCAGATAGTCTTGGGTCAGGCCCAGGCGATGATATTCCTCGAGCACGGCCAGCGCGGTCTGGGGATCGATGTACTCCAGTTCCGCGATCTCCCTGGTCAACTGCTCAAGATCTTCCTGAGGGAGGTTGCGATAGATATGGCTGGCCACCTCCTCTCCTAGCAGCACCAGCAGCACCGCAGCCTTCCGCATCCCTGCGAGTGTGTTGTCTGCGGCTTTCACTCTTTCACGCCGTCTCTCATCCAGCTCTGCACCAGCCGGGTGGCCACGGCCGGTTCCGTTTTTACCTTCTCCGAGAGCTGACGCTTGAGCGCCGTGGCACGCCGGGCCTGCTCCGTGCCCGGGGGCTCGATTTCAGCGGTGAGCGCTGCGCTCCCGCCGGCGCCGCTCTGCGCAACCTCCTTCGAGCCTCGCGCCATCCGCGTGGGCAATTCGCGGAGTGCAGTCAGAACCTGCCGCTTCACCGGCCGCAACATCAGAAAATATACGATCAGGAAAAGCGCAACGATGCCCAGGTATCGCAACAGGCCTGACCATTGCACAAACAACTTGTGAGTGTTTTCCAGCTTGGTGGCAGGCGCAGGTTTTTCGACCGGTGGTTCCTGAAACGACAGGTTCTGCACCGTCAGCATGTCGCCACGTTGCACGTCGAGACCGATCGCGGCGCCTGCGAGTTGTTCGATCTGTTTCAGTTCTTCCGGAGTACGCTTGCGACGGGTTGGAGTCTTGACCCCATTCTTTTCCGCCATCTCGATGGCATCATCGACCAGAACCGCGGCCGCGATGCGCCGGACGCGTCCCGGCGGCTGCACCGTGTGGTGGACACTCTTGCTGACTGCATAGGTTACGCTCTCGGAGCGGGAGTTCTGGGTTTCCGCGGTCATTGCCACCGCCGTTGCCGTGGCCGCAGCGGTGGCGCCCGGAACGTTGCTGGCCGTTCCCGGAATCCCGGCAGGCCCGCCGCCGCCCGCATTCTCCTCCGATTTTTGCTGGGTGAGGGTTGCGGTGGTTTTGGGATCGTACACTTCTTCCGTGTTCTCGCTGGTGCCGAGGTCATATTCCACATGCACGCTGGCGCGCGCATGCTCGAGGCCAACCACGGGCTCGAGCGTCCGCAGCAATGTCTTCGCCAACTCGTCGTCGAGATCGTAGCCACCATGCGCTGCTCCCGGGCCGCGGGCATGCAGCAGCGGAGTGTTGCTGTCGGCGTCGACCACCGTGACATTCTCCGGACGCAGTCCGTCCACGGCGCTCGCTACCAGCTGAGGAATGGCGAGTTGCGCCCGTTCCGACAGCGCGCCTCCCCGGGTCTTCAAGATGACCGCTGCTTTGGCCTCGCGCTCCTGTTCGCTGAACAGCGACTCGCGGGGCAGCACCAGATGCACCCGCACCGCTTCCACTTCGCTGAGAGTTTGCAGGGTACGTTCCAGTTCGCCTTCGAGCGCCCGCTGGTAATTTACTTTCTCGGTAAAATCCGATCCCGCCCAGTTCGGGGTATCGAAGAGTTCGAAACCCAGGCGCGCATTGCGCGGCAGCCCCTGAGCAGCGGTTTCGAGGCGGGCAGCATCAAGCTGATCGGCCGGAACCATCAGGCTGGTGCTGTCTGGAGAAAGTTCGTGCGGGATGTTCTTGGCGGCCAGGCGGCTGCCGAGCGCCTGCGACTCTTCCGGCTTCAGCCCGGAATACAGCGTGGCGTACTTGGGTTTCGCAATCAGCCCGACAAACAGCCAGAGCGTAACCGCTACCAGCGCCGCGCCGCCCGCCAGCAGCGCGCGCTGGCTGAGACTGAGACCGCGCAGCAGTGCGCCGCCCTGTTCGAGCGCCTGGCCGAAAGTTTTGGGTGCTTCCACGCCGGTCTCCTAGTCACCCGCTCAGAACTGCATGCGCGAGATCTCCTGGTAGGCAGCCACGATCTTGTTGCGCACCTGCATCATGAGCTGAAACGAGAGATCCGCCTGTTCCACCGCAATCATGGCGGTGTGCACGTCCATGCCGCTGCCGTCGAGCAATCCCGCAACCTTGGCGTCGGCCGCGCCCTGCAAATCCTTGGTCTGGTCCATAGCGCCGCGCAGGGTTTCCATGAAACCCCACTCTCGCGGCCCAACCGTCGCACCGGCGGCACCCGCGTCACTCGGAAGAATTCGCAAACTAGAAATCGCATCAGGCATGTTTTTCTTTCCCCACAGCTTCAGCGCAATTGATCGTCAGCGCAGCAGATCGAGCGATTGCTGAATCATACTTTTGGTCGACTGCACCGCCGACGCATTGAGTTCGTAGGCCCGCACCGCTCCCAGCAGGTCAGCGGTTTCTTCGACCGGGTCCACTGCGGGATAACTCACATACCCTTTGGCATCGGCGTCGGGATGCCCGGGCTCATACCGCTCGAGCGGCGGCTTGGCGTCGGCGATCACCTCGTCCACCCGTACGCCCCGCGCCGACACGTTTCCAGAACCCGCCAGCAGCGCCGGGAACTGCGGCATGCGCCGGGAGCGAAACACCACCAACTGCCGCCGGTACGGCCCGCCCTCCTGGGTCCGCGTGGTTTCCATGTTCGCCATATTGCTCGTGACCACCTCAGCCCTTTGCCGCTCGGCGGTAAGCGCCGAGCCACTGACCGCAAGCATGCCAAAAAGATTCATGACCCACTCCCTCCATTGATCGCGGTCAAAATTCCTTTGAATTCGTCCCGCAGCAGCTGCACTCCCAGGTTGAAGCGAAGCTGGGTGTCGGCGAGCAGCAGGCTTTCGCGTTCAAGGCTCACGTTGTTCCCGTCAGGACGCTCCATCAGACCCTGCACCGGCCGCCCGACCGGCGAGAACGACGCGTATTCGAGACTCCCGTCCGCCCGCTCCATTTCCTGGCTGAAGTTCACGTCCCGGGTGCGGTAGCCGGGAGTGTCGATGTTGGCCATATTGGACATGACCAGCTCGCTCCTATACACATTCACATCCAGGAAGCGCGTGAGCGCGGTAATGGTCGGATCATCAAATATGGACATAGCTCCCCCTCGGAGGCAAACCGTACTCGCGAATCTTGTTGCGCACCGTGCGCAGGCTTACCCCCATCATCTCGGCGGCGCGCGAGCGATTGCCTCCGGTCGCGTCGAGGGTCATCTCGAGCAGGCGTTTTTCCATGCACTCAAGAGACACGCCCGGACGCAACCCGTCCGCAGGCCCGGCGGGAAACACGCTCCTGGCCGCTGACGGCGGCGGATTCAGTTCGCGGGGTTCGAGAACTTCCACTCCGATTTCGCTGCCGGAAAGAGCCACGGCGCGCCGCATCAGGTTGGCGAGTTCCCTTACGTTGCCTGGCCACGCGTGTTGCCGCAAGTGGGCAAGGAACTCCGGACTCATGCTTGGTGCAGTTCCTGCGGGCGCGTAGAGGCTGATGAAGTGTCCGGCCAGTTCGGCAACGTCTTCGGGCCGCTCGCGCAGCGTCGGCAGGCTTAGCGGAATCACGTTCAAGCGGTAATAAAGATCGGCCCGGAAACAACCCTCCTGGACCATGGTTTCGAGGGAACGATTGGTGGTCGCGATCACCCGGATGTCAACCTTCACCACACGAGTGTCGCCCAGGCGATCGAATTCACGCTCCTGCAACGCCCGCAAGAGCTTCGGCTGCAAGACCAGCGGCAACTCACCGACTTCATCCAGCAACAACGTGCCCCCATCGGCCAGCTCAAACTTGCCCGGCTTGGCACCGGCCGCCCCGCTGAAAGCTCCCTTGGCATAGCCAAACAATTCGCTTTCGAGCAGCGTTTCCGGAAACGCGGCGCAGTTCACCGCGATAAAGGGATGGTCCCGGCGCGGGCTGAGGCGGTGAATCATGCGCGCCAGCAGTTCCTTGCCGGTACCGCTTTCGGCTTGAATCAGAATGTCGGCCTCGATGCCCGCGACTTGCCGGGCCCGGTCGACTGCCCGCAACAGTGCAGGCGAATGTCCGACCAGCGGGCCGCTTTCAGATTCCGCGCTTCGAGCGCGTTCGAGAATCTGCCGGGCGGCGCGTTCCAGTTGTTCAAAAGCCACCGGCTTGACCAGGTAGTCGCAGGCTCCGCTTCTCATCGCGGTGACCGCGTCGGGTACGCTGCCGAATGCCGTCAGGAGAATCACCGCGGTGCGCGGGGCCAATGCGCGGGCTTCACGCATGACCCCGAATCCGTCGCCGCCCGGCATGCGTATGTCGGTCACGATCAGGGCATGCTGCCCGCGCCGGAATTTGGCCAGGGCTTCGGTCGCGCTGCTTGCGGTTTCAACCCGCCAGCCATGGCGCAGAAAACTGATTTCGAGCGCCGCCCGCATGCCGGCATCGTCGTCCACCACCAGCACCTGCCGCGGCGGAATCGGCTTCATCCCCGCCGACAGGATTCCCGCCTGATGCAAGACTGCGTGACCTGTTTCCGCCTGTTGGAGTACTGCCTGATTCATTGCTTCGCTCCGGATAAAGGGAATTCCAACCTGAAAGTGGTTCCGATTCCAGCGCCGCTATTCACCGTGATGGCGCCACCGTGCTGCTCCATAATGGTTTTGCAAACTGCCAATCCAAGGCCGGGGCTGCCTGCGCAGGTGGTGAACCCAGGATGAAAGATGCGTTCCCGATCCTCGGCTGCGATCCCTGGGCCGGAGTCGGATATCTCGACGGCAGCCGTGCGACCGCGTGAATTTGCCGTGCCGCGGATTTCGAGTACGCCCCCGCCCGGCATGAAGCGAAATGCATTCAGCGCCAAGTTGAGCAGGACCTGTTCCAGGCGGTGCCGATCCGCGGCGACCAGCACGCCGTCCAGTTCCTGCCTCAGTTCCATGCGCACTTGAGCGCGCTGGGCCAGTGGCCGGAGAAAGTCATGTGTCGAGCGCAGCCACTGCCCCAGATCGGTGGGCGCAAGTCCGGGCGAGGGTTGACTGTGAAACTGCAAAACGTTATTCACCGTAGCCGCCAGCGTTCTCAGCCCGGCCTGAAGGTGGCCCACCCAATTGCGTTCTTCTTCTCCCAAGTCCGATTCCGCCAGCAGACCGGCAAAGAGTTCCAGGCTGCCCAGAGGATTGCGAATCTCGTGGGCGAGCAGCGCCGACATTTCCGCCAAAGCCTGGCGCCGGCTCAGCTCCTCATGCTCCCGCTCGAGACGCTTCAGCTCACTGACATCCTGCAGGATAAAAATCGAACTGCCGCCGTCCTCCGCGCTCAACTGGGCACGGCGCAGCGTGATCCATTCCACCTCCGGGCTTCCGCAGCGATACTCCAGTTCGCCGCGGTCGCCCCGGGTGCGGTCCAGCAAGTCATGAATCCATTCCGGCAGCACTGAGTTACAAGCTGCCCCCAGCAAGCGCCGGGTTTCCGGATTGGCCAGCGACACCTGTCCGTCTGCTTCGGTCACCAGCACCCCGCAAGGCAAGCCCTGCAGAATGCGGTTGAGGCGGTGATGCATGCGGTGATTTTCCTCGAGACTCGACGCCAGATCGCGATTGGTGTCTTCGAGTTCGTGACGAAGCCGCCCAACCTCGCCCTGCAACTGCACGTAAGCGTGCTCAAGCGACGCTGCCGCCTCGGTAAAGGAAGCAAACGCCCGGCTAAGCGAGGCTTCATCGAGAGCAACCACCCCGGTTTCGAGCGGGTGCAGCAACGCGGATAAAGTCGCACTGGACATAATTCACGTTTCGCTGGCCCGCGGGCGGGTTCCTAAAGCATCTCCTAGACTTCCGCGCGGTTCGCCGGCCCGGCTCGACGTACTTTCGAAAAATACAAGTGCTCAGGCCGGATCTGCCTCGAGCCTTCTGCGAGTATCGAGGCTCGCTCCATCACCTGCTGCAACTCGCGCACGTTCCCCGGCCAGGGATGCGCTTCGAGCAGTTGAGCCGTCCGGGGATCGAGCCCTGCCGGACTGCACTGGGACAAGGCTGCGATTCCGCGCAGAAAGTGTTCGGCCAGACGCAGGATGTCGCCAGTCCGCTCCGCCAAAGTGGGCAATTCCAGGGGAAAGGCCGAGAGCCGGTAATAAAGATCGTCGCGGAAGCGGCCTTCGTCCACGCCTCGCGCCAGATTCGCATTGCTGGCTGCGACCACCCGCACATCCACTTTCAGGGCCTCCGAGCTGCCCAGCCGCTGCACTTCTTTCTGCTCGAGAAAACGCAGCAATTTGGCTTGCAGGCTGAGCGGCAGCTCTCCCACTTCGTCGAGAAACAGCGTCCCGCCCTGCGCCAGGTGGATGCGCCCGGCATAGCCCTGCACCGCCCCGGTAAAAGCGCCCCGCACGTGGCCGAAAAGTTCCGATTCGAGCAATGCTTCAGGAATGGCGGCGCAGTTCACTACCGCCCAGGCCTTGGACGCGCGTGAGCTTAACTGGTGAATGGCGCGGGCCACCAGTTCTTTGCCGGTTCCGGTCGCGCCCGAAACCATGACCGTGGTCATGCGCGGAGCCACGAGTCGGGTGAGCCGATATAAACGCTGCATGACCTCGGCGTCGCCAATCATTCCGGGAAGGGGCACGACCGCCCGGGCGAAAGAAGGCTCAGCCAACAGATGTGGCCGGGCTTCGTCGATTACATTCGAGACCATCGCCATTGCAGGCCGGTGCTCAGTCGAGGAAACCAGCGCCTTCGGCGGATTCAACCAGCTGCCGGCCGCCGTCTCTTTGCCTGAAATCGGCCCGGAACTCGGCCCTGCAAACGGCGCGTCGCTATCGGAATCGAGCAGCACCAATTCAATGCCCGGAAAACGTAACTTGATGATCTCGATCAGTTCGTCCGCGTCCAGATCGCGAAGCCGGCGATCCAGAAACAAAACCTGCCAATGCCCGCTTTCGAGTTTCACCAGCGCGTCGGCTCCGCCCTGCACTTCGTGAATCGGTCCCCGATCCTGCTGCAGGCTTCGCCGAATCTGTTCTCGAAGGGAAGTACTGGGACTGGCTACGAGCACGCCGCCTGCAATGGAAGGAACGATTGCCGCACTGATCATGTAGCGATTTCATTCCGGGGAGATTAGAAGGCGATTAGTAGAGGATTAAGAGTTCCTGTTTCCGGCAAGTCTTTCCCAGTTTCGGAAGATACGTCGAAAACGGGAAGAAATTGCCGCCCGGCAACGCTTGCCCCGGCGGAGGGAAGAGAGCGTCCTGAACCAAGCCCGGCCTCACTTCGGCAATGAAACCAACGGCAAGCGCACCTCGAGCCACAGCCGGTCTCCGCGATCTTCCGCGCGCAAGCTGCCATCCGCGCCTTTGAAGACACGCCACGCCACCGCGAGTCCGAGTCGTCTTTTCAAGTCGCGCCGTTTTCCCTCCGCCGATTCCGCGGTATTTCTGCCGACCACAGCCTTCGGGCTCGAGGACTCGGCCGCGGAAATCGTGACCGTGACCTGCGCTGCCTTGCCTTCTTCATGCGCCATAATCTTCACTTCCGCCCCGCCGCCACCGGACTCCATCGCGAAATTGAGCAGGCTGGTGAACCCCTGTCGCAAGCGGCTGGCTTGCATGTTCACCAGACAGTCAGAGCTGGATGTCAGGAAGATTTTTGCTTTTGCCGCCTCCGCCATCGGCAACAGCTCGGCCACCACCTCGCGCAAGCAAACCGCGAGTGACAATACCTCCTGACCCTGTTGCGCACTCCCAACCTCCCACAACTCCCGCAAGGCACGGACCAGCCAAACCACGGAACGAACCTGCTTCAGTGCGATTTTCACATCGTGACGCCACTGTTTCACGGTGCGCGACAGCAGCAGGTTAATTTCGAGCAGGCAGGTTAAGGTGCTGAGCGGCTGGCTCAAGTCATGAAAAATGTCACTCACGAGCTGCTGATATCCGCAATCGGTGCCAAGTTTGCCGACTGGGTGGCGAACCAGCCTGGCAGCAGGCTTGACTAATACCGGCCTCACGCTTGGGCCCTGGAACGACCGCTCAGCTCATAACCAACTCCGCGCACGGTATGGATAAGCCGGGTCCCGTGCCCGTCATCGACCTTGCGGCGCAGGTAGTTCACGTATACATCCACGACGTTA
>JGI12269J14319_10003020_pt1 | contig 15989 bp, 12 predicted proteins | sample PeaSoiSIISIP2007_FD_14319 | JGI IMG/M metagenome (IMG submission 14319) | reverse complement strand
CCCGCCGTTGCACGAGTTCCTTCCGAGTCGTGAAGAGCTGATGGTGAATATCGCAACTCTGCCGTATGCGGATGCCAAGCGGAAGAAATCGCTGGTCAAACAATATAAGGACTACGGAGTCAAAACGGCGGGCGATTTGAAGAAGATTTTACCCGAGCTTCTGAGCCGTGTGGATCAACTTCACGAAGTAAACCCAATGCTTGGACATCGCGGCTGCCGTCTCGGGATCACCTATCCGGAGATTACCGAAATGCAGGCGCGGGCAATTTTTGAAGCTGCAGTTGCCGTAGCCAAGAAGGGCGTCAAGGTCTATCCCGAAGTGATGATTCCGCTTACGGCCACGGTGAAGGAAATGGCGAACCAGGCGGAGATCGTGAACCGTGTGGCGAAAGACGTTTTCAAAGAAAAAGGACGCACCGTGGAGTACCTCGTGGGCACGATGATCGAGCTGCCGCGTGCCGCTCTGATCGCCGATGAGATTGCCAAGGAAGCGCAGTTCTTCTCCTTTGGCACCAACGATCTCACGCAGACCACCTGGGGCTTCTCGCGCGATGACGTCAACAAGATCCTGCCCACTTACTTGGCGGACGGAATCATCAAGCAGGACCCGTTTGCCGTTCTTGACCGCGAAGGCGTTGGGCAGTTGGTCAAGATGGCGACTGAACGTGGACGGAAGACACGTCCGACGTTGAAAGTTGGAATCTGCGGCGAACACGGTGGCGAGCCATCGTCGGTCGAGTTCTGCTATCAGACCGGGCTCAACTATGTTTCCTGTTCGCCGTTCCGCGTACTCACGGCGCGACTAGCGGCGGCTCAGGCTGCAGCCGGTGAAAAACTGCAGATCGATTCTGGACGAACGAAATAAATGTCGAAGGGCATCGAGACCAGCTCATCCTGGTTTCGATGCCCTTTTGTTTGGACCAGCATCACTGCACTCTTTGCAGACGGGCGATGAGCTTCTGCGCGAGATTCTCCTCTGACTCGGACCACAATAGGCGTCCGGTTGCTCCCGCATTCTTTTCCATCCGGGCAGTAAGCTCCACCAATTTGTGTACGTTGCTGCGCACGTTCTGCTCCGCCTCGGAGGTCAATTCAATTTCTTCGTGAAGGAAAGGTATGTCCAAACCAAAATCAATTTGAATGTGCCCGGCTTCTTCGGCCGCATGCTCTTCAAATTCCATTCCGTGTGCGACCACACGCACCAGGGACGGCTCCAACACCCACTTCTCCGCGCCTTCAGGAGGAGTCCACAAATCCCAATAGGCCTCAAAAGTGTAGGCATAGTCGTCGTGAATAAATTCGGCGACCACCGCCGCGGCCTCTTCCGGAGAAATGCCAGGACGGAAGCGGCGCTCGAGAAGGGTCGGCTCGCTCCAGGAGACGGGCTGGACCGCCAGGTAGGTTACGCCCTCCCGCGCCGGAGAAAACGGAATTTGGCGCAGCACGCTGGCCGTTCGCGGCAGAATCTCGGGTTCGTCAAAGCTGGGAAACCACAGGCTCAAGTAGAGGGAATCGGCCATGGATGTATTCTAAATCGCAAGCCGCAGGGCGCGATGGTGGCTGAGTTTCTCCGCGTGTGGTTTTGACGCGCGAAAAGCGCCCTGTTAGTATGAAATCCGGCGGCAAGAAAACATCTCACCAGAAACGTCCCCGTCGTCTAGCCTGGCCTAGGACATCGCCCTTTCACGGCGGTAACATGGGTTCAAATCCCATCGGGGACGCCAAATCTTGTCCGCAACTTATGAGCGCGGTGCTCCTTTCTATAGGCACAAGAAAGGCACAATTTGCGTCGTCAATCCGTACCACTTTGTCCGGTCGCCACGCTCCCGAGAAGGCACAAGGACCGTTCTTAACTCTTCAACGCTCCCAGGGCGTTGCGGGAACATTGACGTACCGCCCCTAACTTCCGACAAGCCCGTTTTCTGGCCAGTCAATCCACGTTGATAGTTGGGTAACCAGAATGGTGTTTGTCAGTATCGATCCGCTCTCCGATGTTTATGCCGGCCAGCGTCTGCGCGATGGCCGTGCCACCCTCTTCGCCGGAGTACCAGGCTTCGAGAATCGCAGAAGCGGTGCCGGACGGGGCACGTCACGAATGCATGGAGTTTCTGCTAAACTCGGCCGCAAGGATAATTTTCCGCCGAGCTTCAGCGCGCACGGCGGCTAAGTGACGAGCATCCGACGGAAAGGACTAAGGTCGACGGATATGGCAGTCGCAGTGGAGATGCCGAAACTGGGCAACACGGTGGAAGAATGCCTGATTGCCCGGTGGGTCAAGCAAGAGGGCCAACCCGTCTCTGCCGGCGAAACCGTGGTTGAGATTGAGACCGACAAAACGAGTTTTGAAGTCGCGGCGCCGGTTGACGGCACCGTGCTGGCGACATTTTTCGAGCGCGGCGATCTCGTGCCGGTTTTCACACCGCTGTTTGTGATCGGTAATCCCGGCGAGAGCGTGGAGGCGTTTCGTCAGCATTCGAACGCGCCATCTTCAGCAGTTGCCGCTTCGGGATCACAGCCAGCCAGCGCATCGGTTGCGGACGACAAGTCCCGGCCCCACTCCTCCGCGCCCCTGAGTCCCAGGGCGCAGCGCTTTGCCGACGAACACAGCTTCCACCCGCGAGCGGTCAGCGGATCCGGACCGGGCGGCCGCGTTCTGGAAGCCGACCTGCGGGCTCTCTATGACACCTCCACCTCGAATCTAAGCGCGCCAGAGACTCGAATCTCCAGTGTTCGCGAGAAGATCGCCAGCCGCATGCGCGAGTCACTCGCCAGCACCGCGCAGTACACCCTCCACGGTTCCGCCGACGCTGGCGGCTTGCTCCGGTTGCGCGCCCGCATCAAGGCTTCGGCAGCGGAGCCGGACATCAACATCAACGACCTGGTGACGTTCTGCGTAGTGCAAGCATTGTTGGACGAGCCCTGCCTAAACGTCTGGTTCGTCGATGGAAGAATTGAACCGGGGCGCGGAATTCACATCGGCTTTGCTTGCGACACTCCGCGCGGATTGCTGGTTCCAGTAGTGCGTAACGCACAGGCAATGACTGTCGCTGAACTGGCCAACCGTACCAAAGATCTCTCGGCCCAGGCGGTGCAAGGCAAGATCTCCGCCGACGATCTGACGGGCGGAACGTTTACCGTCAGCAACCTCGGCGTCTTCGGCATTGAATCCTTCACCCCGCTGCTCAATCCGCCCCAGGTGGCCATTCTCGGGATCAATGCCATTCAAGTGAAGGCTGTCCGCAGAGAGGGCAAAGTGGAGTTCATCGATTCCATCGGCCTCTCCCTTACGCTCGATCACCAGATTATCGACGGTGCGCCGGGCGCGCGGTTCCTGAAAGTGGTTCGCGAAAAGATCGAAAACGTGGAGAGGATATGTACGATTTGAGCGAATCTTTGAAAGAAGCGCTGGCAGGAGTTCATTAGGAGTTTCGTTTACTGAGGAGTTTCAAGGAATGCCCAAGTCGATTGTCATCGAACCCAAAGAAGTCTTTGCCAAGTCGAAGATTCATTTGTCCGATATTCCCATCAACACCTACGACCGCACGCTGGAACAGGAACTGGGTAATTACTCCACCGAGGATTTTCTCCATATCTGGCAAGACATGTGCGCGATCCGGGAGTTCGAGACCATCCTCAACGAAATCAAAACCAAGGGCGCCTATAAGGGCATTGCTTATAACCACGCCGGACCCGCCCATCTATCGATTGGACAGGAGGCGGCCGCGGTCGGCATGGCCTTTTCCCTTTCGCCAGAAGATTTTATTTTTGGTTCGCATCGCAGCCATGGCGAGATTCTCGCCAAAGGTTTTTCCAGCATCCGCAAGCTCACCGAGCCGCAACTGTCGAACATCTTCGAGTCGTACCGCGATGGAGCCATGCTGCGTCCCGTGGAGAATCAGCTTCAAGGCACGACCCGCGAACTAGCCCTCCGCGCTTTTATCTACGGAGCCTATTGCGAGATTTTCGCGCGCGACGCGGGATTCAACCGAGGGCTGGGCGGCTCGATGCATGCGTTTTTTCCGCCGTTTGGGATCTATCCCAACAATGCGATCGTCGGCGGATCGGGTTCGATTGCCCCAGGCGCCGCGCTCTTCAAACGCGTGAACCGCAAGCCCGGCATTGTCGTCTGCAACATCGGAGACGCTTCTTTTTCCTGCGGCCCGGTCTGGGAAGGCATCACATTCTCTGCCATGGATCAGTACTCAAAACTGTGGGATCAAGCGCTGGGCGGAGGATTGCCCATCATTTTCAACTGCATGAATAATTTCTACGGCATGGGCGGGCAGCCCTGCGGAGAAACCATGGGCGTGCAGTTCATCGCGCGCATCGGAGCCGGCGTGAATCCCGAGCAGATGCATGCGGAGCGCGTGAATGGATACGATCCCTTACCCGTAATCGATGCCTTCCGCCGCAAGAAGCAGATTTTGGCCGAAGGCCGCGGCCCCGTTCTGCTCGATACCATCACCTATCGGATCAGCGGCCACTCCCCTTCTGATTCCTCCAGCTATCGTTCGAAAGAAGAAATCGAGCACTGGCAGAAGGCCGATTCGATTGCCGCGTTCCGAAAGCGTTTGGTCGACGGCCACGTTCTGACCGGAAGCGAACTGGACAGCGCCCGCGCCAGCATCGAAGCCGTGGTGTTCGATATGTTCCGCCTGGCCATCGATCTCGAGCGCAGCCCGCGCGTCGCCCTCGATTCCGACCTTGTCGACCGCGTCATGTTTTCCAACCAGCGGGTCGAGAAGTTCGACGATCGGCGGCCGGAGTTTCTGCAAGACATCGCCGCCAATCCCAGGGTGCAGCAGATTCGCGGCAAGATTCGGACTCCCACCGAGGGCGGCAAGCCGGTTCCGAAGATGAAGGCCTACAACGTGCGCGATGCCATCTTCGAAGCCATGCTGCACCGGTTTTCCGTCGATCCCACCATGATTGCTTTTGGCGAGGAGAACCGCGATTGGGGCGGGGCCTTCGCGGTCTATCGCGGCCTCACCGAAGCGCTGCCTTACCATCGTTTGTTCAATGCGCCGATTTCTGAAGCGGCTATCGTGGGCGCGGCCGTGGGTTACGCGATGTCCGGAGGCCGCGTGGTGGCCGAGCTTATGTATGCCGATTTCATGGGGCGCGCAGGCGACGAGATTTTCAATCAGCTCTCGAAGTGGCAGTCCATGTCAGCCGGACAGCTCACCATGCCAGTGGTTCTCCGAATCTCCGTAGGCGCGAAGTACGGTGCCCAACATTCGCAGGATTGGACCGCGCTGGTGCATCACATCCCTGGATTGAAGGTGGTTTATCCGGTGACGCCCTACGACGCGAAAGGCATGATGGCCGCCGCTCTCGCCGGAACCGACCCCGTGGTCTTCTTCGAGAGCCAGAGGATCTACGACATGGGCGAAATGTTCGCCGAGCAAGGCGTCCCCGAAGGACACTATGAGATCAATTTGTCGGAACCGTCCATCAAGCGCAAGGGCAACGATCTGACGATCATTACGCTGGGCCCAACGCTCTACACCGCGGTCGCCGCTGCCGATCGGCTGGAAAAAGAATTTGGCGTCTCCGCCGAGATCGTCGACCTGCGGGCCGTCAATCCGCTCAACTACGACCTACTGGTGAATTCGGTGCGGAAGACGGGCAAGGTCCTGCTCGCCAGTGACGCGGTGGAACGTGGCTCTGTGTTACATACGGTGGCCACGAACCTCACCCAGCTCTGCTTTGACGATCTGGACGCTCCGCCGGCGGTCATCGGCGCTCGCAACTGGATCACGCCTGCCCCGGAATTGGAAGCTATGTTCTTTCCGCAACCGGAGTGGCTGCTCGATGCGATCCACGGGCGCATCCTGCCTCTGAAAGGCTATCGGCCAAAGACAAACTCCACCTTGGGAGAACTGGAGCGCCGGAGCCGTGACGGCGTGTGAGCGCGAAGCCAATCACGCACTCCTGGTGAAGGTCAAAATACCGACTCCTGTTCCTGAAACCTGCGCGAATCAGGTTTTCTCAGCAACTCGAAACTCGTGCCCTATCCCGTGGACCGCAGCAATCGTTGTAGTCCATCCCGATTCTTCACAGGCAGTCCGCGGAGCGCGGCTCGCGCTAGCGCCACATAAACCCGGTGCACCCCAGGATGGTTCTTGAACACCGCCAGGTGTTTCGCTACGGTTTCTGCGTCTCCACGAACCAGCGGTCCGCTGAAGGACTGCGCCGGACCGAGGCGCGAATAGTTTGCCAAAGTCTGCTTGACGATGGGCAGACTCTTGCGGCGTGCATCCCGCCGCGTGACTCCGGCGAGCCGAGCGGCTTCTTCGAGCGACACCAGGAACGCCAGCAGCAAAGGCGAGGTCATAGTGGCCCACGCGTGGTATGCCGCTTTGCGCGCCGCAGGTAATGAAAAACTATCTCCGCCCAACTCGCGGACGATCCGGCGTGCGACTCGCTTAGCGGCGTCATCGCCTTCCAGGGCGAAAGGCACGCCCGTCAAAGAGGGATGCGCTCCGGCAACGAAAGTCATCAGCGGGTGGACGGATGCGATCGAAGCGCCTGCTTTGCGCAGCGGTTCCAGTTCGCGGCTGAGCTGCGCTCCACTGGAGTGGAAGGCGAAACGAACCTTTTTCTGAACGCTGCCTGCACCCAGCCGAAGCGCCAGAGCCGAAGCTGCGCTGCGGATCTCACGGTCCGGAACACACAACCACAGCAAGGTGGCGTCCAGCGCAGCGGAACGGGCGGCGGTGACGGCGTGCGCGCCGACCTTGGCGGCGAGTGCGCGCGCATGCCGCCGCGACCGGGCGGAATCACGCGCAACGATCTCAGTCAGCATGAAACCGGCATGGTGCAGCGCCACGGCCAGAACAGTCGCCAGCCTGCCCGCTCCGATGATGGCAACGGTGGGCTTTCTAGCTTTCGTCTTTCCCGCCATCAGTTTCCGGACCGCACATGGATCTCGTTCATCGCGGTAAATTCCGACATGTTCTTCGGAATGCTTTGGTCTCCATCATCGAGTCCATGCTGTTCTCCGCTGCCGCAAGAATAGCAGAAAGGTTCTGCACAACCCGCTCGGTCTGTACCATATGTCTTTGAGGCCATGACCACGACCGACGCAGGACTTTGGCAGGCCAAGGTTGGCCGTGGTCTCACGTCGTCCAGAGTGGGCAGTTCAAGAGAGGATGGACCCAATGCGGAACTGGCTTGGTGGTACTTTTGTGGCACTGGCACTAATTTCGTTTGCCTGCGCCCGGCAGCAAGCGGCGCAAACCGCGACCAGGAGCGGCGCAGATACCGATCACGCGCCGGCGCAGTCGAGAGTGGAGGAGGTGCTGGCATCGAAGGTCAGGTCCGAGTGGGAGGCGCTCAAGAAAAAAGACAGGGCGGCTTATGGCGGCCTGTTAGCCGACGATTTCGTGGGGGTGGAAGACGACGGCGACGGAACCCGGAACAGGTTGCACGCAATAAATGAGATTGAGACCTCGAACGTCTACAGCTATACGATTTCTTTTTTCAAGCTCCTTCTACTGGCACCCGGAGCGGCCTTGGTCAGCTATGAAGTCACCATGGAGTTTCCGCCTAAGGCGGCGGTCCGTTACAAGAGGATGTATATCAGCGAGGCCTGGATGAAAGACAACGGAGAATGGAAACTCCGGCATTATCAGGAAACACGGGTTCGGTAAAGACGTTTCGGGAACATTCAGGCGAGATTCCTACGAATTTGGCAGACCGCTAAGGTCCAGTCCGGTGCGTGAACGCTCCGGACTGGCCTCGCTTTGTCGCAGCATTCTCTTACTGGGCAGCGTAGACAGCAATACAGCCATTCGCGCTCTGGGTGGTGCAGGGTGCTCCCGCTTGCATGGGAACAAACACATGGTTATTGCTGGGATCGACCGCTACGCTATGGGAATTCGCGTTGGTCGGGACGTTTTGCATCCACTTATTGGACGCCGCATCGATGATGCCCAGCACCGGTCCGTTGGGCATGTCTCGCGCGGCAAGGTAGTAGCGGTTATCGCCGGGGTTGTACCAGATTTCATCCACGCCACCAACATAGGGAATATTCGCGAGAATGTTGCCGGTGGTTCCGTTGATCACATATTCGTTGGGCGGGAAGGTTTCTCCATCGTGGTCGGCGCAGCCAACCAGAAAGTTGTTTCCCGGACCTTGAACAATGCTGGTCGGCATGCAGTTGCTTACGAGGAAATGGTTGACGATGACAGGCCCGTTGGGATTGCCTAGCCGCAAGTCGATGTCATCGATACTTCCAACCGTCAGATCGCCGGAAGAATTAGCATTGGGAAGCAGGAAGTGGCCGGTGTTCGGATTCCATGCGGGTCCGCCCAATCCAGCGGGAGAAATCGGGGCATGGTGGCAGGGAACATTTTTCCCTCCCACGCCCACACCCACGCCCGACACGCCGGTTGGCACCGGCTCGGTGCTGGCATCGTCGAAAAAGTTCGAGGGGTCGGGGCAAGGAGCATCTACGGTGTCAACCGGCACATTCGGATTGTCGTTGGCGCCATCGTAATAGATCTGGCCGATAATGCAGCTCGGAAAGTTGGTTGGACCGTAGGGCGCGTTGGGATTCACGGGAAGGCAATTCGAGGTGCGGTTGACTACGCCCGATACATCAATGAAGGTCACGAAAGGAAGTCCGGGATCGCCGTTAATGATGGCCAGCACCTGGTCCTTGGGATCAAAAGACATCTCGTCGGCACGCAGATCCCCGCAGGTGGGATCGGCAAAAGCGCGTCCGCTGGAAGATGCAATGCAAGGTGCAATGCCGACCGGACCATCGTAGTCGGGAGATTGTCCCGTAGGAATGTCGGCAATGACGGTTGGGGGATTCGTAGTCAGGTCGAAGACGACTACGGAACTGCTGCCGTTTCCGCTGAATAAAGTCTTACCATCCGGAGTTACTGTTTCCCCGTCCGGGCCCGACAAGGGATTCACACCATTGGCGCGGGCGGCGCAGCACTGGGCTCCAGGAAATCCCCCGAAAAGGCCGTTCGCCCCAAAACCGGGAAGCTCAAAGGTCTGGGTTCGACATCCGAACCTGGTGAAATTGCCGAGCGCGGTCAGGAGCGGAGGAATCGCGGCCAAGCAGGAACTGGCGTTATTGCCCGCCTCCGCCACGCTGTTGGCCCCGCCAATCGCATTTACGGCAAGATCGTGGCTGGTATCGACTACCACCACATCCAGGCCAATCCGGTCGGAAACATAAAACCGGTGATTGACCGGATCGACCCAACTCGTGTCAAAGGAATTGAAAGGACCGCCGGGCTCTCCCGTCGGATTGTGCTCGGGCACGGGAACAATATCGATGATGCCTACGGTTCCGTTGCGATCGGTGCCGCACGTGGGACAACCTTTCACTGCACCGCATCCGGAGGTGAGTAACATCGCCAGCCCCAGCGCGACACCAAGCGTTTCCGTTCTCATAGCAGAATCTCCTATTAATCTCGTCAGTGATCTTGATCCCACGAATCCCACCCAACTAACCTCAACCGAGCGCCTCAGCTTCCGCCGCGTCCGGCCATGGTGGCTGCCCTCGACTTAGAAACGGAACTGCAACCCCTGCAATGCAACGTAGTAATTGCGGGGCAGAATGCCCTGCACGCTGGGATCATGCAGCCGGTCTACATTGAAGTCGAACTTCACCAATACCCAATAGTTGAGATACCAGTTCACGCCCGTGCTGATTTGGTCGGTCTGATCGCTGTAAGTGGGTACTGCGGTCGGTGCAGGTGGAGTGTCGAAGGTCGCGCCCGCGGCCCTTCCCTCCAACCATGAGTACCGCAACTTAAGTTGCCATGCTCCCCAACCCGGCGCCCCGACTGTACCGGGCGATGCGGGGCCGATGACGGGGTGTATGACCTTGGGAATCCAGTTTTCCGGCTCCGACTCTCCGGTTAATAGATAAGTAAACTGGCCATAAGCGCCTTTTCCCACGACTCCGGGCAGGGATTCGAACCCCGCCCCGGTGACATATTCCGACCCCACGCCATCACGATGTTCGTTGATCTGCGTGTATTCACTACGTACGGCCCAGCGTCCCTTAAGCCATATAAACTCGGCGTTGTAGCGTTCGATCGGGCCGTTGATGCGCAGCTGCGGGAAAAAGTTATACGCCGAGTCGTTCATCAGCCCGCTGAAACTCAATTCGTTCGAGAGGCCGCGCGAGCGTCCGTGGCCGATGGACCCACCAAAGGCGAGTCCATGGAACAAACTGCCTTTATTTTGTTTCCAGGGATTGAAGCGCAGCCGGCCCACAAATTCCGGTTCATTGGTGGTGTCGTTCGTGATGATTCCCTTGCCGTTGAAGGCGCCTGCCCAGTACTGCGCGAAGCCGCTTGCGAGCTCGCCGTGGACGGCAAACCCGGGCGCGCGAAACGTGCCTGCCGCGGAGGGGTAAAGCACCGACACGATCGACCTTTCCAGAAACTCGACATTGGTATCGCCGGTGCCTACCTCTTGCGAGAAAGGTTCCTTGAATTGCCCTACCTGAAACTTGAGTGCCGAAAAGGGTTTGAAGTCGAGATACGCGTCCCGAATCGAAATCCCGTTGGCAGCTGCGGCATCGAACAGAAATGCCTAATCCACCTGCTTGCTGTAGTTGCCTTGCACTCCGAAGCGGGCGCGCTTGATGGCGAAGGTGTCGGCGGGCGCGCCATCGCCCTTGTAAAAGACGTAGTTAGTGTTGAGATAGCCTACGGGCTGAACCTGAAATTGACCGTCTGGACTCTTCAGGAAAAAGTGCTCGCCATTCCATCCTGCCGTCAACGGCGACGGGTCGGCTTGCTTCTGACTGGCACTGCTGGTGGCTGCGGCCCCTGCCCTGGGCGGGCTGGCTTTGTCCGCCGGCGCGGGAGCCGCTTTCGCCAATCTGTCGATTGTCGCTTTCAACTCCTCAATCTCCCGCCGTTGCAGGATTACTTCTTCCCGCAGATTTTGTAAGTCTTCAGTGGTTAGAGCTGGCCTGGTCAAAACCGGTCCGGCGGGATCTTTCATGTCGGTCGTGGACGCAGGCGGCGTTTGGGCAAAGGATGCTGTCGCCACCAACACCGAAAGGATTGCAAACTGTCTTCTTACCCAGAGCATATTTCTTCCTAGCTTGTTCCGAATTGCTTTCCGCAAGAGCGGCATAATGCTGCGGACGTGTCCAGTGCAATCCCACTGCCGCTTGTGGACGAGAAACAGAGAGCTACTGACCTTCGTGCGGCAACGGCGGCGAATATGCGCCAATTCCGTTAGTTGTCAACGGCCCGGGGGACTACCTGAAGTCCCGGCGATCCTCCACGAGGACGAATATCTCTCTTTTTCAGCTACGGCTTTGCAGTTTGGACAGCTTGAATCCTCGGATATCTCTAATCCTTAAGCGCGGCAGATTCGAATCGGGAAACCCTTGCTTCCCATTCCCGGAAGGTCTGCGGCTGTTTGCGCTCTGGATTTGTCTTGGCAATCGGAATGCCCTGACTAATGACTTGAACGCGGCCGCCGATGTGCATTCCAGGGACTTATTGGTACAACACCCGTCAGAATGCGCACACATTAAGGAATGAAAAGGAATGGAACTGACTATGACGCATAGGTCGGCAATACAGACGGCAATAATGCTTTTTATAGTCGCACTCGCAAGTCTTGCGCAGGATGCAGCAAAGCTGGGGGCGGAAATCAAGCAACTGAAACCTCTCAGCGCTGATCCGCAGGTGGTGAGCGCGGTGAAGGCCTATAACGCAACCCCACGTTCGTCTGAGGAGAGAGCCATGACGAATGAGAAGTGGCACAGCCTGACGCTGTTCGATCCATTCGTGCGCGCGGTTGCGAAGAGCGAGCTTTCCACCTATCTGAAGACCAAACGCGACGACGTGATCGTCAAGATCTTCGTTTCCGGTGCCGACGGCGGCAAGGTAGGATTTGACGGCAAGACTGAGCACTGGACGCACAAGGGCATGCCCAAACATGAGGTGCCCATGACCGGCAAAACGTGGACCGGGCCGGTGAAGCTGGACGATTCCACTGGGCTGGAAATGCTCCAGGTGGGACTCCCCGTGCTCGACGAAGGGAAGCCGATCGGATCCATCATCATCGGATTGCGCGCCGATAAACTCCGCTAACTGGTTATAACTGCCCTGGGGAGAACTGATTCGTGAAGAACGTCAGCATCGTGCGGCGAATGACCCTAACGCTGGCAGCATCGGTGGCGATCACCGCCGGCGCAGTGCTTGGGTTGTCCTACCTATTGTGGGTATCGTCGTCTTCGTCCAGCGCATTAGCGGCCATCGAGGGATCGCAAAACAAGGCGTCTTTGGAACTGCTGGACTTGGCCAACAAAATCCAGAATCTTACACAAAAGATGGTACAAGAAACCGATCCCGATGCCATCGAGGCGCTCATGCACCAAGACGACGCGATGGTGACTCGGGCGCGAGCAAATATCCAACAACTGGCTGGAGGCGATGCTAGCATTTCGGCCGCTTTCGAGAAGCTGACGCAGGCCGATGCTGAAGTGGTTGACCTGATCATGCACGCGCACAACGCTGAATCGCACCAGGCCATCATTGACAAGTCAAACCCGGCTTTTGACGGACTTCTGCGAACCATCTCCGAACGCCAGTACAAAGCGAACCAGATGCTGGACAATCAGGCCGCACTCGCCAATACTCACACCCGCCACCTCGCATTTCTCGTCTATTGCCTGGTGGCAGTGAGCGTGCTGTTGATGTGCCTTGGCAACCTAGCTCTAGTGCGGGCCATCTCCCGATCGCTGCGGCAATTATCCGTCATGATCCAGGACATCGCGCAGGGCGAAGGCGACGTCACCAAGCGGCTGGAGTTCTCGGGCAACGACGAACTGGGTGAAATCAGCCGTTTTTTCAATCTGTTCATGGAAAAGTTGCATGACATCCTGCGGCAGGTTGCCAGCAATATGCTGCAGATGACGTCGGCGAGTCAGCGGCTGCTCGATGCCAGCCAGGAGATTGCTGCCAATTCCGGAGAGACGTCGGTGCAAGCCAACGCGGTTTCCCAGGCCACGCAGCAGGTCAACCAGAACCTGCAGAGTGTCTCTGCTGGAGCCGGAGAAATGACAACCACCGTGAAGGACATTGCTTGCAACGCCAACGAAGCCGCGAGGATGGCATCGAATGCTGTGCAGACGGCGCAGGCCGCCAATGACACTGTCGCCAAGCTGGGCCAGTCAGGTGCGGAGATCGGAGAAGTCGTCAAGGTTATTACCGCCATTGCGCAGCAGACCAACTTGCTGGCCCTGAACGCGACCATCGAAGCTGCCCGCGCCGGGGAGGCCGGCAAAGGCTTTGCCGTGGTGGCCAACGAGGTGAAAGAACTCGCCAAGCAGACCGCCAGCGCCACCGAAAACATCGGCCAGAAGATCACGGCGATTCAGACAGACACCAAGAGAGCGGTAGTCGCGATCGGTACCATCAGTGGCGTAATCAACCAGATCAATGAAATTTCGGGAACGATCGCAGCCGCCGTCGAAGAGCAGAGCGCAACCACCAATGAAATGACGCGCAACGTCAGCGAAGCAGCCAGGGGAGCGGGAGAAATTTCGTCCAACATCAGCGGAGTAGCCGAGGCCGCCAATGGCACTTCGGCGCGCGCGCAAGAGTCGCAAAAAGCCGCGCAGGAGCTAGTGGCCGTAGCGGCGCAACTAAGCGTCCTGATGGGGCGTTTCAAGATCTGCCGTTAGCACATCATATTTCCGGATTGCAATTAACGACCCTCTTTTGCTGGTTCCGGTTCAAGGGTGCGCACCAGCCATGGAATGATCACCTGCTTGAAGATCACGGGATCAGGCCACACTTTGACCTGCCTCCCGAGGTGACCGCCTTGCGGATTGATCCAGGCAGTCTTCGGCACGTCGCCTTTGTTGAGGAGCAGGTAGATGTCGTCGATCGGCACCTGCGTGTCAAGCACTCCGGCAAGAATGAGCATGGGAGCCATTGGTTTGCCGAGCAGTCCTTGTTTGACCAGCGACATCTTGGGCAGGACTTCCGCCATCTCGTCTACGGTCGTCACATTGTCGAAAATGGCCATCAGCGCTGGGACCTGATCGAAGAGATATTCGCGGTTACCGATCAGGGAATTCATCAGGAACTCTTTCTGAAAGAACCTGTCGGTGGGCGGTGACTGGGCGCTTGCTCCCCGCAAGCGGGCGCGCTCGACGATGGCCATCTTGGTGGCCCAATAAGCACCCCAACTCACGCCGTGCATGGCTACCCGGTTCTTGTCGATCTCGGGCCGCGTAGCTATGTAATCGAGCACGCGCGAGAGCGCGCGCTCCGCATTTTCGCTGACTTTGATCGGAGACTGGCCGGTGCCTGGGCCATCCACAGCCAAATAGCCGACCCCGAACGGCAGGATCGCGCTAAAGCTCTCCGCCAAATCTTCCTTGCGGCTGTCCAGTCCATTCACGGCCAATACGAGCGGCACCGGTCCGTTCGCATTTTTCGGCAGGCGGAGGTAGCCGATGATTTCTTTTCCTTCGAACGGAATTCTCACGATTTCGAGCGGCGGATCCCAGAAGCGCGCGTGCGCCAGGAAAGCCTCTATGGCTTTCTCGTACGAGCGCTGCTTGCCGGGAGAGGCGGGGATGGGCCAGCGTCCAAAGGAGTAAAGCCGCCAGGCGCGGATGTAGTCGGTATTCGCTTTCACCGGGTCGGTTTTCTCCAGCGACTTGGCTTCATTCATGTAGCGGTCGGCGACTCCCATGAAGCCGGCGGCCCACTCGTCTTTATCGCGAGTATGGATGGAGTTGAAGGCTTCCTTTACGTCGCCGGGATCGAGCCCGATGAGGGGATACATTCCGTTCTCGGCGCGATGGACAGCCTCGGTCTTGATCTCATCAAGCGTGCGCTCGGCGCGCTGCTGCGAGAAGCAAGAGATGCTCAGCAAGAAGATCAGCGCCAGCGTCATTGCAACTGGCATCGTCAGTCGTGCGGGTTGATGATTGCGACCTAATAGTGTTGGCACGGGATGATTCCTTTCGACTTGAAAACAAAGATAGGGCCGGAGGGAGATCCGGCCCCGATTTACGAAAACCTCGGCGATCAGAAAGTGAGCTTCAACCCAAGTTGAACCGAACGCGGGCCTCCCGAACCAACGGCCGGGTTGGCGGCGGCGACGTCCGGGGTGGCACAACCGCAACCAAAGCCACCAACGGAAGGATCGTTAAAGCCGAAACCGTTCTGGCCGCCATAAGGATTGGCAAAGTTGGGATGGTTGAGAATGTTGAAGAACTCGGCCCGGAACTGAGCGTGGAACCGCTCGCCAAAATGCCAGTTCTTAGCGATCGAGAAATCCATGTTCTTGAAACCGGAATCCGGGAAAATGTTGCGCCCCATGGTACCGAAAGTCCCCAGTGCCGGAGGAATCATAATGGAATTGCCTTTGGCGTAGCAGCCGAACAGGTTGACGGCAGCGGTTGCCGCTCCAGGAGTTCCCCCGTCCAAGGCCAAAGCCTTCGCAGTGCAGGCTGCGGGCAAATTGCCTGCGGTGTACTTTGGAATTCCGGTCGGCCCCGACTTGAAGTCATTCGGGTCTCCGAAGAAGTCCCAGCGGATGGGGCTGTTCGCTGGAGGACTGACGGGCAGCGCACCTATCCCGGCAGCGTCGGTTCCCTCGTCCATTGCTCCCCAGTGCTGCGGACTTTGCAAGGTGACGATGGAGTTGAGTTCCCAACCTTCCAATGCTTGCGCGTAGCCCTTCTTGCCGGGGATAGCATAGGTGAGCGAAAGCGTGAGGCGATGACGCACATCGAAATCGCTGTTCGCGTATTCCGCGCCCGGGTTATAGGCGTTCTGCGGAAGTCCTGATCCGTAGCCGAAATCCCAGTTCGCGCCGACGTCGTCGAGAGCGTGCGACCAGGTGTATCCTGCGACCATGCTGAGACCATGGAAGTTTCTGGAGTTCAGCGTCGCTTGCAGGCCGTTGTAGTTCGACCTGTATATATTCGCCATGTTGAAGATGTTGCCGATTTCCCCGAACTTATT
>JGI12269J14319_10003019_pt1 | contig 15989 bp, 13 predicted proteins | sample PeaSoiSIISIP2007_FD_14319 | JGI IMG/M metagenome (IMG submission 14319) | reverse complement strand
CGGCGCCTGGTCACGATGATCCCCGCGGTCGTCGTCATCGCGATCGGTCTGGACCCGACGCGCACCCTCGTCATCAGCCAGGTCATCCTGAGCTTCGGGCTGCCGTTCGCGCTCATCCCGCTGGTGATGTTCACGCAACGCCGGCGGCTGATGGGCACGCTCACGAATGCGAGGCCGACCACCGTGGTGGCGTGGCTGGTGGTGGGCATGATCGTCGCGCTCAACATCTACCTCCTCTACACGACCTTCACCGGGGGATAGCGCCGGCGCCCGCCGGGGACGCGGGGCCGCCGCGTGCGGACGCGCGTGCGGCCGCCCCCGGGACGTGCCCGGCTCCAGGCCGTCGCACGCGCGGCGCCTCCTCGACGGCGCCCCGGCGGTGGAAGGATTGCGGTCGTCGCGAAGACAATGGATGTAGTAGTGTCCGAACATCCCACCCTTCCGTGCCGAGGGGCGCGCGTACAGGAGCGCGTCTGTTCACCGCGTACGTCATGCGCGATGCCGTCCGGCATGACCGATCGCCGGCCGAGTCCGCTGCGCGCACCGGGCGCCGCGCCGGCGGAGCGGCCGCGGTGAGCCGCGCGCCGGTGCTGGCGGCGCTCGACCGGCTGCCCCGGTTCGTGCTGGCGGCGCTGCCGACGCCCCTTGAGCGCGCGGCCAACCTCTCGCGCGCGCTCGGCGTCGACCTCTGGATCAAGCGCGACGACCTCACGGGCCTGGCCCTCGGCGGCAACAAAGTCCGCAAACTCGAGTACCTCGTCGGGGACGCGCTCGCCCACGGCGCCACGTCGCTCCTGACCACGGCCGCGGCCCAGTCGAACTTCTGCCGCGTGACCGCCGCGGCGGGCGCGCGCGCCGGCCTCCGCGTCCACCTGCTCCTGCGCGGCACCGGCGCCGAGCCCGTCCAGGGCAACCTGCTCCTCGACCACCTCCTGGGGGCGGACATCCGGTTCACCGACGACATGGATCCCTACTCCGAGGGGACGAAGCGCCGCCTCGAGACGTGGGCCGACGAGGACCGTGCCGGGGGCGGCGTGCCGTACATCCTGTACATCCACGGGGGCTCGCACGTCGGCGCGCTCGCGACCGCGGCGTACGTCCAGGCCGCGGTCGAGCTGGACGGGCAGTGCCGCGCCGCCGGGATCCGCCCCGACCATCTCTACGTCGCGGTGGGATCCGGCAGCACGCTCGCGGGCCTGCTCGTGGGGGCGCGCGGCCCGGCCGAAGGGCTCGCGCGAACGCGGCTCCGCGGGGTCTGCGTCAGCGCGCTCTCGAACGTTGTGGGCGAGAAGATCCGCGAGTTTGCCGAGACCGCCGCGGCGCTGCTGGGCGCCCCGGTGCCGGCGGAGGCGCCGGACCTCGATGACGGCGAGCGCGGCCCGGGATACGGCGTCCCCACCCCCGCCGCGCTGGAAGCGATTCACACGGCGGCCGCCCGAGAGGCGCTCGTCCTGAACCCGGTGTACACCGGCAAGACGTTCGCGGGGCTGCTCCACGACATCGCGCGCGGTGTGGTCGCGCGGGGCAGCACCGTGGTTTTCATGAACACCGGCGGCGATCCGCTGATCTTCGCGCACGCGGAGCGCCTCGCGGCGGAGCCCGCCGGCGCCACACAGACTGCGAGGGGGTGAGGGGATGACGGAAGACACGAGGACCACACGAGGACGGCTGACCCGCCGGCAGGTGCTCGGGGGCGCGCTCGCGACCGCGGGCGCCGCGGCCGGGGGAGTCCTGCTGGGGGTGCCGGAGGCTCGCGCGGCGGCCGCGCCCACGGGCGACCTGCGCGTCTCGTTGCCCGCGGAGATCGTGTCGCTCGACCCCATGGGAGCGTCGGCGGCGGAGGAGTCGGTCCGGATCGTCGCCGCGCACATCTTCGACACCCTCGTGGTGCGCAATACGCGGACGCGGGGATTCACGCCGGGGCTCGCGACGAAGTGGGAGACACCTGACCCCAATACGTGGGTGTTCACTCTGCGCTCCGGCGTTAAGTTCCACGACGGGACGCCGCTGACGTCGCGGGACGTGAAGGCGTCGGTCGATCGCATGATCGCGCAGCCGGGGCCGCTCGCGCCGCTGTGGACCGCGGTCGCCGGCACCGACGCCCCGAGCGACACGACCGTGCGGATCCGCACCAAGACACCGCTCGGGACCATGCCGGCGAACCTCTCGCTCACGTCGATCCTCCCGGCGGACAAGATGAACACGGCCGGGTTCTTCAACAAGCCGATCGGGTCCGGCCCGTTCAGCGTCAGTTCATACCGGCCCCAGGGCGATCTGGTGCTGGCGGCCAACACCGCGTACTGGGGGACGCCGCCGGGGGTCAAAACGCTGACGTTCCGGGACATTCCGGAAGTCGCATCTCGCGTCACGGCGCTCATCAACGGCGAGATCGATCTGACCTACGCCCTGCCGCCGGACCAGATCGCGTCGCTTCAGAGCAACAACACGCTCCGGATCCAGAGCACGCCGTCGTACCGCTACTACTTCATCTGGATGAACATCAAGCGCGAGCCGTTCACGGACGTGCGCGTCCGGCAGGCGCTGACCTACGCGGTCGACGTGCCGACGATCTTGAACACGCTGCTCAAGGGCTCCGCGCAGCGGATGACCGCGCCGATCCCGTCCACCGTCTTCGGCTATGCGCCGCAGCGGCCGTACGCCTACGACCCCGCGAAGGCCAAGCAGCTGCTCGCCGCGGCCGGACACCCGAACGGGTTCGACGCGACGATGATCTGGAACCCCGACTCCGGCCCGCAGGACCGCGAGATCGCGCAGGCGCTCTTCTCGTACTGGAACGCGGTGGGCGCGCGGATCAAGGACGGCCAAGCGGAACGGGCGCAGTGGCTCGACAAGCTGCTCAAACTCGACTGGGACATGGACTTCCAGACGAACATCGTCGTGACCGGTGACGCCGACTTCGTCCTCCGGCGCCTGTACACGACCTCGGCCAACCGCATGGGCTATTCGAACCCCACGGTGGACCACGTGCTCGACCTGGCCGCGCAGTCGGCCGACCAGGACAAGCGGAAAGTGTACTACGGGCAGGTGTGCGAGATCATCTGGGACGACTCGGTCGGACTGTATCCGTTCGAGCTGACCGCCACGTACGTCTCGCGCAAGGCCGTCCAGGGGTTTGTCCCGACGCCGTCCTCGCCGGTGTTCACGGCGGTGACCGTGCAGCGCTGACGGGTCCCGGCCACCGTGGCACGGCACATCGCCAGGCGCCTCCTCTACTCGATCTTCGTCCTGTGGGGCGCGCTGACGATCGTGTTCGTGGCCGTGCGGGTGATCCCGGGGGACCCCGCGCAGATGATGATCGGCAGCTCGGGCACCCAGGCGGACGTGGCGCGGCTGCGTCACCGCCTCGGTCTGGACGCCCCGATCGGCGTCCAGTACGTGCGGTACCTCGCCGGCGCCGTCCGGCTTGATTTCGGTCAGTCGCTCGTCCTCGAGGAGCCGGCCGTGCAGGCCGTGAACGAGCGCCTCCCCGCGACCGGCCTGCTCGCGGCGAGCGCGATGGCCCTCGGCGTGATCGTCGGGCTGCCGCTCGGGGTCATCGCCGCTCTGCGCCCGCGCTCGGCCGCGGACTACCTCGTGTCCGTGGCCTCGCTCGCCGGCCAGTCCGTCCCGAATTTCTGGCTCGGCATCATGTTCATCTTGGTCTTCGCCCGACAGCTGCGGTGGCTGCCGAGCTCAGGCATGGGCGGCCTGTCGCACCTCGTCCTGCCGGCGGTGACGCTCGCGCTGCTGCTCGTCGGCGTACTCACCCGGCTCGTCCGCAGCGGACTCGTCGAGGTCGCCCAGGAAGATTACATCCGCTCCGCGTACGCGAAGGGACTCGCGCGGACGTCCGTGCTCCGCAAGCACGCGCTGCCGAACGTGATGATTCCCGTCGTCACCGTCGCGGGGCTGCAGCTCGGCAACCTGCTCGCGGGCGCTGTGATCGTCGAGACGGTCTTCGCGTGGCCGGGCGCCGGGCGGCTCTTGATCCAGGCGATCGGCAACCGCGACTACCCCGTCGTGCAGGTCGCGGTGCTGTTCATCACGATCTCGTTCATTGTCGTGAACCTGCTGGTGGACGTGAGCTACGGGCTCCTCGACCCGCGGGTGCGGTATCAGTGAGCGCCGCCGCGCCNGCGCTGCCGGCCGTCGCGGCNCCGGAACGCGTGCGGTCGTCGCGCGTCCGGCGGCGCCTCCTCTGGTGGAGCGCCGTCCTCGCCGCGTTCGCGGTGATCGCGATCGTCGGGCCGGTCGCCGTCCCGTACGATCCGATCACGGTCCGCCTCGGCGACCGCCTCCTGCCGCCCGGCGCGCACGTCTCCGACGGCTCGCGGGCGTGGCTCGGCACCGACCAGGTGGGCAAGGACCTCGTCGCCCAAGTCCTGCAGGGCGCGCGGATCTCGCTCGTCGTCGGCGTCTCGACGGTGGTGGTTGCCGGCCTGTTCGGCCTGGCCGTCGGGGTGGTCGGCGGCTACCGTGGGGGTGCGTTCGACACGATCATGATGCGGCTCGCGGACCTTCAGCTCGCGTTTCCGTCGATCCTGCTCGCGATCCTCATCGCCGCGGTCCTCGGGCGGAGCGTCGCGAACGTGATCATCACGCTGTCGGTGACCCGCTGGGTCGTGTTCGCGCGGGTCGCGCGCGCGTCGTCGCTCGTCACGCGGGAGCGCGAGTTCGTAACGGCCGCGCTCGCCACCGGGGCCGGCACCCTGCGCCTGATCGGCCGGCACATCATGCCGTTCGCGCTCACGCCCCTGATCGTCATCGCCACCGTGGATCTCGGCCTGGTGATGCTCGCGGAGGCCTCGCTGAGCTTTCTCGGGCTCGGCACGACGCCGGCCCATCCGTCGTGGGGCCTCATCATCGCGACCGGGCGCGATTATCTGACGACGGCATGGTGGATCTCGACGATCCCCGGCCTGGCCCTGAGCCTCGTCGTGCTCGCGGTGGGGCAGTTCGGGGACGCGGTGCGGGACGCGCTCGATCCCCGGTCGGTGACGGGCACCTAGGAGGAGGCAGAACGTGGAGACTCGGACGTTCGGTCAATCGGCACTGCGGTCGTCGGTGATCGGCCTCGGCACGTGGCCGATCGGAGGCGCCCGATACGGCCAGAGCGACGATCGCGACGCGCTGCGCGCGATCGCCGCGGCGCTGGACGCGGGGGTCACCTGTTTCGACACCGCGCCGTCGTACGGCAACGGCCATGCCGAGGAGCTGCTCGGCCGGGCCCTCGCCAGCCGGCGCGCCGACGTGGTGATCGTCACCAAGGGGGGCCTGGTCTGGGACGAGGGGAGCCACGTGCTCGGGCGCGACAGCCGCCGGGCGTCGATCGAGTCCCACCTCGCCGGCAGCCTCAAGCGGCTCGCGACGGACTACGTCGACCTGTACCTCGTGCACTGGCCGGACCCCGCGGTCCCGCTGGAGGACGTGATGGGGACGCTCGAGGGCGTCGTCCAGAGCGGACGCGCTCGCTACGTCGGCGTCTCGAACTTCACCGGCACCCAGCTGCGCACCGCCGCCCCGGCGCTCCGCACGACGCGGCTGGCTGCGGATCAGGTGAGCCTAAGCCTGTTCGACCAGCGGTGGATGCGGGACGTGTTCCCGGCGTGCGAGGACCTCGGGATCGGGGTCATGGCGTACGGCCCGCTCGCGCACGGGCTGCTCACCGGAGCGCTGACCCGGTCGACGGTGTTCGACGAGGCCGACTGGCGGCGCAGCGGCACCCTGTTCGGACAGGCGCTCCTGACGCCCGGCAACTTCGAGCGCAATCTCGACGTCGTCGACCGGCTCGCGGAGATCGCCCGCGGCGCCGAGCTGACCCTCCCGCAGCTGGCGATCGCGTGGGTGCTCTCGCACCGCCCGGTCACGGTGGCGCTGATCGGCGCCCGGACGCCTGCGGAGATCACGCAGGCCGCGGGCGCCGCGGGCGCGCGGCTGACCGACGCGGTGCGGGCACAGATTGACACGGTGATGCGCGAGGCCGCCGGGCTGTCCACGGTACTGCCCACATAATGTTGATTCCCATGGGTCCGCGCGGCGTGTTTCCTTCGGCCAGCAGCGGTGCGATGCTCGCAAGGCGGGACTGGCGCACTCCCTCTCGAACACTGCGGGGTCCGTGGTTGCCGCGGAGGTGGGGTCGATGAAACGGTCGCTGGCTCGCTGTGTCGTGGTGGCGCTGTTACTAGTCCTGGCGGGCACGAACCCGATCGCCCCCCGAACGGCCGCCGCGGCCCTCCCGGTGAGCTTCAAGTGGGCGGCGCCGATCCACATCACGTTCACCGAGCATTTCGTCTCCGGCCGCGAGCCCGAGGTCGACCTCCGCCCGACGATCGTGAAGCGCGGACTCGCGATACGCGACCAGGGCAACCGCGGCACGTGCACCGTCTTCGCCACGACCTTCTTGCTCGAATATGAGCGGGCCGGAATCACGGGCGTACACGGCGCCGCGGATGCGCTGTCGGAGGAGTATCTCAACTGGGCCGGCAACAAGGCGACGGGCGAAGACGCCGACGGCGGGTTCTTCACCAAGTTCATCGCCGGCTATCATACGTGGGGAATCGCTAAGAGCGCGAGCATGCCGTACCGGACGACCTACAACCCCGCGCATCCCGCGACGCCGAGCGCGTCGACCATCGCCGCGTCGAAAGCGCTGTTTCCGGTGCGCTATCCGTTCACGATCCTCAAGGTCTGGGACGATCAGGTGGGGATGACCAGCGCGGAGCTGCAGCACGCGCTGGCCACGCTGCGGTCCGGCCGGCCCGTGGCCACGGGCATCTGGTGGCTGACGAACTTCGCCACGGTGACTGTCGACGGCGTCCCGCTGCTGAAGGACTATCCGCGCAGTGCCAACAACACCGCGAATCCTCCGATGTTCGACGGCCATTCCATCGACCTCGTCGGCTTCCGCGAGTCAAGCGCGTTCCCTGGCGGCGGGTACTTCATCTTCCGGAACAGCTTCGGGCCGAGCTTCGGCAACCACGGGTACGGGTTTGTCTCGTTCCAGTACCTGCGCACGTATTCGAACGACGCCATTGCGATCTCGCCGCCGCCCTGGCGGTAAGTCGCCGCATCTCGACACACACGCACGAGGAGGCGCTTCGATGAGCGAGACCGTGTCCTACCGCAAGACCCTGCCGGTCGCGGCCGCGGCCGACGTCCTGGTCGTCGGCAGCGGCCCCGCGGGGCTCGGCGCGGCGATCGCAAGCGCGCGGAACGGCGCCCGCACGCTGCTCGTCGAGCGCTACGGGTTCCTCGGCGGCAATCTCACCGCGGGGCTCGTCGGGCCGTGCATGACGTCGTACAGCCTCGACGGCCAGACGCAGCTCATCAAGGGGATTTTCGAGGAAATGGTGCTCCGGATGGAGCGGATCGGCGGCGCGATCCATCCGTCGAAGGTCGCGAAGCGCACCCCGTACTGCGGCTTCATCGAGTACGGGCACGACAAGGTCACGCCGTTTGAGCCGGAAGCCGCGAAGCTCGTCGCGATGGAGATGTGCCTCGAGGCGGGGGTCGCCCTGCGCCTCCACACGTTCGTGGTCGACGCGGTGCTGGACGGCGCGGCGCTCACGGGGGTCGTCGCGGCCAGCAAGTCGGGCCTCGAGGTGCTGCGTGGGACCGTCACCGTGGACTGCTCGGCCGACGGGGACGTCGCCGCGCGCGCCGGCGTGCCGTTCGAGATCGGCCGCGCGGAGGACGGCTGGACGCAGCCGATGACGCTCTTCTTTCGCGTGCGCGGGGTCGACGACGAGCGCGTCGTCGCTTACTGCGCGGCGCACCCCGAGGACCTCCGCCCGTTTGCGTCGCTGGTGCAGCAGGCTCGGGAGCGCGGCGAGTTCACGATTCCGCGCCGCGGCGTGGGTCTGTACAAGACGCTGCAGCCGGGCGTGTGGCGGATCAACACGACGCGCGTGCAGCGGCTCACCGCGACGAACGCGGACGACCTGACGCGGGCGGAAATCGAGGGCCGCCGGCAGGCGCAGGAGCTCCTCGCGTTCTTCCGCAAATGGCTGCCCGGCTTTGAACGGTCGGAACTGCTCGACACGGCGACCCAGATCGGCGTCCGCGAATCGCGGCGGATCGCCGGAGAACACACGCTCACCCTCGAGGACCTCGCCGCGGGGCGGGAGTTCGACGACGTGATCGCGCTCGCCGGCTATCCGGTGGACATCCACAGCCCGACGGAGGACGGGGGAGGCGCCACGGGAGAGCTCGCGATCGCGAACATCTACGAGATCCCGTACCGGTCGCTCGTCCCGCTGCGCGTGGAGCAGCTGCTCGTCGCCGGCCGGGCGNTGTCCGCAACCCACGAGGCGCTCGGGGCGGTCCGCGTCATGCCTCCCGCGATGGCCATGGGCGAGGCGGCGGGCACCGCGGCGGCCCTCGCGGTCGCCGACGGCGTGCCGCCGCGCCGCGTCTCCGTGAGCGCGCTGCAGGCGCAGCTCGTCCGCCAGGGCGCGTACCTCGGCGAACGGATTGCGAAGCGGGTCGGGGTCACGGCCTAACGGACGCGGCGACGACGACGACGACGCGACCCCGGAACGGTCAGCCGCCCTCGAGGCGCCCCCTCACCTCTCCCACGGGATCGCTGCCAGCAAAGTGGAGCGTGCGCAGCCCAAGGGCGGCGGCGCCCTTGAGGTTTTCCGCGCGGTCATCGACGAACAGCGCCCGTGCGGGCGCGACACCGAGGCGAACCAGGCACGCCTCGTAGATCCGCCGGTCCGGCTTGTTGCAGCCGACCTCGCAGGACGCCACGACGGCGTCGAAGGTGCGTGCAGGCCCGCGGTCCGCGCGGAGGTACGCCAGGAGCTCGGGCGGACAGTTCGAGAGGATCGCGGTGCGCAATCCCGCGGCACGGGCGTCGCGCGCGAGGTCCCACATCTCCTCCCGGTAGCGCGTCCACGACTGCACATCGAGCGCGATCAGCTGCGCCACGGTCTCCCCGACGACCGCGGACGGACGGCCGACCGCGGTCAGCACCCGCCGCCAATACGCCTCCGCGGTGAGCGCGCCCCCGTCGTATCCCTCGCGGTGCCGCCAGTAGGCGGTCCGAAGCGGCTCCACGAGGACGCCGGCCGCGCGCGCCATGGCGTCGACGCTCTCGACCCGCTGCGGCCACGTCAACACTTCGCCAAAATCCAGGATGAGCGCTTCCAGCGGCTCCACGGCGCTCCCTCCGCCTATCTCTGCCGCGTCTTGCGCCACTCGAGGAAGCGCTGCTCGATCTCGGCGCCCATGGGGTACAGGCCGTCCAGCGAGGCTCCGCGCGCGAGCATCAATCGGATGTAGTCCTCCCGGTCTTCGTGCAGCAGGACGTCTTCCACGACGTCCGCGACCATCGCGGTGGGAATCACGACGACCCCGTCGTCGTCGCCCAAGATGATGTCCCCGGGACACACCAGCGCCCCGGCGCACCCGATGGGGACGTTGTAGTCCACGTTGAACACGCTGCCGCCGGGGCTCGCGCTGCCCAGGCAAAAAATCGGGATGTTCTTTTCGAGCATGTGCGGCGAGTCGCGGACGCACATGTCCGAGACGATGCCGGCCGCGCCCTTCATCTTGATGCGCAGCGTCAGGAGGTCCCCAAAGAGCCCTTCGTTCATGGCTCCGCGCCCATCCAGCACGACCACGTCGCCCGGCTTGATCGCCTCGATCGCATCGTCCGGATGGCCGGGAAACAGGGTGCCCCGCACGTAGGCGATGGGCTGGAGATCGTCCCGGCCGGGCACGCTCCTGATCGTGAGCGCCGGGCCCACCGTTTTCATGCCGCGCGCCAGCGGCTTGAGGGGCATCCAGATGTTCTTGATGCCCCGGCGCCTGAAGATCGTGGTCAGGGTCGCGGAGCTCGCCCGGCTCAACACCGTGATCGTGTCCGCACTCGGTCGCGGGAATTCCGGTCCGTGCATGTGTACGTTCTCCTTCGGTCTCAGGGATCCGGCCGCGTCATCGGACCCGGGCCGGCGCGCTGGGTCGACCGCCTCGCGGGGTGCCCACGGATGTCATCATACCACCGCGCCGTTTCAGTTCGGTCGGATCGCGCCATCGGATCCCGGCGACTTGCTCCTCAGCGTGCTCGACGGTGCGTGTCTCGGCAAGGAATCGGAGCGGCCGCGACTAAACCGAGACTCCGGGCGCGGACGGCCGCAGCGCCCGGCGGCCGCGCCGTTCGGAAGGGAGATCGAGATGCACGTTGAGACGGTGCGGGGGATCCCGCTGCTGGCCACGCTGGACACGCCCCAACGGACCGGGGTCGCGACCTATACGAAGCTGGGCGTCACGCTGGTCGAGATCCGCACGGACACGGGGCTCGTGGGGTACGGCGAGTGCGTCGGACGGTATGCCCCGCGCATCTGGGCGGCGATCGTCGACGACCTGCTCGCCCCGCTCGTGGTCCACCAAGACCCCTTCGATACCGAACGGCTGTGGGCGCACATGTTCCGGGATCTTCGGTCCCTCAGCGGCCACAGCCGCGGCATGCTGGTCGAGGCAATCGCGGGCGTCGACATCGCGCTCTGGGACCTGAAGGGGAAGGCGACGGGACTGCCGCTGTACGCGCTGCTGGGCGGCGCCGTCCGGACGCGGCTTGCGGCCTACGCGTCATCGGTCATGGTGCGCGAGCCCGACGCGATGACCGCCGACGCCGTNGGCCTCGTCGCGCAAGGGTTCCGCGCAATGAAAGTGAAGATCGGCGCCGGCGTGGNGCNNGATGCCGCGATCGTCCGGANCATCCGCGGCGCGGTGGGCGACCACATCGACATCATGCTGGACGCCAACGGGGCCTACCGGGCCGCGGAGGCGATCGACCTGATCCGCCGGATCGAGGACTGCCGGATCACCTGGCTCGAGGAGCCGACCGTCGCGGACGACCTCGACGGGTACCGCCGCATCCGAGCGGCCACCGGCATGGCCCTCGCCGCGGGCGAGGGCGAGTTCACCCGGTTCGGCGCCCGGGACCTCCTCGCCGCCGGGGTCATCGACGTCATCCAGCCGGATGTCGCCCGGTCGGGCGGGATCAGCGAGACCCGCAAGATCGTGGATCTGGCAAGCACCCACCATGTGGCGTACGCCCCCCACGTGGGGTTTTCGTCGATCGTGTGCGCGGCGGCGACGCTGCACCTGGCCGCCGCGGCCACGAACTTCCTCACCTACGAGTGCATGTACACGCTGAATCCGCTGCGAGAACGGTTGGCGACGACCCCGGTCGGCGGGCCGGCGCAGATGATCGACGGGCAGGTCCCCGTCCCGCAGGCGCCGGGCCTCGGCATCGAGATCGACCCCGACGCGCTCGCCTACTACACGGCCGGTTGACCCGGGAGCCGACCGCGGGCGGCTCCGGACAAACTTCCGCCGACGGCTCAGCGGGCCCGCGGCATCCGGAGGGCAGGAGCGCCGAGCACGTCGGGATTCACCACGCGCACCGGCGCCCCGGCCAGAAATGCCCGGATGTCCTCGACCGCACCACCGTAGGCCTCCCGGTAGCCCTCGACCGTCACGTATCCGAGGTGCGGCGTCAGCACGATATTCGCGGTTCTACGGAAGGGGTGGTCGGCCGGCAGCGGCTCCTGATCGAAGACGTCGAGCGCCGCGCCCGCGATCGTCCCCGCGTGGAGCGCGTCGAGCAGCGCACCCTCGTCGACGATCGGCCCGCGCGAGGTATTGACGAGGAACGCGGTCGGCCGCATCCGGGCCAGCTCCTGCGCCCCAATCAACCCCACCGTCCTCGGGCTCAGGCGCAGGTGGATCGTCACCACGTCCGAGCGCCCCAGCAGCTCGTCCTTGGACACGCGCGCCGCGCCGCACTCGGCGGCGCGCGCGGCCGTCAGGTTCTGGCTCCACGCGGCGACCGTCATCCCAAACGCCGAGCCGATCGCCGCGACCTGCGCGCCGAGCCGGCCGAGCCCGATGACGCCGAGCGTCTTGCCGCGGAGCCCCGATCCCACGGTCACCTGCCACCGGCCCTCCCGCACCGCCTGATGCTCCTGGGGGATGCGGCGCGCGAACGCGAGGATCAACCCCCACGTCAGTTCGGCCGTGGGATACGGCAGCATCGGCGTGCCGCTCACCACGATGCCCAGCCGGGTCGCGGCGTCCAGGTCGATCGCGGCGTTGCCCATCCCGGTCGTGATCAGCAGGCGCAGCGCCGGCAGCCGGCCGAGCAGGCCGGCGCCGAAGGGGGTCCGCTCCCGCATCGCGACGACGATCTCAAACGGCGCGAGCCGCGCGGCGATCGCGCCCTCGTCCGTCAGGTGATCGCGAAACGTCTCGACGCGCACCCCTGCGCCGAGCGCGCCCCACTCGGCCATCGACAGCGCCGCGTCCTGGTAGTCGTCCAGCACCGCCACACGTGTCACCATCCCGCCACCTCCACGCCGGTGTCCGGCCGCGTCGTCACACCCCCGCCGCCGCGTCTTCGCGCGGCCGTCATCCGGGAGAATCGGCCGTGAACCGCCCCGGTCTGGCTCATGCCGGGGGCTCCGGAATCGGTTCGATCCGGCCGAGCAGGAACAGATCGCACAGGATCCCGACCAGCAGCACCCCGCGTCCCCACGGCTTCTTCTTCCTTCAGCGCGGTGAGGCGCTGCTGGAGGGCTGCAAGACGACGCTGTTTCTGGTGATACGCGCTGGTACCCTCGGGCATCGTCGCCAGGACCTGTCGCGCCCGTTCGATCCGACGCTCGAGTGTCTTGATGAGTGCAGGCCGGCGTGCTTGAATCGACTGGATTTTGCCGCGCACACTCGCGGCGAGGGCGTTGAACTGGCGGGCGGTGAGGCCGAAGCGCCCGAGAAACTCGCGCTTGGTCGCGGCGAGCGGCCCGCCGGCGCGTAACCGGGCAAAAAGCGTCCGTTCCGCGCGCCCGTAGAGCGCGGCGTACGCCTCCAGCAGGGGATCCCGCGTGGCATCCCGCGAAAGCCGGGTGGCGAAGGTGCGCTGCATGTCAAAGGTTATACCATACCCGTTTGGGGCCATTTGTCCACACAGTGAACAGCTGCTGTCCACCCCCACGCCGAGCAACACGCCGATGCCCCAGCGGAGCCGGCCGGGACGCTGCGCCGCTCTGCTGTGGGAAGGTGCTCATCCGGCCGTGTCCCCCTGGATGCCGAGACGATCTTCTATCGCGCACTCAACACCCGCGGGCAGGAGCGCGCAGCATTGTCACACAGCAATACGCACGCCCGGCCCCGCTCTCCTTCAGTCCGCGCGGGCGTCCGTCCGGGCGGGAAGCCCGAGCGCCGCGGCCGCGGCCATGGCGGACCCCAGCGCCACGGTGAGGAACGCCACGGCCGGCACGCGGGTCGCGTCCCACGCGGCCCCGGCGGCGAGCGGCAGCACAAACGTGCAGCTGTACGCGATCGCGAACATGCCCGCCGACAGCCGGTGCACGTCATGGGCCTCGGTCAGGAGCGGCGGGGTGGCGAGGGCGAGAATCAGGATCGTCGCCGAGAAGAACCCGATGAGCGCGGCCCCGGCGACGATGTCCCGGCCCGGCGCGAGGAGAAACGCGGCGAGCCCCGTGAGGATCAAGATACCGGCCGCCACGAAGGGCGCCCGCCGGCCGAGCAGCCTCGGCGCAAGCCAGGCGACCATCACCGACGCGGGGATCTGCCCCGTGTTCAGCGCCGTGAGACACGGCCCGATCAGCCCGGGACGGTCCGTCGCGCGCAGAAACTCGGGGATGAACGCGTTCGCCCCGAAATACGCGGCCGACGCGCCGCCCAGCGTGAACCCGAGCCGCAGCGTCGGGGTCCCGCGCCAGTCCGGCCACCACAGGCGCGGGGCCGCGCCCGGCGCCGGCGGCGGGGGGGCCGGGAGCGCGCGCAGCCAGAGCGCGGTCAGCAGCACCGGCACGGACCAGACGACGAAGCTCCACTCCCAACGGCCCCCGACGAGCGGCAGCACCAGCGGCAGGGTGAGCGCGGCGCTGATCGCCTCGCCGATGAGCAGCCCGTTGCCGTACACGGCCGTCGCGAGGCCGACGCGTGTCGGGAACCACTGGCTCACCAGCGCGGGCATCGCGGGCTGGGTGATCGACACGCCCACGCCCATCACGAGCGTCATGGCAAACAGCACCGCGATCGACGGGCCGACGCCGCGCAGCGCGCCCGCGACGGCGATCAGCACCAGCCCCAGCACCGCGGCGCGCGGCGCGCCGATCCGCGAGATCAGCAGCGACCCGAGAATCGCGGCGGCGGCGAGCAGAAACACCGGCAGGCCGGTCAGCGCCCCGACGCCGGCCTCGGTCAAACGGAGATCGCGGTGGATCAGCGTCAGCACCGGCGGGACGGCGAGGATCGTCAGGCGGAGATCGGCACCCAGCAGCCACAGCAGAGCCAGCCGCGGCCAGAACCGGTCCGGGCGATCAGCGGGCGGAACGGTCCTCACGCGGCTCCATGCGGCGGCCCGGCGTGTGCGGCACGATCAACCACGGCACTCTGGTAACACACTGGGACGCGGGTGTCAACTCGCGCGCCGTCGAGGGCAGGAGGGGCCGCGGCGGCGTGGTATCCTGCCGTATCGCCTCTCCCTCCACGGCAGACCCGCATGATCTCGCGCGCGCATGCTGCGCCCGCTCCGCGGAGGAGGCGCTCTCGGGGGTGGCCTCATGACACCGGTGCGAATCGGCGTAATCGGCTGCGGCGGGATCGCGCGCAGCGCGCACCTGCCCGCGATCTGGCAGCTGCGGGGACGGGTCGCGCTCGTCGGGGCGGCGGATCTCGACGCGGCGGCGGCCCGCGCGGCGGCGGAACCGTGGGGCGCGGAGTCCTACACGGACGGCCGCGCGCTGCTCGCACGCGGCGACGTGGATCTGGTCATCATCGCGACGCCGGAGGCATGGCACCGCGAGTGGACCGAGGCCGCCGCCTCGGCGGGCGTGCACGTCTTGTGCGAGAAGCCGATGGCGACGTCGGTCGCCGACGCGGACGCGATGATCGCGGCGTGCCGCCGCGCGGGCGTCCGGCTCATGGTCGGCCACAGCCGCCGGTTCACGATGCGGTACATGCAGATGCGGCGCGCCATCGACCGGGGCGAGATCGGCGCGGTCCGCCTCGTCCGCGAGAACGAGCGCCGCGCCCGCGCCCGCACAGGCGAGACGGGCTACTACACCGCGAGGCACTGGTCCGGGGACCCCGCGGTGTCGGTGGGCGCGGCGATTCTCAACGGGGTGCACGAGGCGGATCTGCTGCGGTGGTTCGCCGGCGCCGAGCCGGTGTCCGTGTTCTGCGAGCACACGGTCACGGTCGCGGGCAACCGCGGGGTGCCCGACTTTCTGACGTTCACGGTGCGCTTCGCGAACGGTGCCGTGGGGTCGAGCGAGCTCAGCAACTGTCTGCCGCCGGGCTACCCCGCGTTCCACCAGTTCGAGCTGTACGGCGACCGCGGCGCGCTGCGGGCCAAAGACCACGACCTGCTGAGCGTGACGCGCTTCGGGGAACACGGCGCGGAGTTTCCGGGCAGCTACGAGATCCTGCTGCACAACCTGCCGGCGTACGTGCGCGAGCTGGACGCGTTCGTCGACGCGCTCCGGCACGACCGCCCGGTGCCGATGCCTCCTGAGGAAGCCCGCGCGGCGCTGGCGATCGCGATGGCCGCGGTCGACTCGGCGACCGCGGGTCGGGTCGTGCGGTTCGGGGCCGGCGACGCCGCGGGGGTCCGGGCGTGACGCCCCCCCTGCTCGTGGGTGTGATCGGCGCCAACCGGCACGCCGCCGCGATCGCCGACCAGGGCACGCCGCTCGGCGGCGCCCGCGTGTCCGTGACCGCCGCCAGCCCGGGCGGCCGGGACCGCACGGCCGCGGCCGCGGTGGCGCGCCGGCTCGGCGCGGCGTTCGCACCCCGGTGGCAGACGGTGGCGCAGGATCCCGCGGTCTCGGTCGTGCTGATCGCGAGCGACGATCCACAGCGCGACGCCGCGTGCGAAGCGGCACTGCTGGAGGGCAAGGTCGTCCTGTGCCCCGCCCCCGCCGTCTCCAGCGCGTCCGCGCTCGACCGCCTGA
>JGI12269J14319_10003018_pt1 | contig 15992 bp, 16 predicted proteins | sample PeaSoiSIISIP2007_FD_14319 | JGI IMG/M metagenome (IMG submission 14319) | reverse complement strand
CTTCCGCATTCAGCCGCTCGACAGGGCGCGAGCCATAATGGTTTCGGTCAACAGGCCCTCGCCGCGCATCTGCTCAAGCATAACGCGACAGTGCTGCGCGGTCATGGGCCGACTGAGAAAGTACCCTTGGGCGAAATCGCACCCCTGCTCAGTCAACAGCACCAATTGCTCACCATTTTCGACACCCTCGGCCACGGTGCTCAGCCCCAAATGATGGGCCATCTCGATGATCGCTCGAATGATCGGCAGTCTTGTGGCGCTGCTGGTGACATCGTGTACAAAGGCCTGATCGATCTTCAAGGCGTCAACGGGCAGCTTGTTGAGATAAGTCAGGCTCGAATAGCCGGTGCCGAAGTCGTCAATAAGCACCCGCGAACCATTGATGCGCAGTTGCTTGAGCGCTTGATTCACACGCTCCGGTTCATTCAACAACACGTTCTCTGTGAGCTCAAATTGGACCCAGCGCTGTTCCACCCCCTTGTCCTTCGATAGACGCGCCACAAGGTCAGCGAAGTCTGATCGCTCGAGCTGCTGGGGTGATATGTTGATTGCCACCGGTACTATCGGTACGTTGTCATCCAGCCAATGCCGCAGATCAGCGAACACCATCTCGAGAATGTGCTGCCCGAGTTCGAGCATCTGGTTGCTGCCTTCGGCGGCGGCTATGAATAGTCCGGGCGGTATGAGGCCGAGTTCCGGATGTTGCCAGCGCACCAGCGCTTCAAGAGAGGCTACCCGCCCGGTCCTCAGGTCCACGATGGGTTGATACTCCATGTAGAACTGCGACGTGCCCAGGGCGTGCCGCAGCGACTGCACAAGGTCAGCCTGTTCCTTGACGCGCAGGGTCATTTCCACAGTGAACACTTCATAGCGCTTGCCGGCCGCTTTGGCGCAGGACATGGCGATATCGGCATGTTTGAGCACACTCTCGATGTCCGTACCATGGTCCGGATAGAGGGCGATCCCGATACTCGCCGATACCGACAGCGCTTCATGATCAATGACAATGGGGGCTTGTAAGGCGACCTGCAGACGAACCGCCAACGCCTCTACCGCCTGCATGTCAGGCAGGAGAGGAGCGACAACGACGAACTCATCGCCGCCGATGCGTGCGACGACGTCGCGCATGTGGACGATTGCCCGCAGGCGCTTCGCCACCACTTGCAGCAACCGGTCACCGATCGCATGACCGCGTGAGTCATTGATGACTTTGAAATCGTCAATATCCAGATAGTAGACTGCATTGAGCTTGTCACCGCCTACGGCCCGCTGCATGGCGCGGCGTAGGCGCGTGCGAAGGTAAAGTCGATTGGGCAAACTGGTCAGAGCGTCGTGCTGCGCCATGTGCGACAACCTGCGCTGATTGTCGCGTTGCAGGAGTTCAACCCGCTGGCGATGAGTGACGTCCGTGCCGACGAAACACAGGAACTCGCGATCAGAGTCCTGCAGTCGGCTGACCGTCACGTCTGCCAATAGGGGCGAGTCCGGGTTTGTCATCAGAGGCGTCGCCTGACACAGGGCCCCTTGCGGGTCTGAATTCGTTGAATAGAATTTATCGGGCGTGAGCTCCGGGTACAGCTCTGCCACCGTGCGCGTGCGCAGCTGTTCAAGGCTGCAGTTCATCTTGCGCAGCATCGCTTCGTTGGCATCCAGTACCCGCAGATCCTTCGGGTCCACCAAAATGACCATGTCCTGCAACTGCCTGGTGAGACGACGTAAGCGCTGCTGAGCGGCCTCATTGTCTGCGAAGGTTCTGCGCAGTCGCAGTATCAGAAGCAAGATCGCCGACGTGAACAGGATGAGCACGGTCGATATGCTGCCCAGCAACCACCACGTGGTGCGCAAACCCAAGGCGTAGATGTTTCTCGGCGAGGGAGTACTCAGGACGGCGACCGGTATGCCCTCGTAGTCCCGGATTAATGCATAGCCGTAGATCGCGTGGCGGTCTAGCACCCACGCCATGGTGGTGGAGAGCGGGTCGTGCGCGGCAGCCCAGTTAAAAACGGCTTCCGGCAGGCTAGCGGGCCGAACCTTCAGGTCCGGTAGGTTAGTGATGGACAGTGGCAGCTGACTCGTCTCGCCGATACGCGCAATCTCTTCGGCGCCAACGAAACGGGCAGCCAGCATGATGGCGCCCGTGGGCTGGCTGCGGTCGGTGCGCGAAATTTCGATGGCCGAAACGGCCATCGGGCCAAGGGAGGTCCGAAGGACTTGACCAGCCGCTGGCCTGGGCGCTTTCAAGAAGCCCTGAAATTGGTCGAGCAACGAGGCAGGCGCAGGAGAGGCCAGAGAATTGGCGGTCCGGTCGTAGAGCCCCGAAAACAAACTGTTGCCGTTGCGGTCAACAATCCAGGCCAGATCGATATGCAGCTCGCCCAGCGTTGTCGCGGTGAAATTCGAGCTGATGAAGCTCGGATTTCGCGTGGCCACAAAGTCGACAGCGTCGTCCCACTCGGCATTATTGCGGTTGGCAATGGCTAACTGCCGAAAATCCGCATCTGCCGCATGATACAGCTGTGCGGCCTTCTGCAACGCGTCCTCGCGCTCGATGTGCTCGAAACGCTGAATCAATACGCGTCCGGCAACAGCGAACACAAGGGCGATTGCGAGGATACCCACCGCTGTTAACGTAATAAGCGCCCGCAGTTGGCGCTGGCGATTTGTGGCCAGACGGTCGACAGAGACCTCTGGAGCATTCCCGCCGTCATCGGTGGAGGAGCCGGGACCTACAATGCCGAATCGCTGCCCTGTAGCCCTCATGTTAACCATCCTGGTGAAATAATCGGATTCGCCGAGTGCCGCGGGCTGCGTCTCGACCCAGTGGCTCGAAATGCGCGGCCGCACGACACGGCACTCTCCGTGCCTTCGCGGACATTGATAGATATCGCCCATCGAGCGCGGCTTTGAAGCCTACTTATATGAGTCGCATCACAACTTCAGCGAAAAGGTCCGGTTCGCTGCACAGTACGCTGACTGCCTGGGCGACAATGGTGCGTCCCAGACGCTCGAGTCAGGAGGCTGGGGTTCGGCTCGGGGGGCTTGGCCGGTGCGGCGGTTGCGGCGCCGCCGCAATACTGGCGGTCGCCACTGAACGAGCACAAGGAGCTGTTCGACGATACGGCGTTCGGTGGGCGTTGAGATGTAGCATTTGGCCGTTCAACGCTTCAGCCGCATCGCCATCTCGGTGAGGTGGATATGATCGAGCAGCATCACGGCGGCGAGCATCAGCGCGACGGGATTGGCCAAGCCCATGCCGACAATATCGGGCGCTGAGCCATGCACGGCTTCGAAGATGACGCTGTCCTCGCCGATGTTCGCGCCCGGCGCCATGCCGAGGCCGCCCACCAGCCCGGCGACGAGGTCCGAGAGGATGTCGCCAAACAGGTTGGTCGTCACCAGCACATCGAACTGCCGCGGGTCGAGCACGAGCTTCATCGCACAGGCATCGACGATGACGGTGTCCATCGCGATGCGGCCCTTTCTGGCGGTCCCACTCAAAGGGCGCTTCCAGTGCTTCGAGTGCGGCCAGCGCGGCGGCGACGATTTCGGGACCATTTCCGTCGCCAGGGATCAGTGTCACGGGGATAGGGCGGGATATTGGGCCGGTCCATATCGATATGAGTCAGCCGGCAAGCATACACACGCTAGGGAGTTGCCGCGCCATCGGTCGTTCGAACCGTGATTCGCGGCAATGTTCTGTTCGATCCCCTGTCAGTGATCGTCGGAGCCCGTTATCGCGACGAAGCGGGGAGATCCGTCACGCACGACGCGGAGCAGTAGCGGTACCTCGGAGCTCGGTTTGCCAACCGCCGCGAGATCGGCGACGTCTGTCAATTGTTTTGTTCCAGCATGGGTAATGAGATCTCCGACCTTGAGTCCCGCCAGCGCTCCCGGTCCCGCGCGTCGCAGCTGCGTCACGATCAGTCCACCAGCTTCGCCGTCGGCCTTGAGTGCTTTGCGGATCTCGGGCGTCGCATTGGCCAGCCCAAGCGCAAGGTTCGGCGCCCAAGTGTCCGGACCACCGTTCAGTGCCGGATCGGAAGGTGGATCCGGAAGGCGACCGACCATCAATGGAATCGATAACTGCACTCCGTCGCGCATGACCATCGCGTACACCCGACTGCCCGGCGCGAGCCGCGCCGCCACCTTCGGCAGTTCGGTGAAGCTCGCTGCTGTGGAACCAACGCTGCGCAGGACATCCCCGACCCGGAGTAGGCCTTGTACCGGGCTGTTCGGCTCGAGTGCCGTGATAAGCGCGCCGTCAGTGCTCTTCAGACCCAACGCTGCCGCAATCGCGGGCGTCAGGCGCTGAACGGATACTCCGAGGTAGCCCCGGTCCACTCGGCCATGTGCCTCGATCTCGCGCACAACGGCCGCGACCGTTTCCGCGGGTATCGCGAATCCAAGCCCGACCGAGCCGCCATTGGGTGAAAAAATAACTGAAGTGACACCAAGGACTGTTCCGTCGGGGGATAACAGCGGGCCACCAGAGTTGCCACGATTAATCGCGGCATCCGTTTGCAGGAAATCGATGTATGGGTCATCTTCCAGTGTGCGGCCGCGGGCCGAGACAATGCCGGCGGTGACGGTTTGGCCGAGGCCAAATGGATTGCCGATCGCTACGACCGCATCGCCGACAGAGATCTTGTCAGAGGATCCGAGACGAAGCGCGGGCAGGCTGCCTGCATTCACTCTGAGCAGTGCGATATCGGTTGCCGCGTCGGCACCGACGAGCTGCGCGGGCACTTCCCGCGAGTCCGCCAACCGTACTCGCACGGTGCGAGCGCCTGCGATGACATGACGGTTGGTCACGACAAGGCCCTCCGCGCCCACAATGAACCCCGAGCCGAGCACCGATGCGCCATCGCTAGTGTCCGGATTGCTGCTGGGCCCGGAGAGCAGGCGGCGCATGACCGCGCCTATGGCGGCATCGGGCTGGTAATCCGTAGTCGCCAACGCTCGATCGGCGGCGCGTTGGCCGGCATCTTGGTCCTGTTGTTCAACCAGAACAGTCACGACGCTCGGCGCGACGCGTCGGACCAAGTCCGCGTACCCGGGCTCGGCCGCACTGCTGGAGCGAACCAGCAGAACAACAAGCGCGGTGATAACCGACGCTAGGCTGATCAGGCGCATACTTGTCGTCGATGATTGGTAAGACAGTTGTGCTGGGAGCGTCGCCCACCAGCGGCCACCCCTGCCTGTCGTATGCAGGGTTCCCGTCATGGGCGCGCTGGGGCGCGTATTGCGCCTCAGCCGGACGGGACGCTGGCAGGCGCCGAAGTCGGCACCGGGATGTGGGGCAATGCCGTATTAACCGTTGGGGAAGCAGCCGTGCCGGGCCGCGCTGCTTCCTGAGAAGAGTGCCCCATCAGCCATTGCGTTACGAGAAAAAACACCATCAGAACAATATAAAGGGCCACGGAGCGGTTGAGGGCGTGGCGATTGGCGGTGAATCCCGGGACGGGCTGCGCATTGAGCGGGTGGCTTCTGGTCGCGACGCGCTGCGGCAGCAATGCGATTAGGCGCTCCGCCAGCGCTTCCGGATTTGTGCGCGCCGATGGCCCATCGGGTAGGGCCGCAATCAGGGCAGTCAAGAACCGTGTCGCTGCCTCGCGAGGCAGCCGCGCCAATCTCGCCGCTTCTTCCCAAGGATCGACGTTCAGTCGAGCCAGTGCCGACAGCACGCTCAACAGCATGCCATTATTTTCCTCCGCAATCGGCGCGTACAGGAACTCGTCGAACTCGGATCCGGCAGTAGAACTGGGAGTAGCCAATGTCATATCAAGTGCCGCTTGTGAGCAGGATCCGGACGATTGAGGGGCGTTCGCGCTGCCACATTTGAGTTGAGATGGAGGATGGGTCTATGGCCATTCGACGCGAGCTGTGGGAGTGGCAGATGTCGGTCCGGCTGGTTGGAAGGTGCCGTGCGATAGCGCACGGAAGGCTGGTATGGTGCGTTCATTAGATCCTCCGAGTTGAGCGATCCGCGAGGTTGCCGGGCGCTCTTATCCGCTGAAGGCTCCAATCGTAGTGGTTCAAGCAGTGATGGTCTGTGCGTTGCCGCGCGTATACGGGTCGTTGAGCTAGGCGTGACAGCGCACGGTACTACGGCTACCCCCAAACCATTGGGCCGTTGGTTATCGGCGTGGCGCTCTTCATGGGCGACGAGTCCACGCCTAGTCGAGCCGTGGTGCAGAGTGCAGGCCACGCGTACCGACTGTCGGGCCGGCTGCTCAAGGAAGAATTCACCCGAGCGGGAGCGATGCAGCATCTGCTATTGCGCTAGACGCAGGCCCTGATAACACAAATGGCACAAACGGCGGTCTGCAACCGCCATCATTCCCTCGACCAGCAGCTGTGTCGTTGGCTGCTATTGAGTCTTGACCGGCTGACTTCGAATGAGTTGATCCTCACGCAGGAATTGATTGCCAATATGCTCGGGGTGCGTCGCGAGGGGGTTACCGAAGCGGCGGGAAGGCTGCAAGGCGCGGGCTTGATCCATTACAGGCGCGGGCACATTATCGTGCTCGATCGCTCCGGTCTGGAGGCGCGGACGTGCGAGTGCTACGCATATCGCTGGGCCGGTGACTGTGTTGATCGCTGCCGCGTCTATGTACAAGGGTTTTTCACTCGAACCCCTTGCTATGTACGGTATCGCACGGACGGCCGCCGTCGCGGCGGTCAAATTATACTGTTATTTGCTTGGAACCCGAGCTGCAGGGCGGGCGTCTAGCTGGCGTCGACACCACGGTGAAAGCACAGTTACTTGATGAGCGTCAGAGTTCTTCCCCTAATCTCCGTTGGGCAACACACCCCTAAATCAAGCAAACACCCGCGACAATACAATATTCGCTGTAGGTTTCGAAATGCTGCATGATTTCCTTACTCTCAATCGCGCCACATTGATCGAGCGCTGCCGACTGAAGGCCGCCAGACGGTGCGCACCGGGGGCGAGCGTGGAACCGTTGCTTCACGGTATACCGCCCTTCCTCGATCAGATCATCAAGACGCTGCGCCTGGAGCAGACTGCTGAGCCGATGCAAAGCCGCACAGTCTCGGGGCCGTCGGGTGGCAACGGATCGGCGCTGTCGGAAATTGGTACCACGGCGCGCCGACACGGCCACGAGTAATCACAGTGCGGGTACACGGTCGACCTGGTCGTGCATGACTATGGTGACTTGTGCCAGTCTATTACCGATCTGGCATTCGAGGAGAATGCGCCAATTGAGGTGGATGAATTTCGAACTCTCAATCGTTGCCTGGACAATGCAATCGCGGACTCAGTCACTGAATTCGCCTACGAGCGGGATCGGCTGATTGCGGATCGCGGGACCGAGGCGTTCCATGAGCGCCTGGGCATTTTCGCCCATGAATTGCGCAATCTCATCAGCACCGCGACATACGCCGTGAGCGCCGTGAAGACGGGAAAAGTCGGTCTATCCGGGCCGACGGGGGCGGTATTGGACCGCAGCTTGATCGCGCTACGCACGCTCGTCGATCGCTCCCTGGCGGATGTGCGACTGAGAGTCCCAATGCCATCCCATCATCGGCTTATTAGCGTTGCGGCTTTTATCAATGACATCAAGTTGTCTGGCACACTCGAGGCGCAAGCCCAGAAATGCGCATTTCGTGTTTCCACAGTCGATCCGGGCCTGGCAGTGGAGGCCGATCGGGATATGCTTTTCTCAGCGGTCGGTAACTTACTGCAGAACGCATTTAAGTTCACTGCGCCTCAGACCGAAGTCTCATTGAAGGTCCATGCGACCGCCGATAGCGTGCTGATCGATGTCGAAGACAAATGCGGGGGCCTGCCGACGGGCGACGCGGAACGATTGTTTACACCCTTTACGCAGAGTAGCTCGGACAAGAGCGGCCTCGGACTCGGTCTGACCATATGTCGGCGCAGTGTCGAGGCGAACCACGGTGTTCTGAGCGTTCGCAACGTGCCCGACACCGGGTGCATATTCACGATTGCCTTGCCCCGGCACTCGCTAGCGGAGACATTTTTCAGGGCGTAACAACCAAACCGACGGACGGTGGCTCCTGTCCCCCTGGAACATATTGATCATCATATCGAGCAGACTTCGCGCTGTACGGCACCGAGGGGGTGGCGCAGGTAGGTAGAGACTATGGCAACGACGATTTCGCCGGCAGCTGCCAAGGCAGTGCCCGCTAAATCGGCAACGGCGGCAAAGGATGTCCAGGTGAGCGGCTTGTCGAGCGAGGAAGCGCGCCATCGGCTGGAGAAAGTTGGTCCCAACGCGATGCCCGATACGGCGCTCCATCCATTGCGCCGGGCGCTGGAAAAATTCTGGGCACCCGTTCCTTGGATGCTCGAGGCAGCGATCGTACTCGAGCTAATGCTCAGCAAGTATGTTGAGGCCGCCATCATTGCCGCGCTCTTAGTGCTCAATGCGGCCCTTGGCCTACTGCAGGAGAGCCACGCTCAGGCAACCCTTGCCGCACTGAAGTCGCGGCTCGCGCTGAATGCGTCCGTCCGGCGAGATGGCGGCTGGAAGACGATTCCCGCCGCCGAGTTGGTACCGGGCGATTTGGTGAAGCTGTCGCTCGGAGGCGTGGTCGCGGCGGACGCGAAACTCACCGGGGGAGAGGTCCTACTCGACCAATCCATGCTTACCGGCGAATCGGTTCCCATCGATGCGGGCCCGGGCGTTCAGACATTCGCCGGAGCGCTGGTACGTCGGGGCGAGGCAGTGGCGGAGGTCAATGCGACCGGAACACGCACCAAGTTCGGCCGCACCGCGGAGCTCGTGCGCACGGCCCATGTCGTAGGTTCTCAGCAGCAGGCGGTTCTCCGCGTTGTACGCAATCTTGCCGCGTTCAATGGTGTCGTCATCGTCATGCTCGTGGCCTATGCCTACTTTCTCAAGATGCCGTTCGCCGAGATCGTTCCCCTCGTCTTGACAGCGATCCTTGCATCGATACCGGTCGCACTGCCGGCCACCTTCACCCTTGCGGCGGCGCTCGGTGCACGGGGCTTGGCAAAGCTGGGTGTCCTTCCGACCCGCCTCTCGGCGGTGGAGGAAGCGGGAACGACGGATGTCTTGTGCGCCGATAAGACCGGCACGCTGACCCAGAACGCGCTAACGGTGACGACCGTCCGGCCCATGCCCGGCTTCAACGAGGCGCATGTTCTGGCGCTGGCTGCGCTGGCCAGTTCTGATGGTGGGCAGGATCCGGTCGATGGCGCGATTCGCGCCGCCGCGGCGCGCAAGACGGTTTCCGATGCACCCAAGCTGATCAAGTTCGTGCCGTTCGATCCGGCGAAAAAGATGTCCCAGGCGACCGCAACTGATTCGATTGGGGCAACGCAGCTAATCGTGAAGGGCGCCTTTGCCGAGGTCATCGGCCTCGCCTACACGTCGCCAACTGCGGCGGCAGCGGCGATGGAGCTAGAGGGGCAGGGGTTCCGCGTCCTGGCGGTGGCGGCTGGGCCGCCGACGGTGCTGAAGCTGGTAGGACTTATCGCGCTCAGCGACCCGCCGCGCGCGGACTCGAGCGCACTCGTCACGCAATTGCATGACTTGGGCGTGCGCACCGTGATGGTAACGGGGGACGCGCCGGGGACCGCTGTCATCGTGGCGCGCGCGGTTGGGCTCGATGGCGCCGTCTATCCGCCCGGCCCGATCCCCGACAGCGCCCATCCCGAGCAATATGCGGTCTACGCGGGTGTCCTGCCGGAGGACAAGTACAAGCTCGTCAAAGCGTTCCAGAAGGGCGGCCATATCGTCGGGATGTGCGGCGACGGCGCCAACGACGCCCCGGCGCTACGCCAAGCGCAGATCGGCATCGCGGTCTTGACGGCAACCGATGTCGCCAAATCGGCCGCCGGCATGGTGCTTACTGAAGCTGGACTTGCCGGCATCGTCGCTGCGGTCAAGGAAGGGCGAATAACGTTCCAGCGCATCCAGACCTACGCGCTAAACTCCGTCATCAAGAAGATCGTGACGGTGATGTTCCTGATCATCGGGCTGATCATGACAGGGCACGCGATCCTGACTCCGCTGCTGATGGTCATTGTGATGCTCACCGGCGATTTCCTCTCCATGTCATTGACAACGGACCATGTGCGGCCGTCCCCGATGCCGAATGCGTGGCACATCGGCAGTTTGACGATGGCCGGCGTCACATTGGGTGTCTGCCTGCTGGCCTTCTGCACCGGCGATCTGGCAGTCGGCAAATTTGCTATGAATCTCGGCACCGGAGCGCTGAGAACACTGGCCTTCGTCGTCCTGGTATTCGGTAGCCAAGCGACGATCTATGCCATTCGCGACCGTCGGCACTTGTGGGGTTCTCGCCCGAGCCTCTTGCTTGCCGTGTCGTCCGTTGCCGATATCGCAATCGCTTCGACATTGGCCGTCGGTGGAATCGCAATGACGCCCCTACCGGCCTTGCTCGTCGTCGGCACGCTCGTGGCCGCGGCAATCTTCGCGCTCGTCTTGGATTTGGTAAAAATTCCGGTATTCGCGCATCTAGGGATTGCCCAAACCCGCGTCATCGCCCGGTGACTCAAGCTAAGACCGAGGCCAAAGCCAAGACAGCGGCGGATTTGACTCCGCGCATCGCGAGCTTATGAACTCTACGAGGAGGGAGGACGCAAGGACGGTGCAGCAGTTCAGAACTGGGAGAAGGCGGAATCGGATGGTGGTTCGGAAATCAGCTGCTCATCGCGCCGCAATGGATACAAGACATGAGCTGGCCGGACGCTGCGATTGCTGTCACTCTGACGCGGAAAGCGGTGAAGGATGCCCCACCGGACGACCCATCAGTACCGATGGGTCGCCACCGGGAAATGGGTCTCCACCAACATCACGGTCGTGCCGGCTATTGGGCTGAGGAGGTGAAATTGGAGCAGCCGCAAAGTCGCACGCAGGAGAAACGCCAGATCTGTGATCAAGCGAAGAGCCCTTGCGGCGCATCGCCCTATTAAAATGCATTCAGCGCCTTGTCCGCCGCCTCTTTGGTCGCATCCCAGGCCTTTTGCGCTGCTTTTTGGGCGGCCTCGGCAGCCGTCCGCGCGGCCTCCTTGCTCGACTCAGCCACTTCTTTGGCGGACTGCTCGGCTTTCTGAGCCGCATCCTTGGTAGCGACAGCCGCCCTTTTCGCGGCATCTGCCGCCATCCGCGCGGCCTCCTTGGTGTCTGCGGTCGTCTTTATGGCCGCTTCAGCGGTCTTATGTTCGGCCCGTTTTGCCGCCTTATCGGCCTTATAAGCCGCCCGCTCGGCCGCTGAAGCGGCTGTCAGTGAGGCGTCACTGACAGCTCGCTCGGCGCTTTGCGCAGCCACCTTGGCCGCCGCAGCTGCATTCTGCACTGACTCTTTGGCTTCCGCGGCAGCCTTGTGCGCACTGTCCTCAGCGCTTTGATCAGACGCCGTGGCCGCTTGATTCGCCGTTGCGGCAGTATCTTGGGCGGCGTACACGCTTCCGCCGATCAACAATGCGGATAGAGCCAACCTGCTTCGCAGTTGCATTACATCTCCCTTTTACGCTCGCGGCCAGAGTCGAAGCATTAGTCGGCACTTTTGACTGTAATGTCACTATGGACATCCTTAACATGCTCGATCGTGCGCGCTATGGACACGGCTTTGTCTGCCGCTTTCTGAGTTCTGGCGGTGCCGGACAGCCAAACGACACCGTCCTTGTCGGTGTCGACATGAATGCGCTCCAGGCTGGTCATATGCTCGGCAGCCAGTGTCTTGATCTCGGTCGTGATGGCTGAATCCTTCACGAACGCCATCGCATGTGAAGTCTCGGAAGCCGAATCGTCGGCGGCCATGGCCACAGCGGATCCGAGTAACGTGGCACAAAGTACGCAGGTTATTGCAAAGTTAGATTTCATGATCATTCCGTATTGATGAGCGGCCCTAATGATGTCGGCTAATCCGCCTCTGGTCCGTTCGTTGACGTACACATTCGGGGCCCCGCCACCTGCCTAGAGGAGTGAGCCGCGAGCCTGGCGCAACAACGCTTCGATGCGACGTGCGCGGCTCGGCGCGCAGGGTCGGTGGTTGCACCAGCAACTATGTACGTCACCGTACAGAACAGATCCGCCTTCAGTGTCAGCATGCATAGGGTCATCGAGCTCTGCCGCCAATAGAGAGACAAAATGGCGGCAGACGCGTCAGTGTTTATTGTCCAGTTCGGCGGTGAGAGCAAGATGTTTAGTCATTTCCACGCAGCAGCGATTATCTCGCGTCGGCTTGCTTATCTGGCTTTCATGCTGTGTGCATGTGTGCCCCGGATGGGTTGGTCGCAAACCCCGTCGCCTCTGCAGGAATGGCAGTATCCGGGCGGCACCATTCTAGAGAAGTTATACGAGCCGAATTTACAAGATTGGCGCGTCGTGCTTGGCGCAGCGGTGGCGGCAATGCCTCGCTACGACGGCGCGCAGTCGTACCGGGAATCACCCGGTCCCGTCATCGTCATTCTTTATCGAGACATCGCCTTTGCCTCCGTGGGAGAGGGCGTCGGCGTGAACCTGCTGCGCGGTGACAATTATCGTGCGGGAATCTCGATCGGCTACGACCTCGGTCGCCCTATGTCGGACGAATATCAGCATCTTCATGGCTTGGGCGATATCAGCGCCGCGGCCGTCGTCAAGGTGTTCGGCTCCTACGTGGTCTCAAAGGAATTCCCATTAATCCTGCGTGCGGACGTGCGCCGGATTGCGGGTGGTGCCAATGGACTGCTGGGCGATCTGGACGCTTTTATGCCGCTGCCCGGAAGCTCGAAAACTTTCATCATGTTCGCCGGCCCAACGATCACTTTTTCCAATCGCCATTACATGCAAAAGGTATTCGGTGTGTCCGCCGCTCAAGCCTCAGCGTCGGCATATCCGGTCTACGATGCTCATGGTGGCCCTACGGCTTTTGGGTTTGGCTTCAGCGCTAGCCGCTTCATGACACAGCACTGGTTGATTAATGCGGATTTGGCGTGGAACCGCCTGCTTGGAAGCGCGAGTGAAAGTCCGATCACACAATCGCCTGTGCAAGGCGTTGTTGAGTTTTCGACCGAGTATCGATGGTAGTGAATCCTTCTGCAACGACTCTAGCTCTCGCATTCGCAAGCAACACAAGCCCGCATCGCCGCACTCACCTGAGCGCAGCCAAAAGTAGGCGTATCAGTCTCGTCCCGACGTTGGTGCGATAGCGCACGGACTGGGTGGATTCCGTCGTGCTCCAATCATGCCTCGGGAACGCAAACGGAGATTCACATGTACATCGGCGGACTACTCGGAACCATTCTAGCCATTCTTCTCATCGTCTATCTGGTGCGTCGAGTGTGAATGGTGACCAAACCATCGATCCAGGAAATGCACCGGCACGTTTTGGTGCCGAGAGCAAAACCACAATCGCAGTAGTGTTTTCGCATGCAATGGAGAGACACGCCATGCTTAAGTCTTTTGCTGTCAGATGGTTCGCCGCGCTGCTGATGCTGGCAGCTGGTTCGGGAGCTTTTGCGCAAGGGGATCCCGTGGCCGTACAGCAGCAGCTGTTCGACGCCCTCGCCCGGGGCGATGTGGCGGCGGCGCTCGCCTTATTTACCGAGGATGCGGTAATTGATTCGGAAAGCGGCCTGTGTGCGAAGGCGCCGTGCGTGGGCAAGGCGGCCGTCCAGAAGGATCTCGAGCGTTTCGTGAACGACAAGAGTCGTCACGTCACCCCGCTCAACACCTATGTCTCCGGCAACGTCTTGGTCACGCGCTTTGAAGCCCGCAGCGCCATGATCCAGAAGTCTGGAGCCGACCGCATCATCCTCTGGGGGATTCGCGAGATGCGAGGGAATAAGATCGCCTCTGTCCGCTGCTGCATGCCGGAACGCACCGACCCGCAAACGGCGCGCTTTCTAGAATGGGATTATGCCCATCCGTCGGTCAAATGAGGCGCCCCCGGCACGACAAGATAAAGGAGAGCAGTGATGCGTAAATGGACTGTTGCACTCTTGATCCTCAGTAGCTTGCTGAGTGGATGCATTGGGGTTGGGTTTCGAGGCGGTGGTTGGCGTGGTGGTGGTGGTGGTTACTACCATCATCACGATTGGCGCTAGGTGAGGCCTCGCTCCGACGGTAGCGGCGGCCCCGTGTGCTGACTAGGTCGGCGTCGGGCCTCGACAATACATGTCTGCGGCGCCGGATTTGATGAATAAGCAGGAGCTACACATGGATACGATACCCACGCAATGGATTATTTACGGTGGCCTCATAGTCCTCGCGCTGCTTGCCTTGGCGGCATGGTTCTTCGCCAAGAGACGATGGCAATCTCATAGACTCCAGCAGCGCTTCGGTACCGAGTATGGCGGAACCGTCAATGCGCTGGGAGGTCGGACAAAGGCCGAATCGGATCTTAAGGCGCGCGAGAAGCGCGTCGAGCGGCTCACTATCACGCCATTGGCGTCGGCAGAAGCTGCTCGATTCACCCAGGCTTGGAACGCTCTGCAGGGCCGATTCATCGACAATCCGAAGGGGGTTGTGGTGCAGGCGGATCAATTGGTCCGTGAGCTGATGCTCAAGCGTGGTTACCCCGTGGGCGATTTTGAGCACCGGGCGGGTGACATTTCGGTTGATCACCCCACCATTGTGCAGTCTTACCGGTTGGCGCAGGCCATCGCGGTGCGCGATGAGCGGGGAGTGGCCGACACTGAGGAGCTGCGCCAAGCCGTGGTGCATTACCGCGCGCTGTTCGATGAGCTGCTCGAAGTAAGAGTACTTAAGCAAGAGGCGATCCCACCAAAGCAACTGGCGGTGCAGCAGGCATAATCCAAAAATCGCATGAACGAGCGCGCGCGGTGTAACGCTATCACTATGTGTTGAGCGTATTCTTCAAGCCCCCGAGGGCACTTTGGATTGTCCCGACAGCTTTATCTGCCTTGCCTACGGCGGTCAGTATTGCGTCGCCGAGTACTTCGCCGGCGCCAGTTGCCCGCCTTCAGCAGGCATTACGCTCGACGTGCCACAAAGACAATGAGACCGATCACCAACAGAGCTCCGAGAATGCTGTTGATATCCATTTGAATCTCCGTTAGCGCTTCAGAGTTTCAATTGAACTATGAGCCGCTTCAATCTGTCTGCGCGCTAGCGCACGCAGGGTTTCGCTAAAGGCGCCCAGCACGTTGAAGCCATGGGATTCCATGGAAGTCCCTGCTGAGCTAGGGGTGCGCGTCGGGCGCCGCAACGCCACGTTTCAGGCTGCCGTCCGGCAACGGCACCGTGATCGGGGCGACCTGGACCTTGGCGACACCATTGTCGTGTGTTATCCCAATCTCCCCTGCCGTGGTAGGCGAAAGATCCACGATCCGGCCCCTCACATATGGCCCGCGGTCTTGGATGGTCACTACCGCGCTCTGGCCGGTCTCAATGTTGGTCACCTTCGCTGTGGTACCGAGGGGAAGCGTCTTGCTTGCGGCGTTATCGCCATGCGGGTCCATGCTGTTGCCATCCGCCATCGTTCTGCCGGCAAACTTCCGCGCGTAGAACGATGCCATGCCAACGCGCTGGCGGCCCGACAGGTCAGGCTGCGGCCTCGCTGGTTTGTCAGGGTTCCGCGATGGCTGCGCCTCCGGCGGCGCGACGTTGGCCGCGACATCAGCCTGAGGCGTGCACCCGGCGGTACCGAGTCCGACGACGCTGACCAACAGAATGATGGCAAGAGGATTCAAGTATGAGATCAACTGCGCTCCGTCGACACCGTTGAGCATGACAAGGACGGCGCATGACTTTCTTGCGGCCGCAGAACTAGTTAGAGGCCGCGGCACGCGCCCACAATGACGAAGTTATGCGCCCGGCCCGTCGTCGTCTGTACGCTGGCACGCATTGGCGCGATTGACTCGAAAGCTTGCCGGATCCGGCCCAGGTCTTATCGCACATCGCACACCCCGGCACGGAGAATTCAGCCCGCCATCCACCCGCGCGGATCTTTCGTGAGCGCTACCGAGACGATATAGGCGAAGGCGAGCAAGGCGCCGGCCCATGCCG
>JGI12269J14319_10003011_pt1 | contig 16021 bp, 11 predicted proteins | sample PeaSoiSIISIP2007_FD_14319 | JGI IMG/M metagenome (IMG submission 14319) | reverse complement strand
GGACGGAGGAGACCCTGGTCACCGTGGGCGGTCAGCACGCGCTGCTCGTCGCCTTCATGGCGACAACCTCGCCGGGCGACCCGGTGCTCGTCGAGCCGCACAGCTTCCCGCCCGTCAAGCAGATCGCCCGGCATCTCAAGCTCAGGCTTTGTCCGGCGCCGGTCGACGGGGAAGGGCTGACGCCGGAGGGGCTCGATGAGCTGTGCCGGAAAACCAATGCAAAGGCCCTTTATGCCATGCCCACCCTGCAAAGCCCGACGACAGCGACCATGTCGACGGAAAGACGCAGGCGGATTGCAGACGTCGCGCGCCGGCGCGGTCTCGCCATCATCGAGGACGATGTCTATGGCCATCTGCCGGCAAGGCGGCCGCCCCCGCTGGCGGCCTTCGCGCCCGAGCGGGTCCTGCTGGTGAGCGGGCTTTCGAAGAGCGTGGCACCCTGGCTCAGGGTCGGCTATCTGCGCGTGCCCGAGCAATTCGCCGGCTCGGCGAGAAGTGCCATCGCCATGTCCTGCTGGACGCCGCCGGCGCTCAGCGCCGAGCTCGCCAGCCGTTGGATCGAGGACGGTTCGGCAGATGCGATGCTCGCCTGGCAGCGCCGTGAAATCCGCGCCCGGCAGAAGGTCGCGCGAAAGATCCTGGGCGAGCATGCCGGCCGATCGAGCCCGGATGGCCTGCATCTCTGGCTGAGAGTCCCCGAAGGCGTCGGGTCGGAGGCGTTCCAGACGGCCGCGGAACGTCGCAACGTCCGCGTCATATCTTCGGGCATGTTCGCCGTCGGGCGCGATACGGTCTCCGCGATTCGCCTCGCCCTCGGGCAACCCAGGACGCGCGAGCTACTGCGCCGCGGGATCGAGATCATTGAATCCCTGCTGCGGACCGGCGGATCCCTGGAGGACGGCGTCGTCTAATTGATCTAGAACAATTGAGACATTGACCGGGGCGATTTTGGGCGATACCTGAGGATCCCGAAAAGGATGCTCCCAAGAGGGGTCGCCGTGAACAACGCGAGGCCGGAACCCGCCATCGGCGGAACCCAGGACGCCTTCTATTCCCGCGCCAGCATCGTATCGCTGCCGCTCATCACCCGCGCCCAGGGCATCCGCATGTGGGACGAGGCGGGGAAGGAGTATATCGACGCCTCCTGCGGGCCGATGGTCTCCTGCCTCGGCCATGGCAATGAGCGCGTCATCGAAGCCATGGCGGCCCAGGCCCGGCAGCTCGACTATGCTTTCACCCTGGTCGCCCGGAACCGGCCCAACGCCGAGCTTGCCGGTCGTCTTTCCCGGCTCGCGGGTCCCGGCTACGAGCGGGTGGCCTTCGCATCCGGCGGCAGCGAGATCATGGATCGCGCGCTCCAATTCGCGCGTCAATTCGCGGTCGCGACCGGCGAGCCGTCCAGGCGGGCGCTCATCACGCTGGAGCCCTCCTATCATGGCGGGACCATCGCCGCGTCCGCCATCAGCGGCGACCAGAGCCGGTCGCCCTTCTTCCAGGGCTTCGCCCAGGTCTCCCACACCGTCCCGGCCCCGATGCCCTATCGCCGGCCGGAAGGCATGTCGGTCGACGAGCAGGAAACCGCCTCGGCAGCGGCCCTCGAGCGAAAGATCGAGGCGCTCGGAGCGGAGAACGTCCTGGCCTTCGTGATCGAGCCCGTCGGCGGGATCTCGCGGGGAGCGGTCGTGCCGTCCGGCGCCTACATGCGCGCCGTCCGCGATATCTGCAGCCGGCATGGCGTGTTGCTCATCTTCGATGAGATCATCACCGGCGTCGGCCGAACGGGTCCCTTCTTCGCCATGAGCCACTGGCCGGACGCCAAGCCGGACATCCTCGTGCTGGCCAAGGCGCTCGGCGGCGGCTACGCCCCGATCGGCGCCATGCTCGCGCCGGCAGGCATGGTGGACCGGCTGGCCGAGCTCGCCGGCTTCGAATTCGCCTATTCCTACAACGCCAGTCCCATCGCGTGCGCCGCCGCGCTCGCCATCCTCGATGAAATCGAGGAGTGCCACCTGCTCGAGAACGCAAGGCACCGCGCCATCCAACTTGAGACGGGGCTCAAGGCCCTCCTCGGACGATTTGCCGTCCTGGGCGATGTCCGCGGGCGCGGGCTCTTCTGGGCCGTCGAGTTGGTGCGGGATGGCGAGACCAAGGCGATGCTGCCGCAGGAATTCCGGCCGACGGAGCGGATGCGAAATCACGCCCTCGCCCAAGGCCTGATGATTTACGCGCGCACGACATCCCAAGGCCGCTACGGCCACTGGTTCACCTTGGCGCCCGCGCTCACCACGACCGAAACGGAATGCGCCGAGATTCTGCGGCGCCTCGAGCAGGCGCTGATGGGCTTCGAGGACGAATTGTCCGCCGCGCGATTGCTGGTCCGCGAGGCTTCCGGAGCGCAGCCCTAGCCGCTACTCCAGTTCCTGCTTCAGCGCCGCCGCGAGGCGTTCGTAGTCGGCCATCTCGTTGTAGATCTGGGCCGAGAGCCGGAGCCACAGGCGGCCGGCGAAGGGGAAGATGGGAACTTCGATCCGATGGCGCCGGAGCAGGCGGTCGTGGAGCGCTTCGGCCGTCCGGTTGCCGGCGGGATCGGCCATGGGCAATGCGAGAGACGCCATGGCGCCGCGCATTTCGGGCGGTGCGGCCGGCAAAGCGCCAAGCTCGCTTTGCAGCAAGGCGGCCGCTTCGGTCGCCAGCGCGCGGTTGCGCTCCCGGATCGCGCGGTCGCCCATGCGCCGGTAGAAGTCGATCGCCGTCGGGAGGGCCAGCCAATTGCTGGGATCCCTGGTACCGGTCCAGTCGAACTCTTCGGCAAAGCCCTGGCCGTAGCCGTGTGAGATGACCGTCGGATGGAGGCCTTCCTGCGCCCCAGGCGCGGCCCAGAAGAAGGCCGTGCCCTTGGGCGCGAACAGCCATTTGTGGGCGTTGCCGGTCACCCAGTCTGCGCCGAGGGCCGGCACATCGAGTTCGATGTGCCCGGGCGCATGAGCGGCATCGATCAGCACCTGGGCGCCCGCGGCGTGGGCAGCCTCGATGATCGGCGCCACGGGCAGGATGGTCGCCGAGCGCGAGGTGATGAGGTCGAGAACCACGAGCTCCGTCCGTTCCGTGATCTTGGCAAGGACCGCTTCGACAATTGCCTCGGGCGCCTCGAAGGGAAATGGCAGCACGACCTCGATCAGCTTCGCGCCCGACGATCCCGCCAGGTGGCGCAGAACTTTCAGCACCGCCGGATAGCCGTGGTCGACCGCCAGGATTTCCGCCCCCGGCTTCAACGCGAGGGATCGCAGCACGGCATTGCAGCCGGTTGTGGCGTTCTCCACCAGGACGAGATCGTCCAGCGCCGCCGAGACGAAGCATGCCATTTCCGCGCGCGCCTGCTTCAGGGCTGGCGTGCGCTCGCTTTCCATGAATCGCGTCGGCTCGGCTTCCAGCCGCCGGCGCCAGCTTTCGGACGCAGCCATCACTTCGCGCGGCGTAGCGCCGAAGGCGCCGTGATTGAGATAGGCGATCCCCGGCTCCAGAAGGAAGAGCTCGCGAAGGCCGGCGCCGTAGTTCATCGGGCTCATCCGCCGCCGGTCAGCGCGGCAAGCAGGAAGGCGATCAGCACATAGCCCATGACCTTGTGGACGTAAAGGTAGTATTTGGGCCAGGCCTGGAGATCGAAGCTGTTGTGTTCCTGGCGCAAGGTGATGAAGGGCAGCAGGGCGTCGAAGCTGTAGATCAGGCGATCCACCGGCCGCATGGAGCGCAGGCGCACCGTGGGCTCGAAGCCGAAGACGATGGCGCCCAGCGGCACCAGCACTAGGATCCACAGCGCCGAGCGCTCGGGATAGACCCCGAAGCCGATGATGGCCCAACGCATGGCGTCGTACCACCAGACGAGCCCGGTCTCGCCCTGCCAGGCGCGCATGTCGCCGGCGTAAAGGATCGCGCGCGCCTTCTCCGGATAGCCCGAGGCGCGCAGCACGCCGGCCAGCGTCCGATAAGGCTGCGGCGAATACTGCTTCTGCTTGGCGAGCCAGGCGACGAAGCTCGTGGCGTCCCGGGCGCCCACGTCGACGCCCTCGGATTCGTGATAGCCGCCCAGCTGCTGATAGGTGAAGCCTTCGAGGTCGACCACCGCGGGCCAGGCCTCGGGCAGATCCTGGAGCGCCTTGGCAGCGACGTTGCGCAAGGTCAGGCGCCCGCCGGGGCTCCAGGCGATGGCCGAGAGTCCCTTGCTGGCAAGCCGGATCTCCGCCCCGACCGAGGTGCCGGTGAGATCGACCGCGTCGAAGCGCCCGCCGGTCAGATCGACGTTGGCGCCCACATGGGCGAAGGTCATGCGCAGGCGGCCTGCGATGCTGGCGTCGCCGGTGATGCTGAGGCTCTGGCCGATGGTGACCCCGTTCATCAGCACGTCGCCGGCGAATTCGGCGCCGGTCAGGACCGCGCCGCCTTCGATCGTGGCGTAGTTGGCATCGACCTCGGCGTCGAAGACGGCAGACTTCCCCAAGGACAGGACGTGCCCGATATGGCTCCCGGCGAGCATCAAGGGCCCGCTCACATGGGAGCCGTCCAGGCGCAGGCCATAGCCGACTGTGGCGTCGGGCATGGTGATCGCCGCGAACTTGCCATGATCAAGCAGGGCGTCGCCGCCGATCTTCGTTCCCTTCAGGTTGAGCGCCGCGGTCGCGGAGGTGCCGGTCATCACCAGATTGCCGCCGATGGAATCGGTCACCAGGTCGGTCCGCTCGAGATGCGCGCGCCGCAGGTAGAGGTCGCTGCCAAGCTGCAGGTTCTCGATCCAGGCCCAGCCGCCGATGCTGACATCGTCCATGGTGAGGTCGGAAGCGACCGTGCCGGCCAAGAGGTTGATGCCCGAAAGCGAGGCGCGCCGGAGGCTGAGATTATGGGCGATCGAAATCCGCTCGAGGTCGAGGCCCTTGGCGACCGCGATCCGGTCCATGGCAAGGCTGCCGCCGATGCTGGCCCGGCGCATGGAGATATCCTCGGCCGTGGCGGCCTCGAGATCGAGGTCGCCGCCGAGCCTGGCGCCGTCGAGGTTGAGCGCGCCCAGGAACCGCGACGCGGCGAAGGAAACGTCGGCGGCATCGGCCAGGCCGTGCAGATCGACGTCGCCCGCGAACTCGCTGCGCTCGATGGCGATCTCGAAGCCCGGCGCGGCGTTGGCAAGATTGGCGGCGCCCTCGAAGCTGGCGCTCGCGATGCGCAGACCCTGGTGCGGGATCAGGGCCCGCAGTTGGGGATCGAAGAACAGCGCCGCGAGAAAGCCTGGCGAAAGCCGGCGCTTGGCGGGCTCGCCGGCATAGGGAACCATGAGGTCGGCGGGTAGACCGGCGCAGACTTGTTGCCAGGTCCAGCTCTCCTGCTCCGCCCATCCAGGCTTCGCCGCGGCCGCGCAGGCATCCCCCTCGGCGGCACGGGCCGACCCCGCCGAAAGCAGCATCGCCAGGAGCAGAAGAACGCCAGCACGAATCATCGGGTCCCGTCCGCCAGTTTTCCGGACTGTGCCAGATCGCGACCCGCCCGGTCACCCCCGCCTGGACGCCCACGTCATGGTCATGCCCGGGCTCGCATAGACGGCCGCGGAAGGGGTCCGTTATACTCGGCCGGGAACGCAATAAAGGGCTCGATTCCTTGGACGAATTCGACAAGCGATCGCTGGCGGACTGGGCGGCGCTGGCCGCCCGCGAGCTGGCCGGGAAGCCGGCGGAGGCGCTTGTCTGGAAGACGCCCGAGGGGATTCCAGTGAAGCCGCTCTATACCGCGGCCGACCTCGAAGGGCTCGAGCATCTGGCGAGCCTGCCCGGCTTCGCCCCCTACCTGCGCGGGCCGCGGGCCACGATGTATGCCAACCGGCCCTGGACCATCCGGCAATATGCCGGCTTCTCCACGGCCGAGGATTCCAACGCCTTCTTCCGGCGCAATCTCGCCGGCGGCCAGATGGGCCTTTCGGTCGCCTTCGATCTCGCCACCCACCGGGGCTATGATTCCGACCATCCGCGCGTGGTGGGCGACGTGGGCAAGGCGGGTGTGGCCGTCGACAGCGTCGAGGACATGAAGATCCTGTTCGACGGCATCCCGCTCGACCGGATGAGCGTCTCCATGACCATGAATGGCGCCGTGCTGCCGGTGCTGGCGGCCTTCATCGTCGCCGGCGAGGAGCAGGGCGTGGCGCGGCGCAAGCTCTCGGGCACCATCCAGAACGACATCCTGAAGGAGTTCATGGTCCGGAATACCTACATCTACCCGCCCGGACCCTCGATGCGCATCGTCGCCGACATCATCGCCTACACGGCGGCGGAGATGCCGAAGTTCAATTCCATCTCGATTTCCGGCTACCACATGCTGGAGGCGGGCGCGACGGCGGTGCAGGAACTGGCCTTCACGCTCGCCGACGGCCTGGAATATGTCCGCGCGGCCCTGTCGCGCGGCCTCGCCATCGATGCCTTCGCGCCGCGGCTTTCCTTCTTCTTCGGCATCGGCATGAACTTCTTCATGGAGATCGCCAAGCTGCGCGCCGCGCGCGTCACTTGGGCGAAGCTCATCCGCCCCTTCGGACCCAAGGATCCGGCGAGCCTGGCGCTGCGCACCCATTGCCAGACCTCGGGCGTCAGCCTGACCGAGCAGGACCCCTACAACAACGTGGTGCGCACCACGATCGAGGCGCTCGCCGCCGTGCTCGGCGGGACCCAGTCGCTCCACACCAACGCCTTCGACGAAGCGCTCGCCCTGCCGAGCGAAGCCTCGGCCGCCATCGCCCGGTCAACCCAGCTGATCCTCCAGGAGGAAAGCCAGGTCGCCCGCACGGTCGACCCGCTGGCCGGCAGCTATTTCGTCGAATCCCTCACTGGCTCGCTCGCCGCCGAAGCGGAGAAGCTGATCGCCGAGGTCGAGGCGATGGGCGGCATGACCAAGGCGGTGGAAAGCGGCATGCCGAAACTGCGCATCGAGGAAGCGGCGGCGCGGCGCCAGGCCCGCATCGACCGGGGCGAGGAGGTCATCGTCGGAGTCAACAAGTACCGGTCCGACGAGCGCGCGCCCGTGGAGATCCTCGATATCGACAACAGCAAAGTGCGCGCCGCCCAGATCGCGCGGCTTGCCCAGATCCGCGCCAGCCGCGACCCGGCCAAGGTCGAGAAGGCGCTCCAGGCGCTGAGCGAGGCGGCCCGCGGCGAGGGCAACCTGCTGGCGCTTTCCATCGATGCCATGCGCGCCCGGGCCACGGTGGGCGAAGTCTCCAGCGCGCTGGAAAAGGTCTTCACGCGCCACCGGGCGACNACCCGGGCGATCGCCGGCGTCTACGGCGGCGCCTATGACGGCGATCCCGAATTCCGCCGCATCCAGCAGGACGTGGCCGCCTTCGCCGAGGAGCGCGGGCGCCGCCCGCGTCTGCTGGTCGTGAAGCTNGGCCAGGACGGCCATGACCGCGGCGCCAAGGTGATCGCCACCGCCTTCGCCGACATCGGCTTCGACGTGGACATCGGCCCCTTGTTCCAGACGCCGGAAGAAGCGGCGCGCCAGGCCGTGGAAAACGACGTCCATGTGGTCGGCGTCTCGACCCAGGCCGCCGGCCACAAGACCCTGGTGCCTCAGCTCGTCCAGGCCCTGGCCGCGGCCGGCGCGCGGGACGTGCTGGTGGTCTGCGGCGGCGTCATCCCGCCCCAGGACCACGCCTTCCTGATGAAGGCCGGCGTCGCCGCCATCTACGGCCCCGGCACCAACATCCCGCGCGCGGCGGCCGANATCCTCGGCCTGATCCGCCGCCGGCGCCTGGCGGCCTAGGCCCGTGAGCCTTCCCGCCCAGGCGCCNGGCCGCGGCAGCGGCTTTGCCGTCGGCCTCCTGATCAGCATCCTCTGGGTGCTCGCCTTCGCCATCTACGTGCAGGCTCGCGTCGGCTGGAGCGCGGTCAGCGACATGGCGCCGGGAGAATTGGGCGGGCTGCTCGCCGGCTTCACCGCGCCCTTGGCCCTGTTGTGGCTGCTCCTGTCGGCGCTGCGCCGCGGCATCGCGGGCGCCGGCGCCTATCGGCCCTCCGCCGCGCTGGAGGAGGAAGTGCGCCGGCTCTCCCTGCCGCTGTCGGAGACCGAAGCCAAGACCATGCGCATCGCCGACGCCATGCGCCGGCAGGTCGAGACCCTGAACGCCGCCAGCACCAATGCCCAAAGCCGGCTTCAGGCCACCGCCGACGCGCTCGACGCCCAGTCGAAGCGCATCGCCGACGTGGCCGAGCATCTGGTGAACGAGGTGGAGCGGGCCAAGCAGCGCCTAGCCGGCGAGGCCAAGACCCTGGAGGACCGCATCGGCGCCGTGGCGCTGGGCTTGCGCAAGGAGATCGGGCAGCTCGAAGTCGCCATCGCCGAATCGGGCCAGCGCCTGGAATCCCAGGCCGCAGGGTTCGGGGTCCAGGTCGAGTCCGCGCGCCAGGCCTTCGCCAAGCCTTCGGCGGAGTTGGCCGCCCTGGCGGACCGTCTTGCCGAGCAGCCGGCCGCCTTCGTCAAGGTCACCCGCGAGCATGCCGACACCTTGCTCGGCGCCGCCGGCAAGGCCGTCGATGAGATGGAGACCCAGATCCGGACGCGCGCGCTCGCCATGGACAACCTGTTCGACAATCTGGTTTTCCGGGGCGAGAGGGTCCAGGAGCAGATGCTGAACCATCTCTCGGACCTGACGCGCTCGGCCTCCGAGGCCAGCGAGGCGGCGAACGAGGTCGGCCGGCTCCTGGAGCGCCGCACGGAGGAATTCGCCCGCGCCTTCGAGGATCACAGCCGGACGCTCGGCATCGAACTCGCCCGCCAGCACGAGACNCTGGCCGGCCAGCTCCAGCAGCAGAGCGAGAACCTGACACGCGAGATGACCGCGCGCGGCGCNGAGACCCTGCGCGAGCTCCGGCATGAGACCGAGCATGTCATCGCAGGCTTCGCCGCCATGGAAGGNGCGAGCAAGGGCCTGCANGAATCNCTGAAGANCCAGTCGGCCGANNGCGCCACCATCGCCGACCGCATCGCCCGCGAGGCCCAGGCCATCGTCACCTCCTTCCGCGCCGAGACGCAAGGACTGGCCGAGGCCATATCACGCGCCTCGGGCGACGCCGGCGAACTGGCCGCGGCCCTGCGCCGGCAGGTCGAGGAGATCGTGCGGGCGACGGGCGAAGCCACGGGAAGCGTCGCCATGCTGCAGTCCGATGTCGGCCAGCGCCTGCAGCAGCTTCGGCCGAGACCGACGCGGTGGCGAGCCGGGCGCTCGGCGTCGCCGAGACCTACCGCCAGCACAGCCTGGAGCTGACCCAGGCGACGGCGCGCGAACATGACCGCATCGCCGAGCTGGGCAAGTCGCTCCTCGATGGCGCCACGGCGCTTTCGCTCACCGCCGCCGAGGCGCTGGAGCGCCAGCAGGCCATCGCCACCGCGCTCAGCATGCAACGCCAGGCCTTGAGCCAGGCCGCGGGCGAGGGCGATCAACGGGTGACGGCGCTGCGCCAGACCGTGCGCGAGCTTTCCGCCGAGCTTGGCCTTGCCGCCGCCGAGGCCTCGCGCCAGGCCGAGGATGCGACCCATGCCTTCCGGGGCGAGTCCGAGGCTCTCGTCGCCACGGCGCGCCAGGCGACCGAGCAGGCCAACGGCGTCAGGGCCGCGGTGAGCGAGCAGCTCGCCGAGCTGGGGCGGCTCGCCGCGACCTGCGGCGAACTCGTCCGCTCGGCGCGCGACAGCCTGGTGCCGCCCATCGCCGAGATCGCGGCGGCATCGGGCAATGTCACCGCGCGCGCCGAGGAAGCCCGGGGCGGCGTCGTCGCCTTGCGCGAGGAAGTGAAGCAGCAGGCCGACCGTCTCAATGGCGCGGCGGATGCGGCCGCAAAGCAGCTCAGCGCCATCGGCGACCAGATCGACGCCAAGGCCAAGACGATGATGAGCGCCGCCGACTACGTGCGCGATCATGCCGGGGGCATAGGCGGCGGGCTGGAGGAGCAGGCGGGCAAGCTCACCGCCGCCGTCACCGATTCCATGGCCCGCATCGCCGAGCTTGCCAAGGTGCTGGAGCGGCAGAAGCAGTCGCTCGCCGCCGCCGGCGCCACGGCCCAGAAGCAGGTCGAGACCCTGGATGCCGCCCGCGAGCGCGCCCGGCGCGAAAGCTTCCTTCAGGCGGCGGCCGAGATGGTGACGGAACTGAACGGCCTCTCCCTCGACATCGCGCGCCTGCTCGATGCCGACGTGCCCGCCGACGTCTGGCGCCGCTACAAGAAGGGGGACCGCTCGGCCTTCGCCCGGCACCTGCTGCGCCAGAAGGACAGCTATGCGGCCCAGGGAATTGTCGAGCGCTTCGGCAAGGACGAACGCTTCCGCGAGCTCGCCGGCCGCTTCATCGCCAAGTTCGAGGCGCTCCTGGCCGAATCCGGCCGGGCCGATCCCGACGACGTGCTGAACACCGCCTTCCTCACCGCCGACATCGGCAAGCTCTACCTCCTGCTCCAGCGCAATATCGGCCGGCCGACGGAGCATTGAGGCGGGAGCCGCGATCCCGCCCGGGGCCCATTGCGCGGCCCCGGCCGAAGGGCGCATATAGTCTGAGGATTTGCGTGCGAGTATCGGATCGCAGAAATTCGCGACCCGGAGCGTTGTTGCGAATTTCTGCGTGAATCCGATACTGGAACTTAGAACGATGTACCGAATTTCTGCGAAAGTCGGTACTGGGCTGGCGGGCGAAGGGCAGCCCGCGGGGGAGGCAACAGGCAATGCCCATGATCCGCAGATTCCTCGCCGAGGAGACCGCCCTCAGCAAGCTCGCCTGGGCGCTGCTCGTCGCCGCCGCTGCCGTCGGGGCAGTCATGTATTTTCCCCAGCTGAGCTTCATTCTCTCCGGCCTCAGGCGCCTGGGGTCATGGCTGGGCAACGGGGGGTTCCTGTAGACAGCGAAGCGACCGCCTTGATCGCGCGGGCGGACACCCTGTTCCTCGCTTCGGCCGCGGCACCNGCGNCGGATCGGGCGCTTTTCCGCCGTCGACGTCTCCCATCGCGGCGGCGGCGGGTTGACGCCGGGCTCGTTCAGGCGCGCGACGCCAGCAGCACCGCGTTGAGCCCACCGAAGGCAAAAGAATTCGACATCGCCACGCGGATCCGGGCCTGCCGGGCGATGTTCGGCACGACATCCAGATCGCATTCGGGATCGACTTCCTCGAAATTGGCGGTCGGGGGAATCACCTGTTCGCTGAGAGCAAGCGCGGTCGCTGCCATCTCGAGGGCGCCGGCCGCGCCCAGCCCATGCCCGAGGACGGCCTTGCTGGACGACACCGCAATGCGTCCGGCCTCCGGCCCGAAGACGGTTCGCAGGGCCGTCGTCTCCGACCGGTCGTTTTGCATCGTTCCGGTGCCGTGCGCGTTGACGTAATCGACGTCCTGCACATTCCGCTTCGCATCCTTGAGGGCGGCACGCATGGCCCTGACGGCGCCGTCGGGATCGGAGGCGGTGATATCGCCCGCATCGGCGCTCATGCCAAACCCGAGGATCTCCGCGTAGACGCGAGCCCCGCGCGCAAGCGCATGCGCGCGCTCCTCCAGCACCAGGACAGCCGCTCCCTCGCCCAGCACCAGCCCCGATCGGGTGCGCGAGAAGGGCCGGCAGTTGTCCTGGCTCAGCACGCGAAGCGCCTCCCATGACTTGATCGATCCCAGCGTCAGGCAGGCCTCGGTGCCCCCGGTAACGGCGACCGGCGCGAGACCGGCGCGCAGCATGTGGAAGGCCAGCCCGATCGCATGGGTGCTTGCGGCGCAGGCCGTCCCGACGCAAAAGGCAGGGCCTTTCAAGCCGAGGTCCATCGAAATCTGGCTGGCCGCGGCGCTCGTCATCCAGCGGGGGATGGTCAAGGGATGCACCCGCGGCGACTTCTCGCCATAGAGCTTGAAATAGGAATCGTCCACGGTCGTCTGCCCGCCGGACGAATTACCGATGACCGTCGCCGTCTCGAGGGTCAGCCGCTCGGTAATCTCCAGGCCGGAATCGCGAACCGCATCGCGCGCGGCCGAGAGAGCGAACTGCGCGAAGCGATCGAGCAGACCGAGCTTTCGGGATTCGAAGCGCGATTCGGCATCGAACCGGGATACCTGCGCAGCAATGCGCGTGCTCCCCTGTTCGCCGCGCGCGATCGAGAAAGGACCTATCGCCGAGCGGCCCTCCACCAAAGCCGACCAGAACTCTTCGAGGGTGCAGCCCACGGGGGAGACGACGCCGAGCCCCGTGATCACGACGCGATTCATGCGGAGATCTTCGCGTCCACGAGACCTTTCACCGCCGCGGCAATCTCGGCGACGGTTTCGAGTTTGCCCAATCCCGCCTTCGCCAACGCTCCCTTTGCCGCCGCTGCCTCGTTGGCATTGTAGGGGATGCTGATGTCGAACTTGTCTTCCAGCGCGAAGATGATCTCGATCAGGTCGAGGGATTCGACGCCGAGATCCTTCAACGCCGTATCTGGAGCCAGGCTCTCGAGCGGGATCTCGAGTTCCCTGGAGATGATCTGCCTGACCTCCTCAGCGATCGCTTCCATCGAGCACCCCCTTAATATCCCGAGAGAAGCAGCCATGCGCATGCAGTCAGGCCGCAATCGCCGTCGGCAGCGCCTTAACGGCGTGCCGGCTTGGGGAGTTTAGCACCCCTCCCCGACCCCGCAACAAGCGGCCCGGCAAGGCTTTGCCGGTCTTCGGGCGGACCAGGCGCCGTTGCGCGGCGTCGAACATCTTGCTGCCGCCAGCGCGCCAATCGTGCATCCTTCCCGGCCGCGCTGGATCGTTTTACCCAAGGTTGCCTGCATGACGGGGCCGGAATATTGCTGCCGGACGAGCTGGCTATCGCCCGCGACGATGTTCCGGCTGGAGACCGATGGCCTCCACTGGACGCGCGGCCGTCGGGAAGGCCGCCTCGCCTATGCGTCGGTCCGCCGGGCGCATATCTACAAGGTCCGGTATTTCGGCTCGTCGGCCAGCTACTGGCGCTGCGTGCTTTGCTACGGGCACGGCCGCCGGTTGCGCCTCCAAGCTGCCCATCATCGAGGACTGCGGCAAGTCGAGGACCGCACGGCGACCTACATCCCCTTCGTCAAGGAGTTGGAGGCCCGGATCGCGGCAGCCAACCCGCAGGCGCGGTTCCTGGCCGGCCGGCATTGGCTCGCCCGTTTGGAAGAAGCCGGGGGAATGCTGCTGGTCGCGGCGTTGCGCGCAACGGGCCGCATCCCGCTCGACCGGTGCAGTGCCGCCGGCGCCTGGTTCATGGGCAGGCTCGGGCCGTGGCTGCGCGGCCACCGGATCGCGCGCGCCAATCTCAGGGCCGCCTATCCNGGAATGCCGCNGCCNGAGATCGAGAAGATCCTGCATGGGATGTGGGACAATCTCGGNCGGGTCGTCTTCGAATACGGNCATCTCGCCCGCCTTTGGGACTACGATCCGGAGCACCCGCAGCCGGGGCGCATCGTCGCGGACGAGACGACCAGGCAGCGTGGGCTGGCCCTGCGCGAGGCCAAGGGCCCGTTTCTTACCTTCGGCGGGCATCTGGCCAATTGGGAGCTGCTCTGCTGGGTGGCGGGCGCCCGGCACGGTGAGTCGGCCGTCATGTATCGGGCGCCGAAGATCGGACCCCTCGCCCGGGAGCTCGACCGGATTCGGGCGCATTCGTCGGCAACGCTCATCCCCGCCGATTCGCAAGCGCTGCTCAAGGTGAAGGCGGCGCTCGAACGGGGGTCGGCGGTCGGGATGCTGGTGGACGAGCACTCCGGGCGCGGGGTCGATGTTCGCTTCTTCGGGCGGACCTGNAAGGTCAACCCGGCGCTGGCGCAATTCGCCAGACGCTTCGAATGCCCAGTGCATGGNGTGCGAATTCTGCGCATCCAGGGCAGCCGATTCCGCTTCGAAATCACGGANGCGATCTCCCTGCCGCGCGACGCTGCGGGGAAGATCGACGTCGCCGCCGCCATGCAAACGATCACATCGATCATCGAGGANTGGGTTAGAGAGCGGCCGGAGCAGTGGGCCTGGCTGCAGCGCCGNTGGCGCTAGGTTCCCGGCGGCCAATTGACGCCGGCGGCCCATCGGCCTACCTAACGATCGCGTCAGGCGGCTGGACGGCTGCCTTTCGGCCGGCGACGGCCGGGGGGAGGAAAGTCCGGGCTCCACGGGAACACGGTGCCGGGTAACGCCCGGCGAGGGCGACCTCAGGGAAAGTGCCACAGAAACATACCGCCGGCCTTTCGCGCGAGCGGATGGCAGGCAAGGGTGAAATGGTGCGGTAAGAGCGCACCGCGTCGCCGGTGACGGCGGCGGCAGGGCAAACCCCACCGGGAGCAAGACCGCATAGGGGCGGCCGGCCGGCTGGTCTTCGCAAGAGGATCAGCGCGGCAAACGGCGTTTCCGCCGCGCCGCCCGGGTAGGTCGCGCGAGGCGTCCGGCAACGGACGTCCCAGATGAATGGCCGTCCATGGCCCCGCCAAGGGGCCGGGACAGAACCCGGCTTACAGGCCGCCTGACGCTTCTTCTTTGCGGCCCGCCCGCTGCGCGCCGAAGGGCAACAAGCCCCGCGAGCCGCCTACCCTCAGTTGCGACTCGGAGGAACGGAGAATGGACATCCGTCCAATCGACAACGGGCACCCCTAGGCCTCAGTTCGACAACGCCCTCTACTACCAAATCTAGCGCCATCACAAGAACGGAAAACGAACACTTTTCCGCCCCAATGTCTTGCCAGCATCTGTTCGGCTATCCAAGTCGATCCTGTTTTGTTCTTGGCAACAGGGAGATTTGACTGCGTCTCAAGTGGGAAAACCCGGGAAATTCCAGAGATTTACTATGGTTTCCCATTGACGCCCATATGGACCCATGGTATCCCAAACGCGACGGCAAAACGTCTCGGCGGCGGCGGGCTCTAGGCCGGGATGCCCATGACCGCGCAGCACCGGCGGGATGTCTCCGCCGGAACGGCGCCACGAGGGAAGAGGGGACGGCCGGCACATCATGGCTCTGTTCCTCGACACATTCGTCAACAAGCTCGACCGCAAAGGGCGCGTGTCGGTGCCCGCCTCGTATCGCCAGCAGCTGGCGGGCCAGAGCTTCCAGGGCATCGTCGCCCTGCCGTCCTTCAAGCATCGCGCGATCCAGTGCGGCGGCCTCGACTGGCTGATGGAAGTGAGCCGCGACCTCGACCAGGTCAACCTGTTCTCCGACGAGCACGACGACCTGACTTCCTCGATCTTCGCCGATGCCAAGCAGCTCGCCTTCGACGGCGAGGGCCGCATCGTGCTGCCCACGACGCTGATCGAATACGCCGGCATCAAGGATCTCGCCGCCTTCGTCGGCCGCGGTGCCGCCTTCGAGATCTGGGAGCCCGCCGCGCTCGACGTCTACAAGGCCGAGGCGCGCCGGCGCGCCCTGGAAAAGGGCCGCATCCTGCCGCGCCGGCCCGTGGGCGAGGGCAAATGAGCACGGCCCCCCATAAGCCGGTGCTGCTGTCCGAAGTGCTGAACCTGCTGGCGCCGCGGGCCGGCGGCAATTACGTCGACGGCACCTTCGGGGCCGGCGGCTATGCCCGCGCGATCCTGGAAGCGGCCGACTGCCGCGTCTGGGGCATCGATCGCGATCCCGGCGCGATTGCCCGCGGAGCCGAGCTGGCACGGCGCTTTGCCGGCCGCCTGGTACTGATCGAAGGCCGGTTCGGGGAGATGACAGCGCTTCTTTCCGACCGCGGCCTGGCGAGCGCCGACGGCATCGCCCTCGACCTCGGTGTTTCCTCCATGCAATTGGACGAAGCCGAACGCGGCTTCTCCTTCCGCACTGACGGGCCGCTCGACATGCGTATGGGAAGCGCGGGCGAGAGCGCCGCCGACATCGTCAACCAGGCGCCGGAAAAGGATCTGGCCGACATCCTGTTCCGCTACGGCGAGGAGCGCCGGGCGCGCGCCATCGCCAAGGCGATCGTCAAGCGCCGGGCGACGGCCCCCTTCAGGCGCACAGGCGAGCTGGCGGAGATCGTCCGCGGCGTGCTGGGCC
>JGI12269J14319_10003007_pt1 | contig 16028 bp, 11 predicted proteins | sample PeaSoiSIISIP2007_FD_14319 | JGI IMG/M metagenome (IMG submission 14319) | reverse complement strand
AAGCGCTCCCCGATCGCCGGCCAGTCATAGCGCGCGGCGGTCTCGGCGGCGTCCTTTTGGTAACGGCGGCACAGCTCCGGATCTTGCAACAGCATGACCACGGCCCGGGCAAACGAAGCCGCATCGTCGGCCAGCAGAATGTCGCGGCCGTGCTGAACATCCAATCCTTCAGCGCCGACGGTGGTGGAAACAACGGCTTTTCCGGCGGCCATGGCCTCGTAGATTTTCAGACGCGTTCCACCGCCGATGCGCAAGGGCACGATGACTACGTCGGACTGATGCAAATGTTCGATCACAGAGGGCACGCGGCCGGTAACTTCAATCGAGTCCGATGCCCACTTTTGGACGCGGCGGTCGGGATTGCGGCCGACGATGCGGAATCGCGCCTGCGGTATTTCGGCCCTGATCGCGGGCCAGATTTCCGAGCAAAAGTACTCGACGCCATCGACGTTCGGCTCCCAATCCATGGCGCCGACGAAGGTGATGACGGGCGCGGATGCCGGGAGCGATTGCGCTTGGGATACCACCGGACCGGGGTGATACTCTGCCAGATCGACGCCAGTGGGAACAACGGTAACGCGGTCCCCGTCCACCCACTGCGTCATGAGCGCGCGATCGTTTTCGGAGACGGCAATCACATGGTGGAACTTGCAGACTGCAGCGCGCTCGTAGCGGAACATTTTCCGGAATTCCATGCGGTACATCATGCGTTTTGCCGGATTGTCGGCAGTGGAGGCATGGCGGCGCCAGATTTCGCTTTCCACATTGTGTTGGAAGAGCACGCTGGGGAGGTTGAGCCTTCCCGGGAAGTTGACCGCCGCATCGAGGAAGTCGCAAACGGCGACGTCGAAGCGCTGCTCGCGGAACCAGGTTCGCAGCTGCTTCTGGACTTTGACGTCAGCGAAGCGGCTGACCGCGTAGGGAGGCCGGGCACCGAGATGCGCCAGATAGTCGAGGCCGCGCGCCGCTCCCGAGAGTTCGCGCTTGCCAGTGCATACAGCCACCGCCCCGGGCAGTTGCCGCTGCAACTCGCGCTCGTAGTCTAGGTCGGGCGTGCCTCCATAGTAAGAGTAAAACGTGAGGTCATGGCGCGCCGACAGATATCGCAAGACGTGGAACGTGCGGATGTTACCGCCGTTCTGCACGGGGAGGAGCTTATCGGCTTTGACCCAGAGAATTCTCATGGCAGTTTAGCGATCAGCGAACCCAGGCTGCCTTCCTGCCGGTGACAAAGTTGATGAAAGCAACCATGGCGGCGGAATTGAGAACCACAAAAGTGCGGGCGGGATCGGCAATCCGCGAGAGCGGGCCGATCCTGGCTCCCGCCAACGCGATCAGGCTGAGCCCGTAAAACGCAAGCTGCGCCCAGAGCGCGGCGCGATAGACTGGCTGGGGCAAAAACACGGAGGCGGTGAGCATCGCCAGCAAGGCAAAGGGCACGACCAAGCGCGAGAGTTTGTGACTTACAAACTCAAATCGAAGGGCGTTCTGGGAGCTCAACAGCCATGGAGCAAGCTGCAGCAGCTGATAGTTACCGCTCAGGGTGCGAACTTTGCGGGAAAATTCACGGCTTTCGCCCAAGTCGGGCGAATCCCAGGCGCGGGCGCGGGCGTCGAAGACGACGCGGAATCCCTTACGCACGATCTGCATGGGCAATAGGACATCATCGAGGATGGTGCCCTCGGGCAAGGTTGACGCCTCAAGCAAACTGCGGCGGGCGCAGTAAATGGCGCCGGTAGCGCCGGCGACCGAACCAGAGGCGGACTCCAGTTCACGAACTTTCTTCTCGATGCGCCAATACAACCCCATTCCCTTCCCGGTTTCTCCGCTGGCAGGATCGCCGAGCATCAATTCGCCGCTGGCGGCGCCGACCGCGGGGTCAGCGAAATTCTCCATCAGCAAACGCAGCGCGCCGGCTTCGATGTGCTGGCGGGCATCGGTAAAGAGCAGCACTTCCCCGGTTGCCAGTTTGATCGCATCGTTCAGGCCAACGGCTTTGCCCTGGGATACCGGCTTCATCAAAGCTCGCACCCTGGTTGGCGGGCCGGAAGCGCGGGCGAAATCCGCGAGGATGGCGGGCGTGCGATCACTCGAACCGTCGGAGACGACGACCACGTCCAGCTTCGCCTGGGGATAGTCAAGCGTCAGCAGGTTCGTGAGCTTGCGAGCGATGATCGCTTCTTCATTGCGCACGACCATCACCGTCGTAACTGTGGGTGCCGCAGAGCCCTCGACAAATCCGCGGCGCACCGGACGGGGCGACCACCGGCTGCGCAACCATAACCACGCTGGGTAGCCCAGGTAGGAGTAGCCGACCAGCGAAGCCGCGAGCCAGAAGACGTATTTCATCTTCATTATGATTACTATTGCGCTCGCGGTTGCGAACCTCATTGGGCACCCCGGCGCAATAAAACGGTCTTCACCGTCTGGAATACGATCAGCAGATCCAGACCAATCGAAGCGTTCTTGATGTAGAACAGGTCGTACTGCAATTTTTCGCGCGCATCTTCGACCGTGCTGCCGTATTTGTACTTGATCTGTGCCCATCCGGTGACGCCCGGCCGCACCATGTGGCGCACGCCGTAGTAGGGAATTTCTTTGGAAAGCCACTCGACGAATTCCGGACGCTCGGGGCGCGGGCCGACAAACGCCATATCGCCTTTCAGCACGCACCACAACTGGGGAATTTCATCGAGGCGCGAAGAGCGGAGAAACTTGCCGACGCGGGTAACGCGGGGATCGTTTTTATCCGCCCACTGCGCCCCGTTTGCGGCTTCGGCGTCCTGGCGCATGGTACGAAACTTCACGACATTGAACAGGCGTCCGCCCTTACCGACCCTGGTCTGGGTATAGAACACCGGCCCTTTGGAATCGATGCGGATGGCCAGCATGATCAACGGGAGCAAGGGCAGAGCAAGGACGAGGCCAATCAGCGAGATGACGATGGAGATCCCGCGGCGAATGAGGATGAAGGTGGAGCTGCGGTGAAAGCCCTCGCCGAACACCAGCCAGCTGGGATAGAGGTTTTCAACCTCGATCTTGCCCGACATTTTCTCCAGGTAGGTAGTGGCTTCCTCGATCTTGACTCCCTCCATGCGCAGTTGCAGCAACTCCTGCATGGGGATGGTGCCGCGGCGATCGGGAGTAGCCACAATGACGCGATGGACCTTCTGTTTTTGGACGACTTCCATGAGGTGGGCCGCCATGGAGTCACGGGTTACCTCACCTTCCATCTTGCCTGTCCAGCTGGCAATCTCGACGCCCATTTCAGGATTCTGGCGCAGTCCCTGCACCAGGCGCTGGGCGCGCTCGCCAGTACCCAGAACGTAGACGCGCTCGACCAGAATCGGCAACTGGACCAGCCAGGTAAAGCCCAATCGCCATCCGAACAGAGCGACCGTCAAGATGAGCAGGCCAATTTCTGCCGAATTTCTCCCCAGCAGGTAATTCGGCCGTACATAAGCGACGCCCGCCAGAATGAAGGCGAGCACGCCCGGAACCATGAGCAAGCGGAAATAAAGCTCCCCTTTGGTATTGAGGCGCGCGGTGTCGTACAGGTCGAACCAGTGCGAGCACAACAACACCAGCACCGTAACTCCTAGGATCTTCAGATAGCCGCCCTCGAAGTTGAGCACCAGGTAGCTGTCTTCGCGCAGCACCAGCACTGCCCCGAGCAGGAACGAGGTCCAGACGATCAGGGCCTCTCCGATCAGCAGAACCAGAGTACGGATTGGGTAATAGACGTTAAAGAGCCGGATCACCTGGGCCTCGGTTCGTCTGCATCGTAAGATCTCAGGCCGGGCTGCTGACGGCCTCGCCATAGTAGTACTTCGAGCGTGCAAGCTTGCCGGAGGGGGCTCCGTTCAGCACCACTCCCAGCAGCAGCTTGTCGGGGAACTCTTCGCGGGCCCGCCGAGCCAAATCGGAAGGCGTCATATTGGAGCGCACGACCATGAGGATGCCGTCGCAAGCACCAGCAACCAAGGTGGCATCCGACACCGGGATGACGGGCGACGTGTCCATAATGATCCAGTCAAAGAAAGGCTCGACGCGCTGCAGGAACAGCTTCAGGCGGCCGTTGGCAAGCAATTCGGGGGCGCTGCTAACGTCCCGGCCGGCGGGCATGAAGCACAGGTTTTCCATGGGCCCGCGTTGCAGGGCGGCAAACTCGTCGCATTCGCCCAACAGGTAGTCAGCCAATCCGGGTGACTGGGGTGCTCCGAGGTGACGGTGCATGCCGGGGTTGCGCAGATCGCCGTCGATCAGCAATGCGCGGCGCCCGTGCTGCCGCACCATGACCTGGGCCAGGTTGGCAGCCACGAACGACTTCCCTTCCTTGGGAAGCGCGCTGGTTACCATCAGACGCTTGAGCGGCATCTTCTCGCGGATCTGGTAGAGGCGGTTGCGCAAAGTGCGGAACTCTTCGGCCCCGACGCGGCTGTCGTCTTCCTCGAAGAAGAGCATGGTACGCGGATCCGGAGTCCACGCGGTCTGGGGGCAGCGAGCGACGAGCGATTCGTAATTCAACCCGGAGGCCATAGTAGGCATGACCGTGGCTCCCGAGTGTGGCAGCGAAGTCATCTTTTCGCGTTGGGCTTCGTCCCGCACTTCGTTTTCGAATCGGGGCTGATCGAAGGCGGGCTCGACGTGCGTCCCCGTGGAGGTTGCTCGTTCCTGCTCGGCGCGTTTCAAAGCGTCATGGATGCGGCTCATAGTTTCCTTTCCTTGGGGAGATCCTGTTGTTCAGATTGGCGCAGCCGGTCGGCCAGGGTTGCCAGAGTGCGCAAGGCTTCGACCAGATCAAACTTTTCGGACGGTGGAACCGGCGCCGTCATGGCAGCGGCGGCGTTGCCATCGCTGAGATCGAAATCGCGGGCGACGGCGTCGGCGACTTCGGCCGAGACTGTCTTCTTCTGATCGACGAAAGCGCTGACCAGGCAGTGCTCGCAGAGCAGATTGATAATGCGGGGAATGCCCAGCGAGTAGCGAAAAATGGCTACGGTGGCGTCAGGTTCGAAAATCGAGTCGCCGTTCGACCCGGCGATGCGGAGGCGCTGGGTTATATAGGACTTGGTTTCCTCAAGATTAAAAGGATGGGTTTTCGCGCGCAGGGTCAGGCGCTGGCGCAACTGGCGCAACTGGGGCTGCTTTAAGCGCTGTTCGAGTTCCGGCTGCCCGACCAGAACGATCTGCAGCAGCTTTTCCGTGAAGGTCTCGAGATTGGTCATCATGCGGATCTCCTCGAGCGCTTCGTCGGACAAGTTCTGGGCCTCATCGATGACCAGCACTGCCGTCTCCCCGGCGCGATAACGGTCGAGCAGCCAGTTATACAGACGCTGCAGGAGCTGGCTCTTCGACATGCCGTCGCAGGGAACACCGAAATCGGCCATCATGAAATCGAGGAGCTGGGGCACGTCCATGCGCGAGTTGAAGATGAACGCGGTCGCGACCTGTTGCAGGCGCAGCCATTCCATCAATTTGTTGATCAGCGTCGTTTTGCCGGTACCCACCTCGCCGGTCAGCAACACGAACCCCTTGCGGCTTTGTATGCCGTAGGTAAGGCAGGCGAGCGCCTCTTCGGTGTGCCGCGTGAGAAACAGGTAACGCGGGTCCGGATTGACGTTGAACGGGTTGGCGCGGAGTCCAAAAAAATCTTTGTACATGGCTGACCCTAGACCTCGACGTTCTCGTGATCTTTATCTTTGGGCGAGCCGGGATCCCCTCGGCCCCAGAACCGCCGCCGTCCGCTGCCATTGCCGGAACCGCCGGCCTTATTCTCGTCCTCACCCAGCCAGGGCACGGAAATCAGGAGGGGCAGATCCATGACCGCGGCAGCATCTTTTTCGGTGCGGATCGATTTATCACTAAACTCCAGAAAGACGGCAAGCACGAACCCGAGCGCCAGACCAGCGCACAGGCCGCCGGCCGCGAAAAACGGGCGGTTGGGAAAACTGGGCGATTCGGGCAGGCCCGCCGTCACCAGAATGTGCATCTGCTCTCCCTCCTGCTGGCTTTCCATGCTGGTACCCAATTCAGCGGAGCTTTTCTTGGCCAGCAGCTCTTTATAGAAGGCTTGGGCGTTGTCGTTGTCGCGGGTGAGGAGTTTGTACTGCTCCTCCACATTCGGGCTCAAGGCGGTGCGGCTCTGGTAGACGTTGATCTGGCTTTGCAGCCTCTTCTGGTCGAGGGCGGCTTGCTCGATCACGCCCTCATACTGGTGAATCTGCAGACGAAGCTGGCGGATTTCAGGCGGTTCGGAGGCGCTGGCCTTTTCGCTGCTATCGCTGGTGCTGGCGGCCGCGGCGTTGAGCTCTTTCAGCTTCTTCTCCACCTCGGCGATGTCAGCCTTGGTCTTGATCACGTCGGGGTGATCGTCGGTATAGCGCGCCTGCAGTTGCATCAATTGCCCTTGCAACTGGGTCAATTGTTGTTCGAGGGTCTGCGGATTGGTGCTGGATTGCGAACTCTTCCAGGCAGCGATCTGCTGCGCCAACATGCTTTCGGTGTAGGCCTTGTCCTGTTGAGCGCGGCTCAGCGTCTGGGTGGTGGCATCGAGTTGCGAGTTCAGCGACATCAGCATGCGCGCGTTGTTGTCGGCATCACCGGGCAGTTGACCCATGTATTGCTTTTTGAAGGCGGCCAGTTTGGCATCCTGGTCGTCGATGGAACGCTTGGCTTCGTCGAGTTGGCGGCCGAGAAACTCGGTCGTGCTCTGCGCGACTTCGGCGCGGGACCGCAGGTTTTCATCCACGATCAGCGAGGTCATGACATTGCAGATTTTTTGTGCCCGGGTTGGGTTAGAGTCGCTGTAGTTGACATTGAAACCGGGAACCGGCTCGCTGTTAGCAGAGGGTTTTCTCTTGGCGCCAGCGGCTCCCGCCGTGTTGGCAGCAGCACTCATCGACGTAATCACGGGCTGAACCAACACATTCTGCTGGATGTCGGAGATGAGCTTGCCTTCTTCCTCAGGCTTGACGAGCGCCAGGCTCTGAATCACAGGACGCAAGCGGCTGGGGCTCACGACCTCCTGGCTGAGGGTCTGGATGCGCTGCGTAAAATCGGCCGTGATGACCGGCGCCACATAGTTCTCCGGCACCTTCTGCCCTTCCACCAGCACCGTGGACGTGGAGGTATATTTCGGCGGAAAGACATAAGACACGAGGAAACCCGCTAGCGGGGCAAGCAGGGCCGGGATCAAAATGACCTTAAGGCGCCGCCGCAGCATCGCCAGATAATCGTCCATCGTCAGTTCGCGATTTTCACTCATACAGTTCACCAATCCGGCCGCCCGAAGCGGCCCAAAAACTATTCGATCCGTGTCGGCGTGGGGTGCCATTCCACCCCAACGCTGCCTACGTTCCGCTGCGCAGTGCTGCCGGTGGAACCTTCCAAGGTAATCGGGTTGTTAAAGCCCAACTCACTGAAGCGATACACCACAAAGAAGTCGTAGGCACGTCCCAGGTGTTTGCGCAAGATGGCACCGGCGGAGCCTTCGTTGTAGCTGGACGCAGCCACGCCTCCCGGCTGGATTTTCGTGTTATGGGAGTAGCCCAGATCGCCATAGATTTCCCAGGTGCGTCCCAGGGGACGGGTATACAAGAGCCTTGCCTCCTGGGTGTTAGCGCCTTCGAAGAAGCCCGATCCGGCCGAAGTGAATTTTTCGTAGCTCACACCCAGTGACGAATGTGCGAACTTGTAGCTCAGCAAGACCCGTGCGCTTAGCGACCAACGGTTGAGGTAGTTACCCAGTTCCACCACGGTGTACTCGGGACCGGCTCCAGCCGTCAAACTCATTCTGCCGGTGATGCGATACTTCAAGCGCAGATTGGCGATGTGGTTATAAAACTGGCCACCGGTAGCTGCCGGAAACTGAAACAACTGAAAAGCGTAGACGGCACCGATCTGTTCCCGAGCGGTAACCAGATGGGAGTACCCGCCCTCAATGGTGAGTTCGTCGCTGTTGATCAGTTGCTTTGCGGGGTCAAAGAAATGAGCGTCGCTGAATCCGCCCGCCACGGTAATCGCGGAGCGCGGGCTGATGGCCTGAACCCCATCCAGAATTGCCGTGTTCGCAAGCCGGGAAATGTTGCCTACCGAGCCGAACGCACCGGTGCCGAACAGGCGGCCTCCCGGCAGAGCACCGCCTAGCCCTCCGGTTCCACCGCCGGTGAAAAGACCCAAGCCGGGGACACCACCAAAGGTTCCGATGGCGAAGGAACCGTCAGGCAGGTAGCTGAAGGAGTCGCGCAGCGTCACCCGACCGGTTCGCCAGCGCGTAACCGCTTCCATGCCGACGGCCTGCAATTGCTTCACGTCATAAGGACTGCCGTAGAAAGCGCCACCTCCGAGGTACTCGAGAAAGAGATCGCTCTTGGGCCAGAATTGTTGGAGATCAAGAGCCCCGAGAACGCGGGTGATCGATTCCAGGCCGGTAGTGCCGATCTGGTTGCCCCCGTTGGTGTCGGCCGATTCGCTCACCTGCAACGCGGGCGACACGAAGCTGCGGGTCGCGGTATGCAGTTCGAGCCCGGGTTCGTCCAGACCGGATACTGGTGGGTTCTCCGGGTTCAGCACCGGCGCGGTCTGGCCGAAAGCCGGCGCAGGGGCAGGAGCGGGCTGAGATTGAGAACTACTCTGGGCGGCCACGCATACGGTCATGCCAAGAACCAGCACTGTCAACCGGATTGTTCGCAATTTAACCATGCATTTCACCCGTAGATCCCTTGATGTAACCGAGTCTCCTTTACGGGACAACAATCGTGTCCCCTGGCTGCAACGGATAATTCTGTTCGATGTGCTCCCCTTTGACCAGCTTGCGATAATCCACCGGCAGTTTCTGCTGTTTGCCGTTTTCGGTGCGCAGAACGTAAATGCGTTTGGTGTTGGCAAACTGGCTTAATCCCGCACTGGACAACGCCTGTAGAACCGTCATATTGGGCAGCATCGCCGTAGCCCCAGGGTGCAACACCTCGCCGACCAGGTAAATCCGCTTGCTGTTGATGGAGGTCACGACCACGGTTACGCGGGGGTCAGCAATGTATTTCTTCAGCTTCTCGGTCACCGACTCGGCTAACTGCTTGGGAGTCAGGCCGGAGGCCTGCACATCATCGAGCAAGGGCAGAGAGATTTTGCCATCGGGACGCACCGGCAAAGTCGCCGTAAGATCGGCTTCCCGCCACACGGCGACGTGCAGCACATCCTCGGGACCGATGACATACTCGGGTCCGGATGGGCTGGCGGAAGGCGCGACCGTTGTTTTGTCAGGGGCGTGTTTGTCAGGGGCGGTATTGTCGGAAGCGGCTTTGTCGGAAGCGGCCTTGTCGGACGCAGTCTTGTCGGAAGCGGGACTCGCGGCAGGCTGGGCGGGCGCATCCTGCGCCAATGCCATGCTGCTGCTCAAGACCAGTGCCGCGGCCACCGCTGTCCATGTCAAATTCATATCTTCTCCTCGAAACTCCTTTACTCCCCTCAAGCCCTGATCGTTGCCATCAAGACCCGTATTGTTCGTACCCGATCTGTTTCAGCTTGTAGAGAAGCGCTTTGTAGCTGATCTGCAACTCCTGCGCGGCCCGGCGCCGGTTCCAGCGGGTTCGAGTCAGGACCTGAAGGATGATTTCCCTCTCGGCTTCGCGGGAGGCAGCGCGCGCAGCATCTTTCAAAGAGATCTTTTCGCCGTTGCTGCGATCGACGCGACGCAACAGAGAGCGTAGTCCTCCCATAGCCAGCGTTTCATCGCCGAGCGCAACGATGGCTCGAGCGGCGTCTTTCAGTTCACGAATGTTTCCCGGCCAGTTGTATTCCAGAAAGAAGCTTTGGGTCACGAGAGTGAGCACCGGTACAGCCCGGCAAAAATCACGGGCGGCGGCGGCGAGAAACCAGTCGCGCAGAACGGGAATATCTTCCTTGCGCTGGCGCAAAGGAGGCATCCGCAAACAAACTCCGCTGATGCCATAATAGAGGTCTTCGCGGAACTTGCCGGCCTTGACCTCGGGCTCCAACTCGAGCGAGGTTCCACAGATATACCGAGGCACACGGCGCTGGTCCTCTCCGTTGCCAGTCAAGCCGATCTGGCGAACCAATTCTTTCTGGGCCGCCGCCGCGAGGTCGCCCACTTCCTGCAGATAGACCGTTCCACCTTGACCGTCGCAAGCCGCCAGAATCTCTTCGCTGGCCTCGGAACTCTGATAGGCCCGGAACGGCTCCGCCGTCCGGCGGGAAAGAACGTGGATACGCTCCGCCGCTGCCGCCTTTCCGGAACCGTGCTCAGCCACCACCAGGACGGGAACGTCATTCTGCGATAGCTCGCGAATTACCGCTTCCACGGTGCGCATGCCGGCGCTAACGCTTTCCAGCCAGACACGGGCTTCGCCGTTCCGCGGTACTCCTGCGGCGGCCGGGATTTTAGCTGTGTCTTCGCGTCTCTCGAAGTCCATACTTTTCAGCTGTTGCCATTCGCGGCCAAGACAGGGGGGAGAAATCTCGGGCAAATGCTCGTACAGTCTAGAGCACACCCGCTGCCAATCCGGTCAACCTCGTTGCCCGTCGCTGAAACAACATATGCTTGTATTTCAATAACTTGCGATTGCAGCCTGGGATCGCGATGCGATTGATACGTTACCACATTGCGGACAAATGGGAAATTTATTACCCACATCCAGGATAATCCATGGGCATTACTTCCCACCTTCTTTGGGGAGATAAAGCCCTAACCCTCTGCCAACAATCGCCAAGCGGGCGTTTGCCGGGTACGGAAAGAGCGGCTGTTATGTAACCTGCTTGGGAAGGGAAATTTCTTACCATCTCCTGGGACACATGAGGCTCGCGATTCGAGGCGGCGAGTGCGGCGATCCGGTCCGAGGACCACTCCTTCGCGGGCCTGAAATTGCTGGGTTCAGGTGCTGGTTTTACTTGGCTTGACGACCTGCTTTCGCATATTCTCAGATGCAAGCGCGCGCCATATGGGTAACTCGCTAGAGGTAGCTCCGCTTCCCGCCAAAGGGGAAGATCGCTTGTCGCCCGTCTTGCCCAGTTGGCAAGCGGCGATACTGTTGCTGCTGACCGGCTGGCTCTACGCTCCCATCCTCGCCCGACTGTTCTTGCAGTGGGTTGGACCGCACAGCGATCCGAATTTCCAGCACGGAATCTTCGTCCCCATTTTTGCTTTGTTTGTTCTCTGGCAGGAACGCACGCGACTGACGGCAATTGCGCCAACCCCGTCCTGGACTGGTCTTCCGCTGCTGGTGCTGGGCCTGTTGATGCTGGTTCTGGGAGTCTTGGGCGCAGAATTGTTCTTCTCGCGGGTCTCGCTGCTGATCCTGCTGGCGGGCCTGATCATTCTGTTTGAGGGAAGAACGTTCTTTCGCGCCGTCCTATTCCCCTGGGCCTTTCTGATTTTGATGGTCCCGATCCCGAACCTGATTATTAGCCGGGTCACCTTTCCGCTTCAGTTGCTGGCCGCAAAGCTGGCCACTGCAATGCTGGAAGTGGTTCGCGTGCCTGTGTTGCGGCAGGGCAATGTGATCGTGCTTGCTTCCATGCCGCTGAACGTCGCCGAAGCCTGCAGCGGAATCCGGTCGCTTCTCACCTTGGTCACGCTCGCCATCATCTACGGGTACCTGACAGAGACTCGGAGGTGGGTGCGGGTAGTACTGACCCTCTCCGCCGTGCCGATCGCAGTAGCGGCCAACAGCTTTCGCATTTTTGGCACCGGGCTGCTCGTGCAGTACTGGGATCCGGATAAAGCGGTGGGATTCTTCCACGCTTTTTCGGGATGGCTGATCTTCGTGGTAGCGCTGATCATGTTTTTCGCCGTTCATCGCTTGATCTGTCTGATCTGGGAGATCGGGCCGGCCGCGCCCGGTAACGTCGGGCAGGTGGAAGAACGGCCCGCCGAGGAAATCCGCACGAAGCCGGCGCCTTTTCGCTTTGGGCTTGTCGCTGTGCCCATCTTGGCTACGGCCATCGGCCTGCAGGCGCATTCGAACACCGAGATCATTCCGGCACATAATCCCTTGAGTTCCCTGGTCTCGCAGATTGATGGTTGGACGGGAACCGACGAGGTTCTCGACCAGCAGACCCTTGACATCCTCGGGCCGGGCGAGTTCCTGGTACGCGACTACGAGAACGCAAGCCAAACGCAACCGTGGATCAATCTCTACATCGCGTATTTCCCCACGCAAAAGGCGGGCGACACCATCCATTCGCCACAGCACTGCCTGCCGGGTGCGGGATGGATTCCAACCTCCCGGGAAGTTATTCAGCTTGCCCGGCCCGATGGATCTTCGATCCCCGTCAATCGCCACGTGGTGGCAAAATTGGGAGAGCGGCAACTCGTGCTTTACTGGTTTCAGGCTCACGGCCGCGTGGTAGCCAGCGAGTGGTGGGCCAAGTACTATTTGATCGCCGATTCGATTCGCCTGAATCGCAGCGACGGCGGAATGGTGCGATTGATGACTCCGATGTTTGACGGTGAGTCACCCGATGCTGCCCAGGCTCGCATGATGAAGCTTGGTTCGCAGTTGCTGCCGCTGATCGACAACTACATACCGCGCTGATTCTCACTGCGCCCTCAGCGCCTGAACGCGCCGCCCTCACCACGCAGTACTGATGGCATGCCTGAAGGCATGCCTTGATACGACCCTGCTTGCTAGGAGTGAATTCGGAGTTCCTCTGGTTTCGGCTTCCGTACCTCTGCGAAGGCTTGCGGCAGGAAGCGCACCAAGTCGGTCGCCACCAGAGAACTCTCGCCGACGAATTCAGCGGCCAGGTCCCCCGCCAATCCATGCAGGTAGACAGCGAGGGCGGTGGCTTCGAGCGGATGCTTTGGATGTTGCGCGATCAGGCCGGCGACCATTCCGGTCAGGATGTCTCCCGTGCCTCCAGTCGCCATGCCCGGATTGCCGGTAGGATTCACCCAGACTGTGCCATCGGGCGCTGCGATCAAGGTCCGATGTCCCTTCAGCACGACAGTCAACTCGTGCTCGCGAGCGAAGTTTCGTGCGACTTCCAGGCGGTTCGCTTGAATTTCGGCAATGCTCAGGCCGGTCAAGCGCGACATTTCTCCGGGGTGCGGAGTGATGACCAGGGTTCGTCCGCGACCGTTCAACTTGTGAGCCACTCTTTCGAAGGCATTGAGCGCGTCCGCATCCACAACGATGGGCGTATCGCCAGCAGTGCGGTTCACGATCTCGTATACGAATTTGGCGGTTTGCGGATTGCGCGAAATACCGGGACCAATGGCGATCGTCTTGCGTTCGAGCAGCGCGTCAAGGCCTGATCCGAGGGCTCGCAATGAGATCGTGCCCTGTTTCGTTTCTGCCAGCGGCTCGGTCATGAGTTCAGGATGAAACCCCGCCACGGTTGCGAGCACCGATGTTGGCGTCGCCACGGTCGCAAGACCGGCGCCGGCCCGCAGCGCGGAAAATCCCGCCATCGCCGCCGCGCCCGCTTTGCCGAGCGATCCGCCGATCACCAGCACGTGTCCGTAACTGCCCTTGTTGGCGTCGCGCGTTCGGGGCAGGAGCAACGGAGCGAAGTCGGCGGGAGTACTCAGGTGAAGTCCAAGCTTAGAGACGATGGCTTCTGGCGGTGAACCGATGGGTGCAATCACGGTTGGCCCGATCGTTATTGCCGCGAAAACGTGCGCCGGACGTGGCGCGGTGAAAGTTACGATGGCATCAGCACGGGCTTCGTCACCGGTGTCACTGCGCATGGCGTCGGCATCAACGCCGGACGGAATGTCCACGGCAACAATCGGAGCCGCCGCTCGGTTCATCCTGGCAATCGCCGCGGCATAGAGCGGACTGACCGGCGAACGAAAACCTGTGCCGAGGATTGCGTCCACAATCACGTCGGCGGCGAAAACCTCCGCGGCATCCGGTGAATCGAGTCCACTCGCTTCGCGCACGATCAGCGGCGCAATTTTCAGTGGCTGAAGCTGCATCTTCTGAAACATGACTGCTGCATCTCCGCGCGGCTCCGCCGGGTCTGACAACAGCAAAACGCGCACGGCCCTGCCCGCTTCCACCAGTTTGCGGGCCAGGACGAACCCATCGCCGCCGTTGTTGCCTTTGCCGCAGAGAATGCCGACGCGTTCCGCTTGCGGGTACTCGGAGAGGACGAAGCGAGCCACGACCGAGCCGGCGTTCTCCATCAAGGTGAGGGACGGCACTCTGAAGCGCTCCGAGGTGGCACGATCGATCTCGCGCATTTCTGCCGCGCTCACGATTTTCATGATTGCGACCCGAATGGTTCGGACCCGGCCGTCTGTTCAAGTTCGCGCAGTTGTTGCGGCTCGCCCATGGCAATCAGAAAATCACCGGCTTCGATGCGATCGTCGGGCGCGGGGTTGAAGCGCATGCCCGCCTCGCGCTTGATGGCGAGGATGATGACGCCGCTGTCCTGGCGGATGCGCGAGTTCTCGATGGTCTTGCCGGCAAACGGACTGCGCGGAGTGACTGGCACTTCCCCGATTTCGAGATCCATGCCGAGATGGGTGGTGGCGGTATCGAGAAAGCTGACCACGTGCGGACTCAGGAATGAATGGGCGATACGCTGCCCGGCAAAAACATAAGGACAGACGACCGCATCGGCGCCGGCACTGCGCAGGTGCTTCTCAGCCATGTCTTCACTGGCGCGGGCGATGATGCGGAGTTTGGGATTGAGACTGCGGGCGGTCAGCACAATATAAAGGTTAGTGGCATCGGTGGTGGTGGCAGCGACCAGACCGCGCGCGCGGTCGATCTGGGCGTCGCGCAAGGTCTGTTCCTGGGTGGCGTCCCCGATGAGCATGAGCCAGTTATCGCTGGCGAATTTCTGCGCCTTGGACTCGTTGTTTTCGATGATCACGAATTGAGCCGGCCGGCGGGCCAGCTCGCGGGCGGCACTGCGGCCGACGCGTCCGGCGCCGCAGATGATGTAGTGACCGGTGAGACGACCTATGTCACGCTCCATGCGGCGCCTTCCAAAGAAGTTCTGCAGCTCGAATTCTAACAAAGCCTGGGTAAGAGATCCGATGGCGAGAAAGACCAGTGAAACTCCACCCAGAATGACAAAGACGTTGAAGACCCGCCCGGCGTGCGACAGGGGATGGACTTCCTGATATCCGATGGTGGTCAGCGTGGTGATGACCATGTAGAAACCATCGAACCACGGCCATCCCTCGATGTAATGAAAGCCCAGCGTGCCCAGGCCAATCACGAAGGCCAGGGCGGCCGCGATGAACTTGAGATTGCGGAAAGTCCTCATGCTTCTGTGCCGGTGGGAGGCGTGATGCAGTTTCCCGCGCGACAAGTGAGTATAGCTCTGGCTGTGGTTGAGTTCAGTGACGATCAGGTTGGAGTATCACAAAACGCGGAAAAGGCTTGCGGCTCCTCACAGACAGTAAAGCTGACCGAAACCGGGAAACGGTCTCGGCCAGCGGAAATCACATCTCGACCGCAGATGCTTATCAAACTTACCTATTGTCTTCTCTTGCTTCCGCGATGTGAGCCTGTTGGCCTGCTTCTGATACAGCTCTCACAAACGCGCGCGCGCTTTCTGGGGTTGCCGCATGGCCCGAAAGAATGTTGCGGAACATCATGTGCTTGCCGTAAATGGCACGTGTCGAGTCGTTGTCCTGCTCCACCACGGCACCTTCAAGGGTCAAGCCGGCGAATATGCCTTTCGAGCGCGAGTAAGTTAGCACTTCAGTGTTCAGCAATATGTCAGTTCCGGCGGAGGTGTGCCGGCCTACCGGACCCGCTGCCACCGATCCTTCACCGGTAAGTTCGAACTTGCTGGAAAGCAGATGCTGTAAACCACGGTCGTTCATGACCAGCATGACCAAATCCACGTCTTCGATGCCGATCTGCAATCCCCAACTTCCGCCGCCAACGGAGACGAATGCGGGCGCGCTCCAGCCTTCCGATGTGCGGCACGTAGCCACACCGCGTCCGTGTTTGCCGCCGAAGACGAAGCCACCTTTGACCAGGTCGGGGACGACGACGATGCATTTTGCACCGCTTAACACTTCCTCCGGGATACCTTTG
>JGI12269J14319_10003006_pt1 | contig 16029 bp, 14 predicted proteins | sample PeaSoiSIISIP2007_FD_14319 | JGI IMG/M metagenome (IMG submission 14319) | reverse complement strand
CCTCCCGCCCCTCCGGTCGCGTTTTGGGCGCGGCGGCTCCCGTCGGCGCGGGGATCGGAGCTCGAGTGGGTGGTCATGTCCCGTCCTCTCCTCTGATGCCGGCGGCGGTCGTGGACGCGCTGTGCTGCAGCTCGCTCGCCACGGCCTCGGCGTCGGCCGCGTCGACACGGTCGACGGCGTATCCGCTGTGGACGACGAGCCACTCCCCGGGGGCCGGCTCCGAGCCGTCGAGGGCCAGCAGCGAAACGCGGTGGACGGTCCCGTCCACGCTCTCGACGTCCACGGCGCCTGGTCCCGCGGCCCGCAGGACGCGGTGCAGGCGGCTCATGCACATGCCTGGACCTCCTTGATCAGGTCGACGACGCTCCGGACCGCGGCGGGGATCGCCGCGTCGACGGCCGGGCTGAGGCCGGTGCCCCTGCCGAAGTCCTCGCCCTCGATGCCGACCACGACCACGCGGGCCGGCGCCTGGTCCAGGGCCCGGGCCAGGCGCAGCACCCCAACCACACCGATGCCGTGGGTGCTCGTCACCCCCGGGGAGCTCCACCCCGTCAGGTCGAGCACCCGGACGGTGCCGGGCTCACCCCCCGAGCGGATGGCGTCGACCACGATGGCGAGGTCGGCCCCGTCCCATCGTCCCAGCAGATCGAGGGGGTCGACGATGGGGCCGATGTCGATCGTCGCCGGAGTCTCGGCGACGCTGCGCGCCGCCACCGCCGGGCCGGCGCCGTCGTCGCGCCGGTACACGCTGCCCACCCCGGCCACTACGACGCGTGGGCCCGTGCGGGCCTGGGGCGGGGCCGAGCCGACAGGGGATCCGTTCCCGGTCACGACGACACCACGGTGACGTCGAGGAAGTGCGCGGCGCACGAGATGCAGGGGTCGTGGTTGCGGACCGACTGCTCGCAACGCCATTGCAGCTCGTCGTCTCCCAGTTCGAGTGCGCCCTGGGCGACGCGACGCAGATCCGCCTCGATGGTGAGCTGGTTCTGGGANGTGGGCGGCACGATGCGAGCCCACCGGATCGTGCCCGAGCCGTCGATCTCGTACTGGTGGAACAGCAGCCCACGAGGTGCCTCGGTCGCCCCCGTGCCCGAGCTCGGCCGTGGTGTCACGGGGACCGATGGGCGCGGCGGCACGGTGTAGGACTCGGCGAGCGACAGCGCCTGCTCACAGGCGAACACGAGCTCGACGGCGCGCACCACGATGCTGCGGAACGGGTTGGTGCACACCGCCCCCAACCCGGCTCGGGCCGCGGCATCGGCGGCGAGGGGGGAAAGCGTCCCCGCGTTGAGCGCGTAGCGGGCCAGGGGCCCGGTGAGGTATGGGTCGCGACCCCCGAGGCGGGCGTGGAGGGCGGTGGAGCGGGCGACGTGCTCCTCGACGACGAGGTCGGCCAACTCGGCCGGGCTCACGTCCAGCCCTTCGGAGGACGCCGGTCGGCCGCGCTCGATGGCGTAGCGGTCGCCGTCGCGCAGCGCCACGAAGCGGTAGTCACCCGATACATCGGGGAAGTCGAAGCCCGCCACCCACTCCACCGTGTCCAGCGCGGCGTTCCGCGCCCGGGTCAGGGGCTCGATCAGGGCGGCCACCGCCGCCGGCTCGGGCGCCGCGTAGAAGCCGCCCACGCGCACGTTGACGGGGTGCACGGCCCGACCGCCCACGGTCTCCATGACCATGTTGCCCGTCCGCTTGATCTGCAGGCCCCGTTCGACGACCCCTCGGTCGAGCTCGGCGAGCTCGACCGCGTCGGCACAGCCCAGGAAATCGGGCGCGTGGAGGAGGTAGATGTGCAGGGCATGGCTCTGGATCCATTCCCCGCAGTACAGGAGTCGCCGCAGTCGCCCGATCTGTTCGTCGACGGTCACCCCGCAGGCGTCTTCCATGGCGGCACACGCACTCATCTGGTAGGCCACCGGGCAGATCCCGCAGATGCGCGCCGTGATGTCGGGAGCTTCGGTGAAGTGGCGGCCGACGAGGAGTGCTTCGAAGTACCGCGGCGGCTCGAAGATCTCGAGAGCTACGTCGGTCACCGTGCCGTCGTGCACCTCCACCCGGAGAGAGCCCTCACCTTCGACGCGTGAGATCCCTTCGACACCGATGACGCGTGGTGAGTTCGACCCGTGGGTCATGGGGTCTCCGGGGGCGGGCCCGGCCGGACCGAGACGCTCGAGGCGACGGGGAGGGAGCCACCTTGGGCCACGGACTCCTCGAGGAAGGCGGGCGCTCCCGCGTTGAAGGTGCGGAACAGGCGGGACACGTCGACCCGGGCCATGCCCTGGCGGCGCAGCTGGGCGGCGAGGGACGATGTGTTGGCGGTGTCGGCCGGGCCGAAGCAGCCGAAGCACCCCCTCCCCACCGCGGGGCACAGGGCCCCGCATCCCGTCCTCGTCACCGGGCCCAGGCACGCCGTCCCCCCGCTCACGAGCAGGCAGACCGTGCCGCGCCCCTTGCATTCCTGACACACCGAGTGCCCCGGGATCACCGGGCGGCGTCCGGCCAGGGTGGCGGTGATCACCTCGAGCAGCTGGTGGCGGTCGATGGGGCAGCCGTGCAGTTCGAAGTCGACGTGGACGTGGGCGGCGATGGGAGTGGAGGTGTCGAGCGAGTTGATGTACTCGGGATGGGCGTAGACGGTCCCGGCGTACGCGCCCGAGGCGGCGAAATTGCGCAGCCCCTGGATCCCCCCGGCGGTGGCGCACGCCCCGATCGTGACCAGCAGGCGTGAGTTGGCCCTGACCTCCCGGATCCTCAGGGCATCGTCCGGTGTCGTGATCGAGCCCTCGACCAGGGACACGTCGTAGGGCCCCGCCACCTTGGCCCGCGACATCTCGGTGAAGTTGGCGATGCGGACGGCGTGGGCCAAGGTCAGCAGCTCGTCCTCGCAGTCCAGCAGGCTCAGTTGGCAGCCGTCGCAGGACGCGAACTTCCACACGGCCAGGGTGGGACGCCGGACCGCGTCCTGTACCGGTCCTGTGTCGTCGTCACCCGGGGTCCCCGACCCCGACGGGCCGCTCATCGTTCGCGCTCGGTGAGCAGGTGGGCCACCACGCCTCCGTAGGGCACGACGGGGCCGTCACGGCACAGCAGGAAGGGGCCGAGCTGACAGTGCCCGCACCACGCCACGCCGCACTCCATGTTGCGCTCCAGGGACACCCGGATCGCGGTGGGATCGACGCCGCCGTCGATCAGGGTGCGGGCCGTGAAGCGCATCATGATCTCTGGTCCGCACACGAGCGCCGTTGCCGTGTCCGGGTCGAAGCCGGCCCCGCCCAGCAGCGAGGTGACCAGGCCCACATGTCCCGTCCATCCCGGGTCCGACACGTCGACCGTGATCGCCACCTCGGCGCCGGCGTCGGCCCATGTCTCGAGGTCGTCACGGAAGATGATCTGGGAGGGGTCACGGGCCCCCACGACCACGAAGACACGGCCGCCCTGACGGGCGCGACGCGCCACCAGTTCGTAGACGGCGCCGCGCAGCGGGGCCAGCCCGATCCCTCCGGCCACGACCACGAAATCGCCCCTCTCCCCCCCGGCGCCGGGGTCTCCCACCCCCCAGTCGGTACCGAAGGGGCCTCGGACCCCGATGACGTCGCCGATGCGCGTCCGGCACAGCGCACGGGTCACCGACCCCACATCCCGCACCGTGTGCCGGAGAGGGCCTTCGTCGTGCGGGGCGCTGCTCACGGAGATGGCGGCCTCGCCGACACCGAACGCCGTGAGCATGTTGAACTGCCCGGGCAGGAAGGCCATGGGACCGTCGGCGACAGGGGAGAGCGAGAGTGTCATCACGTCGCCGGTCTCGGCCCGGCGCTCCACGACGCGGTAGAGCGCCGGCGTCATGGCCCTCGGTCCCATGACGCCGCCGTGGCCGGCCCGCGTCTGTTGGGCTTGCGTGCTCTCAGCGAGCACTGCCGGTCCCGTAGAGGTCGAGCAGCCGGATGCGTGTCATCTGCAGTCGGTCGAGGAGAACCCCGGCCACGCGCTTCATGAGCTCGTAGCCCAAGGCGGGATCGGACTCCGCCTTCTTCCTCAGGCAGGCACCGTCGACGGCGACAGCCCCGACCGCGTCCAGGGCGCGGGCGTCGAATTGCCAACGGTAGGGTGGGACGAGCCAGCTCCAGCCCACGGCCGCGCCCGGCCCGAGTGTCTCGATGACGATCGATCCCGCCCCCGGCGAGTGCACTTCGATGGCGACCCGGCCCCGGCGCAACAGGTAGAGCGTGTTGGCCGGGTCGCTCTCGGCCAGGAGCAGCTCACCGGGACCGAAGGACACGTTCTGGGCGCATCCGGCCACGCTGGCGACGGCGTCGCCCGGCAACCCCGCCAGAAGCGGATGCGCAGAGACCAGCTCGGCCAGGGAGGTCGTCACGACGCCGTCCCCGCCCGGGCCGCGCCGGCGCGCACGGCGCCGTCACTGCCACCGATGGCGGCCACCTCCGCCGTGAGATCGATGCCGACCGGGCACCACGCGATGCATCGGCCGCACCCGATGCAGCCCGACGTGCCGAACTGGTCCCACCAGGTCGAGAGCTTGTGGGTGAGCCATTGGCGGTAGCGCGACGACGTGGAGGACCGCACCGGCCCTCCGTGGAGGTACGAATGGTCGAGGTCGAAGCACGACGACCAGGACCGCTGGCGATGCACCTCGCCGGTGAGGGTCGTGGTGTCGCGCACGTCGCTGCAGAAGCAGGTGGGGCAGACCAGGGTGCAATTGCCGCAGGCCAGGCACCGGTCCGCCACGTCGTCCCATTGGGGGTGCTCGAGGTTCCGGGCCAGCANGGCGGCCACGCTTTCGGCGGGCAGCTCCCGGGTGATTGCGTTCTCGGCGGCCTCGAGCAGGTGGCGGCGCGCCCCGAGATCCGAGTCGGTGGCCTCGACGCTGGGGACCCGCGCCAGGACCTCGGCGCCGGCCTCGGTGCCCACCCGCACGACGAAGCGGTGCCCGTCGCCGTCGCTCAGCTCGCTCAGGGCCAGGTCGAACCCGCCATCGGCGTGGGGTCCGGTCCCCATCGACGTGCAGAAGCAGGTGGCGGCGGGGGCACCGCACTCGGCGGTCACGACGAAGGCGCCGTCCCGTCGCGCCGCGTAGCGCGGGTCGGGGACCGAACCGTCTCTCAGTACCCGGTCGAGCACGTCCAGGGCGGCCAGCTCGCAGGGCCGGGCCCCGATGATGGCCATGGGCCCCGAGGGAGCTCCGGGCTCCGTGAGCGTCACCTCGCCGTCGAGGTTGGCCCGCCACAGCTCCTGGGTGGGCGGGAAGAACTCCGCTTTCCACGATCCGGGACCGACGGCCCACCCGAACAGCACGCCGTCGTCGCCGCGCTCGAGGCGGTACTGCCCCGGGGCCTGGTGATCGTGGTAGCCGGCGGGCAGGTCGGCGACGCTGGCCACGGGCCCGGGCATGATCGCCCCGTCACGGACGACGGGGCCCATGGTGTCGTAGCCCAGGTCGGCCAGCACCGTGATGAGGGTGTCGAGGCCACGGAGGTCGATCACGGCGGCGTCTCCGATGTTCACGGTCGAATGGTAAGGCGCCGGGGCTTCACGCCGATAGGGGCAGAGGTCGCGGCTCGCTCACCAGGGAAAGTGCGACCGGGACCGGCCACGTCGTCAGATGGGGCTTTCGTCGAGCATGGCGTCGGCAACCTTGACGAAGCCCGCGATGTTGGCACCCACCGAGTAGTTCCCCGGGTGCCCGAAGTCCTCGGCGGTCTTGCGGACCGAATCGTGGATTCGTCTCATGATCGTCTGGAGCCGTGCGTCGACTTCTTCTCGCGTCCACTGGGAGAGCTGCATGTCCTGTGCCATCTCCAGACCCGACACCGCCACCCCGCCCGCGTTCGCCGCCTTGCCCGGTGCGTAGAGGACGCCGGAAGCGATAAAGCGGTCGATGCCCTCGGGTACCGTCGGCATGTTCGCTCCCTCCACCACGAGGGTCACCCCGTTCTTCACCAGGGTGTCGGCATCCTTGGCGCTGATCTCGTTCTGCGTGGCGCACGGAAAGGCGCATTGGGCGGGGACGGCCCACATCGGGTTCTCGTCGCCTCCTGGGGCCGCTTTGTACGTCGCATGGGGGAATTCGGTGGTGTACTCGCGGATCCGACCACGACGCTCGTTCTTGAGGTGCTTGACCCATTCGAGCTTGTCGAGGTCGATGCCGGCAGGATCGTGGATGAATCCGTCGGAGTCCGACAAGGTGACGACGCGCCCGCCGAGCTGGACGAGCTTCTCCACCGTGAACTGGGCGACGTTGCCGCTGCCCGAGACCAGGCAGGTCCTGCCTTCGAGGTCCTCGTGGCGCGTCCGGAGCATCTCCTGGGCGAAGTAGACCGCCCCGTACCCTGTGGCCTCCTGACGGATCTCGGATCCGCCCCATTTGATGCCCTTGCCCGTGATGGCACCGACGAAGCGCTTGGCGATGCGCTTGTATTGGCCGAAGAGATAGCCGATCTCCCGCGCCCCCACGCCGATGTCACCGGCGGGGATGTCGGTGAACTCTCCGATGTAGGGGTACAGCTCGGTCATGAAGGACTGGCAGAAGCGACGGATCTCCGACTCGCTGCGGCCCTTGGGGTCGAAGTCCGATCCCCCCTTGGCCCCGCCCATGGGCAGGGTCGTGAGCGAGTTCTTGAGTGTCTGCTCGAAGGCGAGGAACTTGAGCACGCCGGCATACACCGAGGGGTGGAAGCGCAGACCGCCTTTGTAGGGGCCGATGGAGCTGCTCATCTGGACCCGGAAGCCCCGGTTCACCTGGACCGTCCCGCTGTCGTCCACCCAGTTGACACCGAAGCTGATGACCCGGTCGGGTTCGACCAGTCGCTCGAGGATCTTCTCGTCGACGTACCTCGGATAGCGCAGGAGCGCGGGTCGGAGCGAAGCGGCCACCTCCCGGACGGCCTGATGGAATTCCGGCTCACCGGGGTTCTTGGCCTCGACCTTGGCCAGCAGGGCGCTGAGGTGCTCCTCGATCCGCGCGTTAGCGTGCTTCGGCGTTCTCGATGCCATGGACCCATTTTTCGATCGGTGGGGTCGGGCGTGACAGTGCCGAAGGTCCTGATCAGCCCGGCCGCCCGCACCCGGTACCGGAAGGAGCGCAGGGCTTCCCTCGGTGGACCCGCAGGCCGGTGCTCCCGGTGTCGGTGGCCCCCGGTGTCAGCGCGGGGTCCGCTCCTCCATGGCCCACGGCGCCCCGCTGTCGTTGAGCAGGTCGAGGAACGGATCCGCCGGGAACGCCTCGGGGCCGAGCACCCCCGCACCCGACCAGGAGTCTGAGGCGAGGAGCTCGAGCGCCACGATGGGGTTGATGGCGGTCTGCCACACCACGCTCTGGGACCCGTACTCCTTCATGGACCACGCGTTGTCCACGGCGTGGTGCAGATAGACCTCGCGCCGGGCTCCGTCCTTGCCCGTGCCCGTCACCCAGGTCCCGGCGCACGTGACGCCGTGCATGTTGTCGCCGAGCTCAGCCGGGTCGGGAAGGCAGGCGGCCACGACGTCACGGGGCGACACCTTCAGTCCCTCGACGTCGACAGGCGCCGTCGAGTCGAGCCCGAGCTTGTGCAGGGTCTTCAGGACCCCGATGAATTCGTCGCCCAGGCCGTACTTGAACGTGACCCGCTTCGGCTGGAGCCACCGGGGGACGAGAAGGACCTCCTCGTGCTCCACGTTCACGCACTCGACGGGGCCGATCCCGGCGGGGAAGTCGAACACCTCAAGCTCGCTGAAGGGCTCGGTGGTGTACCACCCCCGGTCCATCTCCCAGATGATGGGGGGATTGAGGCACTCTTCGATCGTCGTCCAGATGGAGAAGGTGGGTGCGAAGTCGAAGCCGTCCACGACCAGGTTGGCCCCGTCACGGACGCCGATCTCGTCGATCGACGAGAAGAGACTGTCCGACGCGTGGCGCGCGAAGACGTCGGCCAGTCCGGGCTCGACACCCATCCCCACCAGGGCGAGGAGACCCTGGTTCTCCCACTCCTCGGCCATGGCGAACTGCTCGTCACCGAGCTTCACGCCCGGCTTGGTGTATGGCTCGGTGGGGTGGGGGTGCGACAGGGACATGGCCATGTCCAGGTAATTGACACCTGCAGCCAGGGCCCCGCGGAACAGCGGCATGACGAATCTCGGGTCGACCGCGTTCATGAGCACGTCGCATCGCTCGGCGCGCAGCAGCTCGGCGACCGCATTCTCGTCGGAGGCGTCGAGTGCGACCGCGGTGAAGCGGTCGCTGGCGGACTGGGCCGCGCGCTGCGCCCGGGCCTTGGTGTGATCCGCGATCACGATGTGCTCGAAGGCATTGCGTCTGGCCGCGGTGCGGGCAAATGCCGTCCCTACACCTCCGGCTCCCACCAGCAGCACTCGCATGGGCCCTCCTGTTTCCGCGCTCGTTCCTCACCGTACCGGACGTCGTCGATGGAACGAAGCGTCCGCCTGACTCATGTTCCCGCCCTCCGCCGGTCGGGCGGTAGGGTCCAAGGTCACTTGCCGGGGGGTTCGGCGAATGCGAGTCTGTGCCCGTACCGGCGATCGCAGGAGGCATCAAGGTGACAGCGCAACGGCGCGTGCTGCGGAACTTTGTCGGGGGGTCTTACGTCGACGCCGCCGACGGCATCACCGAGGACGTCGTCGACCCCTCGACGGGGGAGGCCTTCGCCACGATGCCGGTTTCGGGTCCGGCCGACGTCGACCACGCCATGGAAGTCGCACAAGAGGCGTTCGAGGCATGGCGCGAGGCGACCCCGTCGGAACGAAGCCTGGCCCTGTTCCGGATCGCCGACGCCCTCGAGACTCGCGCCGACGAATTGGTGGACCTCGAGTGCCAGGACACCGGCAAGCCCCGCGGGCTCACCAGGTCCGAGGAGATCCCCCCCATGATCGACCAGATCCGGTTCTTCGCCAGTGCCTGCCGGCTGCTCGAGGGGCGCTCCGCCGGTGAGTACATGGCGGGACACACGTCCTTTGTGCGCAGGGAACCTGTGGGCGTGTGTGCCCAGGTGACCCCCTGGAACTACCCGATGATGATGGCGGTCTGGAAGTTCGCCCCCGCCATCGCCGCCGGTAACAGCGTCGTCTTGAAGCCCGCCCACACCACCCCGGTGAGCACGCTGCTGCTCGCCGAGGTGGCCGCCGAGTTCCTTCCACCGGGCGTGTTCAACGTCGTGTGCGGCAACCGGGAGACCGGGCGCGCCCTGGTGGCTCACCCCACTCCGCAGATGGTCTCGATCACCGGGAGCGTCCGGGCCGGCCGCGAGGTTGCCATCGCCGCCGCCCAGGACATCAAGCGGGTCCATCTCGAGCTCGGGGGCAAAGCGCCGGTGATCGTGTTCGACGACGCCGACCCGGTCAAGGCGGCCGAGGGGATCGCCATGGCCGGCTACTTCAACGCCGGCCAGGACTGCACGGCGGCCACCCGGGTGCTGGCCGGGCCCGGGGTGCACGACGACTTCGTCGCCGCCCTGGTGGAGCAGGCCCGTGGCCAGACCGTGGCCGGGCCCGACGACGCCGACGCCGATTTCGGCCCCCTCAACAGCGACGACCAGCTCGGCCGCGTGAGCGGCTACGTGGAGTCGCTTCCGGCTCACGCCTCGGTGCTGACCGGGGGTCATCGCATCGGCGACCGCGGCTTCTTCTACGAGCCCACGGTGGTGGCCGACGTGCATCAGGACGACCGGATCGTGCAGGAGGAGGTCTTCGGGCCGGTCATCACGGTGCAGCGCTTCGAGAGTGAGGACGAGGCCGTGAGGTGGGCCAACGGGGTGGAGTACGCGCTGGCGTCCTCGGTGTGGACGCGCGACCACGGACGGGCCATGCGCATGGCCAAGAGACTCGACTTCGGCTGTGTGTGGATCAACACGCACATCCCGCTGGTGGCGGAGATGCCCCACGGGGGCTTCAAGCACTCGGGGTACGGCAAGGACCTGTCGGTATACGGGTTCGAGGACTACACGCGCATCAAGCACGTGATGAGCGCCATCGACGCCTGAATCCGGGGCCTCGGGACCTGGCCCGTGGCGGCACGTGGAGCTGCCGGGTCGGGGTGGGGCCCGGGCTCCCCGGGCCGTTCCCCGCCACCGTTCCCGGGGAAATCGGGCCGTTGGACCCTATGGCCGGTCGTCGCCCATCTTTAGCGTCCACAACATGAACCTACGAGCGAGAGACGTGGCCCGAGTCGGGGAGGCCCACCCGTGACCGCGCCCGACACCTCCCCGTCGCCCGAGGAGGCACCGGCCGAGAAGGGGCTCAAGCCCGGGGCCATCAGCCTGATCTCGAGCATCGTCATCGGCGTCGCGTCGACGGCCCCCGCCTATTCGCTGGCCGCCACCCTCGGGCTCATCGTGGCCACCGTCGGCCTGGTTTCTCCGCTGGTCGTCTTGATCGCCTTCGTGCCCATGCTGTTCGTGTCCATCGGCTACAGCGAGCTCAACAAGGCGGACCCCGACTGTGGGACCACCTTCACGTGGGGGACCCGGACCTTCGGCCCCACCACCGGTTGGCTCGGCGGCTGGGGGATCATCGCCTCCGACGTGCTCGTCATGGCCAGCCTGGCCCAGGTCACGGGCCAGTACGTGTTCCTGCTCTTCAATGCGAACCACATCGGCGACAACGCCACGAGCGGATGGGTGCTCCTGGTGGGGATCTTCTTCATCGTCGCCATGACCTGGATCTGCTATCAGGGCATCGAGCTGTCGGCGAGGATCCAGCGCTTCTTGCTCTCGACCGAGATCCTGATCCTGGTGGTCTTCGCCGCCGTCGCCCTGGTGCGGGTGCTCACCGGCCACGCACCCCCCTCACACATCGATCCCCGCTGGTCGTGGTTCAACCCGGCCGACATCAAGTTCTCGGCCCTCGTGAGCGGTCTCGTGCTCATGCTCTTCATCTACTGGGGATGGGACACCTCGCTGTCGATCAACGAGGAGACGACCGACAAGAAGCGGCTGCCGGGACTGGCCGGCATCATGGCCACGGTCATCCTCCTCGCCGTCTACCTCGTGGTCACCCTGTCCTCCCAGTCCTTCGCCGGTGTGGGGACGAAAGGCATCGGTCTGGCCAACCCGAACAACGTCACCGACGTCTTCGCCGGCCTGGGCCACGCCGTGTTCGGCTCCACGGGTGTCGGGCCGTTCTTCTTCCACCTGCTCATCTTGATGATCCTGACATCGGCGGCGGCCTCGACGCAGACGACGATCCTCCCCACCGCCCGCACAGCGCTGTCGATGGCGGTGTACAAGTCGATCCCGAGCGCCTTCGCCCGGATGCATACCAAGAACATGATCCCCACCGTGGCCACCGTCGTGATGGGAGCGATCTCGGTGGTGATGTACGCAGTCATGAACCACGTGGCCGGCGGGTACATCATCCCCGACTCGGTCACCGCCATCGGGATCTACATCGCCTTCTACTACGGGCTCACCGGTTTCACCTGTGTCTGGTACTACCGCAAGGTCTTGACACGCAGCCGCCGTGACCTGTGGATGAAGGGGATCTTCCCCCTGCTCGGCGGGGTCATGCTCTACGCGGCCATGGGGTACAGCCTCCAAGCCGACTGGAACTTCTCGAGCAACGTCAGCTACACGTCCTGGAAGCTCCCCTTCGCACCCCACTGGATCATCGGGGGAGTGTTCCTCGTGTTCTTCGTCTCGGCCCTCCTGGGCGTGATCCTCATGCTCGTGTGGCGCTTGTTCGGCCGTGACTTCTTCGCCGGGCGCACGCTCAACCGGTCCACGCCCACGCTCGTCCCCGATATCGACGTCGCACCCGTTGCGGGCGGCGCTAGCCTCGACGGAGACCCCACTCGGGACATCGGCACCTGACACTCGGCGGAGACCAGCCACGAACATGGAGATCTTGACCGAGCGCGAGCTCGAGAACCGGTTCGGGGCACTTCCGTGGGCCGAGCCGCGCGCCGTGGTGAGCGGGAACTTCGCCACGCCCCGCCGCCTGGTCGAGCTCTTCGACGCCGCCGTCGAGAGCTACCGGCTCTTCGCGCTCAATGCCCAGAAGGGGACCCCGGTCCGCCAGGGCGTCATCCCCGAGTCGCCGTTCGTGGGTCCGGGGATGCGGGACGCTCCGGGCCTCGACTATCTCCCCATGCGGCTGTCGCTGGTGCCGCGGCTCTTCGACGTGGCCCGTCCGCCCGACGTGGTGCTCGTGCACACCTCCGCCGTGCACGACGGCATGGTGTCGCTGGGTACGGAGGTCAATATCCTCCCGGCCGCCATCGAGCGCGCTCGGGTCAGAGGGGGCCTTGTCGTCGCACAGGTCAACCCTCACATGCCCTACACCTACGGGGATGGCGAGCTGGACGTCGATGCCATCGACGTGGCCATCCACGTGGAGGAGGAGCTGCCCTCCGTCGCCCGCCACGCCGTGAGCGAGATCACCTCGGCCATCGGGCTGGGTGTGGCCACCCTCATCGAAGACGGGGCGACCATCCAGGTCGGCATCGGCGAGATCCCCGACGCCGTGCTGGCGGCCCTGACCGGGCTGCGCGGGCTCGGGGTGTGGTCCGAGGCCATCAGCGACGGCGTCCTCGCCCTCGAGCGTGCCGGCGCAGTCGACGACTCCCGCCCGGTGGTCACGACGTTCCTCTTCGGATCCCCCGAGCTCTATGCGTGGGTCGACAGGAACCCACGGGTGCGCGTGCTTCGGACCGAGACCGTCAACGATCCCAGCAACATCGCCGCGCATCCCATGATGTGCTCGCTCAACACCGCCTTGCAGGTCGATCTCTGCGCCCAGGCCAATGCCAGTTTCGTCCGTGGCCGCATCTATTCGGGATTCGGAGGCCAGCCTGATTTCGTGGTGGGAGCCCTGCACTCCGAGGGCGGACACGCCGTGGTGGCCTTGCCCTCGTGGCACGCCAAGAGCGGCACGTCCACGATCGTCTCACGGCTGGTGGAGCCGACAACCTCGTTCCAGCACTCGGCGGTGGTCACCGAACAGGGACGAGCCCTTCTCTTCGGTCGAAGTCAACGGGCCCAGGCGCGCCTGTTGATCAGCGAAGTGGCCCATCCCGACGCGAGGGCGGGCCTGTGGGAGTCGCTCGGTTGAGCCACCGGCTCGTCCGTTTTCCCGGAGAGAGGCGCGATCACGCCGTGTCGACCCAGCTGCGCAAATGCCGCAACAACGGCGTCTTCTTGCGCTGATGTCCTGACATGCGCCGGAGGATGTCGTCGAGTACCACGATGGCGGCGTCGACGTGGGCGCCTTTGTTCAGCATGACGCACTCCGCTCTCTGGGACATGGCCGCATCGGTGACTTCGGCCCGGGACGGCTGTCCTGTGCGCGCCAGCTGGTCGAGCACCTCGGTGGCCCAGATCACCGGCAGGTGCGCGGCCTCACAGAGCCACAGGATCTCCTCCTGTACCTCGGCGAGGCGTTCGTAGCCCGCTTCGACGGCCAGGTCCCCCCGGGCGATCATGACTCCCACGTGGGGGGATCGCATGGCGTGCAGGAGGATCTCGGGAAGGCGGGCGAAGGCCGCGGTGGTCTCGATCTTCAAGATGAGGCCGAGGTGCTCGCCCCCGACCCGGCGGAGGTAGTCCTGCACCTCGTCGACGTCGCGCTCGTGGCGCAAGAACGACACCGCCACCATGTCGGCGTGGGCGGCGGCCACCTCGAGCAAGGGCAGGTCGGCATCGGTCACGGCAGCCAGGGGGAGATCGGTGTCGGGCAGGTTGATCCCCTTCTCGGCCCGAAGGCGCGAACCGCGAGGCGACGCGGTGAGGATCCGAACCCTGAGCCCGTCTCCGGCCACGCCCTCGATCATGCCCGTCATCTTCCCGTCGTCGAGGATGACCCGTTGGCCGACCTTGGCCACCCCGAGAGCGGCCGGGAGTGTGCAACCGATTCGAGCGTCTCCGGGCTGGCCGTGTCGCCACGGTGCGGCCGGCTCCAGGTCGCTGGTGAGCACGAGGAGGTCACCGACGCCCAGCACGTGGCACTGGGGGATCCGCGACAACGCTCCCACGTGGGTACGGTCCCCGTTACACGCCAGTGTGGCCCCGGCCTCCACGTAGGTCGTGTCCCAGACCTCGACGACGACCCGCTTGGGGGTGGCCTCCACCACCCGAAGCTCCCGGGGCGAACCGCGCGTGTCCCTGATGTCGACCGTGTCGCCCAGGTGACGGCGCTCGATCCAGGACTGGTCCACGGGCAGTGCCCGTGGGGGGTGATCCGCGATGGACTCGGGCACCAGGGTGGCGAATGCGGGGGCGATAGGCACGCCCCGCAGGTCACGCTGGGGCCGCAGCCTCACAACCCGTGGCCCGTCGACCAGGGGGCCGGTCCGCATCTTGGGCCCCGGAAGATCCATCGACACCTGGCAGTGACGGTGGACCTCGGCAGAAGCTTTGCGAACGTTGCACGCCATGCGCTCCCACCGCTGCGGGTCGTCATGGGCGCCGTTGATGCGGGCGACGTCCATACCCCGGGCGACGAGGTGCCGTACCAGCGCGTAGTCGTCGGCAGCCGCGGTGGGCAGCGTCACCATGACGCGGGAGACACGGCCCGGAGGCCGCGGGCCGAAGAGGGCGTCGGTGTTGCGGTCCAGGGCCTTTCTTCCCTCCTCGAAGCTCAGCGTGGCCGGGCCCAGGCGGGGTGGCTTCCCGTCGAGCGCGGCGTGGACGCTCTCGACGGTGGCCAGCACATGAGGCTCGCACCGCCCCAACGACGACAGGCCGCGCTCTCCCAGCCTGCGCTGGAGGTGGCGGACGTCCTCGTGTCGAAGCGCCAGGTAGTGCACGAGGTTGGCCGCGTCCTGCACATGGTCGACATGGACACCGGCGATCTCTTGACCATGGACGTGCTCCAGGTGGTGCATGAGGGCCTCGAGCCCGGCCAGCTCGGCGCGGATGGACTGCCGGTCGGCATCCGCGTCGGGTGGGATCTCATGATCGACGATGGCGGCCATGGCGTCTACTCCACTTCGGGTTGACGGCGGGCGTCAGGCGGCCCCCATCAAGCGCCGCGCCGGCGCCAGGGCGGGCTGTGCAACGGCTCGGGTCGGGCCTGATGGGGCTTCTCGGCGGCCTCGGGAGGCAACACAGTCCCCTCGCCGCGCAGGATCTCTCGACACCGGTGGCACAGCCCCTTGTGGACGCTGTCGTCGGACCCGCAGCGCTCACACACGTCGGCATGGGGATGAGGGTGGATGTGGGGGTGTGCGGAGGGTCGCTGCACCTCCCCGGTCTCCTCGGTCACGTCACGGTGTTCGTGCTTGGTCACGTTCCCAGCGTCCCTCCTCCACCTCCCGCCCACCAGGGCCGAAGGTCCAGAAGAAGCAAATAGCGTCCAGGCGGGCGCCGTTCACCCCACGGGGTAGTGCTCGACGATTGCGTCTTCCCCAGGGAAGAACACGCCTTCGTGTCCGTCGTCGCTCCAACGCACCCGGTAGGGAGGCCCCCCGTCGGGTCCCTCGACGGCCAGGATGACTGCGTCGCGATCGGCGTCTCCGACACGGTGTCCTCGTATGACGATCTTGTCTCCGACAGCTGCTCGCATGGTGTACACCTCCTCGTTGAGGTCGGCATCGCCGACATCTGGGGACACGGTACGCCGCATCCTGCGTGCCCGGGAAGGGTCCTATGCCACTATCGAGCCCTGCCTCTGTGAGACCGCCCCGGGCAATCCAGCCGAACTGTCGCAGGGGGACTTTCGGCTCTACCGGAAGTGACGCGATCAAGGGCATGGTGAGAAAAGGCCGACCTCGACAGGAACCCGATGTCCGAGGGCGGGAACGGTCGGGAGCTCGGACGGGTGAAGGAGGTGCGCAATGCCAGAAGTGGCGCAACACGCTGAAGGGAAGGCCGAGGAGGCTCCGGCGGTGTCGCAGGGGCGGATCGTCGTCGGTGTGGACGCGTCGGAGGAATCGAAGGAGGCGCTGCGCTGGGCCGCGCATTATGCCCAGAGCACGGGAGCAACCCTCGACGTCGTGCACGCGTGGCATGTGTCGGATGAACATGCCTGGCTCCAAAGCCTGCCTCCGCCCGCCAACCCGACCGATGTGGCTCGGAAGGCACTCGCCCA
>JGI12269J14319_10003000_pt1 | contig 16040 bp, 15 predicted proteins | sample PeaSoiSIISIP2007_FD_14319 | JGI IMG/M metagenome (IMG submission 14319) | reverse complement strand
CATGCGGCGCTGCGGCCGTTCGCCGCCGCATCGAGCCGCTCGCGAAAGCGGCCGGATGCGGCGGAATCATCGCGGAAAGGGCTGTGCCGTTTGAGCCATGTCCGCGCGGGCGCCGCGATCAGTTGGCGGGCCGTTGGGCCAGCGCGCGCTCTGGCGTTATGGTGCGCGCCGACTCGTTTCGCGCTAGGTCAGCCGCATGACGTCGCTGCAAACCCGCTCCGTCGATGAAGCGCAACGGCCGAAGTCGCTCTATCGACGGGTGCTCCTGAAGGTTTCGGGCGAAGTGCTGATGGGCGAACAGCCTTTCGGCATCGACCTCGCCACCCTGGACGCGGTCGCCGCCGACATCGCCGACGTCGCCGCGCGGGGTGTCGAGCTTTGCCTGGTCATCGGCGGCGGCAACATCTTCCGCGGCCTCTCCTTGGCCGGCAAAGGCATGGAGCGGGCGAGCGCGGACTACATGGGCATGTTGGCCACGGTCATGAACGCGCTGGCGCTGCAGAGCGCACTCGAGAAGATCGGAGTCGACACCCGCGTGCAGTCGGCCATCCCGATGGACGCGGTCTGCGAGCCCTACATACGCCGCCGCGCGCTGAGGCACCTGGAGCAGGGGCGGGTGGTGATCTTCGCCGCCGGCCTCGGCGCGCCCTTCTTCACCACAGACACCGGGGCGGCGCTCCGCGCGGCCGAGATGGGCTGCGAGGCGCTGTTCAAGGGCACGAGCGTCGACGGCGTCTATTCCGCCGACCCCAAGTTCCATCCGAACGCAGAGCGCTACGAGCGGCTGAGCTACATGGACGTGCTATCGCGCGACCTGCGCGTGATGGACGCCTCGTCGATCAGCCTGATGCGTGACAACGGAATTCCAATCGTGGTGTTCTCCATCCGCAAGCGCGGTGCGTTCCTTGAAGTGCTGGGCGGGGGAGGGCTGCACACCGTGATCGGCCCCGAAATCGCCAACTAGCAAGGGAGACGCTTAAGACCATGGCCGCCGCCGAAAAGCCTGTCCTCAGCCGCTATCACGATCGCATGGACAAGGCCGTTGCCGCTTTGAAAGAGGAGTACGTCGGCCTGCGCACTGGCCGCGCCTCGGCCGGCCTGCTCGAGCAGGTGATGGTCGAGGCCTACGGCGCCACCATGCCTTTGAACCAGATCGGCGGTATCTCGGTGCCTGATCCGCGCTCGATCACGGTCAACGTCTGGGACCGCGGTCTCGTCGTCTCGGCGGAGAAGGCGATCCGCAACGCCGGCCTGGGGCTGAACCCCGTCGTCGAGGGCCAGAACCTGCGGGTGCCGATCCCGCCGCTCACCGAGGAGCGCCGCCGTGACCTGGCGAAGCTCGCCGGCCGCTACGCCGAGCAGCAGCGCGTCGCCGTCCGCAACGTGCGTCGCGAGGCGAACGACGATCTGAAGAAGGCGGAGAAGGACGGCGCGATCAACCAAGACGAGCACAAGCGCATGGAACACGATGTGCAGAAGCTGACCGACGAGGCGATCAAGCGCATCGACGAAGCCTTGAAAACCAAAGAGCATGAGATCATGCAGGTTTGACGGGCGCGTGGGCCGGTTCGAGTCACCTCAAGGGAACGTCCATGACGTCGATCTCAGCTTGACGCCGCTGTCGCGATCGGGCGCGCAAGCCGAAACGGAGCCGGCCGATCCACCGCCCCTGCATGTGGCCATCATCATGGACGGCAACGGGCGCTGGGCGAAGGCGCGCGGGCTGACCCGCTCGCTGGGCCATCGCTCGGGCGTAAACGCGCTGAAGCGCACGGTCGGGGCCGCGCCGTCGCTTGGCATCGACCGCATGACGGTCTTCGGCTTCTCGACAGAGAACTGGCGTCGCCCGGCCGACGAGGTCTCGGAGCTCATGGCGCTGATGAAGCTCTACTTCGAGACCGACCTGGCGCGACTGGCGCGCGAAGGGGTGCGCGTGCGCATCGTCGGTCGTCGCGAGGGCCTGAGCCGCGACGTGCTCGATATCATCCAGCGCGCAGAAAACCGCACAGCGCACAACGATCGCTTCCTGCTGCAAGTGGCTTTCAACTACGGCGGACGCGCCGACATCGCCGATGCGGCGCGAAAGCTCGCCGTGGCCGCGCGCGACGGGACGCTCGATCCGGCGGCCATCGACGAGACCGTCTTTCAGGCCGCGCTGTCCACCGCCGGGTCGCCCGACCTCATCATTCGCACCTCTGGCGAGCTTCGGCTGTCGAACTTCCTGCTCTGGGAGGCGGCTTACGCCGAGCTGATCTTCCAGAACGTACTCTGGCCGGACTACGGCCCCGAGCACCTGGCGGCCGCCGTCGAAGAGTTCCGCAAGCGCGAGCGGCGCTATGGCGGCGTCGGCGTCGATGGCGTCCTTGCCGTCGGGTAGGCGATCTGGCTGGAGGAATCTCGGCCAAAGGGCGATCTCCGCGGTCGTCCTGATCGGCGTGGTCCTGGTCGCGGTCTTCTACGAACCCCTGTTCTTCATCATGATCACCGTTGCGGTGGGGGTTCTCGCCTCCGAGTGGGCCCGCATGAGCGCGCCGCCGGCGCCGATCAGGCTTGCCGTCGCGGTGGCCATCGCCGTCCTCGTTCCGGTGGTCTGCGCCAATCTCGGCACATTTCCACTCGGGTGGTGGGGCCGCTTTCCTCTCGCTTTTCCGCTGGCCTGGTCGCTGATCCTGCCCGGCGCGTTGGCGACGGCATTTGTCGCCAGCGCGCTCGGATGCCGGCCGGGCGACGGGGCATTCGGCGTCGTTTATATCGCCGCGCCCTGCGTTGCGCTCAGCTGGATACGGGCCCAGCCCAACCCGATCAGCTGGACCATCCTGTTGTTCGCCGTCGTCTGGTCGGCCGACATTTGCGCCTTTTTGGTCGGCAATGCCCTGAAAGGGCCTAAACTCTGGCCCCGTTATTCGCCAAACAAGACTTGGTCGGGATTTGTCGGGGGACTTCTGGGCGCGATGGGAGCGGCGATGGCGACGGCTGAGCTATCGACGGCGCGCCTGAGCCTGTTGGCGGCGGCCTTCATCGGCCTGGCCGGCGGCGCCTCGACCATGGCCGGCGATCTCTGGGAGTCGATGCTCAAACGGCGCTACGGCGTGAAGGACTCCGGCGACCTCATCCCCGGCCACGGCGGACTGCTTGACCGTGTGGACGGGTTCATCGTCGCAGTCCTGGCCATTGCCGGCGCGCGCTACATCCACCAATCGGGCTGGGTGCATTGAGAGTGGCCCGGTCGGTCGCCATCCTCGGCTCGACCGGGTCGGTCGGGACCTCCACGCTCGACCTGCTCGCCCAGGCCCGCGCCCACGGGTCCGCGGACGTCGAGGTCGTCGCGCTGGCAGCGGGCGGCAACGTCGCGCAACTGGCCGAGCAGGCGCTGGCCTGGCGGCCGAGGTTCGTGGCCATCGCCGATCCCACGCGCCTCGGCGCGCTCCGCGACGCCCTGGCTGGCGCGGGTATCGAGACGGGCGCCGGCCCGGCCGCTGTCATCCAAGCGGCTGAGATGGGCGCGGATTGGGTGATGTCGGCGATCGTCGGCGCCGCGGGGCTCGGCCCCACGCTGGCTGCGGCCAGGAGCGGCGCGGTTGTGGCCCTCGCCAATAAAGAGAGCCTGGTTTGCGCCGGTCCGGCGTTGCTGGAGGCCGCGCGTCTGGCCGGCGGCGCGATCATCCCGGTCGACTCCGAACACTCGGCGATCTTCCAGGTGTTCGACTTCGAGCACCGAGAGCGGGTCGAGCGGCTGATGATCACCGCTTCCGGCGGCCCGTTCAGGGACTGGGGCCGAACGGCCATGGGCCGGGCCACGCCGGAGCAGGCCGTCGCCCACCCAAACTTCCGCATGGGCGCCAAGATCTCGGTGGACTCGGCGACGATGATGAACAAGGGCCTCGAGATGATCGAGGCGTCCTACCTGTTCGGGATGGCCGCGGAGCGCATCGACGTCCTGATCCACCCGGAGCAGGTGATCCACAGCCTGGTCGAATACCAGGATGGCTCGACACTGGCGCAGTTGGGGGCGCCCGACATGCGCACTCCCATTGCCTGCGCCTTCGCTTGGCCCGATCGGTTGCCCTGGCCGGCGCCGCGGCTCGATCTTGCGGCGATCGGCGCGCTCACATTCGCAGCGCCGGATCTCGAGCGCTTCCCGGCGATCGGGCTCGCTCGCGCGGCGCTAACGAGCGGCGGCCTCGCGCCGGCGGCGATGAGCGCGGCCAACGAGACCGCGGTCGCCGCCTTCCTTGACCGCCGCATCGGCTTTCTCGATATTGCCGCGACGGTGGCTGAGACCCTCGAGCGCATGGAGCGGACAGGGGATCTGCGGGCGGGGGCGAACGCGAACGGCGCACTGGAGACCGCGATGGCCGCCGACCGATCCGCACGTCGCATCGCGACCGACGTGCTCGCCGAACTCGAACCCTCGCTCTAGGCGGAAAGGAAGACGTCCCCTCGATGGTCGCCCTCGTGCAAACCGCGCTGAGCTACGTTGCGCCGTTCCTTTTCGTGCTGCTGCTGGTGATCACGGTGCACGAGTTCGGCCACTTCTTCGCCGCGCGATTGTTCGGTGTTGCGATTGAACGGTTCTCCATCGGGTTTGGCCGCGCGATTCTGAGCCGGCGTGACCGGAGCGGCGTCGAGTGGCGCATCGGCTGGATTCCAATCGGCGGCTACGTGATGTTCGCCGGCGACGAGAACGCAGCAAGCATCCCCGACCAGCACGACCTCGCCGTCATGCGAAGCGAAATCGTTGCGCGTGAAGGGCCGGGCGCGGAACGGAAATACTTGCCGTTCAAACCGATCTGGCAACGGGCCATCGTCGCAGCGGCAGGCCCGGCGGCGAACTTCCTGCTGGCGATCTCGATCTTCTCCATCCTCTTCATGACCATCGGCGAAGAGACTGTGCGGCCCAAGGTCGGCGATGTCGTCGCCGGGACGCCGGCGGCAGCCGCGGGCTTCCAACCCGGGGACATCATCACCAGCGCGAACGGCCGGGCGGTCACGGACTTCGGGCAGCTTCACCGCATCGTGGCGTTGCGGGCCGGCGCTGAAATGACGTTCACCGTCGAACGGGCAGGCCGGCTCGTCGAACTTAGGGCGACCCCGGCGCGGAAAGAGGACGGTGGAGAGCTCGGGATCAGGTCGACGCGGGACCCGGCTGACTACGTACGCATTCGCTATGGGCCGGTCTCGGCCGTTGGGGCCGGCGTTCGCCAAACCTGGGACATCATCTCCACGACCGTCGAATACCTTGGCCGGCTGGTGCAGGGGCAGGAGTCGCCCAAGCAGCTGACCAGCTTCATCGGCATCGCCCAGGTCTCGCACATGGCGGTCGTCGAAGGCGCGCGCTACGAGCACGGGCTTAAGGACCAGCTGGTCGGCGTCCTGGTCACCGTGTCCAGCCTCATCGCCTTCATCTCCGTCAGCATCGGTTTCGCCAACCTGTTGCCAATCCCGGTTCTCGATGGCGGGCACTTGCTGTTCTACGCCTACGAGGCGATCGCCCGCCGGCCGCTGTCGGCCGGGGTGCAGGCCGTCAGCTACAGGGTGGGACTTGCCTTGCTGATTGGATTGATGTTGTTCGCCACGACCAACGACCTGCAGCGCATCCACGTCTTCCGTTTCCTCGGCGGCCCGTTCTCGTGAGCATCCGCCCTTTGCCGATGGCCCAACCGATGGCTCCCTCCACCGTTCGCCGTTCCTGGGCCCGCGCGCGCGCCGGCTCCGGCCTGGCTGCGCTGCTCGCGAGCACCGCGTTGGCGACCGGCGCCCTGGCCCAGGCGCCGGCCGCCGGATCGACCGTGCAACCGCCGCCGCCTCCGAGCGCCCAGCCGCAACCGGCGGCGCCGCCGGCGCCGGTGGTTCCGCAGACGGGCGTCGTGCAGCGGATCGTCATCCAGGGTAACGAGCGGATCGAGAACGAGACGATCCTTGCCTATCTCCCGATGCAGGTCGGCGACACGGTCGGCGCAGAGCAGATCGACGCCGCCATCAAGGCGCTGTTCGCCACCGACCTGTTCTCGGACGTCTCGGTCGAGCTGCGCGGCGGCGATCTGGTCGTCTCCGTGGTCGAGAACCCGATCATCAACCAAGTGGTGTTCGAGGGGAACTCGAACATCAAGGACGACAAGCTGAAGGACGAAGTGACGGTCCGGCCGCGCGGCATCTACACCAAGGCCAAGGTGGAGAGCGACGTCCAACGCATCGTCGAGCTCTATCGGCGCGAGGGGCGCATCGCCGCGACCGTGACGCCCCAGATCGTCGCGCTGCCGCAAAAGCGCGTGGACCTGATCTTTCACATCGTCGAGGGCAAGAAGAGCACGATCCAGCGCATCGAGTTCCTCGGCGCCAAACACTTTTCATCCAACGACCTGCGCGGCGTGATCTCGACCAAGGAGAGCCGTATCTATCGCTTCTTGAGCTCCAAGGCGGTCTACGACCCCGATCAGGTCGACTATGACCAGGAGCTGTTGCGCAAGTTCTACCGCAACCGCGGCTACTACGACTTCAGGATCGTCAATGCGATCGCCGAACTCGCGCCGGACAAGAACGGCTTCGTGATCACCTACACCCTCGACGAGGGGCCGAAGTACCGGTTCGGCAAACTGACGGTGAATACCGAGCTGAAAAAGCTGAACGGCGCGGTGTTGCGCCAGCTGCTGCCCATCCGCCAGGGCCAGCTCTACGAGGACGACAAGATCGAGCAGGCGACCGATGCGCTCACGTTCGCCGCTGGCGCTGCCGGATTCGCCTTCGTCGAGGTCGAACCGCGCTTCACGCCCAACCGCGAAAAGCACACGGTCGACGTGGCCTTCGACGTGAAGGAAGGCCCGAGGGTCTACGTCGAGCGCATCGACATCGTCGGCAACAACGAAACCCTCGACTACGTCATCCGCCGCGAGTTGCTGCTTTCGGAAGGCGACGCCTACAACCGCGTGCTCGTCGACCGGTCGAAGAACCAGGTCAAGGCCCTCGGCTTCTTCAAGGATGTCGACATCACCCAGCAACCGGGCAGTGCGCCGGACCGGACCGTATTGCAGGTCAAGGTCACCGAACAGCCGACCGGTGAGCTGTCGTTCAGCGCCGGCTATTCGACCGTCGACAAGCTGGTGGCCGACATCGGCATCTCACAGCGCAACTTCGGCGGTCGCGGCGAGGACGCGCGCGCCGAGCTGTCCATCGGGTCGATCCGCCAGCAGCTCAGCCTGGCCTTCACTGAGCCACGGTTCTTGGGCCGCGATCTCAGCGCCGGCTGGGATCTCTACGGCTATCGCTACGATTTCACCCAGTATGCGGGGTACGTGACCTCATCGATCGGCGGCGACGTGCACGTCGGCTTCCCGTTAAGCCCCTACCTCACCATGCAGTTGCGCTATGCGTTGCACACCGACAGCGTGGCGGTGTCCTCCGTGCAATGCGGGGCGACGCCAACGCTCTCGACGCTCATCTGCGACCAGCAGGGCACCACGCTGACTGCCGCGCCAGGCTACACGCTGCGTTGGGACCACAGAAACGACTACCAAAACCCCACGCGGGGCTTCGATGTCTCGCTCTCGCAGGACTTCGCCGGGCTTGGCGGCAGCGTGCGCTACGTCAAGACGTCGGTGGACGCTGGCTGGTACCATGGCTTTAGCGCGAGCTGGATCTTGAGCGTCACGGGGCAGGCCGGTTACGTCGGTGGGTGGGGTGGGGACACGGTCCGCATCAACGACCGCTTCTTCGCGGGCGGCGGGAATGGTGGCGGCGCCATCTTCCGCGGCTTCCAGGTGGCCGGCATCGGGCCGCGCGACACCACGCCAGGGCTTGGCGACGAAGCGCTGGGCGGCAAGCTCTATGCCGTCGGCGCCGTCGAAGAGACGTTCCCCAACGGCCTGCCGGAGCAGTACGGCATCCACACTTCGGCCTTCACCCAGTTCGGGACGCTAGGTCTGCTCGACAACGCCGACAAGCGCACGCCTGGAACGCTCGAGAACGATCCGTTCGTGCGCGACGATCTGGCGCTTCGCGTCTCGGCGGGCATCAGCATCTACTGGAAGTCCCCGCTCGGCCCGCTGCGCATCGACCTGGCCGTGCCCATCGTCAAGACATCCTACGACAAGACCCAGGTCTTCAACTTCTCCACTTCAACCAGGTTCTGATGATTATGATGAACAGACTGACCGCCGCCGCGATCGTCCTCGCCGCTGCCGCCTTGGCCCCGGTCGCCCATGGACAGAACGCCCCGGCGCCCCAGGTGCAGTACGGCCCGACCGTTCCGGGCCTCTGTGTCTTCTCCAGGGACGGCCTGATCGCCGGCTCGACCGTCGGCAAGGCAGTCGTCGAACGGCTGAACCAGCTCGGGCAGCAGGTGCAGAGCGAGCTCACCGCGCAACAGACCAGTTTGCAGAACGACGCCAAGGCGCTGAATGACGCCAAGGCGAGCCTGTCAAGCGACCAGTTCAACACGCGCGCGGCGGCGATCACCGGCCGCGAGCGCGACTTCGAGCGGCTGGTGGAGCTCCGCCGGCAGGAGATGACGCAGACGCAACAGAAGCGGTTCAACGAGGTGTTGAACGACGCCCAGCCGGTGATGCAGCAGATCTTCCAGCAGCATAACTGCTCGATCTTGGTGGACGGCCAGTCGGTGCTCGCCGTAGCGCCGGCGATGGACCTGACGCCGCAGGTCATCCAGGGGCTGAACACCCGGATCACCCAGCTGACCTTCGACCGCGAGCATCTCGACCAGGCCAGCGGGCAGTAGCATCTGGCGGGCCAAGCCCGCGGCGACGCCTGGAAGAGGTCCATGCCGGATTCGCGCTTCTTCGAGAACCTCGGGCCGGTCACCGTCGGCGAACTGGCGGCGCTGGCCGGCGCGGAGTTGGCTGGCGACGGCGCGGGCCTGATCGACCTGGTCGCGCCGCTCGGCCGCGCGGAGGCGAATGCGGTCAGCTTCTTCGCCGACCGACGCTACCGGGCGGACTTGGCCACGACCCAGGCCGGCGCCTGCTTCGTCAACGCCGCCAACGCCGAACTCGCGCCGCAAAGCTGCACCCGGCTCGTCACCGCCGAACCGAAGCTGGCCTACGCGAAGGCGGCCGCGCGCCTGCATAAGCCGCGGCTTGCCGTTGGCGAGACGTTCGTTCATCCGACAGCGATGCTCGAGGAGGGGGTCGTGCTCGCGCCAGGCGTGGTCGTCGGGCCGGAGGCCAAGATCGGCGCCGGCACGCAGATCGGGGCCAACACGGCGGTAGGCCCCGGGGTCGCCATCGGCCGCGAGTGCGTGATCGGCGCCAATGTCACCATTGGCTTCGCGCTCATTGGCGATCGCGTGCGCATTTACGCCGGCGCGGTGATTGGCGAGGCCGGGTTTGGCGTGGAGGCAAGCCGCGAAGGCGCGTTCGACGTGCCGCAGCTCGGGCGCGTTCTCCTGCAAGATGGCGTGACGGTCGGCGCCAATACCTGTATCGATCGCGGGGCCTGGGAGGACACGGTCGTCGGCGAGAACACCAAGATCGATAACCAGGTTCAGGTCGGCCACAACGTTCACCTGGGGCGAAGTTGTGTCCTGTGCGGTCAGGTCGGCCTATCGGGCTCCACGATCGTCGGCGACGGCGCGCAGTTCGGCGCCAAGGCCGGCGTGGCCGATCACGTCACGATCGGCGCAGGAGCGCAGGTGATGGCGGCCTCGGGCGTGATGCGCGACATCCCGGCGGGCGAAGCCTGGGGGGGTGCGCCGGCCGCTCCGGCGCGGCAGTTCTGGCGGCAAGTCGCCTGGCTCAGCCGCATGGGCAGCCGGAGGACCGGCGGTTGAACGACGCGGTCGTCGAGGCGCCATCGCACGTCACGGTCGGGATCGACGAGATCCTGAAACTGATCCCCCACCGCCCGCCGTTCCTGATGATCGACCGCGGTGAGGACTTCGTGCCCTACCGGTCGATGACGGGCATCAAGAGCGTCACGATCAGCGAGCCTTTCTTCGTCGGGCACTTCCCGGGCTATCCGGTGATGCCGGGCGTGATGATCATCGAGGCGATCGCGCAGACCGGCGGCGTCCTGATGTCGAAGTCGATGGACCTGAACCTGGAGCGGAAGGGCATCCTGTTCATGTCGCTCGACAACTGCCGCTTCCGCTATCCTGTGCGCCCGGGCGATGTGATGCGCATGCCGGTCGAGGTTCTGCGCGCCAGGCCGGAGGTGGCGCGCTTCAAGGGGCGGGCGCTGGTGGGCGACAAGCTCGCGGCGGAGCTCGAATTCACGGCGGTCGTCGTCGAGCGGACCTGATGGCGAAAGTTCACGCAACGGCGGTCGTCGACGCCGCCGCGCGCCTGGGCGAGGGCGTCGAGATCGGTCCCTACTGCATCGTCGGCCCGCGCGTGACGCTGGGTGCCCGCACGCGGCTGCTCTCGCACGTGAACATCGAGGGGCTGACCGAGATCGGCGAGGACTGCGTCATCCATCCGTTCGCCAGCCTCGGCGGGCCGCCCCAGCACACCGCTTATAAGGGCGAGGACACGCGCCTCGTCATCGGCGCCCACAACCTTATCCGCGAGCACGTCACGATGAATACCGGCTCCAGCGTGGGCGGCGGCGTGACCCGCGTTGGGGCCGACTGCACCTTCCAGATCGGCGCACATGTGGCGCACGACTGCTCGGTTGGCGACGGGGTGCTGATGACCAACATGGCCACGCTCGGCGGGCATGTGACGCTCGACGACTACGCGATCGTCGGCGGGATGGCGGCCGTGCATCAGAACTGCCGCGTCGGCCGTTACGCCTTCATCGGCGGCGGCGCGATGGCGGTAAGCGACGTGATCCCCTACGGCATGGCCTGGGGCAACCACGCGCACCTGGCCGGCCTCAATCTTGTCGGCCTGAAACGCCGGAGGTTTTCGCGCGAGCAGATCAACACGCTGCGCGCCGCATTCAGGGCCATCTTCTTCGGCGATGGGCTGTTCGACGAGCGCGTGAGCCATGCGGCGGACGCCTATGGCGCCTCCGCGCAGGTGATGGAGATCGTGGCCTTCATCCGCACCGATGCGAACCGGCCCCTGTGCTTGCCGGCGCACAAGGCATGATCCCGTGGAAAAGCTCGGGCTGATCGCGGGGGCGGGCGGCCTGCCGCTGGAAATCGTGCGCGCCTGTGAGGCCGCCGAGCGTCCGGTGTTCGTGCTCCGACTGCTCGGCCTGGCCGACCCAGCGCTGACGGAACAGCCGGGCGTGGACGTGGGCCTGGCGGAGTGGGGAAAGATGTTCTCGGCGCTCCGCCGCGCGGGCTGCAGGCAGATCTGCTTTGCCGGCGGCGTGCCCAGGCCCGACTTCGCCAACCTGAAACCGGATCTGCGCGGCTTGGCGTCGATGCCGCGGGTGCTGGCGGCGGCGCGCAAAGGCGACGACGCGCTGCTGCGCCAGGTGATGCACGAGTTCGAGCAGGAAGGCTTCGTGGTCGAAGGCGCCGACACGGTCATCACCGGCCTTACAATCGGCGACGGACCGCTCGGTAGGATCGCGCCGGGCGAGGCGGACGCCGCCGACGTCGACCAGGCGTTGCGCGTGGCGCGTACATTGGGATCGCTGGACATCGGCCAGGCTGTCGTGGTCGCCAACGGCCTGGTGCTGGCCGTCGAGGCGCAGGAAGGCACCGATGCGATGCTGCAACGCTGCGCGGACCTGCCACGTGCGCTTCGATCGCGCGGGGCCAGGGCGGCTGGCGTGCTCGCCAAAGCGCTGAAGCCGATCCAGGATCGGCGCATCGACCTGCCGACCATCGGGCCGGAAACGATCGAGGCCGCCGCCCGCGCCGGGCTGGTCGGCATCGCCGGCGAGGCGGGGTCGCTCCTCATCGTCGACCGCGATCGAGTTATTCAGACAGCGGACGATCTTGGCCTGTTCGTCGTGGGCGTTCCTTCGCCTTGAACCGCCCGGTCACCATCATGATGGTCGCCGGCGAGGCCTCCGGCGACGTGCTTGGCGGCAAGCTGGCCCACGTGCTGCGCACGCGGCTGGGCGATGACGGCGTGCGCTTCGTCGGCGTGGGCGGCGAGGCCATGGCTCGCGAAGGCCTCCGGAGCGCGTTCGATATCGCCGAAACCTCGGTCGCGGGCCTCATCGAGGGCCTTGCCGCCTATCCGCGCATCGTGCGGCGAGCGGACGACACCGCGCGCCTGGCCGCGGCGGAGAGGCCGGACATCGCGATCCTGATCGACTCGTGGGGCTTCACGTTGCGGGTGGCGCGGCGTTTGCGGCGGCAAGACCCGGCGTTGCCGCTCCTGAAGTACGTCGGACCGCAAGTCTGGGCGATGCGCCCGGGCCGGGCCAAGACCTTGGCCAGAACCGTCGATCGCCTGCTGGCTATCCACAGCTTCGACGTCCCGTATTTCGAAGCCGCCGGGCTGCCCACCACCTTCGTCGGCAATTCGTCGCTGTCGCTCGACTTCGGCGACGCCGATCCCACGCGGCTGCGACGCGCGATCGGGGCCGGGCCGGACGAGCCCATCCTGCTCGTGCTCTTGGGCAGCCGCCCCGCCGAGATCGAGCGCCTCTCAACGCCGTTCGAGGGCGCGGTGGCCCGCCTGGTTGCCGATAGGCCGAACCTGCGCGTGGTCGCGCCCGCGGCCGAGACGGTGGTCGACCTCGTGCGGGCCAAGCTCGCGACCTGGCGAACGCGCGTCGATGTCGTCGAGGGCCAAATGCTCAAGTTCGACGCCATGAAGGCCGCGACGTTCGCGATCGCCTGCAGCGGCACCGTGACCACCGAGCTCGCCATGGCCGGCTGTCCGATGGTCGTCGCCTATCGCCTGGCCGAAGTGACCTTCCGGGTGGCCTGGGCGCTGCTGCAATCCCCGAAGTACATCACGCTGATCAACATCGCCGCCGGCGCGGAGGTCGCGCCAGAGCTGCTCCAGCACGACTGCACTGGGCCGAAAATCGCCGGTGCGGTCGCGGCGAGACTGGATGACCCCGAGCTGCGCGAGCGGCAAATCGCGGCTCAGAACGCCGCGCTCGAGACGATGGGCCGCGGCGGTCCCGACCCCGCCGAGCGTGCCACGGACGTGGTGCTGGAGATGCTACGCGAACGTGGGCGCGTCTAGCGCCGCTGATCGATCGGGGTGAACTCCCGCGCGGTCGGCCCCGTGTACAGCTGGCGGGGGCGGCCGATCTTGCGTTGCGGGTCCTCGAACATCTCCTTCCACTGGCTGATCCAGCCGACGGTGCGCGCGACGGCGAACAGCACGGTGAACATCTCGGAGGGGAAGCCCAGCGCCTTCAGGGTGATGCCGGAGTAGAAGTCGACGTTCGGATAGAGCTTGCGCTCGATGAAGTAGGGGTCGTTCAGCGCGATCTTCTCGAGCTCCATGGCGACTTTCAACAGCGGATCGTCGCTGTCGCCGATCTCGTCCAGCACCTCGTGGCAGGTCTTCTGCATCACCGTCGCGCGCGGGTCGTAGTTCTTGTAGACGCGGTGGCCGAAACCCATCAGCCGGTATTGCCGGTTCTTCACGCCCTCGACGTATTCGGGGATGCGGTCGACGCTGCCGATCTCGCGCAGCATGTTCAGTGCTTCCTCGTTCGCCCCCCCGTGCGCGGGCCCCCAGAGGCAGGCGATGCCGGCGGCGATGCAGGCGAACGGGTTGGCGCCCGAGGATCCCGCCAGCCGCACCGTCGACGTCGACGCGTTCTGTTCGTGGTCGGCATGCAGCAGGAAGATGCGGTCCATCGCCCGCGTCAGCACCGGATTGGGCTTCCAGTCCTCGGCCGGGACGCTGAAGGCCATGCGCAGGAAGTTCTCGGCGAAGCTCAGGTCGTTGCGCGGCGACACGAACGGCTGACCGATCGAATACTTGTAAGCGCGGGCGGCGATCGTCGGCATCTTGGCGATCAGCCGGTGCGCTGAGATCTCGCGCTGCTGGGGATCGCTGACGTTGGTGCTGTCGTGGTAGAACGCTGACAGCGCCCCGACCGCGCCGGTCATGATCGCCATCGGGTGCGCATCCGAGCGGAAGCCTCCGAAGAAGCGATCGAACTGCGCATGCAGCATCGTGTGGTAGGTGATGGTGTGCTCGAACTCGGCGAATTGCGACGCCGTCGGCAGTTCGCCGTAGAGCAAGAGGTAGCAGACCTCGAGGAAGCTCGACTGCGCGGCCAGGTCCTCAATGTTGTAGCCGCGGTGCAGCAAAATCCCCTTGTCGCCGTCGATGTAGGTGATCTTGCTCTCGCAGCTCGCGGTCGAGGTGAAGCCCGGATCGAAGGTGAACACGTCGGCGTTGCCGTAGAGCGCGCGGACGTCGATGACGTCGGGGCCGTCAGTCCCGGCGATCATCTGCAGGTCGTAGCTCTTGTTGTCGATGATGAGCGTCGCGCTTTTGGGCATGCAGATGTCCGTGCGTTCAAGGCTCGGCGAATGGCGCCTGCAACGCCTTATACCGGCTTACTGCACTTGCGAAAGAGCATCCGCGATTCGGCCCAAGCTCTCGTCGCGGCCCAGCGCTTCTAAGGCGCTGGCGAGGTCAGGCGCCACCGATCCGCCCGAAAGAACCGCGCGCAGCGCCGGCGCGATTTTTCCCAGGCCGACGCCCTCTTTCTCCGCAAAAGCGCGAAGGGACGCATTCATCGCCGGCGCGATCCATTCCGGTTCGTCGTCCAGGCGGCTCGCCAGCCGTTCGAGCCTGGCGCGCGTCTCCTCATCAAGCAGCGCCCTGGCCTTGTCATCGAACTCGAGCGGGCGCGGCCGCAGCACGAAGAGGGTCAGGTCCGCGAGCTCGAGGATGGTCTTCGCGCCCTCCTTCACGAGCGGGATGGTGCGCAGGAGCGCCGTCCGCTTGTCCGCGCTGACGATCAATCCCCGGCTTGCGTGCGCCTCGGCGACGAGGGCAAGCAGCCGCGCATCGTCGGCCTGGCGGAGGTAGTGGTTGTTGACGTGGCCCAGCTTGGCCCAGTCGAGCCGAGCCGGAGCCTTGCCGACATCGGCGACGTCGAACCAGGCGATCGCCTGGGCGTCGGAGAAGATCTCGTCGTCGCCGTGCCCCCAGCCAAGCCGCGCCAGGTAGTTGCGCATCGCCTCCGGCAGGTAGCCCATCTCGCGGAACTCATGCACGGCCTGCGCGCCATGCCGCTTGGAGAGCTTCGCGCCGTCCGGCCCATGGATCATCGGCAGGTGGCCGTACTGGGGAAGCGCCCAGCCCAGCGCCTGGAAAATCAGCGTCTGCCGCGCGGCGTTGTTCAGGTGATCGTCACCGCGGATGACGTGCGTGATGCCCATGTCGTGGTCGTCGACCACGACGGCGACGTTGTAGGTCGGCGATCCGTCCGAGCGGAGCAGGATTAGGTCGTCTAGCGCCTTGTTCTCGAACCTGACCGGTCCCTTGACGAGGTCGTCGACGAGCGTGTGCCCCGCGGTCGGCCCGCGAAAACGGACGACGAAAGGCGCGTTCGACCCCGGCGGCGGGTCGCGGTCACGCCACGGCGAGCGGACGACGCGACCCTCGGCGCGCGCGCGCTCGCGCTCCACGGTCAGTTCCTCGGGCGTCATGTAGTCGCGGTAGGCGCCGCCAGTGTCCATCAGCCGCTGCACCACCTCGCGGTGACGCTCGGCGCGTGTGTGCTGGAACACCGGCTCGCCGTCGTAGTCGAGCCCGAGCCACGCCATGGAGTCGAAGATGATGCCGACCGCCTCCTCGGTCGAACGCTCGCGGTCGGTGTCTTCGATACGCAGCAGGAACGTTCCACCCGTATGGCGCGCATATAGCCAGTTGAAAAGCGCCGCGCGAGCGTTGCCTATATGCATCCGGCCGGTGGGCGAGGGGGCGATGCGGGTGACGACGGGCCGGGCGGCCGGGGAGGGGTCGGACATCGATATACCGCTGGACGATCAGCCCGCCCGTTGGCCGGGCTGGGCGCGGGGTCTTAGCACGCGGCTTGGCCGCCTTCCTAGCTGGCGCGCGCTCGCCGCCGGGGCGAAGAGCGAAGCCGCAGCCCAGCTCGACCGGCTGGTGCTGTGGACTCCGGTGGCGTTCGGCATCGGGGCCGCGAGCTACCTCGGCCTGAAGAGCGAGCCGCCGCTCTGGCCCCTGCTCGCC